>Ga0157373_10003097_pt1 | contig 12568 bp, 9 predicted proteins | sample C65metaG_FD_113460 | JGI IMG/M metagenome (GOLD analysis project Ga0157373, IMG submission 113460) | Corn rhizosphere microbial communities from Kellogg Biological Station, Michigan, USA - C6-5 metaG | ecosystem: Host-associated > Plants > Roots > Rhizosphere > Soil | place: USA: Michigan... | reverse complement strand
TCCGTGATGTAGGTATTGATTCCGGTTTCATGGTCCTGTTCGGTCCAGCGGCGGACCGTGCCGGGATCGACCTGCGTCATGGGTGTCGATGGGCCGTGGGCAGGGGCCTCGAAACGCACAGGCTTGTCGTCACCGGTGGCACGCACGGGCAGGTCAAGCGCGCTTTCTGCAACGGAAACGCTGATCGTCGCATCGTAAGGCGATGTCCATACCATCGGCCAGTAGGCCGTGGCGATGGCGAGTTGCAGCCGGTGCCCTTTGGCAAAACGATAACCGCAATCATTGAGCTTGATTGCGACATCGTAAAATTTGCCGGGTTCCAATGCTTCCGGATTTTCGTGGCTATCGCGGTGGGTCAGGTTGAAAACCTGATAACTGACACGTGTGACACGGCCATCCGGCAGGACGTCGTTGAGGCGCAGTGAAATCTGCGCGACAGGGCAATCTGCGGCAATACGCAGACGCGCTACCGGCGCACCGAGAATATCGAAATCCTCTTCCATCAAGGCGGTTTCGAAAACGAGCGCGCCACCGTTGTCGAGCCGCTGATCGGTTGGATGTTCGCCGGGGCATCCGGTCGCCATCCATTCCCCGCCCGCATTGCCGTGGCTTTGCGGCGAACGAATGCTGAGAATTGCCGGTTCGCTTGCCGTATCGCGCAGTTCCTTCGCTGCACCGGGGTAAAGTGAGCGGGTTGCAATTTCAGGCGAAGGCCATGTTGCTTCGCCCACCCAGCGGCCTTGCGTCGTCGTGCGCGTACCGGTCGGTTCGATCGTGTCGCTGACGAAGGCGCGCAGCATCGGCTCGTCCATGACGCCGGTTTCCTTGCCTTTCAGCCAATGGTCCCACCAGCGCGTTGCTTCCTGCAGGAAGCCAATTGCGGGACCGGGAACACCATCTTGGGGGTAGATATGGCCCCACGGACCGATGATGCCGCGACGCGGGACCTGAAGGTTCTCCAGAAGCCGCGGGACGGCATTGGTATAGCTGTCTGCCCATGCGCCGATGGCAAGGACCGGGCATTGAATGGCGCTCCAGTCTTCGCAGACCGAGCCGTGTTTCCAGTAATCGTCGTAACGTTGGTGTTCCAGCCAGAGTGCGGGAAAGAAGGGGAGCTTCTCCAGGCGCTCGATCCAGCTGTCGCGCCACGTGTCACCGACGATCTCCGGATCGAGCGGACGGCTCTGATAAGCAAGCATGATGGTGCCCCACCACAGATTGTCGTTCAGCAGCAGGCCGCCCATGTAGTGAATGTCGTCGGTATAACGGTTGTCGGTCGAATAAGCGGTGATGACGGCTTTCAGTGCCGGCGGACGGCGGGCGGCCACCTGCAGGCCGTTGAAGCCGCCCCAGCTCTTGCCCATCATGCCGACATTGCCGCTGCACCACGGCTGGCGGGAAATCCAGTCGATCACCTCGAGTGCATCGTCCTGTTCCTGCTTCAGATATTCGTCTGCCATGTGGCCATCGGATTCGCCGGTGCCGCGCATGTCCACGCGAATTGCGGCATATCCCTGGCTGGCAAAATAGCCGTGCATCGGCTCGTCGCGCCCGCGGGTTCCGTCTCGCTTGCGATAGGGAATATACTCGAGAATGGCGGGAACCGGCGATTGTTCCGCGCCCTCCGGCAGCCAAAGGCGAGCACCAAGGCGTACGCCATCGCTCATGGGAATCCAGATATGTTCTTCAACACGTATTGTCATTTGGGGTATTCCAGTCGGGTCATTTGAAGCGGGCATCGCTTTGCCGGGAGACAACAATGAAAGAATGCGAGGCGACACCCATCAAAGAGTGAACCGCCCCGCAGATCATGCGGCGGGGAGGCCACGTTTTGCCAGCACGCCATCCAGCCAGTCGCGCCGCAGTTCGGGGACCGAGGTGATGAGCTGTTCGGTATAGGGTTGGTTAGGAGGTGCAAAAACCTCCTTGGTCGTGCCGGTTTCGACAATGCGGCCATGCTGCATCACCATCGTCCTGTTGGCGAGCCGGCGAACGACGCCGAGGTCATGGGTGATGAACAGATAGGAGACGCCCAGTTCATCCTGCAACGAGCGCAACAGTCTGAGAATTTCTTCCGCCACGAGAGGATCAAGTGCCGATGTCACCTCGTCGCAGATGATAAGATCGGGTCTTGCGGCAAGTGCGCGTGCGATACACACGCGCTGCTTCTGCCCCCCGGAAAGCGCTTTTGGCAGGCGCTCTGCAAACTCCCGGGGCAGACCGATCAGGTCCAGCAACCGGTTCACCTCGGAGGCGCGCTCATCTTCATTCATTCCGAAATAGAACGACATGGGACGGCCGATGATCTCGCCGACGGTGTGGCGTGGATTGAGCGCCACATCCGGAAGCTGGTAAACGAGCTGGATACGGCGAAGATCTTCGCGCGAACGCCTGGAGTACTTGTCCGCAAGCCGGTGTCCAGCAAGCGAAACGACACCGGAAGATTGCGGCGGCAACCCGGCGATAACCCTGGCCAAAGTGGATTTTCCCGAACCGGATTCACCCACGACTGCCAGTGTTTCGCCCTTTCGGATTTCGCAGTGAACGTTGTCCAGCACCTTCTTGCGACCGTAGTAGGCGGTGACGTCACGCGCTTCGAGCAGGATTTCACCACCCCTGTTCTGGACGGATTCGCCGGACATGCTGGCTTGGCGTTCGGAAACAAGACGGAGCGTATAGTCTTCCTGCGGGTGCTCGAGGATATCCTCGGCAGAACCTGCTTCTACCTTTTTGCCATGGCGCAAGACCATGATGCTGTCAGCAATCTGCGCGACGACGGCAAGGTCATGCGTGATGTAGAGGGCGGCGGTATTGTAGCGCTGGATGAGGCTGCGGAGCAGGGCCAGAACCTCTATCTGCGTGGTGACATCGAGTGCCGTTGTGGGTTCGTCCAGCACGAGTATGTCAGGGCGGCATGACATCGCCATGGCCACCATCGCGCGCTGTAACTGCCCACCGGAGACCTGATGCGGGTAACGGTCGCCGAAATTCTGATAATCGGGAAGTTGCAGCGCTTGCAGCAGTTCCAGCATCCAGGCTTCGGCTTCCCGCCGGTTCATGACGCCGTGGTAAAGCGGCCCCTCGATAATCTGTTCGCCAATCTTCATGGCAGGGTTGAACGCCGCAGCTGCACTTTGCGCCACATAGGCGATGCGCGCACCGCGCGCCGCCTCACGACCGGCGCGATCCACCGTCATCAGCGAAACGCCATTCACGACGATTTCTCCACCAACGATTCGGCAACCGTTTCGGCCATATCCCATGGCGGCAAGCCCGATGGTGGATTTACCGGCGCCGGATTCACCGATCAGCCCTTTGACCTCACCGCGCTTGAGATCCAGATCGATACCATCAACCAGAATTGCTCCATTCGGTGCGGCAACTTTCAGGCCGCGAATTTTCAGGACCTCATTGTTACTCATCGGTCTGCTCCCTGAATTGCGCTGCGGCCAGCCAGCAGCCAGTCCACGACGAGATTGACGCCGATGGTGAGAACGGCGATGGCAGCGGCCGGATAAAGCGGTGCGTAGAGGCCGTAAAGAATGGCCTGCTGGTTGTCCTTCACCATGCCGCCCCAGTCTGCGAAAGGCGGCTGAACGCCAAGCCCGAGAAAGGACAGACCGGCCACGAACAGAAAGGTGAAGCAGAAACGCAGGCCGAATTCCGCAATGAGCGGCGGCAGGGCATTGGGCAGTATCTCCCTGAACACTAGCCAGATCAGGCCTTCTCCGCGCAGGCGCGCGGTCTCGGCATATTCCAGCACATTCACGCCCTGGGCGACAATGCGCGCCAGACGGAAGACGCGGGTGGAATCCAGAAGCGCAATGGTCACTATCAGCACGGGGATGGACGAGCCTAGCGCCTGCAGCACGACAAGAGCCGAGATCAGCACTGGAATACACATGACAGTGTCGACGATGCGCGAAAGAACCATATCGAGCCAGCCGCCAAAGATGGCCGCGATGAAACCAAGCGTGATGCCGATTGTGAAGGAGAGCAGGGACGCCGCCAGCGAAACGCCGATGGAGATTTGCGCACCGGCCAAAAGGCGCGACAGCATATCGCGTCCGTTCTGATCAAGGCCAAACCAGTGCATTGCCGAAGGCGGATCGAAAGGCGAACCGACGATCTCCTCCTGCCCGAAAGGCGCGATATGCGGACCGGCTGCGAACAGGACGATGTTGACCGAAATGATGAAAAGACCGACCCATGCGGTTGGGGTGATGGTGCGGAGCATTTTCATCGCGGATGCCTCAGGCGCGGGTTAAGCGCAATTGCCGACACATCGGCAATGATGTTTAGAATGACGTAGGTTGCGCCGAAAACGAGGGCTGCTGCCTGTACCAGTGGAAGGTCCCGCTTCGAAACGGCATCGACCATGAAACGGCCAAGGCCGTTATAGTTGAACACGGCCTCTACCAGCACCACACCGGTGATGAGATAGGCGATGTTGAACGATACGACGTTGACGATCGGGGCCGCGGCGTTGGGAAGCGCGTGGCGAAGAACCACGCGTTTGGTCCGCAATCCCTTGAGATAGGCTGTTTCGACATAGGCCTGATCCATCACCGCAAGAACGGCGGTGCGGGTCATGCGCAGCATCTGCGCCACAGTAACCAGAACCAGCGTCAGAGCAGGAAGCGTGGTGGCTTTCAGCCAATCCGCAAAGCCCATACCCGGATAAGTGTCGGCAAGGCTCGGCAAAAGATTGTACTGCACGGACACGAAAAGGATCAGCAACAGGCCCAGAAAATATTCCGGAAGGGAGACAAAGCCCAGCGCAACGATGTTGACAGCCCGATCGAACAGGCTGCCGCGCCAGATGGCACTGAACAGACCCAGAAGGACGGCAACCGGAACGGACACGACGGCGGCATACAGCGCCAGCGCCATGGTGTTCCAGAACCGCGGCCATAGGAGAGCTGCGACAGGCTGGTGGTTTGCCAGCGAATTTCCAAGGTCGCCGGTTACGAAACCGCCGAGCCAGGAAAGATAACGTTGCAGAAGGGGCTGCTCCAGACCGAGATCGGCGCGCAGCACGGCGAGAGATTCAGGCGTCGCATTCTGTCCGAGTATTGCCGACGCCACATCTCCGGGAAGAAGCTGAGTGCCGGCGAAAATAAGCGCCGACACCAGCAGAAGCGTCAAAATACCCAAAGCAATGCGCTTCAGGATAAGCTTAGTCATTATGCGTCCAACCAGACCTTTTCAGCGAGACGGGCACCCATGAAGTTGAACATCGGATGCGTGGTCACGCCCTTCAGTTTCTTGGATGTCGCATCCAGATAATCTCCGAACATCGGGATCATGGCGCCGCCCTCATTGGAGATGAGCGCCTGAAGCTCGGCATAGATTTCCTTGCGCTTCGCATCATCGAGAAGTGCACGCGCCTCGATGAGTTTCCTGTCGAAGTTTTCGTTCTTCCAGTGCGTATCATTTTGCGCCGAGGTGGACTGGTAAGCGATGGTCAGCATCTGGTCTGCTGTCGGGCGTCCGCCCCAGTATGACATGCAGAATGGAGCTTTCATCCAGACGTTGTCCCAGTAGCCATCGGCGGGTTCGCGCTTGATAGAAACATCGATGCCGCCCTTGGCCGCACTCGTGCGGAAAATCGCCGCTGCATCCACAGCGCCGGAGAAGGCGGCGTCGGAAGCGGAAATCTCAACCTTGAGCGTATCGAGGCCAGCCTGCTTCAGATAAAACTTCGCCTTCTCGGGGTCGTAGGGACGCTGCGCCAGATCCGCGGCATAAAAGCGGTCAGAACTCGGGATCGGATGATCGTTCCCGATGCGGCCGTAGCCACGCAGCGCGGTTTTCAAAAGCTGCTCGCGGTCGATGGCGTGCTTGATGGCAAGGCGGATATTGTTGTCCTTGTATGGCGCCTGCGTGCAATCCATCAGGAACGTGAAGTGCTGGCCGCCAGCCGATTGGACGATGTTGAGGTTGGGGTTACGGCGCAGCAGGTCTACTGTCTTGAAGTCGAGTTGGTTGATCGCATGGACCTGACCCGACATCATGGCATTGGTGCGTGCGGCGATATCGTTGATGACGATGACTTCCACGGCGTCAACGTGAGCGGCATTCGGCTTCCAGTAATTCGGATTACGGGTAAAGCGCGAACGAACGCCCGGATCGTAGCTTTCGAACACGAATGGCCCGGTGCCGACAGGTTTGCTGAAATCCGTCCAGCCTTCAGGCACAACGAGGAAATGGTAGTCGGACAGGATGTAAGGAAGGTCGGCATTGCCGCTTTCGAGGACGATCTTGACCTCGGTGTCGGAGAGCTTGTCGACGCTCTTGAGCGCAGACGCGACCGAGCGTGCCGCAGAGGTGGTTTCGCCACGGTGCAGGTTGATGGAGTAGATGACGTCTTCCACCGTCAGGGTCTTGCCGTTGTGGAAGGTGACACCCTGACGCAGCTTGAAGACCCACTCCACGGCGCCGGGCTGCGCTTCCCAGCTTTCGAACAATTCAGGCACAGCGTGATTGCTGGCATCGATCTCGACAAGGCCGTTCATGATCATGAAGGCCTGATTGACCGGCACCCAGTCTTTCAGGATGCGGGGATCGAGGTTATCCGTGGTGCTGCCGCCGCCGATACCCAATTTCAAAACGCCACCCTTCTTCGGTGTGTCCGCGCCTTGCGCACTGGCGTCTGTGATGAAACCGGCAGAAAGCGCCGCGAGGCTGGCCGCGCCGGCAAGAAAATGCCGCCGGTCGAGCGAGAAGGAAAAGGGGGAGGATGTCATGTTTGGGTTCCCTGTTTTTTATCGGGGCCGGACGAGGCGCGGCTGGCAGTGGCGTATCGTACTCGACGGTTCGGCACTAGATACCGATGCGCGCAGGGGGGTATGATTTTTGCGCATGGGGTCATGAAATCTGAGCGCATCCGGTTATCTGCGAAGCGGAGTAAAGGGATGCGCCGGAGCGGGTCCGGTGTAGCAGGCGCTCGCCGGGCGGGCGTGTTTATGGAGTGGATACAAATGGGGCTAGCGGATCTTGTCGGCCTTGCAGGAGCGTTTTTTTATCTCTTCGCCTATGCCCTGTTGCAGCTACGACTTCTGACGATAGAAGACTGGCGCTACACTCTCTTAAATGTTCTGGGTGGCGTGTTTCTGATCTACTCGCTGATATGGAATTTCAACCTCGGCTCGCTGATTTCACAGGTCGCCTGGCTGCTGTTCACCATCATCGGCTACGCGCGGTTTCTCCTGGACCGGCGCCGCAAGACACCTCCTGCGCAGGCATGACGGCTTTCAACGCGCGGTTTTATGGTTGTCTGCAATCAGCCAATCGGAAACCTCGCGCACAATTTTACGCTGGTGGCGATCTGCCGGTCGCATCAGGTAAAATTTGCCTTCCGAGCGCATGGCATGGGAATGCACAGGAACGAGCGCTCCGCTATCCAGTTGGTCGCGGATGAGCCAGGTCCACCCAAGCGTTGCACCAAGCCCCTGCGATGCCGCCGCGACGCAGAGGCCATAGTCTCCGAGTTTCCACTGGATTGCATCCTGTGGCGGCAACAGGTGTGACGAGCGCCACCAGTCGCTCCAATCCTGCCATTCCCGCATCGAATCTTCGATGGAGATCAAAACCGGTGCCCTCTGCTCCATAAGATTGGTCATGCCGCGGGCAGAAACGGGGACGACCTCCTCCTGGCCGAGTTCCGATAGCCAGACGCCAATCGGTCTTTCCTTGCGATAGAAAATAGCCAGGTCGAATTCATCCAGACGCAGATGTGCCACATCGTCAGTTACCCGCACCCGCAATTCGATGCCGGGAATATCGCGTTTCAGTTTCTGCAGGCGAGGCATGAACCATTGATCCGCAATCCCGCGAGAGCAGGCGATGGTGATTTGGCTGGCGCCGGTCCACGAGCGGACGCCGTCCGTGACACTTGCGATATCGAGGATCAGCCGCGATATATCGATCGAGTAGTTTTCGCCGATGGTCGTCAGTCGCACGCCTGTCGGCACGCGCTCGAAAAGCTTGGAGCCAATGAACGCTTCCAGCTTGCCAATCTGCCGGCTGACGGCGCTCTGCGTCAGGCCCAGCTCGTTGCCCGCGCGGGAGAAGCTGCCCAAACGGGACGCTGCCTCAAAAACAACAAGCGCCTCCAGCGGCGGCAATCTAAAAGACGGTTGCATTCAGGTTCCCAAAAACAGAGTTTGCGATCCGATACACCGCCGCCGCAAACTCTTCAATTTTTTTGGGATTCCATGCTGCGCTCAGGCTTTGCCACTAGCGCCTGTCTGTTAGCCTAGACTAGGGCTGACGGTCCGGCATTATCAGCCAGAACAACTGCACGAGGTCGCGCCAGGTTCGAGCCAGATCCTCGGCCGTCGATGTCAGCTCCCTGTAAATATAGATGCCCGCAAGCGCGAGAAAGGTTGCAAGCGTTAGAACGGCCAACAGCACCCAAGGCCAGATGAGGCGTTTGCTCTTTGGCTTTGGTTCGGGCTTTGTGTCCAGATTGGGGTTCAATCACCGTCTCCTCATTCGCTTGAGGACTATGACGAAAACCGCGGGACTGCAACCGGAGGGGATACATCGAGCCCCTTCAAACCACTGGCACATAAAAGAATAACAGGTCTGCATTGACTGGGGCGGGGCAGTGAGCCGCGCCGCTTTGACGCCGCTTAACCCTTTCGCAGTGATCGAAACGCGAAGCCGGCATCTGCCACAATTGTGGAGTTTTTGCCACGAAAACATCAAGATTCATTCAGCCACAGTTCACCGGCAAGGGCGCTAAATCCCTCCATCCCGGAAGGAGGGAGATGAAATGCGTAAGATGATTTTAAGCGCTGGAATAATTCTCGGTGCCCTGTTCGGCAGTGGCGCGAACGCTATGCCTGTCGGTCAACCGGCCGCACCCCTGGCATCCAACGTTCAAAGTGTGGACTATGCTTGCGGACGCGGCTTTCATCTATCGCCGCGCGGATATTGCCGGCCCAATGGACCGCCGAGATATGAGCGCGGCTGGGACAGACGTGATCGCTGGGAAGCCCGCAGGGAGTGGCGTGAACGTCAGGCCCGCAGAGAATGGCGCGAGCGCAGAGATTGGCGCGAACATCGCGAATGGCGAGACCGTCGCGACTATCGATGGTAATGAAAACAGGCCCTCTCCGAACCGGGAGGGCCTTTTCCGTCTGGGTGCGTCTTGAGTTTTTAGCGACGATCTTCAACGCATAGATTGATCGGTTTGCGCCAATTGCCGTCATCAGTCATTTGGGCCGAACTCTTCCCAAATGATCCAAGGTTTTGACGCGTTTGCCGGGGGTGCCACAGAACTGGTCGGTGGAAGTTCGACCTTTACTATCTTCCATCATAATGGGTGCAATGAACCAAGAATGTTCGGCCATCCCATAGCCCGTTATTCTAGTTTCCCGGTGCTGCGGCTGATCCTGCAAGAATGCCGCCATCGATGTTCAGTTCGGCCCCAGTCATATAAGTTGCCTCGTCAGATGCGAGCAGGACTGCGAGCGCGGCTACCTCCTCGGCCCTGCCAAAGCGTTGCATGGGCGTTTCTTTGACCAGCGCGGCTTCACGATCTTTGCGATCCGGGCCATTTCCCAACATCGGCTCCCACATCGGTGTCATCACGGCCGCAGGGTGAATTGAGTTGCACCGGATGTTCAGGCCCTGACCGGCGCAGTATAGGGCCACGCTCTTGGTGTGGTTGCGGACGGCGGCCTTGGATGAGGCGTAGGCCGCTGCCATTGGAATTCCGACAAGCCCTGAGCGTGAGGAAATGTTGATAATCGACCCCGCACCATTTGCTCGCATGGCGCGGATTGCATAACGGCAGCCCAGAAAAGTGCCATCCAGGTTGACCGCATGGACCTTGTGCCAATCAGCAAGTTGGGTATTTTCTGGATCATGGGCTGGCGGGGCCCCTTCGAACGGTCCTTCAAAGCCTGTTATTCCCGCATTGTTGACGACGACGTCCATCTTGGGAAATTGACTGGCAATTTTCGCCCAGTCTGCCTCGCATGCGACGTCGAGACGGACAAACCTCCCGCCGATTGAGCCTGCGGTCAACAAGCCGCCATCCACGTCTATATCGGTAACGATGACCTGTGCCCCCTCGTCAGCAAACGCTTGGGCGATAGCCGCACCAATTCCGCGTGCCGCGCCGGTCACGAGTGCGGTCTTTCCAGAAAGTCTGGACATGAATGTTCCTTTGATGCAAATGCTGAGCTAGCCAACGCGTCGTTTTAAAAAGACTGCGCTGTCATCGACGTAAGTCCGGATTATCGGCGATCTTTGTCCATGGTCATAAACTCCTCATCAGCATCCTTTATTTACCCACCACTGTCTTATTGGTCAAGAAATGCACCGTATTAGTCCGCCGATGGCTTCAATGGACGAACTCCACCGGCGCGCATAAGCCCGCTGGCATCTGTCATGCGCAGATACTCCAGTCAGGTTTCGACAAACAGCTTTTCGATCGCAAAATCGATGAAGGCGCGCAGCCGCGGCGCCATGAAGCGGGCTGATGGCCAGACAATTGAAAACTGGCCTGGTGCGGCGAGATGTTCGTTCAGGACCGTCTCGAGCAGGCCATCCCTGATGGCGTCCGTCGCCAGAAATTCAGGCATGTAAGCGAGCCCCATCCCGTCAATCGCCGCCGCCCTTATCGCCTCCATATTACCGCAGGTGAGGGCGATACGCATGCTCGACAGGGGGTTGTCGCCGTTTTCCAGCAGCCATTCCTGAAACCTGCCGGAGGTCGGAAAGCGGAAGCGCAATGCTTCATGTTCTGGCAATTGGCTGGGGTGCCGGGGCGTGCCCATTCGTTGAAAATAGTCCGGCGACGCGCATAAAATGAAGCGGAATGGACCAAGACGCCGCGCTATCAGGCTGGAATCATCAAGCTCGCCACTGCGGATTGCAGCATCGAAGCCGCCCTCGATCAGATCGACGCGCCTGTCGTTAAAGTCGAGTTCCAGATCGATATCGGGATAACGCCGGCGAAATTCAGGCACGATCGGCAGCAGAAAGCGGTATCCGATTGTCGGAAGCGTCACGCGCAGACTGCCGCGGGGCAGGGCCAGATTGTCCGTTACTGCTTCATGTGCGTCGCGCAGATCGGTCAGGATGGACCGATACCGCTCAAACAGGATTGCCCCTTCATTGGTCAGGGAGACCTGCCGGGTGGTGCGATTGAACAGCCGTACGCCCAGAGATGCCTCCAGTCGGGCAACGCTTTTTCCGACAGCAGAAGCTGACAGCCCCAGGCTCTTCCCGGCCTTGGCAAAATTCAGCCTTTCGGCAACCCGGACGAAGGCATCGATCTCGCTCAACTTATCCATTGTCACTGATTAGAGAATTTTAATCCGCAATGAAAGGCCCGTGAGGCCGATTGTCGAATTCATGTCGTCTGATGAGGATGGATGCCGATACGCGACCTTGGTGTCGCGATGCCATTTCACGATTGGAGTTCGCATGAACGACGCCCCTCATAGATCCTCAGCCAGCCGGAATTCGGTATTGGTGGCGGTGTGTCTTGCCGCCTTGACCCTTCCTTTGAACTTCTCTGCCGGTGCGGTTGCCACACCGGCTATCGGGCAGGACCTCGGGGGATCGCCTGCATCCCTCACCTGGATCACCAATGCCTTCATGCTGGCTTTCGGAAGTCTTCTGATGGCGGCAGGCGCGCTGGCAGATCGATATGGCAGAAGGCGGGTGTTCTTGATCGGCCTTGCGCTGTTTACCGGCTTCTCCTTTGCGCTTGGATTTGCGCCTTCGGTGTGGATCATCGATCTGCTACGTGCCGGTCAAGGCGTGGGCGCCGCCGCGGCCCTGGCCGGAGGTACGGCCGCACTTGCGCAGGAATTCGACGGCCACGCTAGGACGCGTGCCTTTGGGTTGCTTGGAACGACCTTCGGCGTCGGTCTTGCATCTGGTCCGCTGCTGACGGGATTGATGATCGAAACGGTCGGATGGCGGGCAATATTCCTTGCCGGCGGCCTGATCGGCCTCCTTGCCCTGATCCTCGGCCCGCCACGGATGCGTGAAACGAGGGATCCCAATGCGGCGGAACTCGACTGGCTGGGCGCTGCAAGCTTTACCCTCACACTCACCCTCTTCACCGTTGCGATGATCGAACTGCCTGTTCTCGGGTCTAACGGTCTCATCGCTTTCAGCACAGGATTTGCGTTTTCGCTTGCAGCCTTCGTCTTGATCGAAATGCGGGCGGCGCGACCGATGCTGGACTTATCGCTGTTCCGTTATCCGCGGTTCGTGGGGGTGCAGCTATTGCCAATCGCCACCTGCGCCTGTTTCGTTGTTCTTCTTGTTATCATTCCGTTGCGCCTCATCGGTATCGAGCAACAAGGAGCAATCGGGGCGGGGTTCATCATGTTGGGACTGTCGGCTCCGATGCTGGTGGTGCCTATAGTCGCGACGATGTTGGCGCGTCATGTTTCCCCGGGCATGCTCTGCGGCATCGGCCTGCTGATCGCCGCCTCTGGCCTCGTCTGGCTTGCCGGCTTCACCGCAGAGGATGGAGCCATGATCGTTCTGCCCATGCTCGTCATCGGGGGGGGCGCCGGCCTGCCATGGG
>Ga0157373_10003096_pt1 | contig 12568 bp, 5 predicted proteins | sample C65metaG_FD_113460 | JGI IMG/M metagenome (GOLD analysis project Ga0157373, IMG submission 113460) | Corn rhizosphere microbial communities from Kellogg Biological Station, Michigan, USA - C6-5 metaG | ecosystem: Host-associated > Plants > Roots > Rhizosphere > Soil | place: USA: Michigan... | reverse complement strand
GATTACATCCGCGACGGTCAGGAGATCTATCGCAACTCCTTCGCGATCATTCGCAGCGAGGCCGAGCTGGCGCGCATCCCGGCCGACCTGGAAAAACTCGCGGTGCGGGTGATCCACGCCTGCGGCATGGTCGAGGCCGTCGATGGTCTGCAGTTCTCCGAGGGCGCGGGCAAGGCCGGGCGTGATGCGCTGGCGGCCGGAGCGCCGATCCTGTGCGATGCGCGGATGGTCTCCGAAGGCGTGACCCGTGCCCGCCTGCCGGCCAACAACGAAGTGATCTGCACCCTGCGCGACGACAGCGTGCCGGAGCTGGCCCGTGAGCTGGGCAATACCCGCTCCGCTGCCGCGCTGGAGTTGTGGCGTCCGCATCTTGAAGGCAGCGTGGTGGTGATCGGCAACGCACCGACCGCGCTGTTCTATCTGCTGGAAATGCTCGACGCCGGTGCGCCGAAACCGGCGCTGATCCTCGGCTTCCCGGTGGGCTTCGTCGGTGCCGCCGAGTCGAAGGCAGCACTGGCGGCTGACAGCCGCGGCGTACCGTTCGTGATCATGCAGGGCCGCCTCGGCGGCAGCGCCATGGCCGCCGCGGCGGTGAATGCCCTCGCCACGGAGGTCGAATGATGCAGGCTCAAGGACGTTTGATCGGTCTGGGCGTTGGCCCGGGTGATCCGGAGCTGATTACCGTCAAAGCCCTGCGCTTGCTCCGCGAATCGCCAGTGGTGGCGTACTTCGTCGCCAAGGGCAAGAAGGGCAACGCGTTCGGCATCATCGAGGCGCACCTGCAAGACGCACAGAATCTGCTGCCGCTGGTGTACCCGGTGACCACCGAAGCGTTGCCGGCTCCGCTGTCGTACGAACAAGTGATCAGCGATTTCTACGACGAAGCTGCTGAAACGGTGGCCGCGCATCTGGACGCCGGCCGCGACGTGGCGGTGATCTGCGAAGGCGATCCGTTCTTCTACGGCTCCTATATGTATCTGCATGACCGGCTGTCCACCCGCTACGAAGCCCACGTGGTGCCGGGCGTGTGTTCGATGCTCGGTGGCGCTTCGGTGCTGGGGTCGCCACTGGTGTATCGCAATCAGAGCCTGTCGGTGTTGTCCGGCGTGTTGCCGCATGAGGATCTGAAGCGCCGTCTGGCCGATGCCGACGCGGCGGTGATCATGAAGCTGGGGCGCAACTTCCCGAAAGTCCGGCAGGTGCTTGAAGAGCTCGGTCTGGCCGAGCGTGCGCTGTACGTCGAGCGCGCAACCATGGCCAACCAGAAGATCGTGCCGCTGGATCAGGTCGAGCCGATGTCCTCGCCGTACTTCTCGCTGATCATCGTCCCGGGCGAACGGTGGCAAGGCTGATGAATCTTTCCACGCCAGCCATCGTCATCCTCGGTCAGGGCAGCCTGGCCACTGCCCGGCGCATCCAGCAGGTCTATCCCGGCGCGCAAGTCCTGGGCCTGGTCGGGCGGGTCGAAGGCGCTGATCGCACCTATGCGGAATTCGGCGCAACCCTGCGTGAGCTGTATCAGCAGGCCACGCCGATCATCGCCCTGTGCGCCGCCGGCATCGTCATCCGCACGCTGGCGCCGCTGTTGCTGGAAAAAGGCGCCGAGCCGCCAGTGCTCGCTGTGGCCGAAGACGGCAGCGCGGTGGTGCCGCTGCTGGGCGGGCTGGGCGGCGTGAACGTCATGGCCCGGGACATTGCGGCCGGGTTGCAGGTGGCGGCGGCGATTACCACCAGCGGCGAATTGCGTTTCGGCACCTGCCTGCTGAACCCGCCGAGCGGTTATGCGCTGGGCGACCTGGAACTGGGCAAGCGTTTTGTTTCCGATCTGCTGGCCGGGCACAGCGTACGCATCGAAGGCGCGGCGCCGTGGCTGGATAAGGCGCAATTGCCGGAAGATCCGCAGGCGCAGCGCTCGATTCATGTGAGCAGTGCCGAACGTGAATCGAGCGTCAACGAATTGCTGATTTACCCGCGCAGTGTCGCGGTGGCGGTGAGTGCCGACGTTGCTGACCTGGCGGACGCCGTTCGCACGGCGCTGCAGCAGGCCAAAGTCGCGCAGCAAGCGCTGGCGTGTCTGGTGGCCGCCGACGGTGAAATGGCCTCGGCGAGCTTGCGTGAAGCGGCGCTTGAACTCGGCGTGCCACTGCGGTTCGTTGCCGCAAACGGTGACCTGCAAGCGTTGGCGGCAGTGGCAGTACCGGCGGCGCAGGTCGTCAGCGCGAACAACCTCGCCATTGCGATTGCCGAGCAACCGCTGGACGTGGCGACTATCGGGCGTCCACGCGGGCGCCTGGCGGTGATCGGCCTTGGCCCCGGCGCTGCGGAACTGATGGTGCCCGCCGTCAAAGCCGAACTGGCCCGCGCCACCGACGTGCTCGGTTACGAAACCTACGTGCGTATGGCCGGCCCGTTCCGCGCCGATCAAGTGCAGCACTGCACCGACAACCGCGAAGAGATGCAGCGCGCCCGTCATGCTTTCAGGCTCGCGGCCCAGGGGCGCTCGGTGATCGTAGTGTCGTCCGGTGATCCCGGGGTGTTCGCCATGGCGGCAGCGGTGCTCGAAGCGTTGCACGAGTCGGATGATCCGGCCTGGCACAGTGTCGATCTGGAAATCCTCCCGGGGGTTTCCGCATCACTCGCCACCGCAGCTCAAGCCGGTGCGCCGTTGGGCCATGACTTCTGTGTGATGTCGCTGTCGGACAACCTCAAGCCGTGGTCGATCATCGAGAAGCGCCTCGATCTGGCGGCCGAGGCCGATCTGGCCCTGGCGTTCTACAACCCGATCTCCCGTGCCCGACCCTGGCAGTTGGGCCGCGCGCTGGAAATCGTCGCGCAGCACCGCACCGCGCAAACCCCTGTGGTGCTGGGGCGCGATATCGGTCGCCCGGGCCAGACGCTGCGCACCACCACATTGGGCGCGCTGACGCCGGATCAGGTAGACATGCGCACCATGGTGCTGATCGGCTCGTCCACCACCTGCACTTTCCCGCGCGCCGCCGGTGGCGATTGGGTTTACACGCCGCGCTGGTACGGCGAAAAACCACTGTCCTGAGTGCTCGCAGCCCTTCGGGGCTGCGGTCTTTTTCGCGGGATTATTTCCGCGTTTGACGGTGTCGGAGACTTCATCGGGCCTTGTCTGATTTTTACCCGTCCCGCGTAAGCGATTTCTTGTTACTTACTTCTTGTCTTGTTTTTTTATAACGTGCCGACGCCTTGGCGAAGTTGCCGTGCCCGGGTTATTTGCGTGGTTTGCGGGTTTTTATATTTCAATGAAATGTTCGGTGACATGGCACTCAGGTTACATCCTTTATTAGTTCTTCTCTTATCCATGTTTTATGAAACTTGCTGAATTTTTTCCTGTTTGAGCAGGGCGTTACTCGTCGGTAGTTTGTTGGCTTCGGAACCTTAAGTCGTGGTTGGACAGTTCACGCTGTTGTCCTGAATTCCTGAACGTTCTGGCTGGGCTATCACGAACTCTCAAAGAGGCAGTTGAATTCAATGCAATCAACCGAACAAGGCAGCAAACACTTCGTAAAATTCGTCGATCTTTTCAAGTTAAAAGATCTTGAAGACGCTTTGAGCTCACACAAAGGCAGCGATGTTTACGAGGCGGTACTGCGTTATTACTTTGCCTGTGTGGGGAAGTTGAGTTCGCCACAGCTGATCGAACCCGTGGCCCTGCTCAAGCAGACACTTGAGCTATTGCTGGGGGATGTCCGGGTACGGCGTGCGAGCGATCAGCAATCGCGAGGGGCAGAAACAAATAGCTGATTTGACGCCGCTGCTGCCGGATGGCGTTGATACGTTGATCCTGCGGCTGGGGCAGGGCGCGTTGAAGTGTTCCTCGGCTTTGACGGGCAGTTTTCGGTCGCGGTGTCGCGTCTGGTTCGAACGTTGCGCGAGCGGCAGGCGACGAACCCGGTTGCAACTCTCGGGGAGTTGCTGAGCGTCACTGTCGAGGGATGACCTCGGTGAAGTAAAGCCGACCTGGCCTGTTTGATTTTGAATAGCTCAGTGGTTGTAGTTGGTTTGTCGAAATTGAATTTTTATAAGTCGCGGCGAATAAGTCGTCGGGGCGGTTATGTCTGCGTGAAAAACAGGGAGTTTAGTTTGATGGAGTTGAGCGATTTTAAAGTCTTGGTTTTAAGTGATGGTTTTTCGACGGCTTTGGATCGAACCGAGTTGGCGTCGATAGCCTCAACAAATAGCGGTGGGGCCTACAGAGAACAGGCGTTGAGTTATTACGACGCTGCGGTTTCGGCAAAAAGTTTCACTGAACAACTGACAGCGGTCAGACTGCTTAAAGAAAGTTTCGAATCGGACTTTGCCGACGCCGAAAATGTTCAGTGGAAAGACTATCACCAGCAACTGGTCGATTATCACCAGCGCTTGTCTGCGACGGTGGAGGTGATGGCGCCCGGTAAATCGGTGCCCCGGATCATGCACTTTGTCTGGGTGGGCGGCAGTGAGGTCGGGCCGAATCAGCGCGATTACATGAACATCTGGCGCACAGTGCTGGCGCCGCAGGGCTACACCTTCAATCTCTGGTATGACAGCGATGCGGTGCTGGCCTTCGAAATGAACCGGGTGATCCTCGACAGTGCGCGGGCGCATGCGATGGAGTCGGGCGGGGCTGAACTGGAGAGTCAGAGCGCGCTGTCAGCACTGATTGAAAATCGCGCCCGAGTGCTCAAGCAGCAGATGTTTGACCACCTCAATCGGCCCGAGTGGAACGGGCGCGCGGATCTGGGCCGGATCGATCTGATGGTCCGCGCTTACGGCAAGGACCGGGGCACGCTCGAGGCCTTTCGCCAGAAATGTCTCGATTCGCATCACGCAGTAGTGGGCGCGGATTTGCAATTGCGCGACGTGCGCCACGCCTTTGCCGATCATTACCTCAATGACGTCTACAAGCGAGAAATCGCCCTGCGCGGCAACTTTGCTGCGGCCAGTGACGTGGTGCGCTTGCAGGCTGTGCATCTCGAGGGAGGGCGTTACAGCGACATGGACTACTTGCCACCTCTGATCGACAAGCCGGGTGGAGTGGATATCGCGGGCTTCAGCGACGCAGCAAAAGTAGGCGTCTTGCAGTTGCTGCTCAACTACAACGACGCCTTGTTGCCAGGGCGGGATCGGCAACGTTACGTCGACAGAACTGGAGACATCCCGGTTGAGCATCAGGAAGCACTGCGCGCATTTGCTCAGACTCGCCCCAATGCGCTGGATCTGTTCAAACCGCCGCAAGATGCGTCTGTACCTTTCGATGCCATCCGACTGGGCACTGCCAGAGGTTTGCAGGTGTCAGGCGAAATGAATGCGCATTTCCTGGCTCAACCCGAAAGCGGCATGACCGACTCGATCATGCAGATGATCCGTTCCAACTATGACTGCCTGTATGAGACTGAGCACCGGATGCGTATCAACAGCATTCCTTGGTCGGATGAGAGCCATCTCTTTACGACGATCGCTGATGTCGTTGATGAAATTACCGCCCAGGGACGTCTTCCACAATCTGTACGCGGGCAACTGAGCAACGCCATTTTCGGATACTACCAGGACGGCATCCGCCTGGAGGCCCGAGGTACCATCACGCTGACCGGTCCTGGTGCTGCCGCAAACGGAGTGGACCACTACAGCAACATTCATTTGCAGCCCGGCCTGTCGCAAACCATCCGCGATCGCCTGAAACTGGTTGAAGGCTACAACGTCTTTACCGAGGAAGAGTTCATCAGCGGCTGGACCGTAAACGGTAATCCCGAAGAGTGGTTGGCCAAGGAGAAGGAAAAGTGGACGTCGGGCAAACTCAAGTCCCGCTACGCCGGCGATCTCACCGATCTGCTCAAGGAACAGACTCTGACGTTCAAGCGCGGCTGGCCGGTCGTTGAGGGCAGACCGGTATTGCTGGTGCCGGTGCTGCAACAGTTGCTCGATGATCTGGGCGAACCTTTCAGGCAGGCCATGAATGATCGCCTGAGCGGCGAAATCACCTTCCGCAAACCGTTTTACCTGAGCTTTGATCAACGCCAGCAGATCCTCGCGCAGCCATCATCCGAGGTGCCGGAATCGGTTGGCGCCGAAGCGCTGGGCAATCTGAACGAAGCGTTCACCCGGGTGGCGAGCGGCAGGTTGCCGCAAGAGCAATTGAGTCCTTTGCACCGAGTGGTGTTCGGTGGCCTGTTCGGCGCACAGCATCTGGACGATGCGGGGTTTGCCGAGGCCTGGAGGGCAACACGGTCGTTGGCTGCCAACACCGAGGATCGCGGCATCGCCGCGCGTTATGACCAGATCGAACAGACCTTGCGCGAGCGCAGTCCGTCTGCGTTCGAGGCGGGGCTCAAGGCGTCGCTGTCCAGCGCGATACGCACGCAGAATGCGTATCTGCTGAAAGCGCAGGCCCTGGTCGAGCCGTTGAGTGTCCGCCAATGGGGCGAGCACATCGCCCGTGTCGAATCGGTGGCAAGAGACGAGTATCGGGCCTCGATCCTGCAGCGTGGCGGCCCGCTTCGTGCGCGCTTGTTTCAGGCCGGCGCTGTCTCCGCCAAGCAGTTGCCGCAGGATCTTTTGTTGTATGGCGAGGGCGATCCGGGGCGGCGCTGCTACCCGCTGGCGTTGTTGATGGCCGCTGCGCTGGAGCAGGGCCGAGCCGCACAGCGCACCTTGATCGGCAAACTGGCCACCACCAACCTTGCCCCGCAAGACCCTGAATCCCATGCGTTGCTGAGGGTTCTGGATGAAATGCGCGGTGTGCCCATGGCGCAGTTCGGTGAAAAACTCGGCGCGGCAGACCTGGCGACGGTCATTCGCACCCTGGAGGCGAAATCGTCGACCGCCAGCATCATGTTCAACACTCAAAATCACTCACTGCTGGCGTGCAAAGTCGTCGAAGGGAACCGCGTTTCGTATTTCTTCTACGATCCGAACTTCGCCGTGTATGAGTTCGACCGGGCCGACCATTTGCAGCGCGGCATTGAAGCGGCGCTGGCAGATAAGCAACTGGCTGCACTCTATGGCGTACAGGAGGCGAGCAGCGATCTGTTCGACATGATTGCCCTCGACGGATCGAACATCGCCAACAAGGCATTACCTTCGAAGGTGACAGCCGGAGAACTGCTGAGCAGCGAGCCGGTGGCCGGCAAACGCACAGTCGTGCCGTGGCAACACCATGCCGCGTTGCGTTCCCGTGCACTGTCGGAAAATGCGCAACTGGGTCGCGGCCTGGCGGAGCTGGAAGGCACGCGCCTGGCGCAGATGATCGAATCGGCGAATCGTCAGTTGTTCGCGACCCACACCCTCGATCCGCAGAGTGTGGTGCTGTATGAAACCGTAAAAAATGCGGGCCCCGGGAAATGGACGCTGTCGCTGATCAACCGTCAGGACCCATCGAAGGTCATGGGCATCACCGTCGATGATCCGCGTTTTCAGGAAATCAAATTCTGGTTGAGCGACCGCTTCGAGGCACTGAAAAAAATCCCCGGGCAGACAAGCCCCCACGCCCCGGAAGCTATTCACACGTTGAACGCAGGCTTCGCGATCATGGCCCTGCTGGAACTGCTGAATAAACATGCCGACGCCCAAACCTCAACGGCAACGCTGGCGGTGCGTCTGCACAGTTTCGTGATTTACGGCCAGCTTCTGCACGGCGTGGTGTCGGATGTCGTTTCAGTGGTCAAGCTGGTTGAACTGGCGTTGCTCGATGAACGCCTGATAGCACAAGCCTCGGCCAATGCGCTCGCCCCCTCACTGGGCTCGCGGGTGCTCGGCGAGGGTGTGGGTGTTCTGCTCGCGCTGGCCAACGTTGGATTTGACATCATCGAGTTGGCGACCGCGGATAGCGCTCCGGCGCGAACAGCGGCGGCGGTCCAGTTGAGTTTCGACGCGACAGCGCTGGCATTGAGTGCGGGTGCCGTGACCGCCAGTGGAACGTTCGCTGCGGTCGCCGGACCCTTGGCGGTGATTGTCGGGGGACTGGGCTTCGGATTCGGCGCGCTGGCGCGCAATTACAGCCTGATCCTGGCCCGCGCACAGCAGGTCGGCCAGTACATCTATGCCCTGAAATCAGCGTACAGCAACGGTGGTTGCCAAGTCGTTCAGGGAACACTCGAGCCATTGCCGGATGCGGTGATCACGGGCATCGATCTGCGCACCCGTCACGTGCACATGGGCAGTCAGTTGTTGTTGAGCGCGGAGCGCCGAGGTTGGGGACTGCCGAGCATCCTCGGGGAGGACGAGCAACCGCCGATCAATATCCGCGAGCGCTGGAACCTGTCTGCGCAGAGTGCGGTGCCGTGGGACATTCACACGCTGATTCTGCCCTGCACGCCGACCTGCACCTTCGGTATTGATTACCAACTGATGCCCGGTGTTACCTATCGTCATGACCAGGGCTTCGACGAATTTCGCGAACTGGAAAAGGACAGCCAGGGTCATCAGACATTCTGGTTCGATGCCTCGACCCCCCTCGAATACTGCGTTGAAAAACTCTTCCCGAAGTACCACGGAACGCAGGTCAAGGTGCTGCTGGATGAACAATGCCGGTCGCTTCATGTTCCGCCGCTACCGGTCGAATGGCATGGGAAAATGTCCTATGACATCGAAGCGGTGAAGGGACAGTATGCGTTGTCCCTCGCCAAGGGCGTCGCCAATGTGCAGTTGTCCAGCACCGGGGACCCGGCATCACTGCGCTGGGTCATTGCTGCAAACTGGGTGGGTGATGCGCAGGCCGCTGTCGATGGTCTGCGCTTGCAACTGGGCACTACCGAGGTGCACTGCAACGCCGGTGCTGAGGTTTACGTCGAACTCGCACAGGGGCAGACGTACCAGGTGGATTGGCTCGAACAGCGGCTGATCCTGCTGGAGGAAAATCTGCCAGAGCAGAATGACGCCGCTGCCATTGCCCGGCATCTGACCCGCCTCAATCACACTCATCGCCTTGCCAGTCCGTGGTTGCCGTTGCACAACTTCAAGGTGCCGCTGGTCGATCCTGAATGGCCGGTGCACACCAATGCCTGGTTTGAAAGCGCGACCGATCGCATCCTTTATGGCCGGGATCTGCCACACGCGCTCAACCCGCAGATCCGCCTGGCGGCGGTGTTCGGTGATCAAGTGTTTCTCTATCACCCGGATCAGCCGACGCTGTGGCGGGTCGACGCGCTGACCGGACGAGTCAGCCGCCGCTATCGCTTGCTCAACCCGTTAAAACCCTCGCAAGTGCTCTCGTGTCAGGACGTCGGCGGAGCCATTCAGGTGGTTCAGCAGGTCACCGATCTGAATGGTGTCGCCTTTCAGTTCGAATACCTGCTGGATCAGGAGAAAGTCGAAATGGTCGCGGTTTCCACGCAGCTGGAAGGCGTCCAGCCTGTCGATTTGAGTCGCTTCAGATGGCCGGGCTGGAATTCGTTCATCGCAGGATTCAACACCTACGAAAGGGACGATGACGGTTCGATTTCGATGGTCGAAGATATCCGCTCGGCAACTACCGCCAAATTCATCTCGCTCCGGATTTCCCATCCGAGGATGATGCTCAATGCCTGGATTCGCGTGCGCGATGACTGGTTCGTGACCGACAAAGACCTCGGGCTTGAGCATCCTTTGCTGATCGCCTCGCCACTCGATGACGACGGCCGCGGCATGGTCTTTCATGACGGCGGCAAGCAAGGCTTGTACACCTGGCAGCGCAACGCGGATGCCTCGGGCGGTTCATTGAGGCTGATGCTCAGCGATGTCGACAGCGTGGTGGCAACGGTTGATGGTCATCTGGCACAGACCACGCAGGGTCTGGTGTTCGATTTGCGCAATGACACGCTGACACTGCGTGCGCTGAGTGAGCAATGGCTGCTTGCGCAGGACGACTGGATCAAGGCCCTGGTGCGCGTGGTGGAGCAGCAGCGGGTCGATGGCTTCGATATTCTCGGGCTGTCGGATGACGTCGGTGCACCGCTCTCTGCCCGTTATCTGCAAGGAAAAATATTGCTGGTCGGTTCCGGGCAGGGGCGCGATCTGCACCTCGTCTCGCAGACTCCGGACAAAACCGCTGCCTGGCTATTCGCCTCCGGTACGGGGCATGTTTTCCGTCAGGCGCTGCAGACGCTGGAGCAGATGCGCGCGCTGTTCGGCAACGCGATCCGGCGGTCACGGGATGGGGCTCTGGAAGTACCGCAGCGGGTCTGGGCAGAGTGGACGTATGCAAGCGTCAGCCCGCTGGACAGTGGTTTGCAGGGGCGCACCCGTGATGGGGTGATCCTTGAACTGAAGGAGGGCCAGCCGGCGCGCATCAGCGCTGTGGCCAACGAATTCGTCTATGCCACCGCGCAGGGGCAGACTCGACAACAAAGGATCGAGAGCCTGATCGAAGGTCAACCTCATGTGCCGTTTCTGCGCGCCGGTTCCCGGATGGGCATGTTCAACTGGTATGACGCCACGGCGCGACATTTGCAATCCGTCGACGGCAGGGCAGATGGGCGATGGGTCACCTACCTGGGAGCGCTGCCAGACAGTCGCTTCCTGATGTACGACGCCTTTGAGCCGACGCTGTTCAGTAATGACCGAAAACTCTTCACGCGCCAGATCAGCGCGCGCCGTAATGGGGCGTTGTTGATAATCGACAGTGCGGATTATCGCACTCGAGTGCAGGATCTGCTGGTAGAAGGGGTCGATACGCTGTTGCTCGGATTCGGGCTTGATGGCATGAGCTGCTCGGTTTCGTCTGCCGATTGGGACCGGCTGGACTGCCTGGTCGTCGACCTGCCGAATCTGCAGCGGGCGGAAACCGCCAACGGCAGCGAGCTGCGCCTGGAAATGCGCGAGCTTGATCATTGGCAAGTGGGGATGGCAGGTGAGCACCTGGTGCTGACGGACCCCGATTCCGGGCGTAGCCTGATTCTGCGCAATGCCCGGTCGCTGGGGCACATGTCAGGGCAACTACTGGATCTGCAACTTCACATGTGGGGCGACTATCGATACTTCAAAGTGCCGGAACTGATCAACGGCTGGCAACTGGCGACCATCGACGGTGCTCCCTGTGACTTGGCCGTGGCAATGGATACCTCGAACGAAGTCTGACACCCGAGGGTTCAATCCTGAGCCATGAAAAAAGCCGCGAGTGATTCCACTCGCGGCTTTTTGCATTGTCTCTCAAGGAACCAGATAGCCCTTCACCCCGGTGAAGATGATTTGCGCTGCCAGCGCACAGACAAACAACCCCATCAAGCGGCTGACGATCTGCAAGCCCTGATCACCGAGAATGCGCTCGATGCGGTTGGACAGATACAGCACGACGCCCACCGTGAAGCTGGCCAGGGCGATGCTCATGATGGCGGTGAGTTTGTCGTCCCAATGCGGCTGGCTGACCCCCATCACCAGCAGCGCACCGATGGTGCCGGGGCCGACGGTCAGCGGAATGGTCAGCGGCACGATGGTCACGTCCTGCTGCACGTTGTCGGCCTGCACCGCCGGTTTGCCTTGCGCCTTGCCCAGTGCGGAGATGAACAACACACTGCCGGCACCGATGCGGAACGCATCGACGGTAATCCCGAACACATCGAAGATCACCCGGCCGAACAGGTACAGCAACACGCTGGAGATCAGCGTGGCCAGCGCGACTTTCCAGGCCAGGCGCCGTTGCTCCTTGCGCGAATAACCACGGGTCAGGCTGATAAAGCAGGACAACACGAAGAATGGGCTGTAGAGCACCAGCATCTTCAGGTAAACGCTGAACAACACGTGGAGCATGGTGCTGGCTCACTGGCGAGGAAGTCGTGACGGAGTCTATCAGGCGCTACGGCGTCTGTCGGCTCAGGACGGTTGCGTGGTGGCGCGATTCTGTTGATCGCGTTGCGCAACCCAGTGTTCGATGAGCTCACGCAACTGCGACAGCTCCACCGGTTTGGCCATGTGGCCGTCCATCCCGGCCTGGCGCGCACGTTCCTTGTGTTCGGCGAGGATGTGCGCGGTCAACGCCACGATTGGCGTGCGGATGCGCTGGTTGCTGACTTCCCACGCACGCAGTTGCTGGGTCGCCGAGAAGCCATCGAGGATCGGCATTTCGCAGTCCATCAGCACCAGGTCGTAACGCTGGGCTTTCATCGCCTGCAGGGCTTCTTCGCCATTGCTGGCGGTGTCCGGTTGCAGGTTGAGCTTGCCGAGCATGCCGCGAATCACTTTGGTGGAAATGGTGTTGTCTTCGGCGACGAGGATGCGGAAATCACTCGGCACTTTGGCCGCCGTGGCGGCGGTGACTACCTGCGGCTGGAACACCACCTGACCCTTGTTGCGCTGGTTGAGTTCGTCCGCCAGCGTGGTCTTGAGCGTATAGCCGGCCACCGGTTTGGCGAGGATGCGCTTGATCCCGGAGTTGCGCGCGATGATCTTGCTCGGCGCGTTGCTGATGCCGGTGAGCATGATCAGCAGAATGTCGTGGTTCAGGCTTGGATCTTCCTTGATCTTGGCGGCCAGTTGCATGCCGGTCATGCCGGGCATGTTCTGGTCCAGCAGCACCACATCGAAGTAGTCGCGCAGGTGCGCCTTGGTGCGCAGCAGCGCCAGCGCTTCCTTGCCCGATGGCACGGCGCTG
>Ga0157373_10003094_pt1 | contig 12572 bp, 11 predicted proteins | sample C65metaG_FD_113460 | JGI IMG/M metagenome (GOLD analysis project Ga0157373, IMG submission 113460) | Corn rhizosphere microbial communities from Kellogg Biological Station, Michigan, USA - C6-5 metaG | ecosystem: Host-associated > Plants > Roots > Rhizosphere > Soil | place: USA: Michigan... | reverse complement strand
TCAGGCATGATGATACTGACTATGCTTTGGTGGGATTAAATACGGGAAAGAAATTCCGCATGGGAGATAAAATAAATATAAAGCTGGTAGCGGCTAATCTCGAAAAGAGACAACTTGATTTTGAATGGATACCGGATGTAGAAAATCTGAGAGCAAAAGCACTAAGGAAAAATAAGATTCATCCGCAGAGTGGTAAAGAAAAATTTCGCCACGGGTATCAAAAAAAATAATTTTCTCTTACACTTATAGACAAAATTACGGACAGAAAAATTGACTATTATAAAATGAATGAAGACAAATTCATGAATGAAACACCACCAGATAAAGCTCCACCATCAATATCCGCCAGCCTTCATTCTTTTAGTGAATTATCCTTGCTTTTTGAAGAAAAATTTAATGTTCGTCATTTTCCTGAATATCCAAACAGTCTTTATAATGCATCGCAATACATACTAACGTTAGGCGGTAAACGCATAAGGCCGGTCATGTGTATTATGGCTAATGAGTTGTTTGATGCCATCAATCCCGATTCGTGGAATATAGCTAATGCCGTTGAACTATTTCACAATTTTACCCTCATACACGATGATATTATGGATAGAGCCCCTTTGCGCCGTGGTATGCAAACGGTACATACAAAATATGGTGAATCAACCGCGTTGCTCGCCGGAGATGTAATGCTGGTGGCGGCTTATGATTACATTAATAAAATAAGCAGTGACTATATTCATAAGGCGCTTGACATATTTAACCACACGGCAACACAAGTTTGTGAAGGCCAACAGCTTGATATGGATTTTGAAAAAAACCCGGGTGTGAGTTTTGATGAATATGAAAAGATGATTCAGCTTAAAACATCGGTATTGCTTGCTGCCAGCCTCCAACTAGGTGCTGTGCTTGGGGGCGCCGGCCTCGGCAACCAACAGCATTTATATGAGTTTGGAAAAAATCTTGGCATCGCTTTCCAGGTGCAGGATGATTATTTAGATGCATTTGGAAACCCGGAAAAATTTGGTAAAAAACATGGCGGCGATATTATCGCTAATAAAAAAACATTTCTTTTAATACAGGCAATGAAGGTATGTTCAAAAGTGCAATTGGAAGAATTACATCAATTGCTTCAAAGTAATGACGAAGATAAAATAACCCGGGTTATTAGTATTTACAAATCCTGTCACGTTGATGAATGGGCAAAAGATCTGAAACAAAAATATATGTCAAAAGCCCTGGATCATCTTGAAGAAGTTGCTGTACTTTCTTCCCGCAAAAAGCCACTGGAAGCACTCTCACATTATTTATTAGATCGGGAAATGTAAGCAGATCATTTTTTATTCCATTTGTAAGAGCTGTTTTTCAACTCCCTGTATAATTTTTTTCAGCTTTAGCCTACATGCTATTGCATTGTCAAAAAATAAAAAATAGATTTGTGACATAATATCAAATTTATGTCCTGCAGGTGTTCTTTGGCTTTCATCTTTTGCGGGCTTATATTTTTCCCATCATTAATTGAAGCACAAAAAAAGGTTGATGCGGCATCCACGCATCGGGAGATTCTTGCTGATAAAAATCTTTTTGACGGCACAGATATTTTACATTTTAAGCTTACCGGGAAGTTAAATAGTTTGTTCAATGACAGGAGCGATAATGGTTCTTACCATCCTGTTTTGTTACAATACATGGAAAAAGACAGCAGTCTTGTTTCCATTCAATTGATGGTTAAAACGAGAGGACATTTTCGCCGGATGAAAGGGATGTGCAGCATGCCTCCGCTGTTACTGACTTTCCCGAAGAAGCAAAATAATAAATCAATTTTTGCATATCAAAATAAACTCAAATTAGTGGTTCCCTGCCGGGGAGATGATTACGTTATTAGAGAATGGCTTGCTTATAAAATCTATAACCTTATAACAGAAAAAAGTTTTAAAGCAAGACTGGTGCAGGTTGATTTTGAAGATTCATTGAACCAGCGAAAAACGGAAACGCACTATTGCTTTATCTTGGAAGATGATAAAAAAGTAGCTGATAGAAATAATGCCTACGTCTGGAAGCCAAAACTGCTGGCCATGCAAAACACCAACAAGGAAGAGTTTAAAAAGATGGCAGTGTTTCAATATTTGATCGGGAACACTGACTGGTCTGTTCCTTATTTGCAAAATATTGTGTTAATCGACAGAGACTCTATAGAACTTCCTACCGCTATTCCTTATGACTTCGATCACGCGGGTATTGTCGATGCTTCTTACGCAGGTCCTGCGCCTGAGCTAGGAATTAATTCTAATCGCGACCGGCTCTATCGCGGTTATTGTGAAACAGACATGAAGAATTTTGCGGAAACAATTAAATTATATAACCAATTAAAGGACTCCATTTATAATCTTTACAATAATTGTCCGCTGTTGAGCAAATCATATGTTAAGTTTGTCAACAGGTATTTTGATGATTTTTATAAAACGATTAACAACGAAAGAGATCTAAAACAGGAATTCGGCAAGCCTTGCCGGGAAGATATTCATGTGGAGCTAAAGGGTTTGAAAAAATAGTACCTGTCTCGGTTTGAAAGTAACTTCAATAAATTTTTCTCATCCCGTTATTATAATATCGCCTTCATTTACTGCTACTGTTGTAAGTTTACTTATTTTTAAGTGAAATTATTTTATCACTTAACAATTTTAATAAAACACTTCTTGTTTTTTAAAATCATTTTTAAATAACCTTCCATGAAATTTAATTGTTTGTTCTTTTGTTTATGTTTTATTTCTGCTACATCATTGGCCCAGAATGACACGAATCAAATAGCTATTATACCTCAGCCTGTAAAGGTGGTTGCAAACGCAGGCCATTTTTCATTGCCACAAACTATAGTAATTGCGACGCCGTCAGGGCCGGAAATGAAACAAGTGATTGCTTTTCTAAGCGACCGTTTATCCACGCCCACCGGCATTCCTGTATCTGTGGCAAATTCAAACGGTAAGGCAGCAATTCAATTAATATTAAATAAAAAAGAAGATAATATTATTGGAAAAGAAGGGTATAATTTATCAGTAACCCCAACGAATATTATTATTAAAGCAAATAGTCCGGCAGGTTTATTTTACGGCGTGCAAACGCTTGTGCAATTATTTCCAAAAGAAATAGAAAGTAAATCACTCGTTTCAAATATTAAATGGGAGGCTCCGTGTGTTGATATTTTGGACTACCCACGTTTTGGATGGAGGGGATTAATGTTTGATGTAGCACGTCATTTCTTTACAAAAGAAGACGTGGAGAAATACATTGATGAAATGGTTCGCTATAAATATAACCTGCTTCATCTTCATTTAACGGATGATGAAGGATGGCGTATAGAAATAAAAAGTTTACCGAAGCTAACGGAGGTAGGTGCGTGGAACGTAAAGAAGGTGGGTTATTTCGGAACGTTTTCTGTACCTAAACCGGATGAACCCCGCAACTACGGCGGCTTTTATACGCAGGATGATATTAAAGAAATTGTGCAATATGCAAAAGCCAGGTTTGTAAATATCTTGCCCGAAATAGATGTACCGGGCCACAGCCTTGCAGCCATTGCCGCTTACCCGGAGTTATCATGTTCAGGCGGCGTAAAAAATATCGGCGTCGCTTCAGGGGAAGAAATTAAAGACTGGGATACGCACACTGCCCTATATGATGACAATCTTTGCCCGGCTAACGAGAACGTGTACACGTTTTTAGATAAGGTATTAACTGAAGTAGCTAAAATGTTCCCTTTTGAATATATCCACATGGGCGGTGATGAAACGTTTAAAACTTTTTGGGAAAAGAGCGACGCTGTTAAAGCCCTGATGAAAAAGGAAGGATTGAAAAATATGGAAGAAGTACAAAGCTATTTTGAAAAACGGGTCGAAAAGATTGTAGAATCAAAAGGTAAAAAGTTTATGGGTTGGGATGAAATCCTCGAAGGAGGTTTGGCACCCAATGCAATGGTGATGAGCTGGCGGGGAATGGAAGGTGGAATAAAAGCAGCTAAAATGGGACATGATGTGGTGATGAGCCCTACTGATTTTGCCTATATCGATTATATGCAGGGTGATTCTGCTATTGAGCCCCACATCTACGCAACTTTGCGGTTAAAGAAATCATATCAATTTGAACCCCTGCCTGATGGTGTGGATCAAAAATATATAAAAGGCGGCCAGGCAAATTTATGGACAGAGCAGGTGTATAACATGCGGCACGCAGAGTATATGACCTGGCCAAGAGCATTTGCGATTGCAGAAGATGTTTGGTCGCAAAAAGAAAATAAAAACTGGAACAATTTTGTTACCAGGGTTGAAAAACATTTTGCAAGGTATGATGTTGCTAAGATAAAATATGCTCCCAGCATGTATGATCCTATTATCAACGCAAGTGAATCGCCTGATAAAAAATTGATTCTCGAATTAAGTACTGAAATTGATGGGCTTGATATCTATTACACTTTTGATAATTCTTTTCCGGATAATTTTTATCCAAAATATACTGAACCGGTTATTGTACCGGAAGATGCCGTTCAACTTAAGTTGATTACTTACAAAGATGGAAGGCCAATCGGGAGAATGATGACTATACCGGTAACTGAGTTGAAATCAAAGGCTGATAAAAAATAGAACCTAACGATTGTAATATTTCGATAAATTAACCTGGTAACAACCGTTAGAGGGATAATTATTTTTATTGTAAATAGTAAGTAATTACCTTCGAAATAAATAATCAACGATGCTTGTAAAAAGTTTTTCACGGGTAATCTTATTGATTGCCGCAATTTTGTTTTCTAATCTTTCCTTTAGCCAGCAAATACCCAACACGCTTTCCCAAAAAGAAACGCAACAAGGGTGGAAACTTCTTTTCAATGGAAAAGATTTGGTCGGCTGGCACTCTTATCTCGAAAAAGTTGCTGGTAAAGCCTGGCAGGTGCAGGACGGCATGATCTTTCTTAATAAAAACAACAAAAGTGTTTATGATGATTATGCTGATTTGGTGACGGATGATGAATTTGAAAATTTTGATCTCAAAGTTGAATGGAAAATGGAACCATGTGCCAATAGTGGCGTAATGTTTTATGTGCATGAATCTCCGCAGTTTAAAAACACTTATGAATCAGGACCTGAAATGCAGATTGCTGATTTGGCCTGTAACGATGACGGGCGCATACTGAAATGCAGGGCTGGCGATTTATATGATTTAATATCCGCCGATACGGAATGGGTAAATAAAGGTGGCCGATGGAATCAATACGAAATAATCGCAAAAGACGGGCATCTTACATTTTTTATGAATGGACATAAAACAATTGATACTCAAATGTGGGACGACCATTGGCGGGATATGATTAAGAACAGCAAGTTCGTTGAATGGCCGGGCTTCGGAACTTATAAGAAAGGACATATTTCTTTCCAGGGAACCGAAAACGGAAAGTTATGGTATCGCAATATCAAGATCAGGAAATTATAGTCTTATTTGTTCAAATATTTATCGCACCAATTATAACGAATTACACGAATTTTTTTAATTGATGACATTTTGTAAAATAGATTCGTGTACACGCTTACGTTAGTTTATTTGTTTTAAGTCGTGTAATTCGTGCCAAAAAATTCGTGTAATAAAAAAATAAAATTATGGAAGACAATAAAACTCCGGATAAAAAAAATATCACCCGCGGATCGTTTATAAAAAATACCACCTTAACTGCTGCGGCATTTTCTATTGTTCCACGCCACGTGTTAGGCGGGAAGGGCTTTGTAGCGCCAAGTGATAAACTTTACATAGCAGCCGTTGGCTGCGGGGGAGAGGCAGAAAATGATATTCATCATTATGCAACAGCTCCAAAGAAAAATGCAGTAATTTCTTTTTTATGCGATGTGGATGATCGGATGGCAGCGCCACGCCGTAAAGAATTTCCGAATGCAAAATTCTATTATGACTGGCGGGAAATGTTTGAAAAGGAAAATAAACATTTTGATGCAGTATCGGTTGCCATCCCCGATCATAACCATGCTATTGTTGGTTTAAGTGCCATGCAATTAAAAAAACACTTGTATTTACAAAAGCCATTAACGCATGATATTTATGAAGCACGCATTCTTACGCAGGCGGCGGAAAAATATAAAGTAGTTACGCAAATGGGCGACCAGGGCGCATCCTGCGATGGTATGAGAACAATGAGAGAATGGTTCGAAGCTGGATTGATTGGTGACATAACGAGTGTTTACAATTGGACTAACCGTCCCGTTTGGCCGCAGGGAATTCCCTGGCCGAAAGACCGACCACCGGTGCCCAAAGAATTGAAGTGGGATTTATGGTTAGGTACTGCACAACAAACCGATTACTTTGACAACCTTGTACCTTTTAACTGGCGCGGATGGTGGCGTTTTGGTACCGGCGCTTTAGGTGATATGGCTTGCCACATAATTGGGCCTGCATTTAAGTTATTGGAACTGGGCTATCCAACTGAAGTCACGTGCAGCGCCAGCACCATTTTTTCTGGTATTTTCCAGGAAAGTGATTATCCTGAAAGCATTCCCGTATCAAGCAACCTTCGCTATAGATTCATTTTGAAAGATGGACGTGAGTTAAAATTGTATTGGATGGATGGCGGTATTGTTCCCGACCGGCCTGAAGAACTTGATCCCGATGTAAATATGAATGAAGCATTGTGTGATGTTCCCGAGGAAAATGATTTCGAAGGTGGTTCCTTGTTTATTGGAACAAAAGGAAAAGTTTCCTGCGGATGGGGCGGAAGCCATCCCCGTTTGCTTCCGCTTTCATTGAATAAAGATGTAAATGTTCCTAAGAAATATCCACGGATAGAAGGTGGGATGGATGGCCATTGGTGGCAATGGATTGATGCATGTATTGCCGGTTATGGAAACATGGAAGTGGATTCACCTTTTGTCGGGTATGCGGGACCGTTAACTGAGACGGTGCTCATGGGAAACTTACTATTGCGCAGTTTCAATATTCGCAACAAGGTAAAAAGGCATGACCCCGTTTATGGCGATGTGGAAGATATAACAACTCCCGGCCGTTATATTACTTATAAATGGGATGGCGAAAATATGCGGATAACCAATTTTGAAGCCGCTAATCAATTTGTAAAAAGAGAATACAGGCAAGGCTGGGGAGAATTAAAATTATAGAAGTGTTGGCCCTCTCCCTTGGGAGAGGGGTTGGGGTGATGCTTTTAGGTAAATAGAAAAATTTATGAAACGTAACTATTATATTGTAAGTCTCATCATGCTTACATTTTTCGTAATCTCTTTTCTTACAAATATTCTTGGTGCGCTGAATCCAAATGTATCACAAAGCTATCAACTCAATGAGAAGCAGGCAGGACTTTTACCTTTTGCTTTTTTTATCGCTTATGGTGTTATGTCAATTCCATCGGGCCTTCTGGTTGAGAAATGGGGTGAAAAAAGAATTATGATACTTGCTTTTGCACTTGGTTTCCTGGGAACTTTTCTATTTGTAATTCATCCCACTTTCAGCATTTTCCTCATTTCACTATTTACGATCGGAACAGGTATGGCAGCCTTACAGGTGGTTATCAATCCTCTTTTAAGGGTGTCAGGAGGCGAAGTTCACTATGCTTTCAATTCCGTTCTTGCCCAACTTATTTTCGGCCTGGCATCCTTTATCAGCCCGCAAATGTATTCATACCTCGTATCTAATATTGATAAAGGGAATACACAAAAGCCTTTCATTAACCTGTTAAGCAAATGGGTACCCGCAAATATGTCGTGGGTCTCGGTGTATTGGATATTTGCAGTGATCGGGCTGGCAATGATTGTAATTATTTTGTTGGTAAAATTCCCAATTGTAGAATTAAAAGAGGATGAAAAAGTTGGGTCGAAAGCCAGTTACCTTGAGTTATTTAAAAATAGATACGTTATTCTTTTCTTCCTCGGAATATTCTGTTACGTTGGTACAGAGCAGGGCATTTCTTACTGGATGTCGAAATATTTAAAAGTATATCATGGATTCGATCCCGATACGGTAGGTGCTAATGCCGTCTCTTATTTCTGGGGACTCATGACTGTTGGCGGCTTGCTTGGACTCATTCTGCTTAAATTGTTCGATAGCAAACATGTGCTGCGTTGGTTCACCATTTTTGGAATAATTAGCCTGGCTGTGGGATTAACCGGTAGTGCCCCGGTATCATTGTGGGCATTCCCGATTGCGGGCTTTTTTCTTTCGGTAATGTTTCCTGTAATAGTCTCTCTTGGTCTTAATTCAGTTTCAAAACATCATGGATCTTTTGCTGGTATTCTAATGACGGGTATTGCAGGTGGGGCCGTGATACAAGTTCTAATCGGGTGGATCAGTGACCTGACCTCTCTAAAAACAGGAATGGTAGTGTTGTTCATTACCCTTGGTTATATTTTGAGCATAAGTTTTTGGGCAAAACCAGTGATTACCAACAAAACGATAGATCTCTTTAAAAAAGGGAAAGAAGTTACTTAATACTCCATATTATTTTTCCTGATATTGGATTTCTAATCCTGCCCCGGCTTATCTCCCACAAACCAATGTTCTTTATTTTTAAACAAAATATTAAACGTTGTGAAGGAGCCGTAGATGCGGGTAATATATTGCTGAAGGTTTATTTTTTCTTCGTCACTCAGGTTTTTGTTGCTGTTGATATTTTGTTCCAGCACCCGCAGCCTGTCTCTCGCCATAACTATTTTATGAAAAAAAACTTCGATTGGGATTTCTTTTGGCTTCAATGAAGTGTCTTTAGGTTGTAATAATAGGGTGCCGCCTATCCACCTTTCACCCAGTTTAACAATCTCACTCACGTCGCCCCATAAACGCAATATTTTTAATAAAGATTTTTCAACTGCCGAATTGGTCTCTATTTCTTCCGTTACATTTTCAGGTTGAATATCATCCAGCTTATTATCCGTTTTATCAACTTCAATAATGCCGTGATGTATAAATGATACAAGGTAAGTAGCGTAACGAATGCCTACAATTACTCCAGGACCATGAATGGTATGTTGCAGCCTGGTTCCAATTCCTAAAAGTGTTTGGTCCATGTAATATGTTTGTTACAAAGAAATAAAATTTCAGTAGAAAAAATTCTTTTAATTATGTTTCAGTTGTACATTCAATTCTTGCTAATCGAAGTAATCCACCAGGTATTTCCAAATGGGTTCTTTACACCTTTAATTTCTATGGCGGCAAACCACCAATGGTTATGAAAAAGTTACTAAAAATGCGCAGCCTGCTCCAACGGGAGGGTTATATTGAAAATTACCGGTGGCAGATGGAATACCATTTGCCTTTAATGTTATTGTTTGAGGGCCGCTTGCTGTAAAAATACCGCCAGCCGTAAATTGAACTCCATTTGCAATATTCGTAACGATTACATATGTTCCGGGAGCAGTAACATTTACGTATAGCAACACGGTATTGCTGGATTGCATCGCGTTGCCTATTGCATAAGTACCATTGACAGTCGGTGATGTACAGTTGCCGTCTGATCCTGTTAACGTATAAACGGCAGTGCCCGCGGATATCCCGGAAGGGCTTGCATTGGAAACACTGTATTCTTTCGTGCAGGAAATCATCAAAATGCATATTGCTGCAACGAGTAGGGTACGAGGGTAAAATGAAAAAGACTTCATCGGATCAGGTATTAAGAATGCCGGCTTTTAATATTTATTTATTGGAACTTCTATAACAACATCCTTAACGTAAAAAGATCGGTGAACGTATAAACCTGTTCGATTTTTTTTTCTTTGAACCGGCAGATGCTAAAAGACGACGCTGTCATTTCTTAGTAGTATAGAAAGAATTCTGGGTATTGCATTTTCATCATCGTCGTCAAAATATTCGCCGATATCAATGGGCATCATTCCAAACTTTTTTGCAGATTGGATAAATTCTGAAATGTGATGGTTATAACAGGTAACGACGTGCTGACCATCTTCAATGTTGAACCGTGCCTTTGTACCGGTGTATTGTTTAAAAGGATGGAGTTCCCCGATGTATACATATCCTCCACCTTTTAATTTTGCAGCAACCTCATTAAAAATGTGATCGAGATCCTGGATGTGCTCCAGCACAAGGCTGAAACTTACCAGGTCATATGATTGGTTGGTAAAAGTCCATCCAATTGTAATGTCCGCCTGTAAAAATTGAACATGAGGTGAGCTTATTTTTGTTTTGCCTTTGCCAACATTTCTTCTGAAAGATCAATAGCAGTAACCTGCTTTGTTTTTTCGAGTAGCCATACCGTATTTTTGCCCGTGCCGCAGCCAACTTCCAAAACTGTATCAAATGAAATATTTGATAAAGTCTTTCGCAACGCAATTGCTTCAAGATCTCTTGTTTTGTTATCGTTAGTATCGTATTGTTCAGCCCAGTAGTTGTAAGATTGCTGTACGTTCATTCTTTTTTTGATAAAGTAAAGTGATTTTTGTTTGATGATTTACATCCTTATAAAAATAAAATAAATTGAAACGTAATTATAAATACATTTAATAAAAATTGGTGATGACTTTCCTGGTTATTTTTTTATGCATTGCGGGTCTCGTTTTAATGATTACGTGGGGAAAAATAAATCCATTTCTTGCCTTTTTAATTGTCTCGATTGCGGCCGGACTTCTATTAGGAATTCCGTTTGACCAGGTAGTTACGTCCGTGCAAAAGGGAATAGGGGACACATTGGGATCATTGGTAATTATAATAGCCCTCGGTGCTATGCTTGGAAAATTAGTAGCCGATAGCGGTGCAGCACAAAAAATTGCAGCGGTAATGATGATTGCCTTTGGTGAAAAAAATATTCAGTGGGCGTTGGTCGTTACTGGTTTCATCGTGGGTATCCCATTATTTTACGGCGTTGGTTTTGTATTGCTCGTGCCGCTCATATTTTCTGTGGTTTATCAATATAAATTACCTGCCGTATATATCGGCCTACCCATGCTGGCAGCGTTATCAGTCACGTTTGGTTTTTTGCCACCGCATCCGGCTCCTACGGCGCTGGCTGTTCAATTTCAGGCCAATATCGGGTTAACATTAATCTATGGGCTTATCATTTCAGTGCCGGCAATAATCATTGCGGGACCTGTATTTGCGAAGACGTTAAAGAAGATTCATTCTGAGCCTCTTGAGACTTTTCGTGGAAAGACGTTGCCAACAGAACGTTTACCCGGCGGCGTTAGTAGCTTTTTGTCGGCGCTTTTACCGGTTTTTCTTCTTATGATTTCCACGCTGTTACTCCAGGTTATTGCAAAAGACTCTATGGTCGGCCGCATTATTTCTTTTGCAGGCGACCCTGCCGTTGTAATGATTATTGCGTTGGCTGTAGCCACCTACACGCTTGGTGTAAAACAGGGAATTACTATCAGGAACGTGATGGTGATTTATGCAGATGCGGTGAAAGAGATTGCGGTGATATTACTGATCATCGGCAGCGCCGGCGCATTAAAACAGGTATTGACAGATAGTGGCGTAAGCGAGCATATTGCATCGCAGTTGAACGGAGTAAATATACCTCCATTGGTGCTCGCATGGATCATTGCTGCCATTATAAGGATTTGCATTGGGTCGGCTACAGTGGCAGGTCTTACCACAGCGGGAATTTTAGCACCTATAATCACTGCAAGCCATGTTAATCCCTGTTTAATGGTGCTATCGATAGGAGCAGGAAGCCTTGCCTGTTCACACGTAAATGATTCGGGTTTCTGGATGTTCAAAGAATATTTTAATCTTAGCTTAAAAGATACTTTTCGTTCCTGGACACTTATGGAATCAATTATTTCTGTGGTGGGATTGGCGGGTGTATTAATTTTGAATCTATTTGTATAACGCTTTAAACTTATTTATGGAAAGTTACAGTCCTTCTCAGAATTTTGCGGAAACAGGATTAACCCTTCCCCCGGCGCCGATGCCAATGGGAGTGTATAAACCATTTCTTATCGATGGCAATCATTTATATGTGTCAGGGCATGGGCCGGTTAAAAATAACGGAACCTTAATTACCGGAAGGGTGGGTGATACCCTTGATATTGAGGAAGGAAAGAATGCAGCGCAACAAGTTGGCTTAACAATTCTTTCGACAATAGTAACTAACCTTGGGAGTCTTGATAAGGTAAAACGTGTGATAAAAGTATTAGGAATGGTGGGATGCAGCCCGGATTTTGAAAAGCATCCTTACGTAATTAATGGTTGTAGTGAACTATTTAAAAAAGTATGGGGCGAAGACAATGGAGTGGGCGTGCGGAGTGCCGTGGGTATGGGTTCCTTGCCCGGGAACATTCCCGTTGAAATAGAAGCATTGTTTGAATTATATTAAGCAGTAAGATGAGTAGCAGTGATAAAATAGAAAAAGATTGGTACACTATAGAAGATATAGATTCCATTGATTCACCGGCTTTGGTTATATATCGTGAAAGAGTACTCGAAAATATCAACACATTACTTTCCATGATTAATGATGTGAAGAGATTACGTCCGCATGTGAAAACGCATAAAGTAAAAGAGGCAGTTTTACTTATGATGACAGCAGGTCTGCAGAAATTTAAATGTGCCACGATTGCAGAGGCTGAAATGCT
>Ga0157373_10003093_pt1 | contig 12572 bp, 13 predicted proteins | sample C65metaG_FD_113460 | JGI IMG/M metagenome (GOLD analysis project Ga0157373, IMG submission 113460) | Corn rhizosphere microbial communities from Kellogg Biological Station, Michigan, USA - C6-5 metaG | ecosystem: Host-associated > Plants > Roots > Rhizosphere > Soil | place: USA: Michigan... | reverse complement strand
TTTTGAGTTTATCAAAAAGACAAATAAAGAGAATGGTCCTGCATTGGTGGGTATTGAGTTGGCAAAACCTACAGATTACGATTCGCTATTGGCAAGGATGAAGGAGTTTAAATTTGAAATTATAGAATTGAATAACGACCAGACTTTGTTTGAATACCTGGTTTAATATTACTGAGTGATTAATCAGAAAGAAACACCACAGAAGAGCAGCTCCACAAAATGTAGCTGCTTTTTGTTTACAGATATCTATACAAATAATTTCAGACTCATATATACTGGAATTTTTAGTCTGGCCTGAGCAATCAACTCTTAGATTAAATTTTGAATAACATTTCAATTACAGAATATTCAATTTTCTTGAAGTCATTTTTATGGCAGCAGATTTGCTATCTATTTTTCAACAAACACACAAATAAACTAAAGCAAATGAAAAGAATACTTTTACTCCTGCTTTGTACCACCACGCTGGGCTTGGTGTCGTGCAAGAAAGAAACGATTATTCAGGAAACAGAAAATCGTACAATAATAGTTACAATTCAGCCTTCTCAATGGAAGCTGACAGCTGATAATAGAACTTACAACGCCGAGATTTCAATCCCCGAAATTGATCAGATCAATGTCGATATTGAAGGTATTTTAGTTTATAGAGACCATCCTGTAAATGCTGGAAGTTACATCCAATTACCATTCACCTTTGAAAGTCAAGCGTACAGCTATGAGCAATTCAACGGAGGTCTATCTTTTGATATTCAGGATACCGATTTTCTTGATAATGTAACTCCTCAAAAACCAACATTACCAATGCAATTTAAGGTTGTTCTGATTCCATCAAGGGATATTACCTAGTTGGATTAACATTATAAATTCAAAAAACGATCAATGTTCACTTGGACTTGGTCGTTTTTTTTATGCTGACCAATATTCATTTGTATCGCGCGAATAAAGACACCGTCGCTTTCCAGCAATAATTCTTCGTAAAATCCTTTGAAGTAGACATCCTTGACCTCAAAGCCAATTCCATCTACATTATCATTTAGCGTTACCCATTCCGGATAAAAGACCGCACTATCAGTTTTCACGTCAAGCCCCAACATCTTACCATGTTCAGCAGTAAGCACATTGGCGTTACCAAGGATCCTCGCGGTATAAATATGGTCTGGATGCTGATAAATATCACTTGGTTTACCTTGCTGAATGAGCTTTCCATTTTTAACGATGAGCAGGTCGTCCGCAAGAAACAGTCCGTCGGCAGGATCGTGAGAAACCATCACTACTGTCACACCTGTCGCCGCGGCAATTCGTTTGATATCTGCGCGCAGTTGATTTTTCAATAAAGCATCAACCTGACTAAAGGGCTCATCCAGTAATAAGACTGAAGTGTCGCTTACGAGTGCTTTTGCGATGGCTACTCGTTGCTGCTCTCCCCCACTCAATTGAGTGATCTTTTTATCTTTCAAATGATCAATGCGCAAGTGTGCCATGATCTCCATAGTTTTCTCATGCTTCGAACGGATGTCCGTATTAGAAAGCATCGAGGCAATGTTATCATAAACTTTGGCATAGATGTTCAGGGAAAAATCCTGAGTGACCATTTTCATTTCCTTATGACCAGGGATGAGTTGCTCGTGAGGTCCTAAAACCCGGTTACCTTTAAAAAGCACTTCTCCCGCATCTACCTCTAAGAGGCCATAGATACACTTGAGCAACGTAGATTTGCCACTTCCGCTTTCGCCGATAATGGCAACCACATCACCTTTTTTAAGCTCAAAACTCACATCATCCACACCTGAGGAACGTAATGTGACCACCTGAGTTAAAGTATCAGTAGTTAAAGTCGCACTGACTCCATCGACGTCTTGAACTCGACCTGCGCTTACTTCCATAGCTTCCGCTGCAGGTGATTTAACTGCAGGTCCCTCAACACCGCATGTTGCTGAAGCATCTGTTTTCGAAAGATCGGAGGTAATGGAAGATCCTGATGACAATGCTGGTGAGGGCATTGTGTTAGCTGAAGAAGCGTTTGCTGTCTGGTATTGTTTACTTAAACCTTTAACGGTGATAATTGATTCCTTCACACCGTAAAGATAAGACAATTTAGAGGCAACAAAAATCTAAGAACGTAACGCCGATGTTAATCAACAGATTCTACAAAAATAAAAAGGCCATCAGAACGAGATCGATCTCATTCTGACGGCCTTTGAAAACCCCGATCGGGTATATCTTTAATTCAATCCAAAGGTGACTCCAAAGGACATATTTTTCAAACCTTTCTGAGGGGCACTGGCGAACATATCATTGAAATAATACTTGGTGAAGAAGCCAAAACCATTATACCCGAACCTTAATGTTCCACCGTAACGGAAAGCCTGGAACCTGTAATCATCTGTGAATTTCTGCTTACCGCGTTCTTCACTGATCTGTTTCACTTTACCATTCAGCAGGAAGCTCACTTCAGGACCAATGACAAAATAAAAACGGTTGCCATTGTTATTTTCTTTTGTTCTCAGCTCAAAGTTCAAAGGAATGTGGAGGTAACTGCTGGAGAACCTGTTTTTTGAGAATTCCACATCATCTTCCACATACGTAAGCTGTTGCTGATCCTTCTGTATGGTAATGTTTTTGTTCAAACGGATGTGTGTCCAGTCGAAACCACCGGCAACGTAGATTTTGAAGTTCTGATTGAAACGGTATCCCATCTGTGCCACATCAAAAGAGAATGTACTGGTTTTTCCTCCTCTGTTATCAAGAAATTCATTTTCCGGAGATAACGTAAAACTGCCATTGTCAACCAGTCTGCTGTAACCAAGATCAACCCTGGTAAAAGTAATTCCTCCAACAAAACGCCCGTTAGATGAAGTTGTTCCTGTTGAATCTTTCTTTCCGATATTGATGCCAATGCCATGTTTCATGTCAAAGGTTTTCTCCATATCCTTTTTCTTCACAGTAGTCTTTGTAGTGGTAGTTGTGGTGATTACCGTGTCCAGTTCCTGCGCATTAACAGCCGTCGTCGTTGCACCTGTAAGCCCGCTTATCAATAGTGCTGCCCATACTAATCGTTTCATATCCCTTGGTTTATTTGTGTTTTCTTGAGTTCAATTTGATGAATCCTATATTGATGGCTACCAATGAAGAATTGTCATCATCATCTGTATTAAATTTTAAAAATTTCTTTTCACGTTTGTCGACCTTGTCCACCACATAGTTCACCAGATCGCCTACATTCTTGATCCCTCTGCTTTCAGAAACATCCGACTCTCTGATCTCATTTCCATATCGTTGTGCATCTGTATCCACATTGGCCATCACGACATCGCTGACATTGGATTCAGAAACCTTAGCCACCTGTTTATTTACATCTACCTTTCCTGGATCAAACTGATCTTCTTTATTACCAGGACGGTTGTTCTCAGTATTCGGTTGCATGCGGTGATCATCTTTTTTCTCATTTTGAGCAACAAAACGCGGCGCAATAACTAATGGTGTACTTTCATAAGCAGCAATGTCCTTAGTTTGTGCTGACGAGACACCAACAACCGACGGTGCGGTCATTTTTTGAACATCATCAACTGGCGCGGTACTTCTGTCCAGGGCACTCGCGGCGTCAAACTCATCCGCAGATCCCTGCAGACGAATTGGATCATTCTTTGGCATCAGCAATGCAACCATCACACCAATGACTACAACCGCAGCCGCAGACATCCAGAATACTGGCAAACCGCTCTTGCGCTTAGGCTCCAGTTCTGCTGCAATATGATCCCATAAGCCTGCCGAAGGACTGACTTCCGCATGTTCTAACTGATCTTTAAATAACTGATCAAATTCCTTATCCTGTATAGCTCCCATAATCAATGCCCTCCATTTTTATAATTTCTTGTTTTAATATTGCCCTGGCCCTTGATAACTGCGATTTGCTCGCACCTTCAGAAATGCCCAGTGTATCTGCGATCTCTTTGTGAGAATAGCCTTCGATGGCGTACATGTTAAAGACTACGCGATAACCATCTGCCAGCTTCTGAATGATGCGCATCAGGTCCTGCATACCCAATCTGCTAAAATCAAAACCGGTTGATGGCTGGTCAAAAGCATCATCAATAGGTACCACATTCAGCGTCCTGAGGGTTTTCCTGTAACTCTCAATTGATGCATTGACCATGATCCTTCTCATCCAGCCCTCAAAAGAGCCATCGCCACGATACTCTCCTATCTTTTGAAAAATCTTAATGAACCCAACTTGCAAGACATCTTCCGCTTCCATCCTGTCCTTTGCATAGCGCATACAAATTGCCAGCATCTTGGACGCAGTCTGCTTGTAAAGCAGCTCCTGCATCTTCCGGTTACCGGCTTTGCAGCCCTCCATGAGTTCATCTATACTATATAACGTCAACTTCATTTTGTGTTTGGTATATAGAAGATGTATGCGCTCCAGAAAAGGTTGCACGCGGAATAGGAAAAAAATAAAACATCTTGAATTAGCAGTTGTGCTTCTTCCTGTAGGCCTTGTACCATTTTACGGCAATCATAATGACAACAGAAAAGATAATTAGACCGATCAATCCGTAGATCCAGTTTACTGCACTTTTTAAGACCACAGTGAACACAATGGCCACCAGAAGGATTGTGGCTACCTCATTCCATAAACGAAGCTGAAATGAGCTTAATTTACACTTCCCGAGCTTTAATTGTTTCATGATCCGCTGACAGATGAAATGATAAATCAGCAGCAATACCACGAAGGCCAGTTTCACATGTAGCCAGGGAAGGTTTAATAAATTAGGGTTCAGGTAAATCATCAGCAATCCTGCAAGGACTGTAAGTACCATTGCAGGATTAGTGATGATGTTCCAAAGTTTTGATTCCATCTTTTCGTACTCCTTTTGCAGGATGGTACGCTCAGGTTCCTGCCGGTCCTCGGCCTCCCTGTGATAGATGAACAGACGAACACTATAAAACAACCCTGCCATCCAGCTTACCACGAAAATGATATGAACAGAGAGGACGTAATAATAGTATTCCATCGGCTTAGTATTTAAAATCCTTGATGACTTCTATCGCATACTTCACGTGATCGAATGGGATATCAGGCATGATGCCATGACCAAGGTTGAAGATAAAACCATTTTCTCCACGCATGCGCTCAAATAACTGAAGAATGTGCTTTTTAATCACTGGCTTGTCAGCATACAGGATATGAGGATCTAAATTTCCCTGTACGGCAATGCCTGCAGGAAGACTCTTTTTGATGTTCAGCAGGTCGGCATTCCAGTCTACAGAAATTACGTCAGGGTTAGCTTCTGCCATGATCGGAGCGAATACAGAGCTACCTTTGCAGAAAGAAATCACCGGGATATCTTTTCTGTTGAGATTGGCAATGATTTCCTGGATGTAACGATGAGAAAATTCCTGATAATCGTTCCATGACAAGGCCAGGGCCCAGCTGTCGAAAATCTGGATGGCATTTACGCCGGCAGCAATCTGCAGGTTAAGGTAATCAGCAGTTACTTTGGCAATCTTTGCCAGCAGGCGATGTGCCACTTCAGGCTGATTGTGCATCAACAGTTTCGTCAGTTTAAAATCTTTTGAAGAACCACCTTCCACCAGGTAACTCATGACTGTAAAAGGAGCACCAGCAAAACCGATCAATGGAATGCTGCCGTTCAGTCGTTGTTGGATCACCTTGATGGCATCAGCGACATACTGCAATTTATCCAGCACATCCACATTCAGGTTGTCTACATCTTTCTCCGTACGTACCGGGTTGGCAAACTTAGGGCCTACACCTTGCGTAAAGCTCAAATCACCTCCCATTGCTTCACCTGTTACCAGGATATCAGAAAAAAGGATGGCGGCATCAATACCGAGCAGGTCGACGGGCAGCATGGTTACATCTGCAGCGATCTCAGGCGTTTTACACATTTCCAAAAAGGAGTACTTGTTTTTTATCTCCCAGTACTCTGGCATAAAGCGGCCTGCCTGGCGCATCATCCATACTGGCGGGCGCTCTGTCTGTTTTGAAAATGCAGCGTCTAAAAATAAGGTGTTCATCAAATTTTATGTGGTTTTAATGGGATAAAATTATCCTTATTCTTACAATAAGGCATCATCTTATCTGTTAAATGACATTCTTAACAGAATATCGGATTATTTGTTTGTCAGGCGTTTAGCTTCCTGTTCTAATTTAGTTACAATTTCCTGGGCTTTGGGTGTGCTGGCCAGCTCACGTGCACGCGCCACATAGGCATTCATGCGCTCCCCATCCTTTTTACGTAAGGCCAAGTTGGCAAGGTGAATCATCACAAAAGCTTTATCATTTTTACCTCCCAAAGGAAACCGGCTGGCAATCTGAAAATGGTATTCTGCAGCTTCGTAATCCTCTTTTTTCAAGGCAATGTTAGCGCGCATAAACTCATAATAGCCCCTCCTGTTCTTAGCCAGGCGATCCGGATTGGGTACTTCTGCGAGCAATTGCGTTGCCCGTTCATAGTTCCCGTTTTTAAAATGTTTGGAAGCCAGCAAGATGGAGCTGTGTTTGAAGTGGCTCCAAACCACGAAGGCAAAGAAAAAACCGGCCATTACAGCCAGCTGAATCTGATCATAAAAAAGGCATGCTCCGGCAGCAATCACGAAGACCGCCATCAGGGCATACCTGCCGATATTATTATACATTAATGTGTATCAGTGAATTTGTAACCTACACCACGGATAGAGTGGAAATAAACAGGATTCTTTTGATCTGGTTCAAAATACTTACGGAAAGTAAGGATGAAATTGTCGATGGTACGTGTAGATGGATAAACATCATAGTTCCATACCGTCTCCAGAATCTGCTCTCGTGAAACCGCTTCATTTTTACGCTCGATGAGCAATTTCAGCAGCATGGTTTCTTTCTTCGTTAAAGGCACGATCACACCATCATCATGTTTCAGCTCAAAAGAGTTGAAATAGATGGTTTTATCGCCAATTTTATAAGAGTTGATTTCTTTAAGATCGTCAGCTTTCATGCTGCGTTTCACCAGGATACCAACTCTAAGGATCAATTCTTCCAGGTTGAAAGGTTTCACCAGGTAGTCGTCAGCACCTTTTTTAAGACCCATTACGCGGTCTTCGCTGGTATTCTTGGCAGTAAGGAAAAGGATAGGCACTTCAGTGTTTTCCAGTCTGATGGTTTCACAGACCTGGAAGCCATCCATCTCCGGAAGCATGACATCAAGGATGATGAGGTTGAAACGCTCTTCTTTGAAAACCTTCAAAGCCGTTTTACCATCTTTTACAGCGTGAACTTTATATCCTTCAAGTTCAAGGTTCAATTTTATAGCATCTAATAAATGGTCTTCATCTTCAACCAATAGTATTCTTAATTTCTGTTGCATAGTAATCAACTAAATGTTATTTCAAAAATAGCACCATTTGGTACGTTATCCCTAACGCTGATATCCGCATCGTGCTTCTGTAATACTTCCTTAACAATAAACAGGCCCAATCCTGTGCCTTTTGACTTCCTCACATTTTCATCACCCACGCGATAAAACTTATCAAATATCAACATTTTTTCTGCATCAGGAATACCTGGCCCTTTATCAGAGACTGCTAAAAATGTATGTCCATCTTTTTCCGCCAATTCGACACCTATATCTGCACATGGACCTGAATATTTGACAGCATTTTCAACCAGGTTGGTGACTACAGACGATAAGGTAAAAGGATCACCGGTAATTTTAATACCCGGTTTGATCTGCTGTTTGATCACCTGTTCACAGTTGCAGGAATGGATCTGAAGGCGGTCGGTAATTTTCGTTACCATCTCCGACAAGTCAAACTCCTCTTTAGGAAAAGTATACGACCTGTTTTCGATTTTTGTAGCCAGCAACATATTCTCCACCAGGTCATCCAGACGTTCAATATCTTTTAGCGAATTGTTCAGCAGGGACGTCTGCCTTGCTTTGTCCAGATCTCTTTTGATGATGGTCTGTAATGACAACTTGATGGCCGCTAATGGCGACTTCAGTTCGTGTGTTACCGACAGCAGGAAGTTTTGTTGTTGTTCTCTCAGACGGTCTTCTTTTTTGATCGACTGGTGCAGGAAGTATGCTCCTATGCACAACAGAAATAGAAACACAGAGCCCTCGCCCATCACCATGGCCATCCTTGCTGGCTGTAACTTCACCACGAGTGTACCCCATGATATCAGTTGTACCAGGGCGTACAATAACATGAAATAAAATATGACAATTGATTTTTTCATGGTGTGTGCGGCTTTGTGCTATAAATATAGTCTATTTTACTTATTCCTAAAAACGATGTCCAGACTGTCAAAGATTGCTCTTTTTGCCTTTTCAAGTTCGATCTTGGTATGTGCAGCAGAAACAAAGCCTACCTCATAACCAGAAGGGCCCAGGTAAATTCCCCTGTTGAGCAGTTCCCTGTGCATCATTTTAAATTTCTCCATGCTGGCAGGATCAATATCCTCCGCAGTCTGGATTTTATCTTTATCGGTGAAGGCCATCCAGAAGATTGAACCTACATAGAAAACTTTCAGTTTGTAATTTCTTGCGGTAGCAAAACGTTGAATACTTTCTGCAAACTCCGCAGTTTTATTGTTCAGCTCTTTATAGAATCCCGAGCGTAGCAGCTCTGTCAGCTGTGCAATTCCTGCAGCCATCGCTACCGGATTTCCTGACAAGGTACCTGCCTGGTAAACGCCACCATCCGGAGAAATATGGCCCATGATCTCAGCCGAAGCACCATACATCCCTACGGGAAGGCCTCCGCCGATAATTTTACCATAAGTGACAATATCAGGTTTTACGCCATAATGTGCCGCCGCCCCTTCAAAGCCAAGCCTGAAGCCAGTGATCACCTCATCGAAGATCAACAAAGCCTTATTTTCCTTACATGCAGCCTCCAGGAACTTCACATATTCCGCATCCTGCATCAGCAATCCATTGTTGGCAGGAATGCCTTCAATAATGACCGCTGCTACCTGATCTTTAAATTGTTCAAAAGCCTGTGTAATGGCTGCCGTATCATTCAGAGGAATGACAATGGTTTCTTCAGCAAAAGATTTTGGAACGCCCGCCGAAGAAGTCTCACCAAAGGTCACCAGACCAGAGCCGGCTTTTACCAGCAACGAGTCGCTGTGACCATGATAACAACCCTCAAATTTGATGATCTTATCCTTGCCAGTATAACCTCTGGCCAATCTGATGGCAGACATCACCGCTTCCGTGCCGGAGCTGGTGAAGCGGATCTTTTCAACGAATTTGTTGTTTTTGATGATCAGCTCAGCAAGTTCATTCTCCAACGCCGTAGGTGCGCCGAAGCTCATTCCGCTCTGCATCACTTCCGTCACCTTCTCACGCACCTTCGCATGGTTATGTCCCAGGATCAATGGACCCCAGCTACCGCAAAAGTCGATGAATTGATTTCCGTCTGCATCCCATACATAACAGCCATCCCCTTTCTGAATGAACAAAGGAGTGCCATATACCGACTTAAAAGCCCTTACAGGTGAATTTACACCCCCTGGAAAGTAATTCTTCGCCTTCTCGTACAACTCAGCAGACTTCTCTCTGGAGATATCCGGCTTACTGCCTGTATTTACAGGTAGTTCACCTTCATTTCCTGAAAACATTTTTTTTAACGATTCTAACATATTTTTCTATCAATTGCGAATACAGGACTCAGTCCTTACATCCAATTATTCTCTACGATATCGCGAATGTGGTAAGTAGTAATGATGCTGGCACCTGCACGGGCAAAGGCATGCATGGTTTCCATCACTACCTTCTGCTCATCTATCCAGCCTTTCGCTGCTGCCGCCTTTACCATTGAGTACTCTCCTGACACATTATAACAGGCGATCGGCACATCAACATGTTGTTTCAGGTTGTGCATCACATCCAGGTAAGCCAATGCTGGTTTCACCATCAGCACATCTGCACCTTCACTTTCATCCAGCAACGCTTCTCTCAGCGCCTCGTTAGGATTTCTGAAGTCCATCTGGTAAGCTTTACGGTCGCCCTTGCTTGGCGCACAATCGGCAGCCTCACGAAAAGGACCATAATATGCTGATGCAAACTTGGTGGCGTGCGACATGATCGCTGTGTTTACATGCCCTGCGGCGTCCAGTAAGTTACGCATCGCGCTGATGCGGCCGTCCATCATATCCGATGGTGCCAGCATGTCTGCTCCCGCTTCAGCATGGGTCAATCCCATTTTCGCAATCACTTCAACAGTAGGATCATTGAGTACATAATCGTTCTCCATGATGCCACAATGTCCGTGCGTGGTATAAGAACAAACGCAGACATCAGTAACTACGTACAAGTCGTCACCAAAGTTTTTCTTCAACAGACGTACCGCAGAGGGTACCAGAGAATGGTCGTGGTAGGCAGAAGCAGCATTTTCACTCTTCTCATCGCCCACGCCAAAAAGCATAATTTTATTGACACCAAGTTTCAGCCCCTTTTCCACATCATGCAGTAAAGTATCCTCAGAAAAGTGGCTCACGCCCGGCATCGCGTCAATTGGATGAACCACATTTTTCCCCGGCACTACAAAATACGGGTATATAAACATGTCTTTTGATAACCTTGTTTCGGCTACCATCTCCCTCACTACAGGATTCTTTCTCAATCTACGCGGACGGTGTATCATATCTCTATTTTTATTTTATATCTATTCCGAACACGGCCTCGGCAAGGCCGATTTCATCCGGAGAGTAAGGCTGAATAAACTTCACTCCCATCTCCTCGAACTTCTTGCCGGTCGAGTTGCCTATGGCAATAACCTGCTGTCCGGGTTCTAATAAGTTTTCAACAAAATAAGCATCGACATTTGAAGGGCTGGTGAAAATGAGTACTTCAGCATAGGTCTGATCTACATCTTCTTCAATGACAGTCTCATAAATCGGCAGGTCTACCACTTTAGTATCCGGCTTCAAGGCCTTCTGGATGCTCAGCAGGGAGTCTTGTGCCCTGGGGAACAACACCGTTTTTCCTGACACAAGCCCGGCAAAAAGTTCAGCAACCTCATCGATGTCTCCACCCTCACCTACGTAATCTGCGAGGTGTCCGGCCTTGCGCAAAGAATCTTCCGACCCACGGCCAGCAACGCCAAACTTTACATTTTTGGGCAGTACAGGCTTCAGGTTGAAGAAATATTCCACGCTGTTACGGCTGCTGAAGAAAATCCAGTCGATATGTTTCAGATAGAAAGGATCCAGCACATTCACAATTGGAAAAGTGCGGATCAGGGAACGTCCTTCAATCTCGATATTGTTTTTTTCTAATGCTTTTCTGAAGTAGCTGCGCTCGCCGATTTCCCTGGAGATGAAAACTTTTGATGGTTTCTTACGCTCAGGTGCAAATTTGGCTACAATCTTTTCGGCAAGACCTTCCAGGCTCTCCACGCGGAAAAACAGGCGGTCAGGGAAATGCTCATCTGTTTCCGCTTTAGAAGTCCAGACCTCATAAAGGCCCTCCTCTTTTTTACAGTAACAACCAAGGGGCATGTGACAACCGCCTTCAAAAAGATTGAGCACCTTACGTTCCACAGCGATCTCATCAATGGTATCCTGATGGTTGAGTTGCTGTAACAAGGCAAACAGCTCCGTATCATTTTCACGGATCTGGATGGCCAGTGCACCTTGTGCAGGAGCAGGAACAATTTCCGTCGGATCGATCACCTCAACATGAAATTCCGACAAATCTATATTTAAACGGTTGACACCGGCTTTTGCCAGTACAATCGCATCGTAATTCTCGTCTCTTAACTTTTGGATACGTGTAGGCACATTTCCACGGAGGTCCTCGATGTTCAGATCTGAGCGGAGGGCCAGCAACTGTGCCTTACGTCTGTTAGACGACGTGCCCACCATCGCTCCTGTTTTCAGGGAAAGTTTCTGTTTGATGTCCACACAATCTTTCAGGATGAGCAGCAACTCCGAAGGGTCTTCGCGTTCTGTCACCGCTGCAATCGTAAGTCCCGCAGGGTGTGTGGTTGGTAAATCTTTGTGTGAGTGTACGGCTATATCAATGGTACCTCCTAAAAGTTCCTCTTCCAGTTCTTTGGTAAAGAATCCTTTTCCTTCGAGTTTATCCAAGCGCAGGTTTAAAATCTTGTCTCCCTGCGTTTTAATAATCTTCAGTTCGGCTTCCGCACCAATTTCTGCAAGTCTGTCTTTGATGAAATTGGCCTGCCATAAAGCCAGGTCGCTGCCCCTTGTACCGATAATAAGTCTTTTCACGTTGATGCTAATTTTTCCGCAAAGCTAGCTATTCTTTACCAATATCTCCTTTGCCATGACCATTGGAACACTGATGCATTTTTTTTCCATGTAATTCATCACTCTTTCCAGTACCAGTCGGGAGTTTTCATCCAGGCTGTTGATTTCGTCGGCAAAGACGGCATTGATTGCGGTATGCTTGATTTCCTTGATCTTCTGCGGAACGCCACTCATGGCAATTTCAATTTTGCGCTGGCGCAATACCAGTTCAAATTCCTTGATATTTTCGTCGATGATGTGCTCAGCATGAACCAGCTCATCATAACGTTCCTGAATATTTTTACGGGCA
>Ga0157373_10003088_pt1 | contig 12579 bp, 9 predicted proteins | sample C65metaG_FD_113460 | JGI IMG/M metagenome (GOLD analysis project Ga0157373, IMG submission 113460) | Corn rhizosphere microbial communities from Kellogg Biological Station, Michigan, USA - C6-5 metaG | ecosystem: Host-associated > Plants > Roots > Rhizosphere > Soil | place: USA: Michigan... | reverse complement strand
CTTTGATCTGGCATCTCCCGCCCTGAAGAAATTCCGCAAGGTGGCCAACCGCATGGAACGCGAAAAATGGCAGTTCCAGATCTGGCAGCCTGCCGAGGTGGCCTCACGCATCGGGGAACTCCGCGCCATTTCCGATGAATGGCTCTCCCATCACAAAGCGAAGGAAAAAGGCTTCTCACTCGGCAGCTTCGATGAAACGTATCTCTCCCTGCTGCCGTGTGCCGTGCTGTTGGTGGAGGGGCGTGTGGTTGCCTTCGGAAACATCTGGCCCGGCAATGGCAGGGATGAGTTGTCCACCGATCTCATGCGCCATGTCAATGATGCACCTAATGGCGTGATGGACTGCCTTTTCCTGCAACTCATGCTCTGGGGCAAGCAGCAGGGCTACCGATGGTTCGATCTCGGAATGGCCCCTCTGTCAGGTCTGGCTGCCCGCCAGTTCGCGCCATTATGGAACCGCATCGGCGGGCTGATCTATGAGCGCGGCGAGGCATTTTATAATTTCAATGGCCTGCGCGCCTGGAAGTGCAAGTTCCAACCGGAGTGGCGGCCACGTTACTTGGCCCTTTCAAAGGCCTGGGATCTTCCTGCCGCCATTCTGGATATCACCACCTTGATAGGAAAACCCTCCACGCGGGCGGTGGCACCATCCGAATCCCAGGCTCCATGAAAATCATTTCCCGCACATTTCTCCGCCGGACCCTGTTGGTAGTACAGATTCTCCTGCTCATTCCCATTGGCTGGTTTGTCTGCCATCTCATTCTGCCGCGGAAGTATGCCAGCAGCACGGCCCAGATTCTACCCCTGCATCTTTCCTCCGGGGAGTTCAACACCAGCTACTATGCCGCAGAGCATCCCAAGGGAGTGATCCTCATTGCCACGGGAGATGGCGGCTGGTCCCAACAATGGGAGGAGCCTCTGGCCATCCATGCAGTGAATGCTGGATATGCGGTGGCGGGCTGGGATTGCCGCCGCTTTGCAGACACCCGGCAGTTCAATCAGCAGCAACTGGCGGAATCCTTCAATGCCGCTGTGGCTGCCGTCCGCCAAAAGGCAGGACTGCCTGCGGATTGTCCTGTCTGGTTCACCGGCTGGTCCACCGGAGCAGAATGGTCCCTCGCCGCTGCCGCCAGCCCTCTGCGGGACAAGCATCTTGTCGGAGTCATCGCTGCAGCTCCCGGTGCCCACAGCCGCTATGGCATCACGCAGAGTGATCTGCTAGGGATTGAGCCTTCCGGTCCCGGTTCCTACGCGCTGGCATCCCTTGCCCCCGCTCTCGCTGGCATTCCCGTTGTCCAAATCGCCGGTGAAGTGGATCCACTCGATGATACGGATTGGCTTGCCGCGCTCACATCCGCCACTCCGCACAAGCTCATCACCATCCCCGATGCTCCCCACGATATGGATGGTGCAGGGCCGCGTTTTCTTTCCGAGTTCGATCAGGCGCTGCAATGGACGGCCGATCAACATTGAGCCGCTTGCGTCCGTAGCGGCTTCCATTACGTTTCCAGCGTGTCCCGCAAGATCATCCACATCGATATGGACTGCTTCTATGCAGCCATCGAGGAACGGGAAAATCCCTCGCTCCAGGGGAAGCCTGTGGCAGTGGGCGGCTCCGAACGGCGCGGCGTGCTGACTACCGCCAATTACGAGGCCAGAAAATATGGATGCCGCTCCGCCATGCCTGTCTTCAAGGCGCTGCAGTTGTGTCCGCATCTCATCATCGTGCCAGTGCGCTTTGATCTTTACCGGGGAGCCAGCTCCCACATCCGCTCCATTTTTGGTCGATTTACAGATCTCATTGAGCCGTTGTCTCTCGATGAAGCGTATCTGGATGTTTCCCATTTGCAGACACGCGGCAGTGCGATTGCCAGGGAAATCCGCGCACAGATTTTCGAGGAAACCCGTCTCACGGCTTCGGCAGGGATCGGGCCTAACAAGATGATTGCAAAGATTGCCTCGGACTGGCACAAGCCGAATGGGCAAAAGGAAGTCACGCAGGAGGAAGTGCCTGCTTTCATTTCCACATTACCCGTGGGCCGTATTTGGGGCGTGGGAAAAAAGATGCGGGAAAAGCTGGAAAATATGGGCATCCACACCTGCGCGGACCTTCAGCAGTTCGATCAAATCGAAATGGTCCGCCGCTTTGGAAAATGGGGTTTGGAACTTTGGCACCTCGCACGGGGAATCGATGATCGCCCGGTGGAACCGGATCGCACCCGCAAGTCTGTAAGTTGCGAAAACACCTTCCGCGAAAACATCACCACCTTTGAAGAACTCTTGCCACCCCTGCGGGAAATGCTTGCGGAAGTTTCAGCCGATCTGGCAAACCGCCACGCTGATCGCACCATCCGTTCTCTCGTCGTGAAAATGAAATTCGCCGATTTTGAGCGCACTACTGCCGAACGTGCCTGGCATCAAATGGACGAGTTCATCTATGAGGAACTCCTCATCGAAGCGTGGAAACGCGGCCAGGGCAGACCTGTGAGATTACTCGGCATCGGCGTCCGTTTGGAAGATCCGAAGGAAACGGATCAGCTTGAGTTCTTCAGTGAGTGATCTTGCTTGAATGAGATGGCTGTTAGGGAAAGCGGGTCGCTAGGTGCACAAATTTTTTATCGGATGTAGCGAAACGCAGAGACGCAGAGGTCGCGGAGAGATACGCAGAGTTTCTGACATTCCCGCTGCTCTTCTTCATTATTTCCACGTGGAAACATCTGTAGGCACAAACCCCGGAACGAGAGAAACTCTGGATTTCTGGAATGCATGATAGCAGGCCATGGGACCAGCCTGAGCATAATAAAAATGCGAGTCCTCACCATACATCCACCATTCTCCTGATCCCTCATTCATCGCGGTCGCTTTGAAGGTGAAAATGGAGGATTCCTTGGGAATGATGTAGCCTCTTCCGGTGAGCAGACTCCACGCGTTGTTTAAAAGCTGGGTGAATAAGGCCAGGTAACCAACCACAGCAAGGAGGCTCAGAATCAAACAACGGATTTTCACGATTATCTTTTAAAGAGCCTCAAGCATTGTTCGGATCCACCTTTTGTTTGCGGACTTTCGGGACATCCAGAGGCTTGTCCGGAATCAGTTTCTCGATGTTCTTCATGGGCACCCAGCCACGTGTTTTGCTGGCGAAGGCGACATATGCCCAGTCTCCTGTTTGGCGCAGGATGGCGCAGAGAGAGCCTTGGGGAGCATCCGTCACGACAGGAGAGGTGCGTGCCGCATCGGTATAAAGAGATGCTTTTTCTGCAACGATGACGGCCTGGTGCGTCAATGGGGCAAAGCGGGCTTCATCCGGGAAATACCGCCAGCCTACGCCACCTGTGCACAAGAGCAAAGGAGCTAGAATCAGCCCCGCCACAGCCAAGGGTCGCAGGCGGGCACCTGCGCGTGTGGCGGGAAATACCAGCAGGGAGAGTAATAGTAGCCAGCTTCCCACCCAGAACATTCCCTCCCAAATCGAAAGCGGAATTCTAGCGATCATGCGCTGATAGTCCGGCACGGCGACCGTGATGGCACCTTGCTTGCGTTCGATGAAACGGAGGTTCTGCGCAGCCTCCGCATGGTGCGGCTCACGCAGCAGGGCGCGGCGATAGTAAAGGGATGCCTGTCCTGGCGAACCAATCCGGTAACATGCATTGCCGATGTTGAAGAGCGTATCTGCCGAAAGTTCATCAAACTTCCCAGCGCTCAGCCATTGTTTGATTGCTTCTTCATAGCGTGCCTGATCATACGCAGTCTGGGCAGTCTGCGCCACATCCGCAGCTTTTGCCCATGGGGTACATGCGGCTAACAAAATACAGGCGACGATGGCATTTTTCAGGATGCGTAAAATCTCGTCGCGCCGCGAGCGATCCAGTTTCACTGGGGCGTGATCCGCACGGAAGCATTTTTCATCACGCTCCGCCAGGATGGCCTGCAGTGCTGGATCTGTGGCCAGGCTTCCGCGCTGCTCGATGAGGCTGCCTGCCCCTTTGAGAAAAGCTGCATCATCCGTCGTTTTAGAGAGATTTTTGATTGCCGTCAGTTGTGCTTCAGTCGCGCTGTTTTTGAGGAACCGGGGTGCCCATTTCTTCCAGGCTGTGATGCCGATAAGAACCAGTGCCAGTAGTCCTCCGATGATGTGGATGATCCACAGGGGCAATGCTTTGCGTGGCGGAGCGAGGGGGTTTTTTACCGGCAGATTTGCCAGAATATCTGTCATGCTTTCCAAAGGCACTGGAAGCGCGGGCGGCACTGCGGCAGCTCCAGCAGCGGTGGTTGCAGCAGGCAGCATCTTGAGCGGCAGGGGGGGAGTTGTCACCGTTTTATAGGAGTCTGTGGCGGGATCGAAGTAAACGAGGCGGAATGGAGGCACGCTGTTTTTCATTCCCAGCGGACGGAGAAACTGGCGGAAATTCTTGATTCCATCCAACTGGCGTCGCTCATCCCCGCGCTCCTGCTCTGTCGCATCATACACCTTCCAGCCGGAGTCATCCAGTAGCCGTGGTGCGCGCAGGGTATCGAAGTTTCCGCGTCCGGTGACCATGATATCAACGGAGATTGGATCACCTTCCCGCACTTCCTTGTCCGTGGTGCTGGCCTGCAATGAGAATGTTCCCACGGCGTTGTCAAATCCTGCCGGTGCTCCCTCCGGTAGCTCGCGAGCCTCCATTTCCAATTTCGGAATCTTCAGGAAAACCTCCTCGGAAACCGGACGGGCGTATCCGTCCATGAGAATCTGGCGGGTGATCAACCGCACCGTCGCTGGGCCGATTCCCACCTTCCCCGTCTTGGTGGCGGAGAGGGTGCTCGGATAGGAAACGGAAGTGTAGGGGGTGCCCAGCAGATTCACTTGGCCGCGCATGTCCGTGGGTTCGAATCTCCAGCACGCCACTCCATCGCGCTCAAATTCCGGGATTCCCCAGTCCTCCACTGCTAGCTGGCGTGGTACGTAGAGCTTGATTTCCACGGGCACTGTTTCCCCTTCATAGGGAGTATCCGTCATCGTGCGAAACATGGCGGCATACGTCAGCCTGCGGCCGCCCACCATTTCCTCTGCCCACTGAAGGTCATTGGGATCGAAAATCTGGAACTCGATTGGCTCCGTCTTTGTCTTTTCCCCATTCACCATCACCTCCATCGCCGGAATGACGTGCTTGCCCGTTTCGTAGCTCGAAATGATGTAGCGGAAGGCATACTCCAGTCGGCGGCCGGCCATGTAGCGCGGCTGTGCGCCAAATCCTGCGGACTGGACCGTCACACCCTTGATGCCCGGTATCTGGGGTGCCGCTTCCGGCTCCGTGCCTGCCACACACACTTCCAGCAGGGCCTGTTCACCCCGTGCGAGAAACCGGCTGGAAAGGCGGCTATAGGTTTGCCCATGGGCACAGGCTGCGCCTAGCAGAAAAAGGAGAAGAACCATGCAGCGCGCCCATGGGGTGCGGGGTCCGTGATTGAGGGAATGAATGTTCATGATCTTACCAATCTTTTTCCGGGTCCTTGAATTCGCGCCTGCCGGGATTGAGCGGTCCTTTTTCCATGTCGGAGTTTTCCTTCAACAGGCGGCGGGCACGATCTTCCGGAGACTCATTGGGGTCGTGCTTGCCCTTGTCTCCTTCTTTCTCCTTATCCTTGTCCTTATCGCCACCTTTGCCATCGCGGTCATCGTCTTCATCCCCGCCTTTGCCCTTGTCCTTGTCCTCTCCATTTTCGCCGGAGGAGCCTTCTCCCTCTCCATCGCCTTCCCCTTCCTGGGGTTTGGCTTGGGGAGCCATGCCTGCTTGCTGCATGGCCTGCTCCGCCTGCTTTTCCTCCTCCTTCAGCAGTTCCTGCAGACGCTTGAGATAGGTGAATGTGGAGATGCGGTTTTTTTGCGGACCCTCCAGGGTTTTGATTTCAGTTAGGGCGGAGTCATAATGGCGGATCGCATCCGTCCAGTTGACGATGATGCCATCGAAGGTGCGGAAGAGTTCCGTTTCTCCGGAATCCGGCAGTTCCTGCTGTCGGAGTTCCGCGAGCTTCTCCTTCACCAGCGTTTCAAAACGATCCAGATCCGGAACCTGCTCCGGCTCCGTGGGGAAAGGCTTGCCCGTCAAGCCCTGCCAGCCTAACTGAAACTGTGTGTTGCCCAAGCCGAAATGAGCCTGCCCGCGGATTTCAGGATCCCTTGAGAACAATGCCCGGCTGAAACCTTCACGCGCATTCCGGAAATCCTGGTTCCGATAGGCGGATGTTCCCTGGCCCAGCCGATAGACGGCGGCTCCCGTGTCGTTTCGTGCCTGATCCGCCAGATGGCCGTAGAGCTGCGTGGCCTCATCGTAGCGGCCTTTCAGCAAGGCATCCCTGGCCATGGCGGCACCATTCGCATTTACTCTAGGTACGGCGGCCAGCATCAGAAAAGCAAGAGCCCACCCTGCGCTGGAGGCATGGAAGGTGTGCTTTCTCCACCGTGTGCCGAGAATGATGGAGGTCGCTATCAGCAGGATGGCGGGCAGCAGCAGCCATTGATAGTATTCCACGTAGATTTTCCTTTCGCGGCCTTTTTGTTCGAAGGAATCCAATTGGCTGATGGCATTGCGGACCAAGGCGGAAAGCTCCGCTCCACCCCCTGCCATGGCGAAGGTGCCCTTGGTTTCCTGAGCCAGCTTCTGCATGACCTCACGGTGGAAGCGGCTGATCACCGGCCTGCCCGTGGAGCGGTCGATGGTGGGCGCGTCATCAAATCGTTTATTGGGAACGAATCCTCCATCCTCGGTGCCTACACCGATGGCATGGATGTAAACTCCCGCCTGTTCCGCAGCGCGGATCATTTCATCCAGCTTGCCATCATGTTCCTCCCCGTCACTCAGGATCACCAGCGCATTGTTTTTCTGTCCCGTCGTCTTGAATGTATCGATGGCCAGCTTCACCGCAGAGGAAAGATCGGACCCGCCCACAGGTGCCCAGTTTTCATCGATCTGCTCCACCGTTTCCCGTACCGCACCGTGATCCACGGTGAGGGGAGCGTAAAGGTGAGCCCGTCCGGCGAAACCAATGAGGCCCACCCGGTCATTGGGCAGGCTTTCCAGTAATTCGTAAATCACCACCTTCGCCTGTCCCAGTCGGTCCGGGCTTACATCTGTCACCCGCATGCTGCGGGAAAGATCCAGCGCGATGAGGACATTCCGGCCAATCGTTTTTTCCGTCTTCGTTCCGGCATCTCCCTGGGGGCGGCAGAGTGCGGCGATCAAAAAAATACAGCCGAGCCCCAGAGCACCGAGTGCCAGCCAGCGGGGCAGGGAACTGCCCTGTTTCACCAGCACCCCATGCAGCCGTGGTGCCACAAAAGCCTTCCATTGCTTGCCCCGCAGCCGCGAGGCCAGAACTGCTGCCACTGCCAGCAGTGGTAACAGTAACAGAAGTGCAAGCCATGCTGGTTGGGCCAGGTTCATGAAGAGGAAGTCGGGTTGAGGGCCAGATAGGCGGCTGCCACCAGCGCCAGGAATAATGAAGTGCCCAGGAACCACGGGAAGAGCTCCGTATCATCGATCACCGTCTGGCTTTTGGTCTCGGTCTTTTCCAGTTGGTTGATAGTGCTGAAAGTATTCTCCAACTGTGCGAGATTCTGCGCCCAGTAATGTTCCGCCCCTGTCAGGCTGGCGATTTTCTGAAGGGTGGGTAGGTCGAATTCCTGGCGTGGGAAGCGCTGGATGTTCCGTGAAACGCGCCCCTCCTTGGTGCCGATTGCCACCGTGTAGATTTTCATGCCCAGCGTTTTGGCATACTCCGCAGCTTCCACAGGTGAGAGCTTTCCGGAATTGCTGGCACCGTCCGTAATGAGAACGATGACCTTGCTTTTCGCCTCCCGGCTATCAAGACGGGTGGCGCTGGCTGATAGGGCCGAACCGATGGCCGTTCCCTGCTCCTTCACCGTTCCCATTTGTTCTTCGTTGTTCAGCCGCAATCCATTCAATGTCTCACGCAGCCATTTGTGATCCAGTGTGATTGGGCAACTGGAAACCGGCCTGCCTGCAAATGCCACCAGCCCGATACGGTCGTCCGGGCGGCGGGAGATGAATTTGTCTACCACTTCCTTTGCGACCTTGATCCGTTGCACCGGCTGGCCGTTTTGCAGGAAATCATCGATCTCCATCGATAATGAAACATCGAAGGCGATCACGATATCGATGCCGCTGGCTGTCTTGCTCTGGTATTCATTCCGCCATACAGGCCGGGCCATCGTCAGAATCGCCACCAATAATGAAGCCAGAAGCAGCGGGAGGCCGATGCTCCATGCCGTGTGACGCACACGGGAGCCCAGACTAACAAGAATTGATAGATTGGGAAAAGTCACCGCGGAGGATGATCCGCGCCCGCGCCGAAGGATCAGCAGCAAAAGCGCCGGGATCAGCAGCAGCAGCCACCCCGGTTGCGCAAAGCGGAAATGTTCGATCAACTCCTTCATGCGGAAAATCCATGGTGCAGGGTGTGCAGGAGATTGCGGGACTCCACCACCACGTTTTCGGGAGTGTGTTCCTCACTGCCTTCCTCCGGTGCATACTTGAGGGCAGCCAATCGGCTAAAACCTGCTGTCGCGGCCTCACGGGCCTCTTCGGTCATGGCGGCCAGTGAATCATGGCGCATGAGAAATTCATTGTGCGTTTCATAGAGCGACGGATCACTTGTTGCCGTGGCCAGGTATTTGCGGAGAATCAATGAGCACCGCACCGCTGCCTGGCGGCTGCTGGGACTTTCCACTTCTGACAGTTCTGCCTCCGCCCTGGCATGCGCGGCGGCGCGGATCGAAAGGGGATTGGTGGATTTTCCAAACTTCCGTCGCAGCACGATTACCACCGCATAAATTCCCAGTAGAAGAGCGACGGCGGCTGGAATCATCCACACTTCAAGTGCGAATTGCGGCAGCAGCCTCTCGGGGTGCGAAGGCTCGGCAAGTTCGAAATTGAGGGGTGCTTCGTTCATCCGTCTGTTAGCGGGTGCGTTTGCGGCTGCGCCTTTTCAACAGAAGATGGAGCGCATGCAGGGTGTCTTCATCCGTTTTCAAATCCGCGTGATCGATGGCATGCTTGTGGAAGATCGATTGGATGCCCTCCTGCTGGCGTTTCATCAGGCGCTGATAGCTGAGGCGTAGATTTGCGTTGTTGGTATTGACCAGGGTTTCGAATCCGGTTTCAGGATCAATCATTACCACCTTGCCGGCTTTGGGTAGTTTCGCTTCCAGCGGATCCATGACGCGTAGTGCGATCGTTTCATGCTTGCGGGCCAACTTGCCCATGGGCCGGTCCACCGGGTCTGCATAAAAATCGGAAATCATGAATACCAGGGACTTCCGGCGTAGGGTGCGCACCAAAAAGTCACACGCGGAGGAAATGGAGGTGCCCGGCTTGGCTGGCTGTGCCACCAGCACTTCCCGGATCATCCGCAGCAGATGGCGGCTGCCTTTCGCCGGAGGGATGAAAAGGATCGGTTCATGGGCGAAAATCATCAGCCCGACCTTGTCGCCATTGTGCAACGCGCTGAAGCCCAGCACGGCTGCTGCTTCCGCCGCGATTTCCCGTTTGCTGTAAAACTGGCTCCCATAATCGCCGGAGCCGGAGACATCGATTGCCAGGATCACACTCAGTTCACGTTCCTCCCGGAATTTCCGGATAAATGGCTGGTTCATCCGTGCGGTGACATTCCAATCAATGAAGCGCACCTCATCGCCATGCTGGTATTCCCGGAAGTCATCGAAATCCAGACCCTGGCCACGGAATGACGAAAGATACTCGCCGGAAAACGATTCACGCACCAACCGCCGGGCCTTCAGCTCCAGCTTGCGGACGCGCTGCATCATATCCTCGATCTGTTCGTCGGAAAGCATGGGATGGGTTGAGAGTTTAAGGTAAGGGTTGAGAGTAGTTCAATGGAAAGAGGAGGCCGGTGAAAATGGTCTTCACTCCAACCATCAACTCTCAACGAGCCACTTTCAAGGCACTGGCACCTTGTTCAGAATACGCTCGATCACTGTATCGGCGGTGATTTCCTCCGCCTCTGCCTCATAGGTGAGCAGGATGCGGTGGCGCAGGACGTCCAGGGCCATGTCCTTCACATCCTGGGGAGTGACGAATGCGCGGCCGTGCATGAAGGCACTGGCACGGGCGGCCAGCGCCAGATTGATGGTGCCCCGCGGCGAGGCACCCGCACGCACGTAGTTTTTCAAAGGTGCATCCACCAGCTCCGGGTGGCGTGTGGTGTGGATCAACTGGACGATGTACTGGCGCACTGCCGGATCGATGTAGATCTGGTTCACCAGTGCCCGCGAGTGGGCCACCTGCTCGGGAGTGGCCACGGTTTTCGTCTGATAGGCGGGAGCGGAAGTGGCCATCCGGTCCAGAATGATCATTTCCTCATCCTTGGTCGGGTAGCCCACGTTCACTTTGAATAAAAAGCGGTCAAGCTGCGCTTCAGGCAGTTGGTAAGTCCCTTCCTGATCGATCGGGTTCTGTGTGGCCAATACCAGGAAAGGCTCCGGCAGGGGATAGGAGCGATCTCCCAGCGTCACCTGGCGCTCCTGCATCGCCTCCAGCAGGGCGGACTGCACCTTGGCGGGGGCGCGGTTGATTTCATCAGCCAGAATAAGATTATTGAAGATGGGCCCCAGCTTGGGCTCGAACTTCGTTTCCTGTGGATGATAGACCATCGTTCCCACGAGGTCGGCCGGCAACAGATCCGGAGTGAATTGAAAACGGGCGAATGTCGCGTGGAGGGAGCCGGAGAGAGCTTTCACCGCCAGGGTTTTCGCCAAGCCCGGTACACCTTCCAGCAGGATGTGGCCATTGCAGAGCAGCCCCACCAACAGCCTGTCCACCAGTCGGCTCTGGCCCACCAGCACCTGGCTCATTTCATCTTTTACGGCCTGGATCCAGCCGCTGCTTTCAAGGATGCGTTCCTGCAGTTGTTCCGTTGTCATCGATTTAATACAAGAGCTTGGCATTTCAATGCCCCAGTGCAACCGGCAAAAGCACCGGAAATAAATGCACCCATGCCTGCCTTGCCCCCAAGAAAGCGGACTCAACGGAGCATCTTGTTTTTAAAAACGCCGGTGGATCCCCACCTCTTTCAAATTCTCAGGCGAGAGAAAACTCCCCCTCATCATCGATGCCCATCCAGCCCAGCGATCCGAAGGCGCGCATGATGGAGGTGCCTGGTTCGCCTTCCTCTTCATCTTCCGCATGCTCGATGGTGGCGGAACTGCTCAATCCACGATTGGACTCGATGCTGATGACCGTTCTGTAGCCGGTGAGGTGGATCCAGTCGCCCCAGCTTTTCTTTTCATGGCGTGGTTCCAGTTCTTCCTTGCGGAGGGCGGCCAGGATTTCGCTCATCGTACTGGGCGTTTCGGATTCGGGAAGTTGTAAAAGGGTTTCCATGTGGAGAGTGGGAAAGTCAGGCGCTTTGTATCGCTTCAGCGGTGGCAGGTCGAGTTTCGTTAGCCAGGGTCGCTTCGCACAGTGTGGCGTAGTAGCCCTGCGTGGCGAGAAGTTCTTCGTGCGTTCCTTGCTCGATCAGTTGACCACGCTGCAGCACGCAGATGCGGTCGGCCTTTTGAACGGTGGAAAGCCGGTGTGCAATCACGAAGCAGGTTCTGTCCGAACGAAGATTCTCCAGCGCTTCCTGCACCAGCCTTTCCGTCTTGTTGTCCAGTGCGGAGGTGGCTTCATCCAGCAGCAGTAAAGGCGGATTTTTCAGCAGTGCACGGGCAATCGAAAGCCGCTGTTTTTCCCCTCCGGAAAAACGCACACCCCGTTCTCCCGCCATGGTATCCAGTCCTTCCGGGGACAGGCGCACAAATTCCGCAGCATTGGCGGATTCCAGGGCTGCCCATATCTCCTCATCCGTGGCGTCATGCTTGGCCAGCAGCAGGTTTTCACGCAGCGTCGTATTGAACAGGAAACTGTCCTGCGTCACGTAACCCATCTGGTCGCGCAGCCATTCCTTGGAAAGGGTGTCCGTAGGCCGGCCATCGATGAGGATCTGGCCGCCGGTAGGATCGTAAAAGCGCGTCAGCAGATTCAGTACGGTGGATTTTCCCGCACCGGTGGCTCCCACCAGGGCGATGGTCTGGCCCGGCTTCGCCTCAATGGTCAGGTTGCTTACCACCGGAGCCTCATTGGAGTAGGCGAATGAGACACTGTTGAATTGCACATGGCCTTTCATTTCATCAGGCCGCTCTCCTTCGATGATGTTTGGCTCATCCGGCATGTCGATGATGGCGAAGACGCGCTGTGCGGAAACCAGCCCCCGTGTGAAGGTTTGGGAGAGCGAATTGATGCGGGAGATGGGATCGAAAAGAAATCCCCAAGCCACCAGAAAGGACATCACTACCTTTTCCTCGATTTTTCCCTGGAGCACCCACCACGCACCGAAGGAGACCATCAGGATGATGCCGGATTCCGCGATGAAGGAGACGGTAGGCCAGACCACCGCCTGCCCCCGCATCACCGTCATGTGCTTTTCTCCTGCAGCTTGAGATGCCTTGCCAAAGGTTTCCAGTGCCTTTGGCTCTACTGTATAGGCCTTGATCTGGCGGATGCCGGAGAGATTGTCATG
>Ga0157373_10003087_pt1 | contig 12582 bp, 14 predicted proteins | sample C65metaG_FD_113460 | JGI IMG/M metagenome (GOLD analysis project Ga0157373, IMG submission 113460) | Corn rhizosphere microbial communities from Kellogg Biological Station, Michigan, USA - C6-5 metaG | ecosystem: Host-associated > Plants > Roots > Rhizosphere > Soil | place: USA: Michigan... | reverse complement strand
TCACTCATCCACTCATTAACACCGTCACTAAACTTTCATATCCTCAATAAAATCTATAACCATCAGTATAAAAAATTAAATTTGCGGTGCAAATAGATAAACCCTCTTGGAAAGAACATTAATAATAGGAACACGCGGAAGCGAACTGGCGCTATGGCAGGCTAATTTTGTGAAAGACAGCCTTGCGAAAGTAAATATCAATGCTGAGTTAAAAATTATCAAAACCCAGGGCGATCGTATCCTGAACTTAAGTTTTGACAAACTTGAGGGCAAAGGCTTTTTTACCAAAGAGCTGGAAGAGGAGCTATTGGCAGGTACTATCGACCTGGCTGTTCACAGCCACAAAGATTTGCCGACCGAAAATCCGCCGGGATTGATCATTGCTGCCGTTTCTGAGCGTGAAGATCCGTCAGAGCTGTTATTGATTCTGAAAGATTGTGTAGACGTGAAGCAAAAGCTTTCGGTTAAATATGGTGCGATAGTAGGTACGTCGTCAAATCGCCGTAAGGCACAATTGCTGGCTTACCGCCCTGATTTGGAGATTGAGGACCTGCGCGGTAACGTACCAACCCGTATTGGTAAACTGCGCGACGAAAGTTATGACGCCATAATGCTGGCCAAAGCCGGCGTCACCCGTTTGGGCATCGATCTGAGCGAGTTTCATGTCGAAGAACTAACTCCTAACGAAATTGTACCTGCGCCGGCACAAGGCGTATTGGCTATACAAATCCGCGAAAGCGATAACGAGCTATTTGAGGCGCTCCAAGTATTGCATCACCCCGAAGTGGCCGCCGAGCTTTCGGTTGAACGCACCGTGTTGAAGTTATTCGGCGGCGGTTGCCACTTGCCTTTGGGCTGCTACTGCAAAAAAGAGGAAGACGGCCTATTCCAAGTGTTCACCTCAAAAGCTGAAGAAGGCGACCAGTTTCCTGACCGTTTGTTCTTAGAGGCTTATAAAACCGAGGGCCTGGCAGAGCGCGTGGTGGCTAAATTTAACCCTGAACGTAAGTTGCCGTCTACCGTATTCATCTCGCGCGAGGTGTCTGAGCAAAGCTATTTCCGTCGGGCACTGGCGAAACACAATATTCAGATTGAGGGCCGCTCGCTAATCCGTACCGTACCTGTAATCACCAAGCTTGATCCTTATATATTAAAATATGTCGACTGGATTTTCTTCTCGAGCAAGAATGCGGTCGAGTACTTTTTTCAATTAAATCCGGCTTTGCCAAAAGATGTGAAGTTCGGGGTAATGGGAGGTGGCAGCGAGGAGGCGTTACGTCGCCAGGGGCACCTTTCTGATTTTGTCGGGCTGGGTAATGACTCGACCGAAGTGGCTGAAGAATTCGCAAAGGTTGCCAACGGTACACAAGTGTTGTTTCCGGGTGCAGAAGAGTCATTGCGGAGTGTACAAAAAGGTTTGTCGGGTGATACTAAAGTGATAGATCTGGTAGTTTATGAGACGGTATTGGAAGACGAAGTGGAAGGTACCGGGGCTGACATTTTGGTGTTTACCAGCCCGTCAAATGTCGACGCTTATTTCGCCGAAAATCTACTTGACCCATATCAGAAAGTTATCGCCATCGGAAAATCGACCGGCAAAAAATTTGACGAAATGGGTGTGAAATACACGCTGCCATTCTCGCCTGATGAAGTGGGTTTGGCAGAGGCAGTGTTTGGATTATAGTACCCCATTCTAGCCTTCCCCGAGGGGAAGGAGCTAATAAAAAAGAATTTAAAAGTCCTCTCTTTTGAAGGGGATTTAGGAGAGGTGATAATGTTACAACGACCAAGAAGAAATCGTAAGAGCGAGGTAATCAGACAGATGGTGCAGGAAACGCACATAAGTGCGGCTAACCTGATTTTTCCGCTGTTTATAGTTGAGGGTGAAAAGCAAAAAACCGAAGTGGCTTCAATGCCGGGTATCTATAGGTACTCAATAGATAATTTGTTGCGCGAAGTGGAAAGCTGTATGAATTTGGGCCTCAAGGCGTTTGATCTATTCCCGAACATCAGCGAAGAACTGAAAGACAAATATGCAACCGAAAGTCACCGTGAAGAGGGCCTGTACCTGCGCGCTATCCGCGAGGTTAAAAAACATTTCCCTGAAGCCTGTGTAGTTACAGATGTGGCGATGGACCCATATAGCAGCGATGGGCACGATGGTATTGTTGAGAATGGTCATATTCTGAATGATGAGACCTTAGAGATATTGGGTAAGATGTCGTTAGCGCAGGCGCAGGCCGGTGCAGATATCATTGCCCCAAGCGATATGATGGACGGTAGGGTAGGATATATACGTAATGTACTGGATGACAATGGTTTTACCAATGTTTCGATCATGTCATATTCGGCTAAATATGCGAGTGCGTTTTATGGTCCGTTTAGAGATGCGTTGAATTCGGCGCCTAAATTTGGCGATAAAAAAACGTACCAAATGAATCCCGCTAACCAGCGTGAGGCCCTGATCGAATCGCGCCTGGATGAAGAGGAAGGAGCAGATTTCCTGATGGTAAAACCAGCCTTGGCTTACCTGGACGTGATCAAACTGATCAAAGACGATACCGAGTTGCCGGTAGCAGCCTATAACGTAAGCGGCGAATATGCCATGCTGAAAGCAGCCGTTCAGAAAGGTTGGTTAAATGAGCAACGCGCTGTAACAGAAGTGCTAATGAGCATCCGCCGCGCAGGTGCAACGTCGATATTAACCTATCACGCTAAAGAGGTGTTAGAGAATAAGTGGATATAGAGAAGTAAAAAGTAAAAATTTAGAAGTCAAAAATAGATGGGCTTTTGAATTTTTACTTTTGAATTTTTACTTGAAAAAATGTTAGACTCAATAAAAAAGATGTTTCAGGGCGAGGGTGAATTGCCTGTAAATACTTCGGGTAAGCCGGATATCAGCAGGGAAAAATCTGCCGAATTATATACTAAGGCTAAAATGTATTTCCCGGGTGGGGTAAACTCGCCGGTGCGTGCGTTTAAATCAGTTTATGGCACACCGCTGTTTATTAAAAAGGGCGATGGCAGTCATATCTGGGATGCTGATGATAACGAGTTTATAGACTTCTGCTGCTCATGGGGCCCGTTGATTTTGGGCCACAATCACCCAAAAGTTAAAGACAAAGTGGTTGAGGTGATGCAAAACGGCATGTCGTTCGGTGCACCTACCGCTCTGGAAAATGAGCTGGCTGAGTTGATTCTCAAAAACAACAAATACATCCAAAAGCTGCGTTTTGTAAGCTCGGGCACGGAGGCAGTGATGTCGGCTATACGCTTGGCCCGCGGTTATACTAAGCGCGATAAGATATTAAAGTTTGAGGGCTGCTACCACGGACACTCAGATTCATTGCTGGTTAAAGCAGGTTCAGGTTTAATTACTTTTGGTGAGACGTCATCAGCAGGCGTGCCCAAATCATTTGCTGACGAAACTATTGTTATCGGCCTGAATGACACCGAGGCGCTGCAAAAGGCATTCACCGAATTTAAAGATCAGATAGCTGCAGTTATCATTGAACCTATCCCGGCAAACAATGGGTTGCTGCTGCAAACTAAAGAATACCTGCAAGCTTTACGCGACATCTGCACCCAAAATGGCACGCTGTTAATTTTTGATGAGGTGATCTCAGGTTTCCGTGTGGGATTTGAAGGTGCTGCCGGACATTACCAGATACAGCCCGATATCATTACTTATGGTAAGATTATCGGTGGTGGTTTGCCTGTTGGGATGTATGGTGCATCAGCCGAGATCATGGGCCACATTTCTCCTGATGGCGGAGTTTACCAGGCCGGTACGCTTTCGGGTAACCCGGTAGCTATGGCTGCCGGCATTGCGCAGTTAACTGAGCTGTTGCGCATGGGCTTTTACAAAGACCTGCACAAAAAGACAGAAGAGTTTACCGAGGCTATACAGCGTTTTGCTACGGCCCGCAACTATAAGTTCAAGGTGTTTAGCATCGGATCGATTTTCTGGTTTGCTTTTACAGATAAGCCGAGCATCAGCACCGCTGATGAGATTGACCCGGCGAGCATGGAGAAATTCAAGATTATGCACCGCGAGCTGATCAATCGGGGGGTATATTTAGGTCCGTCGGGTTATGAGGTTGGCTTTATATCATCAGCCCACACCAAAATCGACCTGGAAAAAGCAAAAAGGGCTATATTTGATAGTTTAGATTTGGTATTCAAGAAATAACACACCTGCCAACCCTCCCCAAAGTAGAGGGCTTTGAAAGGGATTTTTAAATAAAAATATTAGATTTAAATAAATAAAACATCTCTCCGCCGTTGGCGGAAGATTGAAAGAGGTCTATGAAACGCTCATTTGTAATCTTTTATGCGCTTATTACCTATGCTTTAGCCGAGTTGGTTTGGTGGGGTTACATGTTGGTTAAATCGCAACCGGGCCGCATCGGTATGATCATGGGCGAGGGCATGGTGTTTGTGTTGGTTTTTGGTACAGGTGCCATCTATCTTCATAAATCATTCAGACGCGAAAAGAAATTACAGGAGCAAAAAAAGAACTTCTTGCTATCAGTTACGCATGAATTGAAATCGCCACTGGCATCGATCAAATTAATGCTGCAAACTATACAAAAAAGAAATTTAAACAGAGCCCAGACTTTAGACTTTATTGACAAAGCGCTGCTGGATATTGAACGTCTGGATGATATGGTGGAGAATATGCTGCTGGCGTCAAAAATCGAGAATAGCTCATATACTTTCCCTAAGGCACATTTCAGTTTATCTGTTTTGGTAGATAGCATAGTAAATCGTTTACAGATCACCAAGTGCGATGGTAACCAGCAGATCATCAATGCCGAAATTGAACCAAAAATTGAGTTTGACGGCGATAAATTTGCTTTAACGTCGGTAGTAACTAACCTGATAGAGAACGCCATCAAGTACTCGAAACCATGCGAGACGGTTGATGTTAAACTATTCTCAAAAGATAATAAGATTTATCTGCAGGTAGCTGATCATGGTATTGGTATAGCTGATGAGGAGAAACACCGAATTTTTGAAAGATTTTATCGTGTGGGTAGCGAAGATACCCGTAACACAAAAGGAACCGGCCTTGGCTTGTATATTGTAAAACAAGTGTTAGACAAGCATGAGGCCAGCATCAGGGTCAAAGACAATCGCCCTGTTGGAAGCATATTTGAGGTTGTCTTTGCACTAACTTAATTCACAACATAATGCCTGGTAAAAAAAGAATTTTACTGGCTGAAGATGAAGAACATCTTTTAGAAGCCATCAAACTAAACCTTGAGTTAGAAGGTTACAAAGTATCAACCGCTAATAACGGTAAGAAAGCTTTGCAAATATTTAAAGAAGAGCGTTTTAATCTGGTTATACTCGACGTAATGATGCCTGAGATTGACGGTTTTGTGGTTGCAGAAACCATCCGTCTGGAAAACTCTGAGGTGCCTATTATGTTCCTGACCGCAAAGAATACAAACGAGGACAAAATTGCCGGTCTTAAAAAAGGGGCTGACGATTACCTGACCAAGCCGTTCAACCTGGAAGAACTAATCTTGCGCGTTAATAACCTGATTAAACGTAGTTTAAAAGGCGACGAGTTGAAAGAGTTTAACAGCTACAAAATTGGCGATAAAACCATCCACTTCAATTCGTTCGAGTTGGTTAATGGCGACGGCAGCATCACTCCGCTTACCAAAAAAGAAACCATGCTGTTGAAACTGTTAATCGAGCGCAGAAACGAAGCCGTGTCGCGCGAGCAGATCCTGGAAACAGTTTGGAACTACGATGTTTATCCATCAACCCGTACCATTGATAACTTTATCCTGACCTTCCGTAAATATTTTGAACCCGATCCTAAAAACCCGGTTTATTTCCATTCGATCCGCGGTGTAGGGTATAAATTTACAGATCAGCACTAATTAATGTTTACCAATAGGGCACGCATACTTGTTATAGGCGCTTTTATTATCATGCTGGCTTTGGCCATAAACCTGCGGGTATATGAAATTGCTGCCGTGGTTGGTATGTTTATTTTGATGCTGATATGGGGCTATTTTAAAGAAGGCACCATAGTGATGGCGGCAAAAGCTTTCCATAATAAAAATTACGATAAGGCCGAATCGCTGCTGCAACAAGTAAAAAAACCTGACTGGCTAAGTAAAAAACGCCGTGGCTTTTATGAGTTTATTTATGGTGGGATATGCCTGCAAAGGCAAGATTTTACTGAGGCCGAGAGGCATTATGAAATAGCCGCGCAATATCCGCTACGGACTGTAAACGATCATGTTGCGGCGTTGGTGCACGTGGCTAATCTGAGTATACGCCATAATGATTTTGAAAAAGCTAAAGCTTACCTGGCATTGGCCGATAAACAAGAAGAAAAAACAACCGCTAAAATGAAGGAAGTAATAAAACGCCTTCATCAGGAATTAGATAAGAAGTAGAGTCAAGAATCAAGAGCCAAGAATCAAGATAAATGATTTGCGCTCGTTTTTGACCAAGAGAATAAAAAATAGTCGATAGAATCTAGAAGAAAGAACCAAGAGATAAGACAAAAAACTGTTGTCTCTCTTGGTTCTTGACTCTTGATTCTTGACTCTAACAAAGAAATGACAGATTCACTATTCATAAAAGCAGCATTTTCACAGAAAACCGAACGCCCACCCGTTTGGATGATGCGCCAGGCAGGCCGTTTTATGCCGCAATACTGGGAAATTAAAAACAAATACACTTTCTTGGAGATGTGTAAAACACCCGAAATAGCAGCCGACGTAACCATGTTACCGGTTGATTTATTGGGTATTGATGCTGCGATACTATTCTCAGATATACTGGTAACAGGCGAAGCCATGGGCGGCGACCTGAGCTTTGAGCAAGGTATTGGTCCGCGGTTTGCAAACCCGGTGCGTACGCAGAAAGATATTGATAATCTGAATACAGATTGTCTGGATAACTTACAATATGTTGCCGATGCCATCAAGGTTATCCAACAGCGCTTAAACGGCAGCATCCCGCTGATTGGTTTCGCCGGTGCGCCATTTACGGTAATGAGCTATCTGGTTGAAGGCGGATCTTCAAAAGATTTTAAGCTAACCAAACTGATGCTGCACAACCAGCCTGAGTTAGCACATCAGTTACTATCAAAAATTGCCGCAGTTACAGCTGATTATCTGAATCTGCAAATAGCTGCGGGTGTTAACGCTATCCAGATATTTGACAGCTGGGCGCAGGCTTTGGCTTGGGACGATTATAAGGAGTTTTCGCATCGTTATATTGCCGAAATCATCAGCAAACTGAATAGAAAAGATATCCCGGTGATATCATTCTGTAAAGGTAGTTCGGTTTTTGCACCGCTAATGGCTGAGGCAAAACCAGACGTTATCTCTATTGATTGGAATGTTGATTTGCTGGATATGAAAAAACGTCTGCCGCAAAATATCGCAGTGCAAGGCAATCTCGATCCGCATATTTTGTATGCTGATAAAAAAGTAATCAAAGAAAGAATCTACCGCCTATTTGAGCGCATGCGCGGCGAGAATGGCTTCATCTTCAATCTGGGTCATGGCATTATGCCTGACATACCGTTTGATAATGTGAAGTATGCGGTGGAGGTGATAAAGGAATTTAAATACTAAGCTCCCTAACCCCCTGAAGGGGGAACAATAGAGGAGGTTTAACAAAATAATAAGCATTTCAAAAACTCCCCCTTTAGGGGGCTAGGGGCGAATGTACCAATACGTATTAGCCATACATATCATTTTTGTAGTCTGCTGGATGGCGGGGCTATTTTACATGGTGCGCCTTTTTATTTACCATACAGAAGCGCAGGAAAAGCCCGAGCCTGCGCGTACCATCCTTTCTGAACAGTTTGAGATCATGGAGCGCAAGTTATGGTGGATCATCACCACACCGTCTATGTACCTGGTGTTGGCTGCAGGTGTCACCATGCTTTGCCTTATGCCGGCTTGGTTGCAAATGGGTTGGCTTCATATCAAACTGTTGTTTGTGGTGGGGCTGATAGCCTACCATTTCATCTGCCAAAATAAAATGAACCAAATGCGCAAAGGTATCTTTAAGTGGACCTCAACCCAGTTGCGCCTTTGGAACGAGCTGGCTACGCTGATACTCTTTGCCATCGTTTTCCTGGCAGTGCTTAAAAGCACACTGAATTGGATATTTGGTGTGGTGGGAATTGTTGCCTTTTCAATTATATTGATGATGGCGGTGAAGATTTATAAGCGGTTTAGGGAGAAGAAATAGTTTGCTTTAATCTTTTCAATACAATTACATCTACGGGAGGTCTTTCTTCAAGTTTGACGCTTTCTATTTTTACTATTACAAATTTTGACACTCCGGATTTGGACTTATTTATAGCGCAATAAAGTTCGCCAAGATGTTTAGTGATTTTTAATTGGTAGTAGTCAATATGGGCGTCAGCTGTAGAGGGTTCTTTACATATCTGAGACTTTCTCAAATAAAAAGCATCTTTTTTATAAAAAGCCATCTCAATAAAATTGCAACAGGAGGATATCTGATAAAAATAATTGATACCATTATAAAGTCTTATTGTGTCAGCTTTGAAAAAAGCGCTGTCTTGATTGCAGGTAGTCCAGTATAGGGGCTCCATTATTTTTGCCTCTCTTTTTGTGAGGATACTGGATTTTATTAGCTTGAAAACTTGAGATCTTGTAGGTTTTACTTGCCCAAAAGAATAAAAACAAACACAGAGAAGCGTCAATGAAATTTTAAAGAATTTAATAAACATCTTATTTCTCATCGACGAACCTCATTTCGATAAGCAAACTTAAGGCTCTTTCTATCAATTCTTTTAAGTCTTTTATTCCTGATGCCTTTTGAGCAGCGCAAACTAATTCACTTTCATTGTCTATTGTTATCTTCATGCTATAAATTTAAATTATCTACGCGATTCGAAAAAATATTTGCAACCCCATGCAACCATTTGCGCCTATGCTTCATCTTAGCTATAAATGATGTTATTGAAACCTACCTATACCATTGAAGAATTGATAACCCGAAGCAAAGCGGGCGAGCGTAAGGCACAGGAGCTGCTGTACAGGCAGTTTGCCTCAAAGATGCTGGGCGTTTGTATGCGCTATGCCACGCATAAGATGGAGGCCGAAGACATGTTACAGGGTGGGTTTATAAAAATGTTTAAAAAGCTGGCGGATTACCGTGGCGACGGTTCTTTTGAAGGATGGCTGAGACGCATCATGGTACACAGCTCGATTGAATATTACCGCAAGCATCATAAAATGGTTCAGATGATGGATGTTGCCGATATGGCCGACGAACCATCGGCAAACCCCTCGGCAATGGCGACTATGAGCGCGCAGGATTTGATGAGGCTGATCAACCAATTGTCGCCGGGATATAAAATGGTGTTTAACCTTTATGCTATTGAAGGTTATTCGCACCGGGAGATTGCCGGGATGATGGGCATTACAGAGGGCGCTTCGAAATCGCAATTGTCAAGAGCCCGCTCAATTTTAAAGGATTTGATAGCAAAAATGGAAGTAAAGGATTATGGATATGCAGGATAAAGATTTTGATAGACTAATCAGCTCGAAGTTTGAGGATTTTGAAGCTGAGCCATCGCCAACGTTATGGGAAAACATAGCAGATAGGTTGGAAGATAAAAAGGCTTCCCTTCCGTGGACGACTTATTTGAGCCTGGCAGCCGGTATTATGGTTGTGTTTACTGTCGGATGGGTGTTCTTGCAGAAAGATTTGCACACGAGAGAAAAACATCATAATTACGCTAACCTGGTTCATCACGACATCGTTAAACCTGCGACCTCTGGAACAACGGCTTCGGTAGTGAAACAGCCTGAGCCGGTAGTGGTCGACAGCGGATCCAAAAACGGAGCTTCGGCAGCCAGAATAGCGTCAAACAGTAATCATTCACATACATCTGTATCGTCTGCAAATAGAGTGGTAGCGCCGGTAAGTAATAAAGTGGATGACGTAGTTAAAGAGTCTCAGCCGGCGGTAAACACTAATCCGAAATTGATTACCCAAACTGGCAATCAGCCCAACACCGCGGTTAAACCGATCATGCCTGATGTGCAGTTGTCGCCAAAAACTATCGATGCTGTGGCTGCTACGTCGGTTGAGAAGCCGGCGGTTATTATATCGACAGAAAAAGAAACTGAAGAGCCTATGAAGAAACGCGGCATACATAACCTAGGTGGCTTGATCAATGTTCTGGTATCCAAAGTAGATAAGCGCGCCAATAAATTTATTGAGTTTAGCGATGGCGAGGATGATGAAGCCGAAACCACTGTAACCGGGGTAAACATGGGGCCGATAAAGTTTAAAAAGCAATAGTCAACATATATCACAATTTAATATACACACACATGAAACGTCTGTTAGTTGCTGCATTATTATGCAGCATGGCAAGCCTGGGCTTTGCGCAAAAAACAACTACTGTTACTACCACCACCAAAACCTTTAATGGCAAGGATACAGTTACAACCGTTAAAACAACAACTACTACTGAGAGGAAACATCATTCCGAAAAATCATCGGGGTTTAACTTCGGGGTTACCTTTTCCAGATTCGATTTGGGTTTGACTACTTTGATTGATAATGGCAGCTTTACCTTGTCGCCGAAGAATGACTTTTTGAGTTACCGGTCATGGAAATCAAGCAATGTAGGGTTTGACCTGCTACAATTTGGCTATCGCTTTAGTCCTAATTTTAAAATCTACCTGTCAGGCGGTTTTGACTGGACACTGATCCGCTTGCGTAAGGATATCACTATTCAAAGAGATGCGCCTACACTAACTTACGTTAACGATAGCATCCATTTCAGCAAAAATCGTTTTTCGTCAACTTATCTGCGTATTCCGCTGTCATTTGAGTTTAGGAGCAAAGAAGACAGCAAAGGCAAACGGTTTCGTTTCATTGTTGGTCCGGAGGCCGGCTTGTTATTAGGCGGCCGTGTTAAACAGATCAGCGCCGAGCGTGGCAAACAAAAGTTTGACGACGATTACCACTTTGCCAAAATGCGCTATGGAGCTTTCACCCGTATAGGTTATGGTTCGATGGGTTTGTTTGCCAAGTATTATTTAAACGATATGTTTGAGAACAGCCCGGCGCAGGAAGGTTTGAAAAACTTTGCCTTCGGTTTAACTTTTGGGTTCTAAAAGAAATTAACCTTGCATTATATCACGTAAAAGGCGGTTCAACAGAAACCGCCTTTTGTTTTTATCTTTGGCGCATGAGTGATGCGTCTTATCTACAGGCTTTAGCCGTAACCAAAACTTATCCCGGCGAGCGGGTGGCAGGAGTAAAAGGGATCAGTTTAAATATCGAGCCTCATCAAATCACCGCTATAATAGGCGAGAGTGGTAGTGGCAAAAGTACTTTGTTACGTTTGCTATATGGCTTACTGTCGCCGGACGAAGGCAGCGTGACGTTTAAGGGCGAGCGCATTTGGGGGCCTGAAGAGAAGCTGATCCCCGGCCATGACGCCATGAAGATGGTAACCCAGGATACCGACGGCCTTAACCTTTTTGCCAAAGTGTGGGACAACATAGCTGTGCTGCTGCCCAATACCGACGTTGCTACTAAAGAGCAGCGCACCGAGCAGGTGCTCAGGCAACTTAATATATTTAAACTGGCCGATAAGCAGGCCTTTTTCCTGAGCGGCGGCGAAAAGCAGCGTGTGGCCATTGCCCGCGCTTTAGCCACGCGACCAGAAGTTTTATTGTTGGACGAACCCTTTAACCAGGTAGATACCTCATTTCGCGAAGGGCTGCAGCAGGATATCCGCCAGATTGTGCATGATACCCGTCTGACAGTGATTATGGTATCGCATGACCCGGCCGAAGTATTGTCGATGGCTGACGAGTTGATCGTGCTTAAAGAAGGCGAGATCATTGAGGCGGGACATCCTAAGACACTGTACCAACATCCACAGAATCTATATACCGCTAAATTGCTTACCAACTGCAACGTGCTGACGCAGGACGAAGCCGCACAGTGTGGCATACATACCCATGCGGCTGAGATAGTGATATATCCTGAATGGGCCAACCCCACCGGCAGTTGGACGCGCAAGGACTGGACGGTTAAACAGGTGCTGTTTAAAGGCAGTTATGAAGATCTGTTAGTGGCTAAAGGCGATATCAGCCTGCGTTTATTGAATGACGAGCCCGGTAAGTATAAAGTGGGCGATAGGGTACATATCAAGATCAATAAGTACCTGGAGTTTTAACTTTCATGTTCGCGCAGCGCTTGTTTCACGGGAGTGTGAAACAAATGAAACAAGTGAAACAAGATTGTCGATTAATTATTTGATAATTAGTTGATTGTGTAAATTGAGTGAAACAAAATGAAACAAGATACTGACATACTTGTGCCACCCCTTTTTTGATGATTTTTGTTAGAAGTAGTAAATCAATCAGCAATAGTGTTTGGCACAATTTGTCATCCCGACCGGAGGGATAGACTTATACACATGTTATCCATCTCTTTGTTAAAACAAATTATTCATAGCCGGTATTATATTTAAAAACACTACGCTATGAAAACGAATCTGTTAAAAATGCTGATATTGGCCGCTATATGCGC
>Ga0157373_10003083_pt1 | contig 12586 bp, 10 predicted proteins | sample C65metaG_FD_113460 | JGI IMG/M metagenome (GOLD analysis project Ga0157373, IMG submission 113460) | Corn rhizosphere microbial communities from Kellogg Biological Station, Michigan, USA - C6-5 metaG | ecosystem: Host-associated > Plants > Roots > Rhizosphere > Soil | place: USA: Michigan... | reverse complement strand
TGGAGGGTATTGATCACTTTTCGTGAAATCGAGGGACTCATCGGTGATCCTCCATTATAAAGTTCTTTGATAGCATTGATAAGAAAACGATTCAGATGAGTTTTCAATATATATCCTGAAGCTCCCGCAGCAATGGATTGAAATACCCGCTCATCATCTTCAAACACCGTTTGTATGAGAATCTGGATATGCGGAAATTTGTGGTTCAACGTTCTCACGGTTTCGATGCTGTTTACCTTTGCCATCTCGATATCCATGATGACGATATCTGGTCTTAAGCGATAAATATCCCTTACACAACTGACTGCATTTTTATAATTTCCGACGATCTGAAAGGCAGGATCTGTATTCAATAATTCGGTAATCCGATGACGAACATTATCATTTTCATCAAATATCGCTATCCGTATAGACATGATTTATGAATTGACTATACAAAGGTCATCAGAAAATAACCCCTGAATAATAGACATATAGCAAAGTCTTATGCATATTTTTCCCTGAGGATGTATTTTGTATCAATATACTTATCAAATAATTATCAAAAATGGACCAGTAAGTAGCTTCAGCTGGATACTCCGGAAGGAGCAGCAGTTAATATTTCAGATTAGGTCTGATAAAAGCTCATGAGTATCGGAAGACGCTGGCGTACCTGGGGCGACTGCATGGGATCATAGTGAAAAAGCTCTTTTCCCTTCTGGCTGACCCTGATAGAGAAGGGTTGCTTCAGAACTTCTGTCAGATGATAAACACTGAGTAATTCTGCAATATCCTCGTGCCAGCTGGCTGTGCTGTAAAGAGATACAAATGAGGTTTTGCTCAGTCCTTTGTATACAGCTGCTGCCTCTGAGGGAAGGAATTTTCTGCCGCCCCGGCGAAAGTGGTTTTTCACCAGAACAGAGTCTGCAAGAGGTTGCTGATGTGTAAAAATATCCTCCCAAATACCCCGGGCAAAGTTTTGCGTAAAAGTATTTTGTTTAGTTTTTCCGGCCAGCGTGTCGGTAGAGATAAGCCCGGTTGATCCGTCCAGCACATGTGTACCTTCATGTAATAATACGTAAGTGAATGCACTCAGTTTTCCGGCATCTATTGAGACCGTTATAGATGAGTCGCCACTGCTATAGCAGGTACGTTCTTTTTCAGTCACCCATTCAGAAATGGTTTGCGGAAGGATCCCTGCCCTGAAGGCAATATGATATTGTTTATCCTCGCCTCCCGCAGTGAGGGGTGCTGTTAAAGCTGTATTTGGCATATTATCCAGAAAGCTGATACTTTTGAGGTGCTGCATCAATACTTTCTGATGCCGGGAAGGAAGTACCGCAAATGCATCAGACACAATCTTCATCTCCTCTTTTGTGAGTGGATGTTCCTTCGGTGACATTCCTGCATCCTGAAACATCCTGATGACATAAGCTGGCGTTGTACCAACCCTCGACAGGAAAGCAGACTGTGGCTTGTGCTGAGCAAAACCTGGCAGGGCTGCGCAGATGAGTGCAATTAGAACGTTGATGGGATTTCGTGATAGTATCATGGCAGTACTAATGAAAAGTTTAAATCTCAATCTCATCTAAGTTGCTTTTCATGAGATATTTAGTTCTGAAACTGGAAGGTGATTCACCGGTTTTGATAAAAAATAGCCGGCTGAAATAAGCAGGATCTTCATAACCTAAATTATAGGCGATCTCCTTAGCCTTCATATCTGTATGCACAAGAAGTCTTTTGGCTTCCAGAATGATACGGTTTTTTATGATTTCATTTGGCTGAGGAAGATTCAATCGTTTAAACCTGTGCGTAAGTGTTTTTGGTGCCACCAGCAACAGATCTGCATAGTCTGCAACAGTATGTTTATTCCTGTAATGCTTATCTACAAGTAAAGTGAATTTCCTGAAACAATCCGGATCACTATCGCGGTCTGTCAGTACCCCGCCCAGGTGTTGCTGTTTCCAGATCCGTGCAGACTTGATGAAGAGCTGCTTCAGGTAAGTGCGGAGCATCTCTTCCTGAGAAGAGTCTTTGAGGGCGAATTCAGTCTCGATATGAGTGAAGAGATTAGTGATAAATTCAGCGTCCTGATCAGGAACACAAGTCATGGACACATTGTTAATATTATTAAACAAAAGTCCGTCGCATGCCACCTCTTCATCATGGATTTCAATGCAGTAAAAATCACGGTTATAGAAAATGAAGTATCCCTCATTTCCTTGCAGGTCCTGAATGTTTAACACCTGGCTAGGGGTAACAAAGAACAATGCAGGACCTGCTGCACTATATTGGCTAAAATCCACCTTAACCTTACCTCCCTGAGGTAAATAAATGACTTTGATGTAAGACTTGTAGGCTTCAGAATTCAGGAGATTCTGGCTTTCCTGGCTCACATGTATCAACCCTATCGTTTTAAAGTTGTTGTCAAATACCTGCTGTTTCATCTTCGTATGATTTTAATCTGAGTAAAACATACTCCTTCATTACCTGGGATAAATTTCGGTAGTAAACAGATTAATAACAAGTACGGAAATACGATTCATATAGGGACATTTTTAGCCCTATTTCAATTTAAAGCCTCCTTTCTGATTCCTTTATCGGCACATCATTGATGCTGGCATACCTTTTTTGCATCAGGCCATTTTCATCAAACTCCCAGTTTTCATTGCCATATGCACGAAACAATTCATCCTGATCATTGCGGAATTCATATTCAAACCGCACAGCAATCCTGTTATTGCTGAAAGCCCAGAGTTCTTTCTTCAGTTTATAATCCAATTCCTTTTCCCATTTGGCGGTCAGGAATTGTACAATTTCTTCCCGACCGTTCACAAAGACCGACCTGTTGCGCCACTCACTATCTACTGTATAGGCCATAGATACTTTAACAGGATCCTGGCTGTTCCAGGCGTCTTCAGCCAGCTGTACTTTTTGTTTTGCTGTCTCTACATTAAATGGAGGCAGCGGGAATTTTTGTTCCATCGTTTTTTCATTTTAGTATGAGAGCAATTATAGGATATTTCTCCAGGTTATGAAAAGAATATCAGCTTCCCTGATATGATATTTTTAGGAAGCAGCATTTATTTATTTGATATATTGTCTTGAAACAGCAAAGCTAATTTATCTCAGGAATCGTTCCGTCAGTTCAAAAACACGGTCGATCCACACTACCGTAGTTCCTGCAATCACAATGGCAACGAGTTCTAAAGTAAATTTCTGCACGATCTTTCTGTCTTTCACAGTTTTCCAGATAATGGGCAGGCTGATTACCGCACTGGCGAGTGATGAAAGTATAGCCACACTACCCGCAACGGATGCCGTAATCTGCGCGTGACTAGCCATTGTCGCTGCAGCTGCAGTGGTACTGGCGCTACTGATCAATCCTCCGAAAACACCTGTAGCCAGCATACCGTAACTGCCGAAGCCCCTGGTGAGCAATGTTCCTCCAATTTGTATCAGCACAAATAGCAGCCCGAAGGTAAGCACCTTGGGCACCGAGATTGGTGTATCCAGATGTGGAGTATCAACTTCCTCTACTTTGATCACTTCATTACTATCATTTCTGACATCCATCCATATACATAAACCCGAGACCAGAGACATCGCTATCAGCGGTAACAGACTTGCGGGTAATGCTGCAGGGCAAAAGATCCCCACCAGAATCAGGTTTCTCGCAAACATTGCAATGTTGGTGAGCAGGCATAAAACAGTGATCTTGGAGGTCAAACCCCTGGTCTGCGCCCTGCCGCTGATCTCTGCCACGGTAGCCGTGCTGTTTACCAGTCCCCCAAAAATAGCCCCCCAATACAAGCCATCCGTGCTGAAGATTCTGAGGAAAACATAATTGAGAAAGCCAATACCCGAAATTGCGATCACACTCAGCCAGGCATCACTGGGATTGATTAAGTTCCAAGGATCGATATACCTGTTGGGCATCAGCGGATAGATTACAAAACCGATCAGTCCCAATATAATCGCACTTCTGATTTCCGAAGGTTTTAAACCACCCGCAAAGCGATTCAGTTCTATCTTCCATGCCAGTAACATCGTCATCGCAATGGCACCGGCAACGGGGGTAAAGATATGGCCGAAGCCTACCAAAACTCCCAGCAGGTAATCTACGATCAGTGCTGCCGAGGTGGCAATCTCCAGCGTATTGTTTACCCTTAAACTCCTTAAATTGATGCCTGTAATCAGCAGAAAAACACCCAGCATGGATACAATAACAATTTCCAGTCCGATGATGGAAGAAAGTACGCCCAGTAATGCAATGATTGAAAATGTGCGGATTCCGGCTTCCTGGTGCGACCATTTACGTTCCATTCCGATCAGCATGCCGATACCGACTCCTACAACAATTTTTAACGCAACTGGCCCGGGGTTTAGATTGATAAATTCCTTGAGTGATTCCATTCGTGATGATATAGCTTCAATATAAGGAATTTACAGCGTAAGAGCCCTATTTCAGCTTATATATCACCGTTAAGATCGTATCTGTTTTTTCGAATTGGTGGTTACCTGGCGTATGATGGAAAGAAAAAAATGTGCTTACAGGACTTTAAGTACACTAAAGCGTAAGTATCCGTTTTCAATTTTTTGCGATTGTTTATTGTCATTAAAAACAGTCAAGTTGAATTTAGCTTCCAATAAGTAATCCTTTTCCCTTTTGGTAATACTGATGATTTCAAATTTGGAATCCCTCTGGTCTGCCGAGATAACTGAAGCTGGTTTAGTTAAATCCCATTGGGTATAGGACTTGTAGTCGCCCTTGTCATTAATAATCCTGACTGCAATTCCTGATATGGAATTGTTTCTCCAATAATCAGTTGCATATTTATACATTCCCGGAGCAAAGATGTCAGTCCGGTTTTTAGGGTACTGCAGCCAGCCTCCATTATTCTCACTTGCAAATTCTGTTATATCCTTGTTATATACTTTTATAAATGAAAGGATGATAAATGATTGGTCTGCTTTTATTGCAAAATCTCTCACAAATAAAAGGGAATCCTCATCACCTTTTATCAGATAGCTATGATATTCATCCGAGGTAATTTTAGTATTAGATTGTGTATTGAGAGTTGTGCCCTTTTCGATATTATTTGACACGTACTTTTTCCCATTTACGGTATAAGATACTGAATCTGTAAGCAGTTTTGCAGTGCGGGGATCCTCGTTTGTTCCTTTTTTACAAGCAGAGAGCATCAGCAGGCATAAAAAGAGACCTAAAAAATTTACTTGTTTCATATTTTATTTTCCCATTTGTAGTCAAATTTAAAGAAAAACAGCGATTTAAAACACAATAAATAAAATAGATTTAAAATTACAGTTATAACAATAGCATGAAGAGAATATCTTTTCGATAAAGTATTGACAAGAAAGTAAATGTGAATTTATCTATGTTAAATTACAGTAATGAAAAGTAATTGATCTCCAGGAATTTCTGCATGCCTTTGATGCCGTTAACCTTTGTTTCGATTTCTTTTACCACACCTGCGACTTTTATTTTTTCGGCTGGCAATTTTAGTTTACCACGATCATGGGCAATCAAGAATACTTCCTCGTTATGATCATTGCTGATCTCGTACAGATCATATCTGTCCATGACAGGTTCGGGAACGAACATCGTTACTTTACCAGTGAATATAGGGATCAGTATGAAGCCATTAAATTCTGATTTACTTTCTTTTACAGTGGGAATTCCTGTAAGAATTACATTTCCTCCAAGTACACCTAAATGATCAACCTCATGCACCATGAGTTCATGGGCCTTATATTTCAGAAACCCTCTCCTCAACTTATCATCCAGGCTGGATATGATCTCTACCTGATCTATTTTCGCCAACTTTGAAATTGATAGCTCTAAGAATAATATAAGATGTTGCTTTTCATTGGTCATACCAGCAACTTTAGCCAGTTCCGCAGCGTTGATTTCTCCGTCTCCGGCTTTCGTGAAAAGGTTAAAGAAGTGACCACCATTATCTAAATGGTTCATCGCTTCATTGATATTTTGAAAAGGTATAAGTTCTTTCATTGCAATTATACTCTTAAGATGCTACTCAATGCATAAAGTTACACGAAAGAACAATTTCCGGTCGCTATTTCTATATTTAACCTTAGAAAAACATTCATTCGTGCAACTATAGCAAAAAAAAGTTGCCTATTTAGCTAAGCCTCCTGCAAGTTTAATCTAAAGAATCCTATGAGATCAACCTTATCCCTCTTATCATTAATTTTATGTTTATCCTTGTCGGCATTAGCAGGTTTTTCCCAAACGCCAACAACCTTTCAGTCTTACCAGGTCGAGGTTAAAGGTGTAAATTTCAGTGTCGATCCACGCATAGAATTCTTTCATACGGTAGAAGTTCTCAGCGGTTTACCACTGGTAAATTTTATCGAACTGGATTATAAGCAGGACATTCTGATTAAGCTTGCTCCATATAAAAATCATCCCCTGTTTGCCTACCTGAAGCGAAACAGCCTGTATGGAAAGCTCTTCAATTCTATTGATGCGCCTATCTGGACAATGCTACATATGACTGAAGATCTGGAATGGCGCAAAGATATTCCTGTTGCAGAGGCTAAGGACCCTGGCCTGGATTCACTGCGTCTACTCATGAAAGATTTTGCAAAGAAATCCAACTATGTCCAATTCTTTAACAGCCATGCAGATTTTTTCCGCATCGCTTTGTCAACTCTTACCTACAATTTACCCAATTTCAATGAAAAAGATCGTTTGCTGAATTATTGCGGAAGCAGCGGCGGAAAAAATATCCGGTTCAATGTTATCCTCAACTTCCTGGGCTGGGGTAACTTTGGGCCACGGATTTTTAAGAAAGATGGTGCTGGGTTATATGCCGTAATCGCGCCCGAAAAAACTGCCATACGAGTACCCACCTTTGATGTTTCAGCACTCTACCGCCTGCTATGGCATGAGTTTGCGCACTCCTTTGCGAATCCTGCTGTTGAAAAACATCAATCACAATTTGATCAGTTTGAGTGGATGTGGCACCCCATAAAGGAACCGATGAAAGCTCAGGGCTATCATTCCTGGCAATCAGTGGTCAAAGAACATCTCACTGAAGCTATCGCATGCCGCATGGCCGCACTTAAGTTCGGTGAGAACGCTGCCGACTTAAACTATGTACGACGCCAATACGGAATGCAGTGGATTTATCTCCACCCATTGCTGGATGCACTGAAATACTACGAGAAAAACCGTCGTAAGTATCCTACATTGGAGAGTTTTATCCCAGAAATCATCACTGCTTTCAAACAGGTAAAGCAGAGTGATATAGACCCCTGGATGGCAGAAACTGATATCATCAGAAAGCCTAAAATCAGCTCCATACCAATAATTGACGATATCTATGGTCAAAAAGATATCTTGTTTGTTCTTTCAAGTGATGAAACAGACAAAGAAGCAGACCGAAAACTGAAGGACTTTATAAATAGATTCAAAAATATGGTGCCAGCATTGAAAGATGGCAAAGTAGTAATGGATACTACGGCTTTGAAAATGAACCTAACTAACTATAATCTTTCGGTCTGGGGTACACCACATGGTAACAAATTCTTGCAAAAATATATCAGACAGATACCATTGTTGATAGAGGATAAAAAAGTAATAGCAGAGAACATATACCAAGGCACTGGCTATGGAATACTAATGGCTTGGGTTAACCCTTTAAACACAGAAAAAGTGATGGCTATTTACACCGGACAAAATCCGGCCGATGTCATCGATTTTAATCAGATCCCGAATGGTGCCGGAAATTATCACATTTTTAATAACAAAGTCACGCTAAAGCAGGGAACCTTTATTCGTCAGAATGATATCTGGTTCGCAAAATAGATGATGCTTGTGTCAGGCTAACTCTCCTTTGCAGCCTCAAAATGTAAATCAGCTTTCATCTTAACCAACTTACCTAATAGAAGCGTGCTGGGCAGGCTGGCATTTTTGGATGCCGCAGCAACTGCAAAGTTCAAAGTTTCAATCTCTGTTTCACGATTATTTAGTATATCCTGATAAGTAGAAATGAGTTGTCCGTCAGACATTTTACTCAACAGCAGAATATTTTCCAGCATTTCGTCCAAACCTAAGTTCACGCCGATCCCCTTTGCTACCACAAGACACTCCTTCACCACCTCTGTAGCAAGAGCCATGGCTGAAGAATTCCTGTAAAATACACCATTATCAATTTCTAACAGAGGACATATAGAATTGAAGACACAATTACTGATCACCTTTTTCCAGATCACAGTCCGGATATCTTCCTCTGCCCGGAAGCCAAATATCGATGTATTTATTTCTTCAATAATATACTCTAGCATTGATGATGAACCAGATATCGTACCAACCGGAGATGCTGCAACAGGTTTAAACCGCACCCTGTTGCCTGTTAACGACTGGCTTGTGGTAAATAAAACACACCTGTACAGATTCTCAAAGCCATACTCAAGAAAAGGTTTTTCTACATCCAATCCATTCTGCAGGAATACGATTGGCGACTCATTAGTTTTAAACCTGAGTTTCTCCGCCAAGGCCTCATTTCCAAAAGACTTGGTAGCGAGCAGAATAATTCCATCGAGGCTGTCATGATGATTCAATGTGCTGATCTTCAGCTCTGCCTGCAACACACCATTTTCAGTTTCTACCTCTATACTTTCAGTGCTGACCGGTTGCTGATCCACACTTCCTCTAATGATGGTTACCTTCTTTCCATTTAAAGTGAGCGCTACAGCTAAAGCTTTCGCAATTACTCCGTTACCAATAATATATATATCCTTCATCTAAGCAAAGCTATTGGTCTTGTTAAGATTCTGATATCCCCTAATGTGGGGCTTTCAAATACATTTGTTACGCCATTTCCTTCAGAAAAACCTCTTTGATCTGCGCAATCTCCGCATCATAAATTGTCTTTTTTCTGGTACCGAAATAAATCGTGTTCTCGATATGTTTAAAGCCATCCCAGATCAGGTTCAGGCTACCGTTCTCCAATTCTTTCATCGCTAGGAAGTCGGGTATCACCGCAAGACCTTCCCCGCTGCTGAGGCACCTCACGATGGAGCTGATATTGGGAACAATATAGTTGGGTTTAAAATCGGGACGCTTGCCGAAGTTCAAATGCCAGAAGCGCCGTAGATGCTCCATATCGCCCGTAGTACCATACCAAAGCTGCTTCTTTAACCACTGCTGAATCTGGGGCCTTTTGGCATCGTCCAGTATTCCCATAAGTTCGGAAGTATCCGTCCGCGCTCCGCCTACTACCACTATTCTTTCCTTTGAGAAAGCCTCATACTGTATTGCGGGATAATCACCTTTCTGAGGCGTAATGATCAGGTCCAGAATACCTGCGTCCAGATCGGCCAGCATCTCGGGATAATCGCCAAATTTAATGATCACATTGAAATCAAAGCTGGGCAGGTAAGACTCCAGTGTAAACTGAAAGGTTTCAAAGCACATGCCGATGCTGATTGTAGGCCGCTCCTTCTCCGTACTGCGATGAAAATGATGCTCTGCCTCTTCCAGTTTAACGATTGCCTCCAGCGTAAAGTTATACAAGACCTTTCCACGCTCTGTAGGCACCATTTTCCTCGAAGTACGATCAAAAAGCTTGTACCCCACATATGCTTCCAAAGAGTTGAGGTGCAGACTGATGCCAGGTTGTGAGACATACAATGCCTCTGCAGCAGCAGTAAGGCTACCGCGTTCATAGATAGCTTTAAAGCTTCTGAACCATTCTAAGTTGACCATATCTTATTATAATTATAATGATACAAAGGTATAACTTATACTATTTTAATTATAACACTTAGCCCAGTAACTTTGTCCTATCAAGAAGAAAAGAAATGAAAGAATCTAAAAAAATATTTGTTATCAACGGTGGTCAGGTATTCGGTCATTCCGGCGGAAGGTTTAACAGGACGATCTACGAAGCGACACAGCAGTTTTTTGCAGATAAGGAAGGATTTGAAATCCGCTCTACAGATATCAATGATGCATATGACCCCGAAGAAGAAGTAAAAAACTTTGTTTGGGCAGATACGATCATCTACCATACCCCAATCTGGTGGTTTCAGTTACCACATGGTTTCAAAAAGTATATCGATGAGGTTTTCACTGCCGGACACCGCAAGGGGATATATAACAGTGACGGACGTAAAGCGGAAAACCCGGAAATCAACTATGGTACAGGTGGCATGATGCACGGACGAAAATATATCGTAACCACTTCATGGAACGCACCTGCTACGGCTTTTACCTTACCAGGTGAGTTCTTTAATGAAACCAACGTGGATGAAGGACCGCTGTTCGGTTTCCACCGCATGAATGCCTTTGCCGGTATCGAACAGCTGGAAAGCCTCCATTTCCACGATGTGGAGAAAAATGCAGATATCGAAAAAGACCTGCAGCGCTACCGCTCACACCTGGAGAAGGTATTCCATCTGACTGAAGAAGAGGAACAAGTACTCAACAGCATTTAATGCTGTTGAGTTGTGTTCAGATAACGATCAAAGAATTCATAGATCCTCAGCATCTGGTCTATCCTCTGCCTGTTATCCCCTGATCTCACCAGCTCATGGCTGGCACCCGGATGTCTCACATATTCAACGGGTTTGCCCAACACCTTCAAGCTTTTATAAAACATGTCACTTTGTACCGTTCCTGTTCTGCCATCATTCTCACCATGAAACATCAGCAGCGGCGTATTGACGCGCTGTACAAAGTTGACCGGCGACTGCTCTTCCAATACCTTCCTCACCGCCGGATCCCATGGGTAACCGCCAAAATAACGCGGAACCATGCGCCAGACATTGGCTTCGCCAAAGAAGGTAGCAAAATTATATACTCCCCGCTGGCTGCTCGCCGCCAGAAACCTGTTGTCATGACTAATAATCCAGGCCGTAAGATACCCTGCATAAGAACCACCACTGATCAATAGTTTCTTGGGATCTGCCCAACCAAGGGCAACCGTCCGGTCTACGGTAGTCAGTACATCACTTGCAGGACCTGGTCCCCAATCATTCAGATTAGCTTTGAGGAAAACATCGCCATATCCATTTGATCCCCTTGGGTTGCCATACACTACTGCAATCCCCTGCGCACAAAAATACTGGAACTCATGCCACATCGACTGATCTCCCGGACCCCACATCGAAGCGGGACCACCATGCATTTCCAGTAGCAATGGATATTTCTTTGTAGCATCAAAATTAATTGGCTTCATCACCCAATATTCTACTTCCAGTCCCTTATCATTAACAAAAGTGTATTTTTGAGGTATACTCAGCTGTTTATTTGCCAGCCAGCCAGAGTTGAGTGCTGTAAGCACCTTTGGAGCTTTCAGTGCAAGGTCCGAGCTATACAGTTCTGAAGGATTACTTACCGAGGTTTTCACATAGATAATCCGGTTACCAGAAATATCAAAATCAGAAAGACCATTATCCTCAGAACTCAGTTGCGTCACCTTACCATTTGATAACAACGCATTGTAAAGCGGCGATCCGCCATTACTGGAAGCAGTGAAGTATACCGACTTCTCATTTTCTGCAAACAATACATCACTCTTTGAGCGGTCCAGTAAAATTTTGATAGCCTTAGCGTTTGCGTCAGTTATTTTTTTCACAAAGAGTTGAGGCACATTTACCGTTCCCGGAACCGATGTTTGGTAAGCAAGCCACTTACCACTTTCTGATACTGCGGCAACACTAAAAGATTTACCTTCTTCTCCCAGCAACTTTGTAAGTCCGCTGCCATCAGCATTAACGGTGTAAATCTGGTCTTCCAGTGCATTATCAGGATGATGCAAAGAATCCAGTTTGCTGGTCAGCACCAGTTTATCATTACTCAGGAACTTCGGGTTACTAAAAGAATAAAAGCCCCTTGTTATCGCTTTTGGTACGGCAGCAGAATCTGCATCCATGATAAACACATGTGTAAAACGCAATTCGCTTGTGGTAGTTGTCTCGTTTTGGAACTGTACACGGGTAAGAACTTTAGCTTTCTTGTCGGATTCATTTGCGCTCAGGTAAGCCCTGATCTCCCCAATGCTGCCGTTTGCATTGCTTTTAGCCTCAGAGATTTTCAGATCTTCGTTAGCAGAGAATCCAGGTTTCTCATCATTCCAGGCTGGTACCTTATGCTCAGGGTTAAGACTAGCATCTGCCACGTATTCCTGTAGAGAAATCGAAGAAGTAAACAGAATCCTGCGACCATTCGGGCTCCAGGAAAGACTGCCAGCACCATATTTAAAATTGCTGATCTGTTGTATCTTGCCGTCAGCAACCTGCAAAAGAAAGATCTGCTGCTTGCCCTTTACGTTTCTCAGGAACGCAATACGTTTGCCATCAGGACTGTAGACCGGCTGTGAGACTGCATCCTTACCTTCAACAAATGGAACTGCCTTTGCCCCTGTCCTTAGATCCAGCTTCCAGAACTGGTTCTTATAACTGTAATCGTTTTTATCTTTCTCGGATGGAACAATGCTGTTCACAGAAAAAAGAACTGTGGAGCCGGAGGGAGAAATCTGAACATTTCCTGCTCTTTTGATCAGCAGAAGATCAGTCACCGCAATTCCTTTTTTTTGTACCTGTGCCTGAAGCT
>Ga0157373_10003080_pt1 | contig 12592 bp, 9 predicted proteins | sample C65metaG_FD_113460 | JGI IMG/M metagenome (GOLD analysis project Ga0157373, IMG submission 113460) | Corn rhizosphere microbial communities from Kellogg Biological Station, Michigan, USA - C6-5 metaG | ecosystem: Host-associated > Plants > Roots > Rhizosphere > Soil | place: USA: Michigan... | reverse complement strand
TTTCGTTGTGCAGGTTTTGCATCAGCAGAAATATCCTTAGGAATAATGTCAAGCAACAAGACAGGAACACCAATGCCTGCAAAATGACAGGCGATACGCGAACCCATTACACCACTTCCAAGCACCGCAACTTTTTTGATAGTACGTTTCATAAGCAAAAAATTGTTCTCGCAGAAAACGCGGAAATCGCTGAAATCTGTTTTTTAATAATTGTTTACAATTCTAATTAATGATTCTTTGTCTATTAGATGCGCTGAGTTGAAATTTACCAATATCCCAATCTTTCTTCCTGTAAGTTTAAGATAAGTAAGAAGTTGCTTTTTGTGAACATCATGGATACATTCGATAGATTTAATTTCTATTATTACTTCATCTTCCACCAGAATGTCCATTCTAAAACCTAATTCAAATCTTATGTTTTTATAAAATACCGGAATAGCAATTTGCGATTCAACATTCAAGCCAGATTGCTTTAATTCGTAGACAAGCGCTGCTTCATAAACAGCTTCTAATAAACCTGGTCCCAATTCTTTAAACACTTCAAAAATGCAACCTCTTATTTTATAAGTCAATTCTTCCATATTTTTTTCTTACGTACTTTCAGCGTTTTCTGCGAGAGAAAAATAGTTTCTATGCAACCAAACAATTCGAAGATAAAATTTTTGTTGCAGGTAAATGAAAGAATAAAGTTTTCAGGAAAGTAATTTTAAAAAATCACAGCAACTAATAAATACTTTTTATTTTGAAGACGTAAAAGTTTCTTTTCCGCATTGCAGCCATTTCAAATATTCTTTTGCATCAGGAGTGTAACCAACAGGATGATTCATTAATCTTTCATTGTTATCAAGAATTGCATACAGAGGTTGAGAAGCTTTATTAAAATTTTCTTCCTGGAAAGTTGCCCACCTATCTCCCTGCGTTTTTATTTCTTTATGGTAGCCGGTTGAAGTTTTGTAAGTGAATCGTTGTTCAACAGGCAACAGTTGCCTGTCATCAACATACAGGGAAACCAGAATATAATTATTCTTTATGTAATTGTAAACTTCGGGTTGAGTCCAAACATTTTCTTCCATCTTCCTGCAATTCACGCAAGCCCACCCTGTAAAATCAATCAGTATTGGTTTATGTTGTTCTTTGGAAAGTTGTAGCGCTTTATCAAAATCGTTTATAACATTTGCTTCAAGCCCTTTGTTAAGCACATTATCTTTTCCGTAAATACTGTAAGTAAGCGGAGGTGGAAATCCGCTTAACAATTTTAGATTCGCATACTTTGAAGAAGTAACACCGGGAATCAAATACAAAGTGAAAATCAGAATGAGCAGACCTAAAATTTTTCTGCCACTGCTTATCTTCATTCCTTTATAATCATGCGGCAAACGTAAAACGCCAAAAAGATAAAGTGTTAATCCAAGACCTATCAATATCCAGACTGCAAAAAATATTTCGCGTTTTAAAATTCCCCAATGCATTACGAGATCTGCATTTGATAAAAATTTAAATGCGAGAGCAAGCTCAACAAAAGCTAAAACTTTTTTTACAGTATCAAGCCAGCCACCTGATTTTGGTAACGAATGCAACCAGTTTGGAAACACTGCAAACAATGCGAAAGGCAAAGCCAGCGCTAAACCAAACCCTGCAAGTCCGTAAGTAAGCGGCCACGCTCCGCCGCTTAATGAACCAACAAGTAAAGAACCAAGAATTGGGCCCGTACAGGAGAATGAAACAATAGCAAGTGTTAATGCCATAAAGAAAATTCCGCCGGCACTTGCAACATTACTTTTGGAATCGGCTTTCCCTGCAATGGTGCCGGGGAGCGTTATATCAAAGAATCCAAAAAATGAAAGTGAAAAAATTATAAAGATTACAAAGAAAATAATATTGAGCCATGCATTGGTTGAGATTGTATTGAGTATCTCCGGTTTTAAACCAAGCAAATGAAAAGGAATGCTTATCAAAACATAAATAAGAAAAATAAAAAAGCCGTAAAGAGTTGCATTGCGAATTGCATTTGCTCTGTTACCCGAACGTTTTGTAAAAAATGAAACCGTAACAGGAATCATAGGAAACACACAAGGTGTGAGCAATGCGATGAAACCTCCGAGAAATCCTAAAAGAAATACAGATAATAAATTGCTTTCATCAGATTTTGCAACACCGCAATCATTAACGGGATGATTAATATCGATCGTAATTAATTTAAGTTGTGTTGCGGTTGAGGAAGCAGCAACACCACCTTCGAGTTTTACATCAAATGCAAATTCAGGAGTTTGAAATTCATCTTTTCTTCCGAGGTAAGCAGTGATCGTTCCCTTTAATTGTGAAGGAACAACACCATGAATGTTTACATGTTGTGTTACCGAAATATCACCTTTATAAATATTTACTTTTTTATTAAAGATGGAATCCGTTATTTGTTCCTGTTTGCCTGAAACACTTGCCGGTTGTACGTTTTGTGCATTTTCATAATCGTAATTAAATTGAATTGTTTCGGCTCCGAGACCATCAACATTTGCGTTTGCTCCATACAAATGCCAACCCACCGGAACAGTTGATGTTGCTTTTAATTCGTAAATGCTGTCAGAAATTTTTTTTGCTGAAACGTTCCAGTGTAATGTGCTGTCAGCTTGTGAAAAAGAAACAAAAGCTGCCAATAAAAAAATGACAGAGAAGAAAAAATATTTTTTCATTGCAGCGAAATTTATTGAAGCTTCAGATCAAAAGGAATTTTTTTTGGAGGTAAACATTCCTCATCGTTGCAAACCATATATTCAACCGTGCCGCTTACACTTGTTTTTGCATCTGCTTTCAGTGTTACGGTTTGAACAAAATCAACTTTGTTGTTGAAATATTTTACATCAACATTAAAATATTGATCGTGCACTTGTTTCAGATCACCAACTTCTTTTGCGCTTCCATTGAATGTAATAAGCGGATTTGTTTTATAGGAAAATTTTGTCGGCACCGGTCCGCCTTTTGGAGTATTCTGAGAATAAATATGCCAGGGATTTGCAACGGTTGCACTGAATTTTAATTCATAAGTTTTTCCCGATTTTTTTGTAGCGGTAACGTTCCATTGCACAGGATCTTTGAACTGCGCCATTGCTGCTACTGTTATAAAAGCTAAAGTTGCAAATAGTGAAAATCTTTTCATCGTCATTATGTGTTTCGTTTTTGCTCTGCGAAACTTACAGTCTCGCAATTTTATTTTGTCGCTCAAGCGGCACAATATTGCTACCGAACAAAATGTTCTGCAGCACCAGTTTCCGTTATTTACGAATCAAACGAAGCTTTCTTTCAAACAATCTGTTAATTCAAACCCAAAATGCGAAACACTTCTACGCCGTCCTGGTTACATAGAAATGGCGAAGTAGCACGTTCAGGATGTGGCATCATACCAAACACATTTTTTTCTTTATTGCTAATGCCGGCGATGTTCCTGATCGCGCTATTTGGATTGAAGCCAACATCAATATTTCCTTTCTCATCGGAATATCGAAAGATCACCTGGTTGTTTGCTTCAAGTTCATCAAGAATATGTTCTTCTGCAAAATATCGTCCATCGCCATGTGCAATCGGAATTTTTAAAGGTCTGCTGTGATCATTTTTTATAAACACATTTTTGCTGATGAATTGCTGATTGCCATTTGCAAGTAATACTCCGGGAAGCAATCCACTTTCACACAAAATCTGAAACCCATTACACACGCCAAGCACCTTGCCGCCTTTATTTGCAAACTCAATCACGCTTTGCATCATCGGGCTAAAACGCGCAATAGCGCCGCATCGCAAGTAATCACCAAATGAAAAACCACCGGGCAGCACAATACAATCATCTGTTGTAAACATGCTCAAATCTTTATCTTTATGCCACAGCATTATCACTTCTTTGTTCAAATCTTTCTGCAAAGCATCGTGCATATCGCGATCGCAGTTCGAGCCGGGAAAAACAACAATTCCAAATTTCATGAAGCAATGATTATAATGATTTGAATAACTATAATAATACCAGCTTTAGTTTTTTATAGCATCGTCCCTTGCGTCGCAATCACTTCATCTGTTGAACTTCTGGCATCATTTACAAGCTAATATTTCGCACTGCAAAGTTAGACGCTCCATTTATAAGAACAGTTAAATTTTACCAACAAACCAGTTCACGTAAACAATCAATGCAACAAACAACCAGAACAACAATGCCGGTCCAATATTTCTTTTCGGATAAAAAAAAGTGTTTGAAACAAATACAGATGCGGGTACTGTTGCTAATAAAAGAGCGTTAGGCCATGCATCACTCATCAAATAAACTGCAGGCAATAACAAGATGAGCATGATAAATAAAATGCTCCACACTTTCCTGGCTTGTATCACCATCCGTCCATTGTTTGACTGCCACATAAAAATTCCGACAATTACAGCAAAGGCGGCAAATGAAAATGTTATAACCGTGAAAACAAGATTTGCAGGACGAATAATAGTGAGACGAAATATTTTTAGCGTGTCGGTAATCAGATAAAATTTATCATTAAGAAAAAGCCAGCCCGCAAGAAAATATAAAGGAGTAATTATTCCTATCAGCAATATGACCCATTCATTTGGCCTGAAAGGTCTCAAAAAAGCCACGGCAAAAAAAACTGTAAATGCCAAAGGGAATGAAGGATAGTACAGAAGAATTGTACTTCCGGTGATCAAGCCAATATTATACACAAGTGTTTTTGGTTGTTGAGTATTGTATAATCTTATCATCCGGTAAATAAGCCAGATAAGCAAGCTGTTTATTACAAGTGCGGAAGTAAGATTATTCCATGAAGGCAGTAAAGCCGTTAGCAAAACATAAGCAACTGCTGTAGTATATGCAGGCTTTGGAAACATGCGCACATCATTCAATGCGTAATTTAAACGCAATGCCTGAACAACTACCAGGAGATGATACAATACAGCTACTGCGCTGCCAGATAATGCAGAAAGGCGAATAAGCAGATAATAAATCAATCCATCATCGGGGGAGGTAACTATTGTTGGCAGTTGTTTCCAAAAGAATGCTCTTATACCGAGGCTAACAATAACAAGACCAAATACTGCCGCCGGAGATTTGTCTTTAAAAAATGATATCACTTGTTTTGCTGTTAAAATTCAACTTTTGCAAAACAAACGAAATTTCTGTATTGACAAGGAATAATTAATTCATGGCTGCTTACCTGCTTTGAAAATCTTGGCATGAATTGATAATCTTTACTAAGTTCATGCAAAGTGGGTGCATGGTTAACTTGTCCGTCAGGAGTTATGCTTTGATCGGTAAGCAAAAGGGTTCTTTTTTCTGATTGGTTGTAAAGAAAATGGAATTGAGTACCTGTGTTCATTGTACCGTATCCAATAAAGTTATCAGTATAATCGTCGTACTGAGATTTATGAATCACATTGCTCCAGATAAGATTGGCTGTTGAATCAAAAGACATGACAGCTATATTGTCTGCATAAAAACGATTGATTTGCATGGGCATTCCTCCCCAACGATACCAAGGATAATAATAATTATACAAAGGCGAATAAGAATAGTAATTATAATAACCATACGGAGACATGTAAGGATAATTATAATAGTCCCAACGATTGTTGTAATTTCCCCGTGATGATGAATAGACAGATTCAGCAGCTATTGCAAAGCCGCCATCCTTTTTGATGAGAATGTTTTGCACGTAAAAATCATTAAAAGCTGCTTTTGGACTTCCTTCCGACTTTGCATCGTTGCGCATTTCATCCGAGAAAGTGCTGGTGGTTACAAAGAGTTCACGAGCCTGTGCTTTATCCCAAAGTAAGCAATAAAGACCATCAATGTTCCCTCTTTTTACTTTTGAGTAAAATGAAGTAAGTAAGAAATGTTTGTTCGTGTTATCTATCTTTATTTTGATATTATCAAGATAGATCTTTGTGATGGGCAGATTGTAAGAAAAAAGGCTGTCACTCTCCGCATTTTTAACCATTAGTGATGCCTGTGCAATATTATCTTCCTGTGAAGAGCCTGCAGGTTTCAGAAAAACAAAAGTGCCGTCATTATCCAAACTGAATTCCTGCAAAAAATCATTTTTCTCAGCCATTGTAATGTTTATACGTGATCTGTGAATAAGATTCAGATCTCCGTCAAACAGGGAAGTGGTGAGAACATCCTTGTCGGCATTTTTTGTGTTTACTTTAAACACCATTATTTTTTGTTTGTCTTCACTCCATATAATATTATCCAGTTTATCCGATGCAAAAAAATTGATGGCAGTGGTATCTAATTCTTTTGGCTCCCCCATCAATTTCGCATCTCCGTCCAGCTTCGCCGCCATGCAATAAACAATATTTTTTTTCTGATACTGATAAAAGAAATAAAAAAAATCTTTGTAAGAAAGAATGTCACTGCTTAATACTTTCGAAGGAAGGAAATCAAGTTTTTCTACTCTTACAACTTTCATTTCACTATCATAAACAGTGATGTTGTGTTCATTTCTGTTATTCTTATGAATGAGGTAATGATTATTCATTTTGCCGATGATATCATAATCCATCGTTTTAACATCATTCTTGTCGGTTTGAGAATAAACAATTCTTTGAGACTTACTACTTACCAAAAAGCACACGAATGTTAGCAAGCAAAAGGCAAATTTCAACATGAAATAGATAATTTAATTAAGCAAACAAATGTAAGCCTTATAAAAAATTTGAAATTCATAAAATTTATAAAAATCAAAAAACCAATTCTTTGAATGTTGCACTCTATTTATTCAAATTAAATTTTAAAAACTTTTTCATTATACATTTGTTAGAAAATACGACCCTTAGGTTTTACCACATCAACAGTATGATGAAGTGTGTAATTTTAAAAGAGCTGGCTCGAATAAAATAACTGTTGATGATTTTTGTTAAAGATTATGCAGAAAGTACAACATTCCGATAGTTTTGCAAACTTTTTTTACAGGCCAAAATGGTCCGACAGTACAAGAGTGCGACGCAACGGAAGCTCAATATCTGTTACTGCACTCTGGCATAAAAATATCTATACAAAATAGCATAAGGGATTTATAGATTTAATTAAAAACTTGTGAGCAAACAATTCAACAAGGTTACAGCGGCCGGACTTATAGTTGCGTTAGGAATTATTTACGGCGATATAGGAACTTCTCCTCTCTATGTTTACAATTCAATCATAAACGGCAGGATGGTAGATGAGGCATTGATTCTCGGAAGCCTGTCCTGTATCATCTGGACCCTTACTCTCCAAACAACCATTAAGTATGTGGTCTTAATTTTAAGAGCGGATAACAGGGGTGAAGGTGGGACTTTCGCCTTGTATGCCCTGGTTAGAAGAAGGCGGAAATGGCTGGTGATTCCTGCGATGATCGGAGGAGCATCATTACTTGCAGATGGTATAATTACTCCTCCGATTTCTATCACATCTGCAATAGAAGGTTTGAAAAACATTCCCGTGTTTCATGATATTTCCGCAAATGTTATCATGTACATAGTGCTGGCAATATTAATAGCCTTTTTCTTTCTTCAGCAATTCGGAACGGGATCTATCGGTAAATTATTCGGACCCGTTATGTTCATTTGGTTTACTATGATCGCTATACTCGGTTTAATTCATTTGAAGGACGATCTTACTATTTTCAGGGCATTCAATCCTTATTATTCAATTAATTTTTTGATAAACTACAAAGGTGCATTTATATTATTAGGTGCCGTATTTCTTTGCACTACAGGAGCCGAAGCTTTATATAGCGATTTGGGCCATTGCGGAAGAGGTAATGTGAGAGTGTCATGGATGTATGTAAAATCATGCTTGCTCTTAAACTACATCGGGCAGGGAGCATACTTGCTGGCACACCGAAACGGGCTGACTATAACATCGAAATTAAAAGAACAGCTTCATATCAACAGCTTCTACGATTTAATGCCTGATTGGTTTGTAATTATAGGTGTGATTGTTGCAACAAGCGCCGCCATTATCGCAAGCCAGGCAATGATAGCAGGTTCATTTACACTCATTGGTGAAGCACTTCGTTTGAATCTTTGGCCTAAAATGAAAGTAAATTATCCTTCTGAAGCTAAAGGACAATTATTTATACCCGGTATGAATATACTCCTGTTCTTAGGATGTGCTGGTGTGGTACTTTTCTTTAAAGAATCATCCCGGATGGAAGCAGCTTACGGCTTGGCAATTATCATAACCATGATCGCCACGACGATTCTTTTTTCTAATTACCTCGTGCTGCATCGGGTTCATCCTTTTCTTATTTATTGTTTTATTCTTCTTTATCTCGCTATAGAATTTACTTTCCTTGCAGCATTATCTCATAAATTTCTGGAGGGTGGTTTCATCACGCTTCTGCTTGCAGCACTTATGTTCACGGTAATGTATGTGTGGTATAGAAGTCGCCGGATAAAGAATAGGTATGTAGAATTTGTGCGACTTGATCATTACATTCCAATGATACAAGAGTTAAGTAATGACAGAACTATACCGAAATATGCTACACACCTGGTCTATATGACCAGCGCCAATAATCCCAATGAAATAGAGCATAAGATTATTTATTCCATTCTTAATAAAAAACCAAAACGTGCGGACATATATTGGTTGGTGCATGTAGATACGCTCGATGATCCATATACATGCGAATATATTGTTGATCATATTATACCCAACGATATTATCCGTGTTGAGTTTCGGCTGGGATTTAGAGTACAGCAAAAAATAAATTTGATGTTCAGAAAAGTAGTGGAAGAACTCGTAAACAATAATGAAGTAAACATTACCAGCCGTTACGAAAGCCTGGAACGTAACAATGTGGTAGGTGATTTTCAATTCATCGTAATGGAGAAATATCTTTCAAGCGATAATGAGTTACCCTTTTTTGAAAAAATAATAATGAAACTTCATTTTTGGTTGAAACAAATTAGCCTTAGCGAAGAAAGAGGTTTTGGTTTGGATCCCAGTTTTGTTACAGTTGAAAAATTTCCGCTCGTTGTTTCTCCTGTGCCACAAATATCACTTCGGCGCGTTTTTGACGAATCCGGCTAATAACTCATTAAAAAACCTTGCGCCATATGAATTAAGATATTTTAAATCAACTTTAAAATTGTGAACAAACAATTCAACAAGGTTACTACGGCAGGTTTGATCGTTGCGTTGGGAATTATTTATGGTGACATAGGAACTTCTCCTCTTTACGTTTTTGATGAAATTGTAAAAGGAAAGATCATTACAGAGGAACTTGTAATCGGAAGTTTATCTTGTATTATTTGGACACTAACATTACAAACCACCGTAAAATATGTTATTCTTACTTTAAAAGCTGATAACAGAGGTGAAGGCGGGATTTTCTCTTTATATGCACTGGTACGGCGACAAAGAAAGTGGTTGGTTCTGCCGGCAATGCTTGGCGGAGCGGCACTTCTTGCTGACGGGATGATAACGCCGCCAATCTCTGTTACTTCTGCTATAGAAGGTTTGCGGCAACTTAATCAAATACCTGCACTTGTAAATATTTCGCAAAACACGATTGTATTGATCGTATTATTAATTCTTGCAGTATTATTTTTTTTTCAACAGTTCGGCACTGCATCAATAGGCAGGTTATTCGGGCCTATCATGTTTATCTGGTTTAGTATGCTGGCGGTATTGGGCGGCATGCATGTGATAGATGATCTTACAATTTTCCGTGCATTCAATCCTTATTATGCTATTGAACTTTTAACAAAATATCCCCACGGTTTTTGGTTGTTGGGTTCCGTGTTTTTGTGTACTACGGGTGCGGAAGCATTGTATTCTGATCTAGGACATTGTGGAAGAGGCAATATTCGTGTTTCCTGGATATTCGTTAAATCCTGTCTCATCTTAAACTATATCGGACAAGGCGCTTATTTATTAGGACATTTCAAGGGAGATCATTTTGACACTGAAACACTCAAAGTGCTCTTCAGCCTTATGCCTGATTGGTTCCGGTTAATAGGAATTGTAATCGCAACAACTGCGGCGATCATTGCAAGCCAGGCATTGATCAGTGGTTCCTTCACTTTGGTTAGTGAAAGCATACGTCTTAATTTATGGCCAAAGATGAAGATCAATTATCCAACGGAAGAGCGAGGCCAACTATACATTGGCGGTATTAATATGCTGTTGTTTTTAGGATGTGCCGGAATAGTTTTATACTTCAGAGACTCAACAAGTATGGCTGCTGCATACGGTTTGGCTATAACGCTTTGTATGATCAGTACATCGATTCTATTTTCAAATTTTCTTGTAAGCAGACGTGTGAATTCATCACTCATCTATCTTTATTTGTTTGTGTATTTTACCATTGAGATATCTTTCCTTATTGCCAATCTTGAAAAATTTCCGCACGGTGGTTATGTGACATTATTTGTGGGGGGCGCCCTTTTTGCCGTAATGTATGTTTGGTATAGGAGCCGCAGAATAAAGAACAGGTACATTGAATTTGTGCGCCTCGAGCATTATCTGCCAATGATACAAGAGTTAAGTAATGACAGAACGATCAATAAATATGCAACGCATCTTGTATATATGACGAGCGCAAATAATCCGAAAGAAATTGAACACAAGATCATTTATTCAATTCTCAACAAAAAACCAAAGCGTGCGGATATTTATTGGTTTGTGCATGTTGATACGATGGATGATCCTTACACCTGCGAGTATGTTGTCGAGCATATAATTCCTAATGATATTATTCGAGTTGAATTCCGGCTTGGCTTCAGGGTGCAGCAAAAAATAAACCTGATGTTTAGAAAAGTTGTAGAAGAATTGGTGAACAACAATGAAGTAAATATTACAAGCCGTTATGAAAGCCTTGAACGTAATAATGTCGTAGGAGATTTTCAGTTTATAGTGATGGAAAAATATCTGTCGAGCGATAATGAATTACCATTTCTTGAAAAAGTGATTATGAAGCTTCACTTCTGGTTGAAAGAGATCAGCCTTAGTGAAGAAAGAGGTTTTGGTCTTGACCCGAGTTTTGTTACTGTAGAAAAATTCCCGCTTATTGTTTCTCCCGTACTACAAATTTCCTTGAAACGTATTTTTGAAGAGCCATTGGAACCATAGAATAATTTTACATCTGACTACAGAATAGAAAAAAATTTATAACAAAAAAGTTGCCTGCAATAAAGGCAACTTTTTTACGTGATAAGCAAAGCTACTGCTTATAATAATTTCGTTCTGCGTTAATGATCGCCCTGTCTCTCTCGTGTTTTAGTTCACGAACCTCTTGTCTTCTTTCTTTACCGGATAAAGTTTTATCCTGCCTTGCTGACCATATTTTTTCTGCATAATCATTTTTTATGTCTGCTATCTCAAGATCTAATTTGGTAGGTCTGTAATAATAATTATTATAAGCAGGATAACCATAGTATCCATACCAGAAAGGATGATAGTAAAAAGGTGCGTAAGCCCCTATTACCACAGAAGTATAAGGTCTGTAATAAAAATGTCCTCCAACACGTCCATGAGCACCGACTACTACCTTTTGCGAAGAAGCGGCTACACTAAGTCCAAGTGCGAACACTATTACCATTAGCTTTTTCATAATTCTACATTTTTTTATTTACCCTTTAGAAAATAAAATTGCAGGAAAGTAAAATCGCTAATGAGGTTATAACGGTGTTGTAACAATATGTTGAGATGAGATTAACACAGCGACGGAAACAAAAATACAATTGCATTCATGAATGAATACTTAAGCTGATTTAAAAAATTAAACCTTCTTGTACACACGTACATAATCCACATACATTTTTGCAGGCAACTTACTGTCATCGATTTTTTGCCCGGGCCAATCGCCGCCCAATGCAAGGTTCAGAAGAATATAAAATGGTTTATGAAATTCATCGGTGCTGTTAACGTTGTTACTTATATTAACCTGGTGATATTGCTTGTCATCGAGATACCAGCGAATAGAAGATGAATCCCATTCAACAGAATAAACATGATAATCAGATGGCGAGTAAACAAGCGTATCACCTTTTTGCACATGACCGTTGTTATCCCAATGAAGCGTGCCGTAAAGCAGGCTATCGGTGTTGATGTGTTCCATAATATCTACTTCACCGCAGGAAGGCCAATCAACAGTGTCAATATTTGCCCCCAACATCCAGAACGCAGGCCAGAAGCCTTGCCCCACTGGAATTTTAATGCGTGCTTCAATTTTGCCATACAAAAATTCACGCTTGCCTTTTGTTGTCATTCGCGATGATGTGTAATGATTTGATTGTACATCTTCTTTCTTTCCTGTGATGATAAGATTGCCATCACTCGCCGTTGCATTTGCGGGCTGATAATATTCCTGCTCATGATTCCCCCAGCCATGTCCGCCTATTTCAAAATTCCAATTTGTTGTATCAACAACATTGCCGTTAAATTCATCAGACCATATAAGTTGATAGCCGCTTGAATCTGCAGACGATATTGTTGTTGAATTTTTTGATGAACCCGTACAGGAAGCGAAAAATAAAACAGGAGCAATTAATACAATGAAATTTTTCATGATAGCAATCTTATTAATGATGAGGTTCGCAATATAAAGGAAAATATTTTTAT
>Ga0157373_10003077_pt1 | contig 12597 bp, 11 predicted proteins | sample C65metaG_FD_113460 | JGI IMG/M metagenome (GOLD analysis project Ga0157373, IMG submission 113460) | Corn rhizosphere microbial communities from Kellogg Biological Station, Michigan, USA - C6-5 metaG | ecosystem: Host-associated > Plants > Roots > Rhizosphere > Soil | place: USA: Michigan... | reverse complement strand
GCATGTCTATATCCCGATGGGAGCTAAGTACAATTATGATCAGTCGCAGTTGTTTGCCAAAATCATTGTGAACCTCGTGCATGAGCAGTTACCGGATTTTACGACACTGGAACGGACAATTGCAAACCGGCATGGAAAAATGTACCTGGATTTCCTGCAAAACCGCCCCGGGGCTACTATCGCCGGCCCTTACTCCTTACGCCCGAAAGTTGGTGCCACGGTATCGATGCCACTGCATTGGGATGAAGTTAAAAAGGGGTTGAAAATGAAAGATTTTACGATACACAACGCTGTGGAGCGGGTAAGAGCCGAAGGGGATATTTTTAAAGGGGTATTGGGAAAAGGAATTGATCTGGAGAAAACGATCAAAAAGTCTAAAAGTATCTTTGGATAAATGATAATTTTGATAAAAAAAATGTCTGACCTGAATATCAAAAGATATTGAGGTCAGACATTTTCGTAAGCCTCACTAATAAGTAGGCTCGTCGTAAATCCTTCTTTCTGCAATGAAATCGTCCTTCATGCGTTTGGCCTCATCAGCCCATTTAGGCGCATTTTCCTTCAGATCATCAACAAGTGATTTGCCATTGATATCCTTTTTGGTAACGTACTTAATTGCGCCATAAACTGCTGCGCCAATTATTGCTGTCTTTAACAATCCCATAGTTATATCGTTTTGTGATTTAGTGAATAACAGTATAACGCTGAAAATGTTCAGTTTATTTCTTTAACTTCTTTACAAGCATGTTAAAGTCGTATCCAAACACAGGAACGCGCTTCCACTTTCCTTCTTTAAATTCATAGGAGCCACCATTGAAAACTCCAATGGCAAAACCCGGGTTAGGGCCGCTCAGGGTTTCCAACCATTCTATCGTCACCAGCAGATCTTTTTTAACCTCGATATGAAAAGGTTCAAGATCTACGCTTACGCGGTTTTTACCTGTTGGTATTGCACCGATAATATCCTTTTTTACATAATTTTCACCAGAGAGGATACCATTAAATTCATATACATTTACCTTGAACTTCAGACTTTCTTTACTCCTGTTATCAACTCCAAAAGAAAGGTTAATTAATTCTACAGGTTTGTTCCCGGCGCTCATTTTGATACCCAGCTGATTGCCCTTGATCACACTGATAGTACTATTGGAAGAGCCATTTCTCGCCTTATTGCCAATGACTTTGGTTTTTTCCTGTGCATGGAGGACACCGGCAGAGAGGAATAGAATTAAGAAAGAACAGAAGAGTGGTTTTAATACTGAGTTAGTTTTGATCATTTGGTTTGAGCTTTATGTTGAGTTTTGTTAAGATGACGATATCATATGGATAAAGGTTGCAAAGAAATTACGAAATGTCAATACTAAATCACTTAATAACGATATATCGTGAGATGATGTGACATGTTACCGGCGTAATCAATTGATAATTAGTTGATTAATGATCTGGCACAAAACTTGTCTTTAGAGTTATCAGATTATATCTTATGAATTGCCTCATCGTTGACGATAACCCCATTGCCAGGGCAACCTTGTGCGAACTGGCTTCACAATTGCAAACCATCAGCATCTGTGCCGAGTGCGCCAATGCGATGGATGCTTTCAATTACCTGCAGGAAAAACCAGTCGACCTCATCTTTCTGGACATTGAAATGCCTGGTATGAGCGGACTGGAATTGATCCGCAACCTTGGTCAGCTTCAGCCTGTCATCATCTTCACAACTTCCAAGAAAGATTATGCCGTTGAAGCTTTTGAACTCGATGTTGCCGACTACCTCGTGAAGCCATTGCGACCGGCGAGGTTTATCCAGGCCATCAACAGGGCAAATGAAATCCTGGCTTCCAAAAAAATGGATTCCAGACCTGGCAGTGATGAATATATTTTTATCAGGGATACCAATGTAGTGCGACGCCTGAAACTGGATGATATACTTTTTGCAGAAGCTATGGGCGACTATGTGAAACTATATACACAGGAGAAGCTGTATGCCATTCACACCAAACTAAAAACTGTTGAAGAGCGATTGCCCTCCTGTAACTTCCTGAGAGTGCACCGTTCCTATATCGTTGCACTCAATAAGATCGATGCTTTCCAGGACGGGGCCTTAAAAATTGGCGGTAAATTTCTGCCCGTTACGGACACCTACAGAAAGATATTAAATGAGCGTATGAATATACTTTAACTTTTCCCCTGTATGACCAAGTACCTGGATAAAATGAACCTTCAACAGTTTATTGCACTGATCACCACCCTGTTTGTGACAGTTATAATATTACTTGCCCTGGTTCAGTACCAATCATCCGCCAACATCTTAATTCTTCTGCTTATCATGCTGATCAGCGCTGTCCAGTACTGGTTAACTATTGTCCGTCTCAGGCGAAAAAACAAACTGATAGCATTGCTGGATGCCTCGGAGAAGAAGTCGATCAAGGCCGCTTTAATCAAGGAGAACTTTATGGCCAACATGAGCCACGAGATCCGTACGCCCCTGAACGCGATCCTGGGTTTTACCAATCTGCTCAGCATGCGCAAACTGGAAGATGAACCTAAAGAATTTGTACATTCTATCCAGAAGGCGGGAGAAAACCTGCTGGCTATTATCAATGATATCCTGGACCTCTCCAAAATTGAGGCAGGCATGATGCGTATAGAAAAAACTCCCTTTAGTGTGAGGGGGCTCTTTCATTCCGTAAAAACCTTGTTTTGCGAACGCATCAGGGAAAAGCGGCTGGAAATTAAACTGGAGATTGATGAAGATGTGCCGGATACGCTGATCGGGGATGCTACACGGCTTACACAGATCCTGGTCAACCTGATCGGCAATGCCGTAAAGTTCACAGAAAAGGGCTTTGTATTGGTCAGGGTATATAACCTGAAGATTAATCAGGACCGAATTGAACTGGGATGTTCGGTCTGCGATACAGGCATCGGTATATCAAAAGATAAGATAGGAGGGATATTCGAACGCTTTCACCAGGCAGAAGAATCTACCACACGCAATTATGGTGGCACCGGCCTCGGACTGGCGATCGTCAAGGACCTGCTGTTGTTATTAAATGGCAGTATAGAGGTGGAGAGTGCCCCCGGAAAAGGAACCGCCTTTCATTTCTCCATTCCCTATGTCGTGTCATCATCACAGGTAAACGAGACTGAACCTGCAGCAGAATTTGTACTGGAAAGTTATCCTACAGGCATCATCAATCTGCTGGTGGTTGATGATAATCAGATGAACCAGAATCTGATGAGATATCTGCTGAAAGGCTGGAACTTATCTTTTGATATTGCAGGAAATGGCTTGCAGGCACTGGCATTATTAAATGAGAAGAAGTACGATGTAGTATTAATGGATATCCAGATGCCCGGCATGGATGGTTATGCCACTACCCAGCGTATCCGGACGCAGCTCAGGCTGGATGTTCCGATTATTGCCATGACTGCTCATGCATTGGCCGGGGAGCGCGAAAAATGCCTGAGCTTTGGAATGAACGACTACCTGTCGAAACCGATCAATGAGCGGCAGTTGTACAGTTATATTTCAAAATTTGCGGCATTGCATCAGGAAAATAAAATTGTTGATCCCGTTCAGGCAGCGCCGGAGGTGGTTTATGCGTATATCGATCTGAGCTACATGAAAGAGATCAGCAAAGGAAACATTCAGTATGAACTACAGGTGACGACCCAGTTCCTGGAACTGATACCAAAAGCCATTGCAGGTATTGATGAAGCACTGCTGAATCATCATCCCGCTGCAATCAGAGCGATTGCCCATGAGCTGAAAACCAGTATTTCCATTATGGGCATGACCGATGAGATGGAGCTGATTCTGGATCAGCTGGAGTACAGCGAGGGGGAGCAGCAAATGGTGATGAACATCAGCCTGCTCAAAAAGTACTGTAGTCTGGCCCTGAAAGAAGCAGCGCATTATTACGATTTGTTAAAACATAAAAACTCTGAATTATGATCGTTACCCCAAAAAAACACAGAAGCCCGGAGCAGCGTGTCACGCTGATCACGATGTGGCTTGCAGCTGCCGGCGCGGTAATTCTGCAGCTCTTCAGTTTGATGTACTAAGTAAATTATGTAAAAACTGATCATAATTATGTAATCTGAACAGCAGCTCAACGCGTATTTTTGCTGTATCAATTAGATCATTATGAAAATATTAGTTTTAGCATTGGCCCTTTTAACGGGCATATTTACACAAACTGTATCCGCACAGGAAAACCATAAAGAATCACTGCTCAGCGCATATTATGGTATCAAGAACGCATTGGTGAACGCTGATTCAGCTTCCGCATCTGCAAAAGCCGGAGAATTGATGAGTCAGCTTAAAGCTGCAGAAATCAGGGAAAATAAAGAAAATCTGCTTTCAGCTGCGGCTAAGATTGCCGAAAATAAGGATCTTGTGAAGCAAAGAGAGGCTTTCGCAGGTCTGTCTGCAGACTTTTTTAAACTCGCACAGACCGCAAAACTATCAGCACAACCTGTCTACTATCAATATTGCCCGATGAAGAAAAGCTACTGGCTTTCAGCAAGCAAGGATATCAAAAATCCATATTATGGCAAGCAGATGCTGACCTGCGGCAGGGTAGAAGAGACGATCGAATAAGCATTCCAGCAGATTCAAAAATAAAATTAAAAAAAAATAGTTATTTTCTGAACACCATTCAGTATGTTTGCACTGTACATTTTCATATAGGGATTTGCTGCAAACATACATGGGAATATCTGAAAGAAAAGAACGCGAAAAACTGGACAAGAAACAGCTGATCAGATCTGCTGCCATGAAGATGTTCCTGGAGGATGGGTATGCAAAAACTTCCATCCGTAAAATCGCTGATGCTATTGAATACAGTCCGGGTACCATCTATTTGTATTACAAAGACAAGGATGAGTTACTTTATGATGTGCAGCATGATGCCTTCAATCAACTGCTCGAAGCTTTCAAAACCAAGGCTAAACACAAGGATCCTGTGAAAAGGCTGATGCAGATCGGACAGACCTACGTGTCTTTCGGGCTGCAGAACCCTGAACTGTACGACCTCATGTTTATCATCCGCGCACCTACCAATGTAGATGAGGAATTGCATAAAGATAATGGAGAGCCTACCTTTGATTATCTGGTAGACTGTCTGAAAGAGTGTATCGATAAGGATCTGCTAAGGATGAATGATGTGCAGTTATGTGCATTGCAAACCTGGTCGGTGGCTCATGGACTGGTTTCGCTCGATCTCCGCTGCCGCCTGAAAGTGATGTCTGCCGATATAGATAAATCCAAAGTATTAAACAGTGCGATTGAATCTTACGTAAAACTATTGATAAAATAGTTTTTTTTGTAACATTACTGAACACTGTTTAGTCTATATACAGAGTTAATAAAAATCAATGAAAATAGAAGAAATTACCCCTTTTTTTGCCTTAATACTAAACACTGTTTATTATGTACACATCATTTATTAAAGTATCCCTGTTGCTGCTTGGCATCTCCGGCCTTGCTGCCCCCGCTGCCTTGGGGCAGTCGGCCCCCGGCCAGCTGGACGGCTCCATCGCCACTGCTTTTGCCAGCAACCAGGGATTAAAACAGCAGCAGTTTGATCTGGATAAGTCGCTGGCTGCATTGAAAGAGGCCCAGGCCATGTATCTGCCCACCGTAAGTGTACTGGGCAGCTATACAAAATCTTCGGGCGGACGAACCATTGACGTGCCCCTTGGAGATCTGCTCAACCCTGCCTACACGGCACTGAACCAGCTGACGGGAGCTAGCTTTCCACAGCTGCAGAATGAAGCTTTCCTGCTGAATCCCGACAATTTCTATGACGCGAAAGTGCGTACCTCATTGCCACTGATCAATGCAGAGATCCGGTACAACAAGCTCATTAAACAGGAGATGATCAGCAGTCAGCAGGCCGCAGTAAATGTCTACAAGAGGGCATTGGTTAAGGACATCAAAACTGCCTACTACCGCTATTACCAGGCACTGCAGGGAGTAGGGGTGTACAACAGTGCCCTGCTGCTGATCAAAGAAAATATCCGCGTCAACGAAAGCATGCTGCGTAATGGATTGCGTAACGGAACTGCCCTGCTGCGCTCACAAACAGAGCAGGAAAAAACTACTGCTGCACTCGTACAGGCACAGCGTAACACACAAAACGCGCGTTCCTATTTCAATTTCCTTCTCAACCGCCCCTTAACTGATACGATCTATACGGAGAACGTTGTGAAAGATGTCCTGCTAAACGATCCTGATACTTTGGCAGGAGTGAAGGGACGTGAAGAGCTCAAACAGCTGGAAAGCATCAGGCAGGTGTATACCCTGAATGAGAAGATGCAGAAATCCGGGTTTATCCCAAAACTAAACACCTTCATCGATCTGGGCTCACAGGGTTTCGACTGGAATGTGAACAGCAAAACCCGCTACTACCTCTGGGGTGTCAACCTGCAATGGGATGTATTTACCGGAGGACAACGCAAGTACCGCGCACAGCAGTCGCGCGCCAATGTAAATGCCGCTGCGGCACAGCTCGACCAGACCCAGCAGTCGCTGCTACTGCAACTGGAGCAGTCGTACAACAACTACCAGTCGGCCAGAGTGGCCTACAAAAGCGCTGGTTCTCAACTCAGCTTCGCCCTCAAATATTACAACGACCAGCTCAAGGCTTACCGCGCCGGGCAGCTGCTGTACCTGGAACTGATTGACGCCGAGAATCAGCTCACCGGGGCAAGGCTCCAGCTGGCAGATGCCCAGGCAAACCTGCAAATCACTTTAGCCGAGCTGGAACGCGGTCAGGCTACTTATCCAATCCATAACCCAAACTAATATTCTTATGAAAAATCTGATATACTTAAGCCTTGCGCTGTGCCTGCCACTGCTCAATTCCTGCAGCGGTCCTGCAGAGTCTGCAAACACCATCTCCGATACTATTCCTGTACAGGTAATGGTGCTGCAGCAACAAAATAACCGCAGTTCTATGGCTGTCTCCGGACAGTTTACTACTGATGATGAGGTCATGCTTTCCTTTAAAACAGGTGGCATCATCAGCAGCCTGCATGTGAAAGAAGGCGACCGTGTTAAGAAGGGGCAGTTGCTGGCAACGCTCAATCCTACAGAGATCAATGCGCAGGTGCAGCAGGCAAAACTTTCTGTTGAGAAAGCACAACGCGATTATCAGCGCAGCCAGAACCTGTACAAAGATAGCGTAGCTACGCTGGAACAATTGCAGAACAGCAAGACCATGCTGCAGCAAAGTCAGGAGCAACTGCGGATGGCTACTTTTAACCGTCAGTACTCAGAGATCCATGCGCCGGAGGATGGCTTTATCCTGAGTAAACTTGCCAATGCCGGACAACAGGTTACTGCCGGCACACCGATCCTGAAGACCAATGGTGCAGCCTCGGGAAAATGGATGCTGAGAGTAGGGATCAGCGACTATGAATGGGCTACGCTGCAGCTGAACGATAAAGCGGAGATCCAGACTTCTTCCTTACCGGGCCAAATCTTTGAAGGGCGCCTCAGCAGGAAATCGGAGGGTGTTGATGCTGCTACAGGAACCTTTTCTGCCGATATTGTTTTCAGTGGTAAAAAACCTGATGCGATCGCTGCCGGGATGTTCGGAAAAGCCATCATCAAACCCTCAGCACTGAGCACAGGCAGCAGCAGCTGGCAAATTCCTTACGAAGCCCTGCTGGACGGAAATGGTAGCAACGGGTATGTATTTGTGACGAACGACCGCAAAACTGCGAAAAAGCTCAAAGTGACAATAGGTGCTATTGATAAAAACACCGTCACCATCACGCATGGTCTCGAAGATGCCACTGCATTAATTATTTCCGGATCAGCTTACCTGACCGATCAAAGTCCCATTACTGTCAAATCATCTAAAACTGCTGCCCAATGAAGATCTCAGATTACGCCGTAAAAAACGGCCAGTTTACCCTGGTGATTTTTGTGATGATCATCGTATTGGGGATCACCACCATGCTCAATATCCCGCGCTCAGAAGACCCGGAGATGCATGCCCCGTTCTTCTCGGTAATCATCAGCTATCCCGGCACCAGTCCCAGGGATATTGAAGACCGTGTGGTTACACCGCTGGAGAAAACCATATCCGGTTTAGATGACGTGAAGAGGCTGCGTACCAATATAGCCAATGGTGTAGCCGTAATCCGTGTGGAATATGATTACAGCAGTAACGTAGATTCCAAATACCAGGAGATCGTCCGTGAGGTAAACAGCAAGCGGCCGGAGCTGCCTGCAGATATTGCCGCTATAGAAATCCAGAAGCAGCAGCCTTCAGATGTGAATGTGATGCAGGTGGCACTGGTGTCAGAAAATGCGGCACGCAGCAAGCTGCAGCATTACGCGGAAAGGCTGCAGGATGAGCTCGAAAAAGTTCCTTCACTGAAGCAGGTCAACATTTTTGGGTTACCCGGGCAGCAGGTACGGGTAGAGCTTGACCTGGAGAAAATGGCACAGATGCACCTGCCGGTGAGTGCCATCGTCAACAGTCTGCAAAGCGAGATGGCCAGCATCCCTGGAGGAAGTATTGATGCCGGTAAAAAGACCTTCAATGTGAAGTCGAACGATTACAGAACGCTGGATGCCGTAAATAATACCATCGTTTATTCTGCCGGTGGTAAGAATATAGCGCTGAAAAACATTGCCCGTGTATATTATGGCTATGGTGAGGAGCAGTATATCGCCCGCCTGAACGGCCACCGCTGCGTATTTGTGGTGGCTGCCCAGAAGGAAAAAGAGAACATCAGCAAAACACAGCTGGCCTACAAGGAGGTGCTGGCAAAATTTAAAAAGCAGCTGCCTTCAAATATCGACCTGACACAGAATTTTGATCAGGCAGATAATGTGAACAGGCGACTGACGGGTCTGGGCCATGATTTTATCATCGCTATCCTGCTGGTGGCTGTTACACTGCTTCCGCTGGGTTTCCGTCCGGCACTGATCGTGATGATATCTATCCCACTGTCGCTGGCCATCGGCATCGTCTTACTGCAGTTGTTTGGCTTTAACCTGAACCAGCTGAGCATCGTCGGACTGGTCGTAGCACTCGGCTTGCTGGTAGATGACAGCATTGTGGTGGTGGAGAATATCGAGCGCTGGATGCTCGAAGGGCATAGCAGGCTGGAGGCCACCCTCAAAGCCACCAAACAGATCGGTATGGCCGTTGTGGGCTGTACAGTGGTGCTGATCATCGCCTTTATGCCGCTGGTATTTTTACCTGAAGGTTCAGGAGATTTTATCAGATGTTTGCCGCTGGCAGTAATTTTCTGCGTGCTGGCTTCGATGTTTGTCTCCCTGACCATCATTCCATTTTTATCCAGTCGCCTTCTGAAGAACCATGTTGGCAACCCTGAGGGTAATTTCCTGATGAGGGGATTAAAAAGGATGATCCATGGCAGCTATGCGCAATTACTCGATAAAGCACTGAAAAGGCCATGGCTGACAATTGGTGTTGCGGCAGTACTTTTTTCAGGATCAATTTATCTCTTTGGAGTAATCGGGTTCAGCTTGTTCCCCGCTTCAGAGAAACCACAGTTCCTGATCAATATCACCACTCCCAGCCAGTCGAACCTGCCATATACGGATACCATCACGAGGGCGATAGAGAAGGAGCTGAAAAAGGAGCCTCTGATCAAATATTATGCAGCCAACGTAGGAAAAGGAAACCCGCGTATCTACTATAATGTCATCCCTGAGAATAACCGCGACGATTTTGCACAGCTCTTTGTGCAGCTCGATGAAGATACCAAACCGGATGAAAAACTGGCGCTGATCCAGAAACTGCAGCATCGCTGGGCGCACTATCCCGGGGCAAAAGTAGAAGTGAAGAACTTTGAACAGGGACCTCCGGTAATTGCTCCGGTAGAAGTACGGCTGTTTGGCGAAAACCTGGATACCTTGCGTACGCTGTCGCTAAAGGTAGAGCAGATGCTCCAGAAAACTCCCGGGACGATGTATATCAACAACCCCGTGAAGCTGCTCAAAAGCGATATCCGCATTGCAGTAAATAAGGATAAAGCACAGCAATTGGGTGTTTCCTCGGTGAATATCGACCAGATTGCAAGGCTTGCTGTAGTGGGACTCAATATGGGAACGTATTACAACAATGATAATAAATATGGATATACGGTGCTGCTCACGCGAATGAAGGAAGGGCGACCAAACCTGGATGCTTTTCGCAACCTCTATGTAAATAATGCGCAGGGGAATGCCCTGCCACTGAGCCAGCTGGCAGAGCTGAAGCTGGAAGCCTCACCTGCGCTCATCAACCACCAGGAGAAAAAACGCGTGGTATCTGTACAGGCCAATCTGCGTGAAGGGTACCTGGCCAGCCGTGTGATTCCGGATGTGATCAGTAAAATGGATAAAATGAAGCTGCCTGACGGCTATAGCTATGAAATGGGCGGAGAACTGGAATCTCAAAACAATTCCTTTGGCGGTTTCATGAGCATTATCCTGGTGACGGTATTTATGTTTATCGCTGTCCTTGTGCTGCTGTTCAAGACTTTCAAAAGTACGCTGATCATTCTGTCTGTGATACCTTTAGGTATTGTAGGCGCTGCAGTAGCACTTTGGATCACAGGAAACTCACTATCGTTTATTGCTGTCGTGGGACTGATTGCGCTGGCAGGGATAGAGGTGAAGAACACGATTTTGCTTGTAGATTTTACCAACCAGCTGCGTAAACAGGGCATGAGCCTGCAGGATGCGATCCGAGAAGCTGGGGAAGTGAGGTTTTTACCCATTGTACTTACTTCGCTGACAGCAATCGGAGGATTGATTCCCATCGCAGTATCTACCAACCCGCTCATCGCCCCGCTGGCCATCGTACTGATCGGCGGCCTGATTAGTTCTACCTTGTTATCAAGGATTGTGACACCGATTATTTATGAGCTGATACCGCCTGCGGTAACGCCTGATGAATAGCTGCTTAACCGCCCGGATAGAAGTCCGGGCGGTTAAATTATGATTGCTGACTTTGAGTCGACTGGCGTAAAACATCTTCTGCTTTTCTGAGATTGATGCGCATTTCTATGTTATCCATCACGATATGGGCCATATGTTGCAGCATATCCTTTTCTTTATCCGTAAATTTTCTCTTTTCGAAGCCCATTACGCAGATTGTGCCAATGCAAAATCCGTCGTGGGTAATGAGCGGGGCGCCTGCATAGAATTTAAACCCAATTTCTGCTGCAAGCATTGAATTGGAAAGGAAACAGGGATCTGCACATGGCAGGGTTTCAAATACGGTAACCTCTTTACTCAGGATCGCCAGGGAGCATAAACTGGAACCTCGCGGTGTGAAACTCTGGGCACCCTCGACGTCCATACTGGTTTTAACGAATACCTCTTCGGTATCTACGAAGTTGATGAGCGCAATCGGAACATTAAAAAAAAGGGCAGCCAGATTGGAAATATTATCAAAAGATTTTTCAGGAGCAGTACCTATAATATGATAACGTCTCAGCGCTTCTACACGCTGCTGGTCATTTTCAGGAATTGTCGTGTTTCCGAGATTTGTTTCCATGGAACTCAGTTTGCATTTCAGCTGGATTGCTGATTTCATATATGTGTGTCAACATATATACGGGAAAACTACACAAACCAGATGAAAACCATAACAATCATTTCATTCATTCTGATTATCAATATCTTCCCTCAATATTATGAGTAATGTCATTGATTGAAGCCATTATCTGGTGTACTTCGTTGTTATCATCAAAAATTGGCACATAGCTGATATTCAGGATCATGTCTCGGGAGCCTGAGATACTGTTCACGGTGATTTTGATTTCTGATAAGGTTGCCGTTTTGCGTGTATCAAAAATCTGGCGCAGGACATCGGTAGATGCGATCGAGTCAAAGTCAGGATAGAGATCAAATAAGGATTTTCCAAGGACTTCAGCGGCTGTTTTGCCCATGATCTCGCACATGGGCTGGTTCACTGTTTCTACAATGAGTTCCCTGCCGCCATAGATTGCCATTCCCGTTGCAGAGTTCATCACCATAGTTTCCAGTTGCAATTTGTGATTCTGTAAGACCTGGCGTGCCTTCATTTCCTCTGTCACTTCGGTTGCCACGATCATAATACTGCTGGTCATACCCTCGTCATCCTGCAGGGGTTGATAAACAAAGTTAAAGTACACATCTTCCAGATGACCATTGCGGATCAGCAACACGCATACTTCTTCCCCGTAATAAGGGACACTGGTAGTGAAAACCTGATCCAGTATCTGCAAAAATGCCTGTCCCTCCAGTTCCGGCAAAGCCTCCTTCAGCGGTTTACCTATCACTGCTTCACTTTTTCCCCACACTTCAAGAATCCTTGGGTTGGCCAGTTCTACAATGAGTTCTCTGCCTCGCAGAATGCCAATCGCCATAGGTGCATTGGCAATGAGAGATTCGTTATTAAAATTCTGCTGAGCAATACGTGCCGCATCCAATACCTTCTTTTCGGCGTCAAATATTCCGCGCAGCCGCAGCTCGATCTCGTCCATCACGATCCTTGCGAGTCCCTTGAGCATCAAGGTTTCCTTTTCGGTAAAGGTTCTGGCGTCGCGGCCGATTACGCAGATGGTACCTAT
>Ga0157373_10003076_pt1 | contig 12600 bp, 11 predicted proteins | sample C65metaG_FD_113460 | JGI IMG/M metagenome (GOLD analysis project Ga0157373, IMG submission 113460) | Corn rhizosphere microbial communities from Kellogg Biological Station, Michigan, USA - C6-5 metaG | ecosystem: Host-associated > Plants > Roots > Rhizosphere > Soil | place: USA: Michigan... | reverse complement strand
GAGCGGTGGTGAAAGCAGCGCCGCCCCTGAACCCTTGGGCGCCCAAACGACGCAGGCAACCGCTCCCGGTGCGGCGGCGGCGCCGGCCTGGGCCAACCGGCTGCGCCGCCGTCAGGCGGTGATCCAGGGCGCGACACTTGCCGCCAACACACTTCGCTCGGCCGACCATCATGGCGGGTCGGCCCACATCTCGCTGGAGGATCGTTCATGAACCCGTTCCGCCGTCCCTCGTCGCGCTTCGGCCGCGAGCCCGTCCCCGAAACCCCCTATCAGCGTGCCGGCCAGGCCTGGGACGAGCGCATCGGCTCGGCGCGGGTGCAGGCGCGTAGCTGGCGGCTGATGGCATTCGGCGCGACCGCGCTCCTGTCACTGTCGGTCCTCGACAATCTGCGGCTGCGGTTCGGTTCGCATATCGTGCCCTATGTGGTCGAGGTCGATCGCCTCGGCGCGGCTCGGGCGGTGGCGCCGGCCGCCTCGGACTATCGCCCGACCGATCCGCAGATTGCATGGCACCTGGCACGGTTCATCGAGAACGTGCGCTCGCGGCCGGCCGATCCGATCGTGCTGAAGCAAAACCTCAATACGGCCTATGATTTCACCACCGAACAGGGGGCGGCTGCGCTGAGCGACTATGCCCGCACCAACGACCCGTTCGCCGACCTTGCCGAGCGCCAAGTGTCCATCGACGTGAAGAATGTCGTGCGCGCGTCCGCTGATAGCTTCCGCGTCGCGTGGGATGAGCGGCGCTACGAACATGGCCAGCTCGCGGCGACCACACATTGGACCGCTGTGGTCACCATCGTCGTCCGCACGCCAACCGACGCGGCGACGCTCAGCCGCAACCCGCTCGGGCTCTACGTCCACGCCATCAACTGGTCCCAAGATCTCGGAGAATGACCATGCGCACCTTGTTGCTTGCCACGTCCCTGTTGCTTTCGGCCGCACCAGCGCTCGCGCAGATGGCATCGCCATCAGCGCGCCCGGTCGCTGCCGCCACCGATGCCGCGCGGATGGGTCCGCGTCGCGCCGGCTGGCAGGGCGCGACGCAGCTATTCGTCTATTCGCCCGGCGGCTTGTATCAGGTCTATGCCGCGGTCGGTCAGGTCACCGACATCGTGCTGCAGGAAGGCGAGACACTTTCGGACACTGGCGCGGTCGCGGCCGGCGACACGGTGCGTTGGGTGATCGGCGAGGCGGCGAGCGGCTCTGGCCCCGGTCGCCGCACGCATATTCTGGTCAAGCCGACCGATCCGGGCCTCAGAACCAATCTCGTCATTAACACCGACCGACGGACCTATCATGTCGAGCTGCACTCGACGCCCGCGACCTATATGGCGAGCGCCGGCTGGTCCTATCCGCACGATGAGCTGATCGCGCTGCGTGCCAGGCAAGAGGCGGCGACGTCAGTCGCCAACACCCAGGTTCAGACCGACCTCGATCCAGCGAAGCTCGATTTTGCGTACCGACTGAAGGGCGCCAACCCTCCGTGGAAGCCGGTCCAGGTCTTCGATGACGGCGCCAAGACCTATGTGCTGTTTCCCGAGGGCGTAGCCCAGAGCGAACTGCCGCCGCTGTTCCTGATCGGTGAGAGGAACAAGGCCGAGCTCGTCAACTATCGCGTTTCCGGCCGCTACCTGGTTGTCGATCGCCTGTTCTCGATCGCCGAACTCCGGCTTGGCACCAAGAAACAGCAAATCGTCCGCATCGAGCGGACGCGCGCTCGGGAGCCACGGCCGTGACAGAGCGCGAGGATGTCATCGCCGATCCGGTCGCCAATCGGCCGCCGATCGCTACCCGGGCAGCGCCGCCGACACCGCGCCGCCTGTCGCGCAAGGCGCTGGCGACGCTCGCGGGCGTCAGCGCGCTCGGGGTCGCGGCGGCGCTGGGCTACAGCCTGACCGTCAGCCACCGCACCCTGGCGCCCCAGGAATCCGTCTCGATCGAGCGGCGCAATACCGACGCCCTCGCCGACGCGCCAAAGGACTATGGCGACCTTGCCCGGTCGGCATCGGCCGGGATCGGCGCTCCGCCGACCGCTACCACGCCGCCACCGCTTTCCGGTGTGCCTTCTGCGTCGCCGGGGCCGGTCAATAACGAGGCCATGGCCGAAGAGCAGCGCCGACGCCAACAACGCGAGAGCGCGCGGGCGAGCAAGCTGTTCGCCGCGAGCGAAAACGCCGCGCGTTCTCAAGTGGCGGCCGAAACCACTCCTCCAGCCGTTGCGGCACCAGCCTCTCCGGAATCCCCGCCTGCCGGCGCTCCCGATGCGCAGGACCGCAAGACCGCGTTCGTCGCGGGCGGCGCGCCGACGCCGACGCTCAACAGCGGCCGCCTGATGGCGCCCGCGAGTCGTTTTGTCGTATCCGCCGGATCGACCATCGCAGCAGCGCTTATCACCGGGCTCTCGTCCGACCTTCCCGGCCAGGTCGTGGCGCAGATAACCGAGGATGTGTTCGACAGCGCCACCGGCCGGACCCGACTGATCCCGCAGGGCGCGCGTCTGATTGGTGTCTATGATGCGCGCGTCAGCTATGGCCAATCCCGCGCGCTGGTCGTTTGGACACGGCTGATCTTTCCCGACGGTCGTTCGCTCGATCTCGACCGCCAAATTGGCACGGACCCGTCGGGTCAGTCGGGATTATCCGACCGCGTGAACAATCACACCGGCAAGCTGCTGACGGCGGGATTGCTGTCGACGTTGTTCGGAGTCGGCGCCAATGCGGCGACGGCCGGGGGCGGCGACAACAACGACATTGCTTTTGCCATCCGCGAAAGCGCTGGCCGGTCTGTCGAGAGCGCGGGCGACAAGATCGTCAGCCGCCAGCTCGATGTTCAGCCGACGATCACGATTCGGCCCGGCGCCCGCGTGCGAGTGTTTTTAAGCCGAGATTTGATCCTGTCGCCGTGAATGGCGAACGGGGAGTAGCTGCGGAGAATCTCAACCGAACCGATGCGGCGGCTCATCCGCGAGCATCCGCAACGCCTCGATCGCATGATCGAGATAATTGACGACCATCTCTTCGTCGGGTCGATCGAGCATGCCGCGTGCAAGATCGATCAATCGTTCGGCCTCGGCGCGCCGCACTGCGCAGCTGTCAGCAGGATTGGCCATGAATCGTCCCGAAAAAAGAGCACCGCACTCCGACACCATAGCGAATAGGAACGATCGTTCCTAGAACGATCGTTCCGACGCGGTGATCTAGTGTTGGATGGATCTCCGGGAAATTTTGTCAACCAATCTGCGCCGGGTACGCAACGAGACGGGCCGCACCCAGGAGGACATGGCGCACCTTCTCGGCATCAGTGCGCGCTATCTGGGATCGATCGAGCGAGGCAGGGTTTCGCCGAGCGTCACACTTCTCGGCAAATTCGCGGAGGCCCTCGGCGTGAGCCCTTGCGACCTCCTTACTCCGGGAAAAGTGGATCGGTAGCAGCCCGCCGGGCTGCAGCGTGACGGCGAACACAGTTCAGCAGGCGGTGTCGGAGTGGGTTACGGTCATGCTTCGGCCAGATCGCTTCGATCCAGATGAAAGCATTGTCATCCTCAATGGGCCTAAAGGTGATGCCCGGGCGGGGCTCGGTCGCCGAGGCGAGGAGGAGCGTTGCACCCAGTCCGTTTCTCACCATTTCGATCAGGGTGCCGCGCGAGACATCGTGAAGATCGCAGTTGAACGGAAGATCGCCCATCCGGGCCGCGAGCGCACGATAATCTGACAGGTCACCCTGATGGGATCTCAGGATGACCGATGCGGATGACAGGTCGGACCATCGCAGGGTGTTCTTGGCGGCGAGGGGATGGTGCTCGGGCAGTGCCGCAACCAAAGGGTCAGTCCAGAGCCGCTCCTGCATGTTTGCGCCGCCTCCAATTTCCGGATGGAGCGCCATGAACATGATATCCAACGTCTTCTCGTTAAGGCGACGGTAGAGATCGCCTGGGGCTCCTTCGACGAGGTGGAATTGAACGTTCGGGTGGGTCTCGCGAATTTCGGCGAGAGCGTGGCTCAGCGGGCCAAATGCAAGAGCGGGATGAAACCCGACATTGAGAGTCCCAGCTCTGCTTTGTGCGGTAGCCAAGGCGCGGTCGATTTGGTGATCGACCGTGAAGAGCAGAAGTCGGGCTGCCGGCAAGATCGCCTGACCGATCGGCGTGAGGGCTACAGGCGATCCCCGGCGCCGTTCGAACAGATCGCCGCCATAGAGGTCTTCGAGCCGGGCGATGGTCTGGCTGACCGCGGGTTGGCTCACACCGAGCTGCCGTGCGGCCTGGGCGAAGCTCCGGGTCTCCGCCACCTTTAAGAAGGTTTCAAGCTGGTTGAAATCGGGGCGCGCGTTTCTGCGGCGGCGCGCCACCTTTTGCCGGATTTCCGGCCTCATCTGGCGCAGACTTGCAGGATAACGGCTTCGTCGCAACTAGAGCTCTGCGAAGCAGAGCCAAGCCGATATTGCCAACCGCGAACGGCGTTGAAGTCGATTTGGCCATCGAGCAGCGCCGCCTGCTCGGTGAAGATCTCGGCAGTTGCGAGGGGCCCGTGCATTTCAGAGTGCCCGGACCGATCTGTGCGGCCTGAACCTGTTGGCATCGTTTTCGCAGTCGTCATAGCATAGATGGGGCTCGCCGGCCGCGGCGGAGGGGAAAGCTTTGCCCAACTCGTCGCGGTGTTCATCCGATCCGCAACTCTCGTCGTCTCCAGTGATCGACACGACGTGCAGGAGGTTGATCGAACCCGGAGTGCCGAATGGCGCTCCGGCCACCGCCAGCAATTTCGATCCTGCGGTGCCGAAGCCGTGGCGCACGGCCATGCACTTACCCTTGGCGATCATCTCGCCGAAGCTACTGATCTCCCCGGTGTGGACTGGATAGGTGCCCCAGAGCAGCGTCAGGCGCCGAGCAGTTCTGAGCGAGGGTGTCAGCACTAGCAAGCGCACGCTGGGCCGCTCACGCGCCACGCGCTGCGCTGTGGAACCCGAACCGGTGAAGACGATGATGCCGGTGACCGTCATCGTCTGGGCGATCTGGGCGCAAGCCCGGGCCAACGCGTCAGCGGTGGTGCGATGGTTAAGGGGCTCGGAGAAGCGAGGATGCGCTTTGAGAGCAGGATCAGTTTCGACCCGCGTGGTGATGCGGTGCATCATCGTCACCGCCTCAATGTGCCAGGCTCCCGAAGCTGTTTCGGCCGACAGCATCACTGCGTCGGCGCCATCATAGACCGCGTTAGCCACATCGGAAACCTCGGCTCGCGTTGGCGTGGGACTCTCGATCATCGATTCGAGCATCTGCGTTGCGACAACCACCGGCTTGCCCGAGCTTCGCGTCGCCTCAATGATGCGCTTCTGTAACGGAGGCACATCTTCAGGGTTCAACTCGACGCCGAGATCGCCGCGTGCGATCATGATGCCGTCGGCGAGATCGATGATCTCGTTGAGCCAATCTACGGCTGCCGAAGTCTCGATTTTGGCCATCAGGGCGACGTCAATACCACCCGCGTCCCTGATTAATTGCTTCGCCTCGGCTACGTCCTCGGGTCGCTGAACAAAGGATAGCGCAATCCAGTCGGCACAGTGTTCGACCGCAAAGGTGAGGTCGCGGCGATCCTTTTGGTTGAGCGCCGGTATCGGGACTACTGTATCCGGTGCGTTCATCCCCTTGCGGTCGGAGATCACGCCACCGATTTCGACCGAGCAGAAAATCGCCTTCTCCTCGGCGCGAATCACGCGCAGGCGCAGTTTTCCATCGTCGATCAGCAGGCGCTGATCTTTCTGAAGAATGCTGAACAACTCGGGATGCGGCAGGTATACACGTGTGGCATCACCGGGTGCGGGATCCTGATCGAACGTGAACCAGTCGCCGCAGCCAATTACCGCCTGCCCGTCCTGAAAACAGCCGACGCGTAGCTTCGGACCCTGCAGGTCACAAAGGATCGCAACAGGACGGCCGAGTTCCCTCTCCGCGGCGCGGATGGCGGCCATTAACGCTGCCTGCGCTTCATGGTCGCCATGGCTCATGTTTACGCGAAACGCGTCGGCTCCAGCCTCCATCAGCTCTGAGATCATTTCGGGACGTCTGCTAGTTGGCCCCAACGTGACTAAGACCTTCACCTTGCGTGATGCCGGTACCAATTTGTCGAGCTGGGCCATGACGATCAGCTTCTGCAAAATCGCGCAGCATGAAGCCGCGGCGAGTTGATAGAATATTCGGCACTTGCGATGAAATATCTGTCATCGCTCGTCAGCGGATTGGCTCTCAACGTCGCGGGCGTGATCGCCTCTTTCTGTGCCCTCCCGGTTGCCAATTGAAACACCGCCCGAAAAGCCCGCGAGACCGGTGACGTTAGATCACCGGTCTCGCGGTGAGGAGGCGACAAGACTTGTCGCCGGGAGAGACGGGCAGACCGTTCAGGATCGAAGAGGCGAATGAAAAGGCGTTCAAACTCGATCGCATCTGTTGATGGTGACAAGACCCCACGTCGGGCCTTTTTGCCGAAATCCTCGGACAGAGGGCGGAAAGGCGGGTGCGGGTTCATGCTTGTGAATCTAGATGGGGTGGTTGCGCAGGCGTATTGTCGGCGACGGCTTCATCCGTGACCCCTGGCGCTTCCGGCGGCGTAGGCCGCCGGAAGGTCAGTTGATCCGACGGGTGGGCGGACAGACGGGAGACGTCGGGTAGACACATGGAGTCACTAAAGTGGCTAAATGCCCAGCGTCTCGTAGATGCTCTTCATCTTATTGAGCGAAATCACATAGGCAGCGGTACGAAGATCCGGGATTTCATCCGCCTCATTCCAGAGCGTGGACATTTGTTGGTAGACTGCGCGCATCTTGCTCTCTAGCCCCGAACGCACCAGATCGATTTCCTGCGCACCAAAGGTGTCGACAAGGTCGGTTGGCAAGGCCTTGCCGATCAGATTTCCCAGAGCCGAAGAAAGCATGACGCCCTCTCGCTGCCGATGGCCGCGCTCCATCAGACCGAAGGGAATGTGGGTGATATTCTTGACCCATTCAAAATAGCTGACGGTGACGCCACCTGCGTTGGCAAACAGGTCCGGGATGATGACTACGCCGCGTTCGCGCAGCCTGCGGTCGGCCTCGAACGTAACAGGGCCGTTGGCCGCTTCGACGATCAGCTTCGCCTTTATGGCATCGGCGTTCTCGATCGTGATGACGGACTCGCGGGCGGCTGGAATAAGAATGTCGCAATTCAAGGCAAGGACGGCATCCCCGTCGCTGACGTACTCGCCCCCTGCAAAACCGTGGAAGCTTCCCGTTAAGCGGAAATGACGGGCCAGTTCATCGATCGCGAGGCCTTCAGGGTTCACGCAGGCGCCGTTATGCTCGATGATCCCAACTATTCTGCAGCCATCCTCGGCCAGAAATTTGGCGGCATGATAGCCCACGTTGCCGAAGCCTTGGACAACCACGGTTCGATCTTCGAGCGCGGGTTGAAGCCCGGTTTTGGAAACATCTGACGCCGTCGCGAACAGTTCTCGAATGGCGTACTGGACGCCGCGGCCTGTGGCTTCTGTGCGGCCCTCGATTCCCCCTGCGGCGAGCGGCTTGCCTGTTACGCAAGCCTCGGCGTTAATATCATTAGGTCGATGCCGCCAGTACTCGTCGGCGATCCAGACCATTTCTCGCTCTGACGTTCCGACGTCCGGCGCTGGCACGTTTTGGGCGGGGCTCAGGAAATTTTGCCGGATCAGTTCCTGCGCGAAGCGCCGGGTAATGCGCTCCAACTCATGCGTCGTCCATTGGGCCGGGTCAATCCGAAGCGCGCCCTTCGACCCTCCGAACGGAAGCCCCATTAGCGCGCATTTGTAGCTCATGAGCGCTGCAAGCGCTTCGACCTCTTGCTGATCGACATCGGGAGCAAAGCGAATACCTCCCTTCGCCGGCGTGGGCGTGTTGGCATGGACGCAGCGCCAGCCTTCGAAGGTATACATCCGATCCCGGAGCCTGACGCCGAAGCGGGTGACATATGTCTCATTGCAGACGCGGATTTTCTCAAGCAGACCGTCCTGCATGGGCACATGAACCGCAGCGGAGGTGAGCATCGCCTCCACGTTTTCCAGAAACGTGGCGTCCTTTTGGACAGCGGTCTCGTTGGTCAGCGTTGTCATATTCATTCCAATCTTCTCCCGGTCCCACCTGCACTTCGATGATTCTCAATGCGATCGCACCTGGCTTTGGGAAGCCTCTCAATCCGTACGCCGCGCCAAGTCTCGCAAAATGATCACGCCGCCAGCGCGACATCGACCGGGGTGAAAGTGATACCGAGGCTTTCGGCGACCGGTTCGCTCGTCAACTTGCCGCGATGAACCGCAAGGCCGGCCCGCAATGCAGGATTGCTCAGGATTGCCGAAAGGCCACCCTCCGCAAGCGCCAGACCGTAAGGCAAGGTTGCATTGTTGAGCGCATGGCTGGATGTCTTCGGCACACTGCCGGGCATGTTGGCGACACAATAATGGATAATCCCATCGACCTCGAAGGTTGGTTCCTCGTGAGTGGTCGCGCGGCTCGTTTCGAAGCAGCCACCCTGGTCGATGGCGACGTCCACGAGCACGGTGCGCGGCTGGAGCAGTCCCAGCATATCGCGAGTGATGAGCTTGGGCGCGCTCGCACCAGGCACCAGTACCGCCCCGATAATGACGTCGGCTGCCCGGATCTCCTCTTCGATCGCTGCGATCGTGGAATAGCGGGTGCGAACCCGGCCCTGGAACAGTTCGTCGAGTTCCCGCAGTCGAGGAATGGACCGATCGAGGATGGATATCTCCGCGCCAAGGCCAGCTGCCATGCGTGCTGCGTGAGTACCCACGACGCCGCCGCCCAGAACCACGACGCGCGCAGGCGCCACACCGGGCACACCGCCCATCAAGAGACCACTGCCGCCGTTGAAATTGCGCGAGGCGAACGCTGCGGCCTCGATCGACAAGCGACCGGCGACCTCGCTCATCGGCGCGAGCAAGGGAAGCCCCTTGCCATCGGTAACCGTCTCATAGGCCACGGCAGTCACGCCGCTTTCCAAGAGACCACGGGTCTGCTCCGGATCAGGCGCAAGATGAAGATAGGTGAACAGGATCTGGCCTTCGCGCAGTTGCGCCCATTCGGACGGCTGCGGCTCCTTGACCTTAACGATCATGTCCGCGAGCCCAAAGACCTCGGCCGCCGTCGCGCCGATCGTCGCCCCGGCGCGCCGATAGCTTTCATCGTCGGCGCCAATACCGCCTCCCGCGCCCGTTTCCACGACGACGCGGTGGCCCTTGGCGACATATTCGCGGACCGCGGGGGGAGTGAGACCGACACGCCCCTCCTGCTTCTTGATCTCCTTGGGAACACCAACTAGCATCAGGTACTTAACCTTCTCGGAAAATCATTGAACACGTATGCCTTGCGAAGATGGGCGCCCAGGTTTGCGCACCATCTGCATCGGCTTGATTCCGGCAGCACCAAGAGGAGCGCGACTTGCCTGATCCGCGGCACGTGATCGGCACGCGAACGGGCAGGAAAATCGCGTTCACCAACCGATGAGCCGCCGAATAAATATGATCGGCAATCGAGGGTAATTGCTCTCGTTGCACCACCAATTTCGACTTTTTTTATCGAGATCGACGCGAAATATGACGGTTCCTATTTCGGCGGCCGCCTCTGAGCCTTTTGACGGCAGCGCTCGAGATGCGGGCAATGGTCTCGCGGCAACAGCGCCTTGAGCGTGCCCACGTGCAGATCGGCTCAAATGATACCTGGCAGAGCGACGCTGGTCCTGAGGGCTTAGTCGGTTTCAGGAAGTGGAACCGGACTTAGCGGCTTGACTCCTCGCATGACGACCAGCGTCTTGAAGCTACGGATGTTTTCATCAGCGTAGAGGACCTTGCGGGTAAACTCCTCGAAGCGCTCCATATCTTGGGCCACTACTCGGAGCGCAAAATCGTGATCTCCCGTCACGTACCACGCTTCGACCACCTCCGGGACACGACCAAACTTCTGGACGATCCGATCGATAATGTCGGTTCGTTCGCGCTCCAGCGTCACCAGAACGATCATCATGAGCGGCCATCCCATTGTTTGGGGTTTGACTAGCGCCACTTCACGCTCGATCGCGCCAACTTCACGCAATCGCCTCACACGCCGGTAACAGGCAGGCCCAGAGAGGCCGACGCGCTCAGCCAAAACATCGACCGGCATCCGGGCATCCTCTTGTAGGGCATGGAGAAGCCGACGGTCGATCGCGTCTAGCTTGGCAATCTTGCTCACAAATCACCCCCATCACGATAATCTTTATCGCAGTTTTGCCCAATTCGACAAACCCTACCGCGCAGGTGCGATAAATATGGGTGCAAAGGAGCAATAGCAATGACCACTCTCGATGCAATCAAGACGCTCGATCGCAATTCTGTCTTGCACCCCTTCACGCAGGCTGCCGATTATGCGAGCGGCGCAATTGATCCCTACGTGGTCAAATCCGGCTCGGGGGTTCGCATCCAGGGTGCTGACGGCAGCGAACTGATCGACGGGTTTGCCGGGCTGTACTGCGTCAATATCGGCTATGGAAATCTGGAGGTCGCCGAAGCCATCGCCGCCCAGGCGCGCGAGCTCGCTTATTATCACAGCTATGCCGGCCATACGACGGAGCAGCTCGCAATCTTGTCCGACCGGCTAGTCCGAATGGCACCCGAAGGCATGAGCAAGGTCTTCTATGGCTTGTCAGGCTCCGACGCCAACGAGACGCAGGCCAAGATCGTTTGGTACTACAATAATCTTCGCGGCAAGCCTCATAAGAAGAAGATTATTGCGCGCGAACGCGGCTACCATGGATCATCGGTTATTTCGGGCTCGATGACCGGTCTGTCATTCTACCACGATCACATGGATCTGCCGTTCAATATCGTGCGGCACACCGGTGTCCCCCACTATTATTGGGGCGCCATCGAGGGTGAAAGCGAAACGGAATTCTCGGTCCGTCGCGCCGCCGAACTCGACGCGATGATCGAAGCCGAGGGCGCGGACAGGATCGGCGCGTTCATCGCCGAACCGGTGCTGGGAACGGGTGGGATTATTCCGCCGCCCGCTGGATACTGGGAAGCCATTCAGCCCGTTCTCCAAAAGCATGATGTCCTACTGATCGCCGACGAGGTCGTCTGTGGCTTCGGCCGGATTGGCACCCCATTCGGCAGCCACCGCTACGGCATGAAGCCTGATCTCATCACTTGTGCGAAGGGTTTGACCAGCGCGTATGTACCGCTCTCTGCCTGCATTATTGGGGAGCGCGTGTGGGACGTGATCCGCGATGGCGCGGCAAAAGTCGGCGCTTTCAGCCACGGCTACACCTATAGTGGCCATCCGCTCGGCGCCGCCGCGGCCAACGCATGCCTCAATATCGTCGAGCGGGATAATCTCGCTGGCAATGCCGAAGCTGTGGGCGGACACCTGCTGCGCGGGCTGACCGAGGCGCTGGCGCAGCACCCGATTGTCGGGGAGGTGCGGGGCGTTGGCATGCTCGCCGCCGTCGAATTCGTTGCTGACCGGGAACGCAAGCAGCGGTTCGATCCCGCACTTAAGGTCGGAGCCCGCCTGTCGGCGGCCGCGCGGCGCCGCGGCCTGATTACGCGCGCGATGCCGCATGGTGACATTCTCGGCTTCGCCCCGCCGCTCGTTCTTACGCGTGAAGATGCCGATACCATTGTCGAGATCACACACGCTGCCGTCCGCGAAGTGGCGGATGAACTCGCCGTCGAGCGAGCGATCTAATCGTGGCGAGCGCTCCGTGCACCTCCGGCGAAAAGCTCGTCGTCCACGATCCGGACGACGGCTCGCTGGTCGGGACACTTGTCCGGTCGTCCTTGGGCGATGTCGAAAAGGCTCTCGAACAGGGCCATCGTGCGTCCCGCTCCGCGCCACCGGCGCATGAACGCTCACGTATTCTGCACGGCGTTGCGGATCGGGTTGCCGCCGATGCCGAGGATCATGCGCGCCTTATCGCCAGGGAAGGTATCAAAACCATCCGTGAGGCTCGCCGCGAAGTCGGCCGCGCGATTGAAACGCTGCGTCTCTCGGCGGAGGAAGCAAAACGCATCGGTGGTGCCGTCGTGCCTTTCGACCAGGTTCCGTCGGGCGAAGGGCGCCTCGGCTGGTGGGCCTATCGGCCCGCCGGGCTGATCGCCGCGATTACGCCCTACAACGATCCGCTCAACCTTGTTGCGCACAAGCTTGGGCCAGCATTCGCCGCGGGTTGCCCGATTATCCTCAAGCCTCATCCGCAGACACCCTTCAGCGCGCTTCGCCTGGTCGAACATTTCCATGCAGCAGGGGCGGAGGAAGATCGCGTTCAGATCGTGATCGGTGGATCAGATGTCGGGGCAGCCCTGGTGAGCGACCACCGCCCACGGATCGTGTCGTTTACAGGTGGGCGCAGCGCCGGTGAACGCATAGCGCGTCAAGCCGGCCTCAAGCAGCTTGTGCTCGAATTGGGCGGTGTCGGGATTGTGGCTGTCGCGGCGGATGCCGATCTCCACGCTGCCGCAGATGCCATCACGAGTGGAGCCTTTTGGGCCGCGGGTCAAAATTGCGTGCGTGCGCAGAGGATCATTGCCGATAATAATGTGGCGAGCG
>Ga0157373_10003073_pt1 | contig 12607 bp, 8 predicted proteins | sample C65metaG_FD_113460 | JGI IMG/M metagenome (GOLD analysis project Ga0157373, IMG submission 113460) | Corn rhizosphere microbial communities from Kellogg Biological Station, Michigan, USA - C6-5 metaG | ecosystem: Host-associated > Plants > Roots > Rhizosphere > Soil | place: USA: Michigan... | reverse complement strand
TTGCGCTGTATACATCAGGTTTCGGAGCTCTTCTTCGTTCATTGGTGCGGCAACAGTCATGTTTGGGATCGAGCGCATGTAGGCCATATCATATGCCCCGTGATGGGTCGCACCATCAGCGCCAGCTAATCCCGCCCTGTCCAGGCAAAAGACAACATTCAGGTTTTGTATAGCTACATCGTGGATCACCTGGTCGTAAGCACGCTGCATGAAACTGGAATAGATGTTACAGAATGGTACGAGTCCCTGAGTGGCGAGGCCCGCAGAGAAGGTGACTGCATGCTGTTCTGCGATGCCTACGTCGAAAGCACGGTTGGGCATGGCCTTCATCATGATATTCATGGATGAGCCGGAAGGCATTGCAGGCGTGATGCCGACGATCTTGTCGTTAGCCTCGGCCAGTTCTACCAGGGTATGCCCAAAGACATCCTGATATTTTGGAGGTTGGGGTTTATCTGATACTGCTTTTTTAATTTCACCGGTAATTTTATCAAACAGACCCGGGGCATGCCATTTGGTTTGGTCTTTCTCTGCAAGCGCAAATCCTTTTCCCTTGACTGTTACACAGTGCAGCAGCTTGGGTCCCGGGATGTCTTTCAGGTCTTTTATGATTTGTGTAAGCCTTTGTACATCATGACCGTCTACTGGTCCGAAATACCTGAAGTTCAGTGCTTCAAACAGGTTGCTTTGTTTCAGCAAGGTACCTTTAATGCTCTTTTCCACTTTCTTAACGAACTTATGGGCATTAGGGCCGAGTTCAGAAAGTTTAATGAGCGCATTCGAGATGTCGTCGCGGAAACGGTTGTATGATTTTGAAGTGGTAATGCTGGTTAAGTATTCTTTGAGGGCACCTACATTGGGGTCAATTGACATACAATTGTCGTTCAGGATGACCAGGAGATTTGAATTTTCAATACCTGCATGGTTGAGCCTCTCAAAAGCAAGACCGGGCGTCATCGCACCATCCCCGATCACAGCGACAGGCTGACGATCCGTTTCTCCCTTATAATGAGAAGCTACGGCCATTCCCAGAGCTGCCGAAATAGAGGTGGACGAATGTCCTACACCAAAGGTGTCATATTCGCTTTCACTGATCTTCGGAAAGCCGCTGATGCCGTTAAGAATCCGGTTGGTATGAAATACCGATTTTCTGCCCGTCAGAATTTTATGTCCATAAGCCTGATGTCCAACATCCCATACGAGTTTGTCGTAGGGGGTATTTAGTGCATAATGGAGGGCTACAGTGAGTTCCACTACACCAAGACTTGCGCCAAAATGACCACCATTGGTACTGACTACATCAATGATGTATTGTCTTAACTCCTGGCAGATTTGTTCAAGGTCTTCTTCTTTATACTGCTTTAAATCAGCAGGATAGTTTATGTTCGATAATAATGGACGGGTAAAGTCTTCCATGCAGTATTTTGTAGAATAGAAGTACAAAGTAAGGTATTTTGTTGTTAAACTAAGAAGGAAAATCATTAATTTTACAAATTAATACTTCAATAAATGACTAGAGATACATTAATTTTTGATTTAATCGACAGGGAATTGGACCGTCAGGAAAACGGCCTCGAACTGATCGCTTCTGAAAACTTTGTGAGCAAGCAGGTAATGGAAGCGGCAGGGACTTGTTTAACTAATAAGTATGCCGAAGGCCTTCCAGGCAAACGGTATTATGGCGGTTGTCAGGTTGTCGATGAGATCGAAACCATTGCCATTGAGCGTGCGAAACAACTTTTCGGTGCGGAGTGGGTAAACGTACAACCGCATTCGGGCGCACAGGCAAACGCAGCAGTGATGCTGGCGGTAATACAGCCTGGTGATAAGATCCTTGGTTTTGACCTGTCTCATGGAGGGCATTTAACCCATGGTTCTCCTGTGAATTTTTCTGGAAAATTGTATCATCCTTTATTTTACGGAGTTAAAAAAGAAGATGGACTGATTGATTATGCGAAGCTGGAGGAACTGGCATTGGCAGAGCGTCCTAAGCTGATCATCTGTGGTGCTTCGGCTTATTCCAGGGAATGGGATTATGCCTTTATCCGGAGTGTAGCTGATAAAATTGGTGCGCTGGTGCTGGCCGATATTTCGCATCCTGCAGGAATGATTGCTCGTGGTCTGCTGGCCAATCCGCTGCCGCATTGCCATATCGTGACGACTACAACTCATAAAACCCTTCGTGGCCCACGTGGTGGTATGATCATGATGGGTAAGGACTTCGAAAATCCTTTCGGTCTGAAAACGCCTAAAGGTGAGACCAGGATGATGTCGTCAGTTTTGGATATGGCGGTATTCCCGGGTACGCAGGGTGGCCCTCTGGAGCACATCATTGCTGCAAAAGCGATTGCTTTCGGAGAGGCTTTGAGTGATGGGTACCTGGAGTACATCAAACAAGTGAAAAGCAATGCTCAGGCAATGGCGAAGGCCTTCGTGGCCAAGGGTTATGGTATCATTTCCGGCGGTACTGATAACCATTTGATGCTGATTGACTTGCGTAATAAAAATATAACTGGTAAAGTAGCGGAGAATGCGCTTGAAAAAGCCGATATTACCGTGAATAAGAACATGGTTCCGTTTGACGATAAGTCTCCGTTTGTGACTTCTGGTATCCGCGTAGGTACTGCCGCTGTTACGACAAGGGGTCTTAAGGAGAAAGAAATGGAAATTATTGTTGATCTGATTGATCAGGTCATTACGAATGCAGAGGATGAGAACAATTTAAAGGAAGTAAAGAAAAAAGTAATCGACCTGGTAAGTCAATTTCCGCTATATAAATAAAGGGAACTTTACCTAAAATGATACTAGAAAGCCAAAATTCGTCAACAAATGAGAATGAACGTTTAAGGGCGTTGCGTGAGTATAATATTTTAGATACGCCATCGGAGCATGAATTCGATAATATTACCAAACTCACTACATTAATCTGCAACACCCCGGTAGCGGTAATTGCATTTGTTGACGAAGACAGGCTATGGATCAAGTCTGCTATCGGCGTTGAGCTGGAGGAGATGCCGAGAGCAATGTCTTTTGCCGAATACACCATTCAGGATGCAGACTTTTTTGAGGTGCATGACATTCTTCTGGATGCACGATTCAGCGGCCACATGGCCCTCAAGCAGGATCCGGTGATGCGTTATTATGGCGGGGCGCCGCTGGTGGATGAGGATGGCTTTATCCTCGGTACCGTCTGTGTATTTGATACCGAACCACGGTATATGACTGTTGCACAGAAAGAGGGCCTTAAGATCCTCGCTAAAGAGATCATTACACATATATCTTTACGAAAAAAAGCTCATGAACTGGAGGTCAGGAACCACCGGTTTGAGGACCTGCTGAACATTTCCAAGGTCTCTCCGGAGATGCATTGTATTCTGGACGACCAGGGGGTGTTGCTGTTTGCCAATAATGCGATAGAACATGTGCTGGAATATAGTCCGGAGGAAGCTGTGGGGCAAAGTGTCTGGGGTTACTGCTGGAAGGAAGATCTTGAGCGCGTATCTCATACGATCTCCTCCGGGTTAAGCAAGGGTGTCAAGGATTTTAAGATCGATTTCAGGGTGGTCACTAAAAGTGGTACGATGCGTTGGCTGAGCTGGAGCATGGTGTGTAAAAACCGCCGGTGGTATGCTTATGGCCGAGACATCACCGAAAATAAACGTGTGGAGAACGAGCTGATGAAGCTTTCCTTAGTGGCCAGCAAGGTCAATAACGGAGTAGTGATCAATGACGCCAACAACCATGTGACCTGGGTAAATGATGCTTTTGAGAAGATTACCGGATTTACGCTGGAAGACCTGAAAGGCCGTAGGCTCGGCGACCTGATTACCGGGCCGGAGACCAAGCTGGAGCTGATTGATAAAGCCAGGGCCTTGACACAAAAAAAACAGTCTTTTACGGTAGACCTGCTGGCTTACCGTAAAGATAAGCAACCCATCTGGCTGTCGATCTATAATACCGTCATCTTTAATGATGAGGGGATGGTAGATATTGAGGTGGAAATCATCATCGACATCACAGAGAAGAAAAAGGCAGAAGAGGAATTGCAGCTGCTCTCTCTGGTGGCCAGTAAAACTGATACCAGTGTCAATATTACCGACGGCGAGGGAAATACCACCTGGACAAATGCTTCGCTGGAGAAGCTGACGGGGTATTCACTGAATGAATTGCAGGGCTTTAAACTGGGCGATGTACTTTCCAGGGAAGAAGGGCACATTGAGCTGATCGAGGAGTCCAGGATCAGGGCCAGGAACAACGAATCCTATTCGATCGAAGTGCAGGCAAGGACTAAGCAAGGTGATCCGCTCTGGATCTCAGTATCTACCACGCCCATAGTAAATGAAAGCGGCAGGGTGGAGCGCCAGATCGACCTGATTACAGACATCACGCACCGGAAGCAGGCAGAGAAGGAATTGATTGAAGCAAAGGAGCATGCTTTGCAACTGAGCGAGGCTAAAGAGATGTTTCTCTCTGTAATGAGCCATGAGATCCGTACACCATTGAATACCGTAATTGGCGTTGCCCATTTGCTGCTCGACAACGACCCGCTGCCCAGCCAAATGGATGACCTCAATATGTTGAAGTTTTCTGCTGAAAACCTGCTGAACATCATCAATGACATTCTGGACCTGACCAAGATGGAGACGGGGCACCTGCAGCTGGAGACCATCCCATTTAATATCCAGTCGCTTACTAAGGATATCGTCAGCTCATTACACATCAATGTCAGCTCTAAAGGCAATGTCCTGGAACTGGACTTTGATGACCGCATTCCTAAATTTATTAAGGGCGACAAGATCAGGCTCTATCAGGTATTGATGAACCTGCTTGGTAACGCCATTAAATTTACTGATCAGGGAAAGATTATGCTGATCATCAAACTTCTGGAAGAAACCGACGAAGATGTTACCCTTTATTTTGAGGTGAAAGACAGTGGAATTGGTATTCCGAAGGAAAAACTTTCTTTGATCTTTGATCCATTTACGCAGGCCACAACAGATACCTCCCGTCACTACGGTGGTACTGGTCTTGGGCTGACCATCACCCAGAAAATGCTGCAGCTTCTTGGTGCAGAGATCAGCGTGCAGAGCAGCGTCGGGGTAGGGACTTCTTTCTCATTCTTCATTCGCTTTGAAAAAGCTCTTGATGTGGTGCCTGAAGTGAAGAGCATCGGTCAAATGACTTTGTTTACGGGTAAGCGAGTTCTGATTGTCGACGATAATGAAATTAACATCCTTATTGCGCAACGTATCCTCGGTAAATGGGGATTGGAGCTGGACTTTGCGCTGAACGGACAAGATGCAATAGATAAAGTGATGAAAGCATGTTATGACCTCATTTTTATGGACATCCGCATGCCTGGCATAGATGGGTTTGAAACCACCAGCATCATCAGAGAGCTGGAAGGGAACTACTTCAAAGATGTACCCATCATTGCACTCACCGCTTCTGCATTGCATGATGAACATGCTGCCTATAAGGCATCCGGTATGAATGGACATATCCTGAAACCATTCAAACCCGAAGAGATCAGCAGTGTGCTTTCTGCACATCTGGAAAATTGATCAATTAGCAAAATTCTGCGTTCTTTTTGCAGTTTTTGCATTTTTTACTTAGATTTTTTTTTACCAATCGCAATTCTAATCATCGCCTGATTAGCGTTCAGGCCTGGTCTGATTGCAATGCTGACGGACGCTGGCTAAAGTTAGGCTAATGGCCGGAAGTTTTGTTGTGTGCGAAGAATCTGGTCTCGATTGGTGTTTTGGCTAAATAGAGGGCTAAAAAGCTATTTTTCTAGTAAAAAATAAAGGGCCGAAGTTTCATGGGAATGAAACTGTCGACCCTTAAATTAACGCTCTCACCACAAAGAAAGGGAAAACATCCGAAACTGCAAAATTTATTTGCAAATAAAGTCAGATCTGCAAATAAATCTTAGCATCAGTCGGCAAAAGCGAGGGCGAAGATGCTGAGTTTTCGGATCCCACAGCGGTGTAGTTCCAGTGCGCATGCCTCAATAGTTGCACCTGTAGTGATTACATCGTCCACCAGAAGAATATGTTTGTCCTTGAGCGCTGTTTCGTCGCAGATCGCAAAAACCGATTTCATATTTTCATAGCGTTGGTACCTGTTCTTGCGGGTCTGGCTGGAGGTTGCCGAGTGACGGATCAGGTGGTTGGTGTCTAAAGGGACCTGAAGATAGGCAGCAATTCCTTGTGCGATACATTCGCTCTGGTTATAGCCGCGTGTCCGGAGTCTCTTCCAATGAAGCGGGACGGGGATGACCAGATCGATATCCTGATATTGGGAAGAAGCGGCAAGCTTCTCGGCAGCCATACTACCCAGCATGTCCCCAAGCGCTGTCTGATGATGGTATTTGATCTGATGCATGATCTGCTGCACGCTTCCACCTTTCCTGAAATGAAGCAAAGCCATGGCATTGGGTGAAGGAATGCGGCCCCAGAGCTGCCGGTTTACCCTGTTGTCTGCGAACAGGTGGTGGTCGGTATAGGGAAGGCTGTAGCGGCATCGGCTGCAAAGCAGGTGTTCTCCGGCATACAGTTCTGTATTACAGGCAAGGCAAAGGTTTGGAAACAGCAGCGTAACCAGTGCTGAAATCCAGCGGCGGATAAAGGACATCTGCTAATCTATATCCTGCTCAGCGGTTTTTGGTTAAACAGTAGCACTAATTTTGCTCTTTCACCGCAAGCTGTCCGCAGGCCGCATCAATATCTTTCCCTCGGCTACGCCGAATGTTGGTGTTTACGCCCTGACTTTTCAGGTAATTGGAGAAGGCATCAATTTTATCCCCCTGTGCATTGATGAAATCGGCGAACTGTATGGGATTGTATTCAATGAGGTTGACCTTGCAGGGTACATGCTTACAGAATTTAGCCAGTTCCATGGCATCTTCGATCTCATCATTGAAATCATTGAATACGATGTATTCGTAGGTGATCGGGTTTTTTGTTTTGGAGAAGTAGTATTTCAGCGCTTCTTCCAGTGCTTTGAGTGAGTTGTGCTCGTTGATGGGCATGATCTCATTTCTCTTTTTATCATTTGCCGCATGCAGGGATAAGGCCAGGTTGAACTTGGCGCCATCGTCACCCAGCTTTTTGATCATCTTGGAGATGCCTGCAGTAGATACTGTAATTCGTTTATAAGACATGTTGAGGCCATCCGGAGCAGTAATGCGTTCAATAGACTTCATAACATTGGCATAATTGAGTAGCGGCTCTCCCATGCCCATGTAAACGATATTGGTTAAGGGGGCATTGTAATTTTTCTTTGCCTGCTGGTCGATGAGTACCACCTGATCGTAGATCTCATCGGCGTTAAGGTTTCTTTTGCGGTCCATGTAGCCTGTAGCGCAAAACTTACAGGTGAGACTGCAACCCACCTGGGAGCTGACACAGGCAGTCATCCTGTCGTCCATAGGGATCAGCACCCCTTCAACGATGTTGCCATCATAAAGACGGAACGCATTTTTTATCGTGTGGTCATTGCTGAACTGTGAATTATTTACTTCTACTACATTGATGGCATAATGTTCGTCGAGTTTCTTTCTGAGGTCTTTGGAAAGGTTACTCATTTCATCAAAAGTACGTGCTGATTTCTCCCATAACCATTGGTAAACCTGTTTGGCTCTGTAAGAAGGTTCCTGCATGGACTTAAAATGTTCCTGAAGTTGCGGGAGCTCCAGTGAACGAATGTCTGTTTTCTTTGTAGTAAGCATTTGCTGCAAAGGTACCTAAAAAAAAACAAGCCGGACAATTTTGATTTGTCCGGCGATAAATGATGATGCAGAAATGATATGGTGAATTACTTCTTTTTCTTTCCGGGTACTCCAGGTTTCCCTTTAGAGGGTTTTACCGGGCGACGGCTCGGGCCATTGCTTTTATTCCAATCCGGCGCTGCTGAAGCCGATGCACCACGCGATGCGGGGCCGCTTTTTCTCTCCGGGCGCGCCTTGCCTGCTGCAGATGTTTTAGCACCCGCAGGCCTGCTGTTTTTTTTACGGGCAGCAGGTTTTTCTGTCAGCTCCTGCTCCGGTTTTTTTGCTGATTTCTTTGGTGCCGAAGCAGCTTCCAGGGAGCTGGATTTGGCCACCATATTGTAGATGTCTGTTTGCTCTTCTGCTGTAAGCTCCCTCCATTCTCCAAGGGGTATTCCTTTCAGGCTAATGTTCATGATGCGGGTCCTTTCCAGCTTAGTGACCTCAAAGCCGAAATGTTCGCACATTCTTCTGATCTGTCTGTTCAGTCCCTGGATCAGCGTGATTTTAAAAACGAAAGGACTCTCTTTGGTTACTTTACATTTTTTTGTCATGATGCCCAGGATGGGAACGCCTTTGGACATATTGGCGATGAACTGATCTGTCAAGGGTTTGTTGACCGTTACCAGGTATTCTTTTTCGTGGTTGTTACCTGCGCGAAGGATCTTATTGACAAGATCACCATTGTTGGTCAGGAAGATTAGTCCCTGAGAATCTTTGTCCAGTCGCCCGACAGGGAAAACCCTTTCGCTGTGGTTGACATGGTCGACAATATTTCCTTTGACACCAGCTTCAGTAGTGCTGGTGATGCCTACTGGTTTGTTGTACGCAATCAGCACAGATTGCTCCACTTCCTTAGGTTCTATCGTCTGGCCGTTGACCATTACGATGTCGCCAAAAAAAACTTTGTCGCCTACCTTGGCTTTTTTGCCGTTGATATATACATTCCCTTGCTCAATGTACCTGTCGGCCGCTCTTCTGGAGCATAAGCCACTTTCACTAATGTATTTATTTAATCGGGTAGTAGGATCAGACATGGTTGGGTATTAATTGATTTCTTTCTACAAAGAAATCAATTAATACCCACATATGCTATGAAAATATTTTAATGATCTGTATATGTGATGTTTATCGTCTTTTTCATGGGGTACGTCTTCATCGCTCTACTGTAATTGTTGTCCTATGTCTGCTGTGTTTTAGAAGAAATAACCTTTTCTTTGTACCCATGGTTTCCTATATCTCTGCATCATACATTTATACCCTTACAGGCGATCCACTGAAAGATGGTGTAATTGGGGTAGATCCCGATGGTTTCATCGAAGAGGTGATGACTGCAGCGGAGGCTAAAGTAAGAAATGTCGTGGTGCTGACCCATTATAAAGGGCTGATGGTCCCGGGTTTCATCAATACCCATTGCCATCTGGAGTTGTCACACCTCAAAGGAAAAATTAGTAAACATACCGGATTACAGGGGTTTGTACAGCAGGTGATGCAGCAGCGGCAGGCTGATCCGGAGCTGATCTCTTCAGCAATGCATGCTGCAGACCAGGAGATGCTGGAGAACGGGATTGTGGCCGTGGGAGACATCTCCAATCAACTGGTCTCGAAAGGAGTGAAATCAGGCAGTAAATTATACTACCATACCTTTGTAGAGGCCATGGGTTTTAATCCTGACAGGGCTGCCGACATCATACGTGCGGCGGTAAAACTTAAAGATGACTTTGCGCCGCTGAAGGCCAGCGTGGTGCCGCATGCTCCATATTCTGTTTCAGAAGCCCTTTTTAGAGAGCTGTTGGCAGAAGGAGAGCAAGCGGGCGGACTGCTGAGCATCCATAACCAGGAAACACCGGATGAGAACCTGTTTTTTCAAAAGAAGGAAGGTAGCTTCCTGAAGTTGTATGAGTTCCTGGGACTGAACATAGATTTCTTTAAAGCTGAAGGAAAAAGCTCATTGCTGTCCTACCTGAGCAGGCTTTCACCTTCTTTAAACACCCTGCTGGTCCATAATACTTTCAGTGATGAAGAAGACCTGGACTTTGCTGCCGGCAACCACCCGCACTTGTACTGGTGTTTGTGTCCGAATGCGAACCTTTATATAGAGAATACCCTGCCCGATGTAGCCATGTTCATACGCAAGGGGCTGAAGATGACGTTGGGTACCGACAGTCTGGGTAGCAACGACCAGCTGAGCATTGCTGCGGAAATGTTTACCCTGCAGGAACAGAAAACGGTACCATTTGAGCTATTGCTGCAATGGGCAACAATAAACGGGGCTGAATTTTTAGGAATTGAGGATCGTTTTGGTAGTTTAGCACCCGGAAAAAGACCTGGAATCAACATTCTTGAGTTTTCTGGTGATGGACCTTCCCTCCGCATTACCGGTAGTGTAGAAAAAATATATTGATCATATGGACAGAATTACCTCGTTATTCGACATTCAATACCCTATTATACAGGCCGGCATGGTCTGGTGCAGCGGCTGGAAGCTGGCTTCAGCAGTATCTAATGCAGGTGGACTGGGGATTATTGGTGCCGGATCTATGTATCCTGATGTGCTGAGGCAACACATTAGGCAGTGTCGTGAAGCCACGTCTAGACCTTTTGCAGTGAATGTTCCCCTGCTTTATCCCAATGTGGAGGAAATCATGAACATCCTGGTGGAAGAGCAGGTAAGCATTGTTTTTACATCCGCAGGAAATCCCGCTACCTGGACCTCATTTTTGAAAGAACATGGAATCATTGTGGTACATGTCATTGCCAATACCAAATTTGCGCTGAAGGCGGAAAGCTGTGGTGTTGATGCGGTGGTGGCTGAAGGCTTTGAGGCCGGCGGACATAACGGGCGCGAGGAGACGACAACAATGTGTCTGATCCCCATGATCACCGCAAAGCTGCAAATTCCCGTGATTGCTGCCGGCGGCATTGGCAGCGGGCGGGCAATGCTGGCGGCGATAGCCCTGGGGGCCGATGCGGTGCAGGTAGGTTCCGCCTTTGCTGTTGCTGAAGAATCCTCGGCACATGTCAACTTCAAAAGGCGTATTGTTGATGCTGTGGAAGGAGATACCAAGCTGCGGATGAAAAAGCTGGTTCCTGTACGTCTGTTGAACAACCCTTTCGATGATGCGGTAGCACAGGCAGAAGCCGAGGGGGCGAACACCGAGCGTATGGTTCAGCTATTGGGGCGGGCACGCGCGAAATCGGGAATGTTTGAAGGAGATATGGAAGAGGGGGAGCTCGAGATCGGCCAGGTATCGGCGATGTTGAGCGACATTAAACCGGCGGCGGTCATACTAAAAGAAATTTGGGAAGATTTTGTGACCAGCAGGGACAGAATTTCCCGCCTTGAATTTTAAGGTCATACTAAAAAGATATCCATGAAACATATTAATATAAAAATTACCGGAAAGGTGCAGGGCGTATCTTTCAGGGCAACGACAAAAGCAATTGCCGATCAGATGAGTGTCCGGGGCATGGTCCGCAATGAAAAAGACGGTACACTTTACCTGGAGGCAGAGGGCGACGAGGCCTCGCTGGAAGTCTTTGAGGAGTGGTGCCATGAGGGGCCCGACCGGGCAAAGATCGAGACGGTTGAGGTTACTCCGGGGGAGATGAAAAACTATCGTAATTTTGAAATCATCAAAAGATAAGGCGTGTCAGCGATTAAAAGATTTCTTGGCCAGACGGCAATATACGGGCTGAGCACGGTAATATCCAGGCTGTTCAATTTTATATTGACGCCATTGTTTACTAAAGTGTACCCCTCTTCTGTATTTGGGATCTTTACCACCCTATATGCTTATTCGTCGCTGATCAATACCATCCTGGCCTTTGGTATGGAAACGACGTTTTTCCGTTACCTGAATAAACATGAAGATAAGAAAGCAGAAGTATATAACAACTCTTTCCTTTGTATCGCCTTTCTTTCCATCCTGTTTCTGATTACAGGACTGGTGTTTACGGACGCGATTGCGGCTTACCTCTCCGGGGATGGGGCACAGCTGGCTGACTATCGGAATTATGTCCGCTTTTTCGTGTGGCTGCTCTTCATTGATGCGATCTGTGTCATCCCATTTGCGAAGCTGAGGGCCGACAATAAGGCGATGCGCTACAGCATCATCAAGTTTATGAATATCGGTACTTTTGTGGGCTTTAACCTGTTTTTTATCTTTGTGGTTCCGGTCATTATCAGGCATCAATGGCCGTTTGCCGATTGGTTTGCAGGCTGGTACCGTGGTCCCTGGGTAGGTTATGCATTTATCGCCAATCTGCTGGCCAGTATCGTTACGTTTTTGCTGCTGATTCCGGAGCTGATGAAAATCCGCCTGAAGTTTGACGCAGAGTTGTTCCGTAAGATGTTTGGTTACTCCTGGCCGGTATTGGTGGCAAACCTTTCATTTATTGTCAATGAGAACCTCGATAAGATTGCCCTGAGCAGGTTGCTGCCGGACGGTATTGCGGAACACGAGGTTGGTATTTATGGTGCCGTTTGTAAGATCGCCATTTTCATGAGTATCTTCATTACTGCTTTCAGGATGGGGGCGGAACCCTTCTTTTTTAGTCATGCGAAACACGAAAATGCCAGGAAGACCTATGCCATGATCCTGCATTATTTTGTGATCGCACTGGCCCTGCTTTTTGTGGCGCTGGTGGCCAATATTGATCTGCTGAAGTACTTTATCAGTCGCGATAAAGCACATATCGGAGAGTATTGGGTAGGTTTACCGGCAGTTCCTTACCTGTTGTTTGGTTATGTATGCCTGGGAATTTACAGCAACCTGTCGATCTGGTATCGTTTATCTGACCAGACAAAATTCGGGCTGTACATCTCACTGACAG
>Ga0157373_10003071_pt1 | contig 12609 bp, 11 predicted proteins | sample C65metaG_FD_113460 | JGI IMG/M metagenome (GOLD analysis project Ga0157373, IMG submission 113460) | Corn rhizosphere microbial communities from Kellogg Biological Station, Michigan, USA - C6-5 metaG | ecosystem: Host-associated > Plants > Roots > Rhizosphere > Soil | place: USA: Michigan... | reverse complement strand
TCGACGCCGATAATCACGACGTTGGAGCGATCCTGCATGTCGATGTCGTTGATGAAGCGACCACTCGCGACGTACTGCGTTTGGACGAATTCGTAGTACGGCGTCACGCCGAAGAGGATCGGCGTATCAGTTTGTTTGTCCTGGTAACGCACGGTCGACGCGAGCATGCGATGAATCGGCGAGACGCCGACGATCGAAGGCGCTTCAGTGCGCAGCGCTTCAGCGTCTTCCATCGTCAGATCTTTGCGATGTATTTCGTCCGGACCAGGCGGGCGTCCGAAGCTCGGTTCAAATTTTGAGACGAAGATCGTGTTGGAGCCGAGTGACTCGATTTGATCCGCGAACGCTTTGTTCAGTCCCTGGATGATCGAGACCATGAAGATGACTGTGACGACGCCGACACTGACGCCAAGGATCGTCAACGCCGAGCGCAGCTTGTTCGCGCGCAACGTGTCGAACGCCATCAGTGCAGATTCTTTGATGTCGTCTAATCTCATTGAAATTAGGCCACGGATGACACGGAAGAAAATCCCGATTTTCTATCCGTGTAATCTGTGGTTCCGTTTCTCATTCAGCTCGCAGCGCCTCGATCGGGTCGAGCTTCGCCGCGCGCCACGCGGGCCACAGGCCGCTGACAATTCCAACGATCGAAGAAACTCCAACCCCCAGCACCGCCGACGCAACACTGACCAGCAGCGGAAAACCAATCAGCGCCGAAATCACATAAGCCAGCCCAAACCCCGTTCCCACGCCTATCGCGCCACCAATCGCCGTCACCGTCACCGCTTCGATCAAAAACTGCGTCAGAATATCTTTACGCCGCGCGCCGATCGCTTTTCGAATCCCGATCTCCTTCGTCCGTTCCGTCACAGAGACGAGCATGATGTTCATCACGACGATCCCGCCGACCACGAGCGAGATCGCCGCGACTCCGATCGTAACGATGTAAATGTTCGACGTCGCCGAGCCGTAGAGATTCAGAAACACGTCCTGAGTCTCGAGTGAAAAACCTTCGTCTTCACTTTCCGCAGTCGTGTGACGGCGGTTGTGCATTATCGTTCGAACCTGATCTTGCGCTGCTTCGAGCTGCTCGGCGGCAGGGACCTGAACAAAGGTAACGAGCGAACGCCGGCCACCGTACGCCTTCTGATAAGTTGAGTACGGAATATAGACCACGTTATCGCGCGAGAAACCGAATATCGAGCCCTTCGGTTCAAGCACGCCCAGCACGAGATATGGCCGCCCGTCGATCCGGATCTCCTGCCCGATCGTCCGGTCGGCAGGCGCATCCTGAAACAGGTTCTTCAACATGTCGGGACCAATGACGCAGATATCGCGACCCGCAGCACCTTCAGATTCAGTCCAGATGCGACCAACGTTCACACTCACGCCGTCGATATCAAACATCGTGACGGGATCGACTCCGCGAATGCGAACATTCTCAGCTTTCTGGTCCGCATACTTAACAGTCTCGATCGCATTCGCAGCGATTCCGACTCGCCAGCACGCCGTACACAGTCTCGCGATCGCTTCCGCATCTTCATGCGTCATGTCTTTTCGACGGTTGAACTTTACGAACTCTTCGCGCGATTTGATGATTTGCGGGTTCTTCGAAATGGTGAATACTGTCGAGCCTTGTGACGAGAACGTTTGCGCAACTGTTTTATCGAGACCCTTGATGATCGTCACGACAGCAATCACCGCCGTGACGCCCACAATAATCCCCACCAGGGTCAGCGCAGTGCGCAGTTTGTTTGCACGCAAACTCGCAGTAGCGACCCGAAAGGCTTCCCAAATTGACGCCAGCCGAATCATTTGCGCATTTTGTGCCTTTGAGTGGCCTTACTTAATTCGTTCGTCTTTTTCTATTTGACCATCGCGAATCGAGATAACGCGGTGGGCCCGCTCGGCGATGTCGTGTTCGTGTGTGACGACGATGATCGTGTTGCCTTCTGAGTGTAAGCGTTCGAAGAGATCCATGATCTCCATGCTGGTGTGCGAATCGAGCGCGCCGGTTGGCTCGTCCGCGAGCAGAATCGACGGGTGGTTCACAAGCGCGCGTGCAATGGCGACGCGTTGGCGCTGGCCGCCGGAGAGTTCGTTAGGTTTGTGCGTGACGCGATCCGCAAGATCAACCGCCTTGAGCGCTTGCTTTGCCATCTCGTGTCGTTGAGACGAACTGACTCCACCGTAAATCAACGGCAGTTCGACGTTATGAAGCGCCGTGGCTCGCGCGAGAAGATTGAACGTCTGAAACACGAACCCGACTTCCTGGTTACGAATGCGCGCGAGCTCGTCGTCGTCCATCTCGGAGACGTTCTTTCCGTTGAGCCAGTACTGTCCCTGCGTTGGAGTATCCAGGCAGCCGATCAAATTCATCAGCGTCGACTTCCCGGAGCCGGATGGTCCAATGATCGCGATGTACTCGCCACGCGGAATGTCGAACGAAACGCCGTGCAGCGCGTGCACCGCTTCGGTTCCCATCTGGTACGTCTTCCAGATGTTGCGCATCGAGATGAGCATCGACGGGTCATGCCCGTCGACCTCGACGCTCGATTGGATCAAATTCTCAACTGGCGAGATTGTAAGAGTAGCTTCGCTCATCTAGCTGCCTTGATTCTCGTTGCCGGGTTTCTTCGTTTGACGTTTGACCGTCATGCCGTCCTTGAGCGTCTTCAACACACGGCTTGGACCACGCACGATCTCCTGGTCCTTATTCAAACCACTCGTGACTTCGATGTCCGCCTCACCAGTGATGCCGGTCGTGACTTCGATGAACCGCACCTTGTTGTTTTCGATCAGGTAAACACCCTTTTGCGACTTCGGTTTCTCACCGCCAACAGGTGACACCTGGGGCACGCCGTTCGATGATGGACCACCGGGAGACGCTGCGGGCGTTGGCGCTTTCTCGACGATCGCCTCGAGCGGCACTGCCAGCACGTTTTGCTTCGTGTCAGTGGTGATGGTTGCAGTCGAGCTCATGCCCGGACGCAGTGCACTCTGAACGTCTTCCGGCAAGTCTCTCAACTCGAGCGTGACTTTGAACTCTTTTGCCTCCTGAACGTTGACGCGGTTCGATAGACCACCAGTCGTGTCAGATTTCGAAATCGCCAGCGGATTCTTCTGCGTGACGACCGCCCTCAGCTCTTTGTCGCCAAGAGCATCGACCTTGATCTTCGCTTCCTGGCCCACCTTGACGTTATTGATTTCCGTTTCGTCGACGTTTACTTCGACGTTGATCTGCGACATGTCGGCGATGGTCATCAACGGCGTTGAGGATAAACTGGCTACTGCGAATTCACCGACCCGCGTCGGAATATCGGCGACCACACCAGTCAGCGGCGACAATTGTGTTGCCTTGGAGCGCTGGCTCTGCTGGCCGCGCAACATCGCTGCCTGTTGACTGGCGCGCATCTCTGACGACTTGATGCCCGTTTGCGCTTCCTTCACGGCGATCTTCTGTTGATTGGCGCGTTCCTCGGCTTCTTTGACCGCGATCTTCTGAGCTTCGAGATTCGCCCGGGCCGTTGCTAAAGCGATTTTGGCAGTGTCGAACTCGTCGCGAGCCTTGTCGTACTCGAGTCGCGATGAAACGCCGGCTTCAATCAATTCGGTGTAACGTTTGAGCTCGCGTTGCGCAGTGTTCAGTTGTACCTGAGCGCGGTCCACAGCGGTCTGGAACGAAACGACCTGTTGTCTCGCGGCAGCAACTGAGGCTTCCGCAACGATCAGTGACTGTTGCGCGGAATTAACTGCGTTTCGGGCGTTTTGCACGTCATTCAGCGACGCCTGCGTCGCGGCCCACTGCGCCTCCTGGCCGGCCTGCAATTGAGTAGGATCGAGCCGCACCAGCGGCTTGCCCTTGGTAACCATGTCGCCCGGGTTGACGTAAATTTCCTCGATGCGGCCCGCTACCTCGCTGGTCAGCCTGATGTATCGAATCGGGCGTACCTCGCCGGATGATGTGACGGTCTGCTTCAGCTCCGGTCTGACGTTGATTTTTACTGTTACAACTTCAGGTTCTTCCTTGCGGGTAGCGATAACGCTGACAACCACGACGACGGCCAGCACCACGCCCACAACAACGCCAATAATAATCTTCTTTTTCCGACTCACTGCCATGCTTTAAGTTCCTTATATCAGGGGCCTTAGGTTCTCGAAGTAGCTTCTACGTGAAAAGTTACCAAACTGTTTCACTTAACGCCAACTAACGCCAACGCCGGTAGTGTCTCAGTATGAAATTTGTTGAGAATACGCCGAAGGCGTTGGCTAATTTAAGCCCAGGGTTGGAGCGAAGCGACAACCCTGGGGTACCACGAAACATTTTATGAAACCCTGAAAGGGTTATTCCCGCATGCCTAACGCTTTCAGCGTTGATTCGTTTGTTTCGATCGTTCCCAGGGTTGTCGCCTCGCTCCAACCCTGGGCTTAAATTAGCCAAAATTAGCCAACGCCTTCGGCGTATCCCTGCAAATTTTCAAACTGAGGCACTACCCCAACGCCCAACGGGCCACATTCGAAGACGAATCTGCACGCCAAATTGTTAACACGCCGGCACACAAAGAAGCACATAAAGCAGGAAAACGATTTAGACAACGCATCGGTGTGTTTTGTGCCTCTTTGTGGCTATAATGCTCGTTCGACGACGATGATTACCTGCGATCGGTGCAAAACAGAAAATCTCGACGGTTCGCAGTATTGTGACGAATGCGGCGCGCCCTTGAGGCCGAATGGCCGCCCATCCCCTAATCCAGTGCGACCTGCGCCGCACGCGGAAGGCGGTAATGGAACTCATGCGGCAAATCCGCATCCCGAATTCGCCGGTGGCCGTGTTTCTGCGGGCCTGAGCTTTTCGGCCCTGCGATCGTCCCCCAAGCCGCACGCGCGCCTCGTGATCGAGAAAGGCCGCTCGAGCGGAAAACAGTTTATGTTGAGCGATGTGGAAGCTCAGATCGGTCGTTGGGACGCCGATGGCGGAATCTTTCCCGACGTCGATCTCGATACTGACGACCCCGAAGCCAAAGTTTCGCGACGTCACGCTCGCATCACTCTCAGTAACGGTCAGTATTTTTTAGAGGATCTCGGATCGACAAACGGTACGTTCATCAATCGCGGCAAGAGACTACCCCCAGGACAGCGTCAGGCATTGTGCGATGGCGATGAAATTATTGTCGGCAAGACGTTTTTGCGCTTCCACATTGTGAAATAGTTTGCTGCTACGCCCGTCTTCTTTGTCAGGCCGCGTTTGGATCTCGTTGGACTGGTTACGACGTTAATAAATGACTGAGTGTCACGCATGCGGCTCCCGCGTATCGCCGGATGAACACTTCTGCGGCAACTGCGGTATGCAGTTGATGTCATCCTCGACGCCGGAGATGGAGACTTTGTCTGCCACACTTGGCGACGAACCCGAAGTGCATCCGCCTGACTCTGCAGCATTCGCGGAGACAATGGACGACGAACAAGCGCCAGCGCCGATCACTGCGGAACAGCCGGTATTCGATGCCGCAGCAGCAGCGCCGGCCGTCGTTGAGGAAACACCCCAATCTGACAATCTGAAAACAAACGTCGTCGAACACGCGGACGAAGAACGTCCGATCTCGTCCGCGTCACTTGGCGGATCGTATACCGACGACGTTCGAGAGCCGGTTGGTACCTCGGCTCACAAAGGCACAACCGGCGGTCATCGGCCGGCGGTCAAGCAACTCGCTGCGAATACAGTCCTGAACGGCCGTTACGAGATCGTGCGCAGGATTGGTGGCGGCGGGATGGGTGCAGTTTACCTCGCGAAGGATCGCAATCTCGGCGACGCGCCGCGCGCAGTGAAAGAGATGGTGGAATCGCATCTCGATCCAACGCAACATGAAAAAGCGATTGGCGATTTCAAACGCGAGTCGTTGCTGTTGACGTCGCTCGAGCATCCGTCGATACCAACCATCTACGACTATTTTTACGACGATGCTCTCAGCCGTTTCTACCTCGTGATGAAGTACATCTCGGGCGGCGATCTCGCATCGAGAATGCGCGCTGCAATCGGAGGGCGGCTCGATGAAAAGACAGTCGCCGATTGGGGCATGCAAGTCGCCGACGTGCTCGATTACCTTCATTCGCGACCGAAGCCGATCATCTATCGCGATCTGAAACCTGCGAACTTGATGATCGACGGCAACTCGGGCCGCGTGATGCTGATCGATTTCGGCATCGCACGTTGGGTGTCGCAGCAGGAAAAAGGTGTGACTGCCGTCGGCACGATGGGCTATGCGCCGCCGGAACTGTTCAGCGGTCGAGTTCAACCTGCGTCGGACGTTTACAGTCTCGGGGCGACGATGTTTCACCTGTTGACCGGCTCTGATCCGCAGGACAATCCGCTGTTGATTTTCGACTTCTCGAAGAACCCGCGACCGCGCCAGATCACGCCGTCGATCTCGTCAGAGATGGAGCAGATTCTGATGCGGTGCGTTGAGTACAAACCTGACAATCGCTTTCGCACTGCGGGTGAATTGCGAAACGAGCTGGCGAATCACGTCGAGAAATTGATGTCGGGTCGAGTTAGCTACGGTATCCCGGCGCCGGTGTTGGGCGGTGAAACGGTCCAGGTACAAACGGTCTATTGTGGTTTTTGCGGTGGTCGCATTGCTGCGGACGACGTGTTTTGCGCTCACTGCGGTGCGCGCCAGCCGCTCGTGCCTGCCGGAGCGAGCGCGACGTTGCATGCAGTGAGACCAACTGCGAAGCTCGTCGTTACCGGAACCACTGAGCTCGACGCGTCGTTCATTCTTCAGAAAGACAGTAATTTACTTGGGCGCACGGATCCGCATTCAAACATCTTTCCGGAGATCGATCTTTCGAGATTCGATCCTGAGACGAAGGTCTCTCGACGCCACGCGCGCATCTGGCTCGAAGGCGAAACGTTTCTCGTCGAGGATCTCGGTTCTGTGAACGGGACGGTGATCAACGATTCGGTGCGGCTCGCGCCCCGGCAACCGCGCGTACTCGACAGTGGTGACAAACTGCGAGTCGGCGAGACGACATTGCATTTTTTGGTTGGTTGATTGTGCTTTGTTCTTTGTACTTGGTCTTTGGTTTTGGGTCTTTGGTCTTTTTGATTGAAGATCTTCATCAGGTCACAAAAGCCAAAGACCCAAAACCAAAGACCAAGCGCGAAGTTCTAAGCACAAAGTTCTAAACGATGACTGTTGCCCAAGGTCTGCCGCGCTCCCAGGCAAGAAGCCGTGCCGCTCGGCATGGTGGAAACCGACTCAGAGCCCCATTTCCTCTCCGGTGTGGCGCTCTGCTAATCGACTACATCGCGCTCGTCTCTATCGTCGTCTTCGGCACTCTGATCGCTCGCATGCTTGGCGGCGGCGCGCGCGCTGCGGGTAATTCCGCGGAGACTGCCGCAATCCTGCTCGCGATTGTCGTGGCCTCGCTGAATCTCGTAATACTGCCTGCGTTTACAGGACTGACGCTGGGCAAGTGGGCCACAGGCTTGCGCATCGAGCGTGTCGACGGCGCGCCTGTTGGAATCGGGCGCGCGTTGCTGCGTCACTTCGTTGGTTATCCGCTTTCGTTTGCACTGCTAGGACTTGGTTTTTTAATCGCGGCAGTCTCCGTGCATGGCAGAGGTTTGCACGATATGATAGCCGGCACCATTGTCGTTCGTGAGGGTTCTATCTAATCTGTGCGGCCTAACACTGCGCCGCCTAAGTTTCTTCTAAAAAATGTCATCAGAGCTAATAGTTAAATACCCCGACCGCGCTCCCGACCATTTTCCACTCGGGCGGCTCCGTATAACTATCGGCCGTTCCGCTCGGAACGATTTGTGTATCCCCGATCCGTTCGCGTCCCGCGTGCACGCAGAGGTGCGCCGCGAAGGAGACGAGTACGTCCTGCAGGATCTCGGTTCGGCAAATGGCACGCTTTACAACGGCTCAACTGTCGATGGCGTGATCCATCTCACGGCAGGTGGACGCATTCAGATCGGCGAAACGGAGATCATCTACGACGACGGCACCTTCAACTCCGGTATGGGCGCCACGATGATCACCGACAACACGAGCAGCCTTCCGGAAGCGACGATCGCACTCGCCTCGGGAGATCGGACCACGTCCGGATTGCTCGAAGCGATCGAAGGCGCGCGCACTCAACCGGAAGAGATTGCCGCGACCACCGTTACGCCGAAAGCCAAGCACGGCGACTTGCTCGCACTGATCAGCAAGGTGGGTATCACTCTGCTCGCCTCCGCGACGCTCAACGAAACGCTCGAACAGATCGTCGCGCTCGTGTTCGAAGCTGTGCCGGCGGATCGTTGTTTGATCATGATGCGCGACGAGGGCAGTGAAGATTTGAGAGTGGCCGTCGCGCGTTTGAGAGATCGCGTTGGCGAAGTCGGCGAGATCCGGGTGAGCCGCAACGTGCTCGACGAAGTGGTGATTCGCGGGAAGTCAGTGCTTACGTCTGACGCGCAACACGATCCGAGATTTGCGAGTGGAACTGTTGTGCTCCAGGGCGTCAGATCAGTTTTGGCTGTGCCGCTCGGCGTTGCTGACAAGGTGTTTGGAATCATTTACGCGGATTCGCCGATCGCCGAAGGACGATTTACTGAAGATCACCTGAAGGTATTGACTACGCTCGCGTCTGTTGCCGCGATACGCGTGGAAAATGCGCGACTTGTTGAAGCACGTCTCGAACGCGAACGACTCGAGCGAGAGCTCGCGCTGGCGAGCGAGATTCAGCAACGCTTTCAACCGACTGCGCCGCCGCAGGTTGATGGTTATGAATTGCAGGGCATCAGTTTTCCCTGTTACGAAATTGGCGGCGATTACTACGACTTCATCGAGCGTGATGATGGGCGTCTCGTGATTGCGCTCGGCGACGTTTCAGGCAAGGGAACTGCTGCGGCGCTTTTGATGTCGTCGCTGCACGCGGCGATTCACGCGCAGTCAGCGTCGCACAATACGTTGTCGGCGACGATCTCCGCGGTAAATCGTTATCTGGCTGACAACATTCCCGCGAATCGTTTCGTCACGCTGTTTTATGCGGAGCTCGATCCGGACTCGGGTGCGCTGTCGTTCCTGAACGCGGGGCATAACCCGCCGTTGATCGTTCATTCGGCAGGGACCGTCGAGCAGCTTGCGTCGGGTGGTTTGCCGCTGGGCATCAAGCCTGATGCCGAGTATCGCGAAGGGCGCACTCAGTTGCAGCGCGGCGACGTGCTCGTGATCTATTCAGATGGTGTGACGGAGGCGGTCAGTCCGACGGGCGAAGAGTATGGGGCGACGCGATTGTATGAAGTCGTCTCGCGCAACATCGAAGCGTCGGCGGCCGGGATACGCGATCGGATCGAGTCGTCGTTGACGAAGTTTGCGCAGGGGACGAGCGCCGCCGACGACATCACGCTCGTGATCGTTAAGAGGCAGCCGTAGACAGGATATCTTGCAAATCCTGTCAAATATGGATCCAGACACTGACATAGGTGGCCCACTTCACCGCTTCCCTGTCACCAATCACTCTGCAATCGAGGGCGCGCGCAGTGACGATCAAATCATCCGTTGTCGCGCGTTCGACACGATCCTGACGAGCTACTGGAAACCCGCGTACAAATACATTCGCCTCAAGTGGCAGGCCGATAACGAAGACGCAAAAGATCTGACGCAGGCGTTCTTTGCGAACGCATTCGAGAAGAACCACTTCGCCAGCTACGACGCCGCGAAAGCCAGCTTTCAAACTTTCCTGCGCACTTGTCTCGACGGCTTCGTCGCGAACGAACGCAAAGCCGGACGACGGCTCAAACGCGGCGGCGACATGGACCACTATCAACTCGATTTCGCCACCGCGGAAACCGAGCTTGCCGCACATGCCTCAACCGATCTGACTCCCGAAGACTACTTTCACCGCGAATGGGTGCGTTGGATGTTCACGCTGGCTGTTGAGGAACTGCGACGGCGTTGCGATGAGTCAGGACGCGGCGTCCACTTTCAATTGTTTGAGCGCTACGATCTGCGTGACGACCAAAACGTCTCGTATGCGTCACTCGCAAGCGAATTCGATCTGCCGCCCGCGACTGTGAACAACTATCTCGCTGCCGTGCGTCGTGAGTTCCGGCGTGTCGTGTTGGAGAAGTTGCGTGAGATCACTGCCACGGATGAAGAGTTTCGAACTGAAGCTCGCTCGTTGCTCGGAGTCGACGTGAAATGAAGTGGCTTTCGGACGACAAGTTGAACTATCTGCGCGCCGTCGTTGCTAATCCGGATTTCAGTTCGACAAAGTACACGTTCATCAAAGAGCTTGGGCGTGGCGGCATGGGCACGGTGTATCTGACAGAAGACCGCGAGCTCAACAGGCTCGTCGCGATCAAAGTGCTCAACGTTCCCCAAGTAACGGAAGATTTGCGCAACCGCATGATTCGCGAAGCGCAGATCATTGCGCGACTCGAGCATCCGGGGATCGTTCCGGTGCACGACGTCGGCGTGCTGCCTGACGGGCGAGTCTTCTACGCTATGAAGTATGTGCGGGGCAGCAGGCTGGATGACTATGCGGCGCAGAACGGTTCGCTTGGAGATCGGCTGAGGAAGTTTCAAGCTGTTTGCGATGCAGTTGCGTTTGCTCACGCGCACGGCGTGATTCATCGAGATCTCAAACCGCAGAACATCATGATCGGATCGTTTGGCGAAGTGCTTGTGCTGGATTGGGGCGTCGCGAAGATCTTAGCCACAGATAACACAGACGAAGACGGATTTATCCGCATCCATCCGTCTAATCCGTGGCCACATGATACGTCGGCAGGAACGGTGATCGGCACGCGCGATTACATGTCACCGGAACAAGCCCGAGGCGAGACAAGTCAACTCGACGAGCGCGCAGATGTTTATTCGCTCGGCGCAGTTCTCCATTTCCTTCTAAAAGATCAATCCAAAGTCGGCAAAGCCGCCGCAGCAATCTGTTCGAAAGCAATGGCGCCGGCAAAAGAGAGCAGGTATTCGACTGCGTCTGAGTTGTCAGCGGAGATTGGCCGCCTGCTCGACGCGCAACCCGTTTCTGCATACCAGGAGAGCGCCATCGAGAAGGTGAGCCGCTGGGTCAGCAAGAATCGTTTTCTTGTGTTACTGGTGCTCGCCTACCTGCTGATGCGAATTATTTTAGTTTTTACCTCTCGACCTTAAAGAATTCTCGGCAAACGTTTAATAGAACAACAGAACGCTTTAACAAAAGGAGAAATGGAAATGTCTAAGCCCCTGATTGGAGTATTGCTTGGCGCGATCCTTGGCTTGATTGACGGCCTGACTGCGTGGTTCACGCCGGCCGTTCGCGATCAGCTCCTTGGAATCGTGATTGGTTCCACACTCAAAGGAATAATCGCGGGAGTCGCGATCGGCTTCTTCGCGAAAAAGTTTCACTCGTTGCCGCTGGGAATCGTGTTTGGCCTGCTGGTCGGCGCATTTTTGGCCTGGCTGGTGGCGTTCATGCAGGGCGGCTATTACTTCGAGATCATACTGCCGGGCACGCTGGTCGGATTGATCGTCGGCTTCGCGACTCAGAAATACGGAAAGCCGGCTTTAACGGCCAACACATAAAGGAGAACAAATAATGCCGAGAGTTGTTCATTTTGAGATTCACGCGGGCGATCCCGATCGCGCCGTCAACTTCTACAAGACGCTTTTTGGATGGACGTTTCAAAAGTGGGAAGGACCGATGGAGTACTGGCTCGTCACGACCGGCCCGAACGATCAGTCGGGAATCAACGGTGGTCTCGTGCGGCGTCAGGGTGAAATCGACGGGCAAGCGGTGATTGCTTACGTGTGCACTGTCGATGTAGCGGATGTCGATGCGTCGACGCAGACTGCGTTGGCAAACGGAGGGCAGATTGCGCTTCCGAAGATGGCGATCCCGGGAATGGGTTGGCTGGTTTACTGCAAAGACACCGAAGGAAATATTTTCGGTATGATGCAAGGCGATCCGAACGCAAAATAACGTAGCCGCGGATGAACGCGGATCTGCGCAGATCTATCTGCGTTAATCCGCGTCAATCTGCGGCCCTAATCGCTTGGCTTACCTTGCAGCAGCGGCTCGGCTTTCAAAGTCTGTGGTCCATTCTCATTGCACAACGCGAACGATCCGCCTTCGTACATCGTCACGCCGGCGTATTCGCCTTTCGCATTGAGAATGTAGAAACTGATTCCAAACGCCGGCAACCCGCGGCTGTTCAAGAGCCGCTTCTCGATCGTGTTGTTCTTGATTCGATTCAACACTTCCATGCCCGCGTCTTTCGGATGAGCGCCGCGACGCATTTCCTCCACGATCACAAACGAACACAGATTGAAAAGATTCGCTTCGCCGCGTCCCGTCGAACCGGCGGCGCCAACCGCGCCATCGACGTATAGACCAGCGCCCAGGATCGGCGAGTCGCCCAGGCGTCCGGGAATCTTCCACGAGAGCCCGCTGGTCGTCGTGACGCCGCAGATCTCGCCTCGCGAGTTGATGCCGTCGCAGTTTATCGTGCCGTGCATGTTTTCCTCACGCAGCAGACCCTCCGCCAGCATTTCGCGGGCTGCGCGCTCGCCGGCTGCTATTCGCTTTTTCGGATCGAGGTAGTGTTCGGGGTCGCTTCTA
>Ga0157373_10003067_pt1 | contig 12612 bp, 6 predicted proteins | sample C65metaG_FD_113460 | JGI IMG/M metagenome (GOLD analysis project Ga0157373, IMG submission 113460) | Corn rhizosphere microbial communities from Kellogg Biological Station, Michigan, USA - C6-5 metaG | ecosystem: Host-associated > Plants > Roots > Rhizosphere > Soil | place: USA: Michigan... | reverse complement strand
GTTCATTTAAGTTAACATTTATTTAATCTTTGGTTGATGTGTTGCTTCATATTCAAACTTAAATTTGCAGTGTATGACTGTGTTATCTAAAAGTAAGATTCTGGATTTCATTGCGGGCGACGAAACTGCCTTTGCCCATATCTATAACCTGTATTACAGGGATATTAAGTCGTACTGCTTTAAGCATACGCGCTCTGCTGAAACTGCTGAAGAACTGGTCAGCGATGTGTTTCTCCGCTTTTGGGAAGCACGTGCACAGTTTGACCCTGAACGTGATGTAAAACCATACCTGCTGACGATTACGAAAAATGTAACCTTTAGCTGGCTGAAAAGAATGATCAGTGACCAGAAGATGAAATCTGAATTTCGGGGACGCTATCTTTCTGATCAGGATGCTGCCAACCAGGATGTGGTCATGACCGCCGCTATGGATCTGAGCGTATTGCGCGGAATCATTGGACAGCATATGCCGTTGAAGAGGAAACAGGTGTTTGAGCTCTGTAAAATCGATGGTCTCTCGTATGCCGAAGCGGCCAATGTCCTTGCCATCAGTAAAGAAACGGTAAAAGAGCACATGAGTCTGGCAAAAAAAGATATGAACAGACTCGCGGATGCCGCAGATTATCTTTATCTTCTGATACCTGTTCTGGCTGCAGAAAATTATTTTTTTTAAACTGATCCCCCCTACGCCTGATGCTCAGTAGTATATAGGAGTATGAAGTTGAGTGATAAAAAGAATCTCTATCAAAGATTTTTGAATAAAGAATTAGATACAGCAGAGCTGGATGAGTTTTTCCAGTTGGTGGAGAACGGGGAATTTGACGAAGATTACCTGGAGGTAATGCCGGATCTGGATGAAGAAGGAAGTGTCGCTGCGCCTGTGGTACAAAAACCTGTATTCAAATTTTTCAGCAGAATGGCGATCGCTGCGTCACTGCTCCTCGTTGCCGGTTTTGGCTACTGGTCTTACCGCAAGGCTGAAAATATCAAACAACAATCAACATATACCGTCGTACAGGTTCCTGTAGGTTCCATGAAGATCATCACCTTGAAGGATCATTCTGTCATTACGCTGACTTCCGGATCTGTCTTCAAATATCCTGCTGCTTTCGCCGATCATCACCGCCGGGTATTTCTTTTGAAGGGGAAAGCCTTTTTTCAGGTGGCTAAAGATAAAACTAAACCATTTACCGTCTTCTCTGCCAAATTATCTACTACCGTTCTCGGTACTTCCTTCACAGTGGAAAACTACCGCAACTATGGTGTGGAGAAAATACGTCTTTTTACAGGACGGGTGCAAATAGGCAGCAGGGATAAAGATTTTGCACCGGTGCTGCTCAATCCTGGTCAGCAATATATGCAAAGTGGCCTTTCCGGTATCAAATCTATTTTTACGAATACCACTGAAGTTAAGCCACATTCGGAAGATGGTACACTGGAATTTGATGGTACCACGCTTTCTGAAGCCTTAATGCGGGTAGCTGACTATTACAATACTGATTTGCATTTTGACCAGCACCAGCTGTCATCCTTTACCATTAGTGGCAGGTTCAGCAATGAACCCATTGAAGATGTGCTGCATACATTACTATTTACTCACCATTTAAAGTTTAAAAAAATCCCTGAGGGGTATCGGATTATGAAATAAGGCAGCAATAGATCAGGTACAACCTGACAATAAGAAGGAGTACTGCTGGCGGCAGTACTCCTCTTAATTATCGGCAAAGCCGACAAAAAACAATGATAAATTACGATTCACAGGCGCAATAAACCATTCCAAAAGTATGATTATATCTTTACTGTCCAAAAAAAAATATGCAGTATATCCTAATAAACATCTAAAACTTATAACTTTTTTAATAGTTTTTTTATCAATTAACAAGCTTTCCAAAAGTTTTGCTCAGTCTGGTAACATCTCTCTAAATTACAAGAGCTGTAATGCGCAGCAGTTGTTAAAGGAGCTGGACCGGCAGTCTCCATATACTTTCTTTTTTGATCCCGGTCAAATGAGTGGGCTGCAGCTGCAGAATATCAGTTACAAAAACACCCAAATCAAAGTAGTGCTGGAAGATCTGGAGAAAAAAACAAATCTTAGCTTTTCAATACTCAATTCGAATATCTCTGTAAGGCTGGTTGCAAAGATTCCAGTAAAAAAGCAGGAGCCGGGCAAACTCAGCGGCAAAATCACAGATGAAAAGGCACAGGATTTTCCAAGTGCGGGGATCCGGGTTGCGGAGCTGGGCAGGGGCATGCAGAGTTCCCTTGACGGAACGTATACGCTTGAGCTTCCTCCCGGAACCTATACCCTCGAAATTAGCTATGTCTCGTACCAAACCCAGCGAATAACAGGTGTGCAAATCAAACCGGGGGCGGTAACTAAACTGGATGTTTCCATGAAACCTGCAGCTAATGCGCTGAAGGAAGTAGTGGTTACGTCTGGTTTTCAACGTGCTTCAGCAGCTGGATTGTATGCAAGACAAAAAAATGCTGCTGGTATAACCGATGGTATTTCTGAGGCCCAAATTGCCCGAACACCTGATAACAACGTAGGGGCGGTGTTAAAAAGAGTAAGTGGGTTAAACGTGGTGGATAACCGATATGTAGTAGTTCGTGGTTTGAGCGATCGCTATAACCAGGCCCAGATTGATGGGGTAACGCAGCCGAGTACGGAGATGAACCAGCGGAATTTTGCGTTTGATGCGATTCCGGCGGAGATTGTGAGTAGTGTAGTCGTAAACAAAACAGCGACGCCGGATCTGTCTTCAGAATTTGCCGGTGGTCAGGTTAGTGTGAATACTTTAGATGTACCGGTACAGAATTTCACGCAGTTCCAAATCGGCACAGGTTACAATACCAACACCATAGGAAAAGACTTTATCCAGGCCGGCAAAAGGGGCGGGGCAGAGTTTTTTGGTTTTCCTGCTAGCGGACACAAGCTGGCGCCAGGTATGAAAAGCTGGAATTTTAGTACTATCCCTATTGCTCCCGCGTATACTGTTGCACAAAGCAGAACATTTGATCCGGAGGGATTCAGGATGTACAGATATGGTTTCCAGCCCAACCAAAATTATAGGTTCAGCTTTGGTCGTGTCTATCCGCTAAAAAACAATCTGAATTTTGGTTTTGTGGGTGGTGCAACTTTACGCAATAGTCAGGAAATAAATGAGTATATCAGTAGAAGGGCCGGTGCGCAGCCCACATATATCGATAGTGTAAATCACCGTCAGAACGGAATAATCTACAAATTCAACTCTATGCTCAGCGGTTTGCTAAATCTTGGTCTGCAAGGAAAAGCATTTAAGCTAAGTTTCAGGAACCTGTATTCTCATACTTACAAAAATGACAACTACACTTATGAAAGTGCAGATCCTGATAACCTAAGTAATACTTCGCCTGACTTCAGAATAAAATTCAATTTGCAGTCACCTGAAAGCACCACAGTTTTACAGCATAAACTCGAGGCTGAGCATAATATTGGTGAAAGTGGTATCAAATTTTCCTGGAATGCTTCCTATACGAGTGTCAGGCAGAGTATTGATGACAGGCGCAGATCCAAAGCGCGAGGCTCAGGAAAAATTAATGGTATTCAATACTTTCAGCGTCATTTGGTAAACAACCCTTCCGCCATGGATGGAGATGCAGATTACCGTCTATATATGGATACCAAAGAAAAAGATTACAATTGGGGAGCTAATCTATCAAAGAGCTTTGACGTTTTAAATGATAAAATCCTGTTTAAAATCGGTTATAGCGGCTTTAACAAAAAGCGTAAGCTAAAAAATACCACGGCAGAAATATACAGTACAGATAGGGCGATAATTCCTGTGGGCCCCTATGAATACAGTTTGCGGCCTGACAAAGTTGGAACAGGACCAGGACAAATATTTTACTTTATACCAGGAAACAGTGGTTCCCAATTCAATGGAGTGGCAACATCGAATAGTGCTTATGCGATGCTTGATCAACATTTTTTTAAGAAAATCAGGCTAGTATATGGGGTTAGAATGGAATCCTACAATCTGGCTAACTTGTATTATGCTAATCCGGATTCTATAGCAGGAATTAACAAGGATGTACGGAAGAATTATTTGCCTTCGGTAAATGCAACTTATAGCCTCACAGAAAATATGAATCTCAGGGCTTCGTATGCCGCTACCGTTGTTAGGCCTGATTTTAGGGAAACTTCGAATTTTAACTTGTATGATCCTGTACTCGACGCAACGATTCAGGGAGCAAATGTGATAAGTACGCTGATTAAAAATACGGATATAAGGTATGAATGGTATCCTAATCCCGGGGAAATTATCTCGATTTCAGGATTTTATAAAAAATTTGATAAGCCAATAGAGCTCGTTTTTCTTCAGGATGGAATTGTGGACCGTTATGCATTTCAGAATCAGAAGTCGGCCACAAATTATGGTCTTGAAATGGAAGTCCGAAAATCACTGGCCTTTATTTCTGATCTGTCCTGGCTTAAATATTTAACAATTTTTGGTAATGGTACCATCATCAGATCTAAGGTTAATGCATTAATCTACAAAGGTACACCAGAAAAGCCTATAGTGGAGGAGGGCAAATTTAAAAGACCGCTTTTCGGCCAGTCACCCTGGATTGTAAATGCCGGTATCACCTATTCCAGAGAACAGTATGGATTGAACCTGGTTTATAACAGATCTGGGTACCGCACCTATACCGTTCATAATTCACCAGACCAGGTTGAGTACGAAATGGGACGAAATCTCGTGGATTTGCAGTTATTTACCAGGATTTTTAAACAAAAAGCTGAGTTGAAACTCAATATCGCCAATCTTTTAAATGCTAAAAGTTTCTATTATCAGAATTGGGAAGGATATGATGGTGGAGGTTCTGGAGGGGTGACCACCTTAAAACCGGGAAAGTCTGATAAATACAAAAAGGAAGAGGGAGATTATATTAGCTACAGGATTAACTACGGCACTAACGTAAGTATGGCTTTTACTTATAGATTTTAGGTACATAGCGTAACTATCTGGTTGTTAAATAAATATTAATATTAAATTAACATAAATGTATATTTAATTAAATATTGTTCTATTAACTTTATGATATAACAAAAACCATAAACCAATTTTAAAACAATGAAACAATTCACAAAACAAGCACTGGCAATTGTAGCAATTGCCGCATTTGCAGTAGCAGGATGTAAGAAAGGCGCTGACGGGAATTTTGATCGTTCAAATGGAGCTGGCGGGCCCTTTGACGGAGCAGACTCAGTAATCACCGGGAACATCACTGCAAGCAGAACTTTAAGTCCTGGGAAAGTTTACAAGTTAAACGGAGTAGTTTATGTAACTGGCGGAGCAAAACTAACCATCAAACCAGGTACAGTGATCACCCGTGGAGAAACTGTAAACTACAAAGTTGATCCTTCGACATCTGTTATCAATTCCATCGCAGGAGTTTTGGTAATTACCAAAAATGCAACAATTGATGCGGTAGGTACGCCTACACAGCCAATTGTATTTACTACACCAAATGACATCGGTTCACGTGTAGCTGGTGATTTTGGTGGGGTAATTATACTTGGTGAGTCAACGACCAACAAACCTACGACTCAGATCATTGAAGGTTTACCACAGTATGATGCCAATGGAAATTCTTTGGGTGTCGATATTACTTATGGTGGATCAATCCCTGCTGATAACTCAGGCAGATTCCAGTATGTGCGTATCGAGTATGCTGGTTACAAACTGGCAGAGAACAATGAGATCAACGGTCTGACGCTGGGTGGAGTGGGATCAGGTACGCAATTGGATCACGTTCAGGTTTCATGGGGTGCTGACGATGCCTTTGAATTCTTTGGAGGTACAGTAAACGCAAGCTACCTGGCTGCAGTTGGAAATGATGATGATGATTTTGATACTGATTTCGGTTACAGTGGTAGCATTCAGTATGCATTCGGATTAAAAGATCCTTCATCTACGCATAGTACAAGCGGTGGCGTATCGGACTCTAATGGTATCGAATCTGATAATGATGGATCCGGTTCATCGGGCGGTCCTAGGACAAAACCAGTCTATTCAAACTTTACTTTACTTGGATATGCTGCACAAACTACAAGCCTTCGTTCCGGAAACCGCTGGAGAAGAAATACTGACCTTTCGATCAGTAACTCGATCATTGCTGGTTACAATACAGGTGCTGAATTTGAATCTGCAGGTACAATCTCCAGCGCAACAGGATTTGCAAATAACAAGCTTCATGGTTACACAGTGGCTTCCGCTACCACTTTACCAACATCAAACAGCTTGTCAACGGCTGCCGATGCTACCTCATTTATAGACCTTGGTGGTACTACGGCTAATCCATTGAGTCCGTTCTATTCCTCAGCAGTACGCGGAACGTATACTGTACGGAACTTACTGGCCAGAACGGATAATACAAAAGGTGCAGTGATTGCTTCAAACCTATCAAACTGGAATTCAGGATGGTTGAATTTCAATTTCCAGGAAAGTTATGACTAATCAGTCAAAAGTAATTTAGAAATTTTATACAGGAATAGCTTGTCCTCATTTGAGGACTGCTATTCCTTATTCGTGCATTATGAGAATAAATTTATACCTAACACTATGTCTTCTCGTCTGCTGCATTTTGTTTTCCTGCTCTAAGGGAAGTCCGGTAGACGAGCCCGCATTTGGTGGTTTATTGTTAACACATTTCACTTTCGAAAAAATAGATGCTATTGCCGGCGATGATCAGAAAGCTCTGCTGCCAGGTAGTAATGTGAACTTAGTATCGGGTAAAAACCGGTTCAGATTTTATAATAATGAGGTTTTACTATTGGATACCATGCTCAATGTCAAACCATTTGTGGTGACAAACTACTATGTATTCAAACCCGGGGATAGGGATCAGCTCAAAATTCTGGACAGGCAGTTCAACGGATTGGAACATGAGACTTTGCCAGATTCGGGTTCAGTAAAATTCAGCCTTGCCAATTTAAATTACGCCTTACCTGACAAAGTCAATATTGTCCTGAGCACCATCACCTATGTAAATGGCATAGCAAGGGAAATACAGGCTGGTGAATTCCTGAATGTTTCCAGATCATTTTCATCCTTCCAAAAAGTTCTGATAGGAAAAGGTCAGATAGTGGGCTCGACGGAACTCATAAAAATCACGGTAAAGGACCTCAATCAGAATGTGATAGCTACTTCTTCGGTGACATTTCCGGTCGGTCCGGGAAACCTATTGACAAGTTCCGTATTTCTCATCTATATCGGTGTCAATAATGCATCGACCATTTTGATGAGCAAATAGATTATGCTTAATCCTTAGTCAATTAACGTACAAAAAATTTTCAAATGAAAAATATTCTACTTTTTTTCTTAACTCTTTTCAGCATTTCAGTATTCGGTCAGACGAACATGGAAATGCAGATGATTATCTTCCCAAAATATATTGAGGGTGGTGCTGCTCAGGGGCGGGGTGGCATTCCCTATGTTTACAGGGCAAAAATAGCAGGTTTAAAACCAAACCTTACCTATAGGTACAATAATAAAATTGCAGTGGCTACCACGACTTCAGCCAGGGCACTTACTTATGTTTATCTCCTGCCGCCAGAGAACGCAGTGACCGATCCGGCTTTCCCTTCTAAAAATTATTACAGACCTCCCTCGAACACAAGCAGTAATGGTCCTCCGGCGGGGACGCTGATTTCTGATTATGGAGAATTCAAAACAGATGCTACCGGAGCCTATGAGGGTTGGTTTATCCAGGAAACAGTTGCTGGTCGCGCAGTGGGTTCTGCAGTATTACTCCGGATAAATTTAAATGATCCTGAAAATACCGCAAACCTTGGTGCAATTGCTACTGTTGTCCATTCTCCTGCTGATCAGCCCCTGATTGTAACATCCATTCAGGGAGATGCAAATGATGGATTAGCTGAAAATTCATATGGTACAGCAATCAGAAGCACGAGCGTCGCTGGCGGTAAAGCAACAAATCTTGTTTTTTTATATGATAATAAAGAAGGTACGGGCCGCCCGGTTTCGGGGACATTCCTTGAGGATGACGGTGTTACAGGTACCAGAGCTGAAGGTGGGACTATAGGTTATGCTCCTTTTTACTTCGATCAGGTGAATGGTGGCGACCGTACCTGGGGATCTATGATCTATAATACAGATGCAAAGGGTATCCGTCGTATCGAACAGCGTAGCCTCGAAACCGGAGAAGTGGTTGGATACAACACTTCGGAAGATGGTTCATGGCCTGATGGTTTACATCAGGGGCAAACAGTTTCTACAGTAAATATAAAACTCGGTTCTGGTACAGACGGGCTGGAGGCGATCGTGATTGATGGTTCAAAAGTAACGTTAGCACCCGTATTATCTCCGCAAACGGTAACTTTTACAAATACCTTCCCTGCGACATTTAAGGTAGGGGATCCTGATTTTACGTTGTCTGCAAGCAGTACAGCAGGTTTAACTGCCTTTCAATACACTGCTGCTCCTGCTGGAATACTTGAAATTACTGGCAGCAATGTAAAAATTGTGGGCGCAGGAACAGCTGTAATTACGGTTACTGAACCGGGAAATGCCAGTACCAGTCCGGGAACAGCTACGAAAAGCATCGCCGTGGAGGGAGCGCCACAGGCGATCAGTGGACTTTTACCTACCTACGCAGCAACGTATGGTGATCCCAATTTAGTGTTGTCCGCTACCGGCGGAGCAAGTGGTAATGCTGTTGTTTATACTTCTGATAATCCGGCAATCGCAGAGATAACTGAAGGTAATCAGGTGGTGTTTAAAAAAGCAGGTACTGTTGTGATCAGGGCTACGCAGGCTGGAAATGCTGTTTATTCTCCTGCACCAGAAGTTACCACCAGCCTCAGCATTGCAAAAGCCAGCCTGGATGTGATCGCTGAAAACAAGACAAAAACACAGGGAGCTCAAAATCCCGTTGCTACTTATGTCTTCGGCCCCTTCAAAGGTAATGACGATGCAAGTGCTGTGACCGGAACTCCCGTGCTAACCATTATGGCAGATGCCAGCACAAGGCCGGGAGTGTACGACATCGCTGTGGATGTCTTTGGAATGACCTCAGAGAAATATACTTTCAATCCTGTCAGTGGAAGCTTAACTATTGTAGCAAAAATCGATCAGATCCTCAGCTTTACAAACTTTCCACCTGCGGCAACATATGGTTCCCAGGCTTTGCCTTTTCAGGCGAGTAGTAATTCTCCGAACGAGATTACCTTTGCCACAAGTGATGCCAATGTGGCAACCGTAGAAAAGAATGCACTTGGGGAATGGGCAGTAAGTATTAAAGGTGCGGGTGAAGCTGATATTACAGCATCACAGGCTGAAGATGCCGAATATGCTGCGGGGTCTGCTGTACAGCATATTAGCGTGGCAAGGGCTCCGCTAACAGTGATTGCAGAAGATAAAGCCAAACTTACAGGTGAAGCGGATCCTGCTTTTACGGTGCGTTATGAAGGTTTTGTCAATAATGAAGGTCCGGCCAGCCTCAGTGGTAATCTTTCATTTAACAAGCAGGCTGATGGTGCCAATTTCCTGATCGTTCCTTCGGGACTCAGTGCTGCTAACTATACCATCACCTATGTTAATGGAAAGCTCAGCGAGGGTAACGTCGCTTTTGCAAATTTACATAAGGTTTATGGTGATGCGGATTTTAACCCGGGTGCCAGAAGTTTGTCCGGAATTACGCCTACCTATACCATCGCAGACCCGACTATCGCGATACAAAGTGCTGGTATTGTTCATATCCTGAAAGCAGGCAGCACAACGATTACGGCAAACTTTGGTCCCGGAGAAACGGCGGTAGCACAGCTGACCATTGATCAGAAAATGGTGACTGTTACGCCGGATGCGCAGACAAGAATTTATGCGCAGCAGAATCCTGAATTGACGGTAAGATACGATGGCCTGGTCAATGGGGAATCTGATTTCGTCTTTACCAATAAACCCAATGTATCTACAACTGCTACAGCAGCCTCATCAGTGGCGAAATATGCAATCACTGCATCAGGTGCGACCGCCGCAAATTATCAGTTTACTTACCTGCCTGGTGTATTGACAATCACCCCGGCGGCCTTAATGGTAAAAGCTGAGGACAAAACTAAATTATACGGGCAGGCAAACCCGGAATTCACATTAAGTTATGCGGGACTTGCCGCGCAGGATGACCCTGCAAGCCTGAACCTGCAGACAGCACTGGCAACGACTGCTACGGAGGCTTCGAAGGTTGAGCTATATCCAATTACTGTGACAGGTATAGCAAATACCACTAACTATGCTGTTTCCTATACGAATGGTACACTATCGGTAACACCAGCCTCACTGAATATTAAAGCAAATGATCTTGAAAGGGCGCAGGGCCAACCCAATCCGGTATTTACCTTTACTTATACTGGTTTTGTAAACGGAGATCTGGCATCCGGGCTGACTACAGCTCCAATAGGCAGTACAACCGCTGTACAAAATTCGGCGAAGGGAATTTATCCGATAACAGTAACCGGTGCCACATCACCCAACTATGCAATCAACTATACCGATGGGCAGTTATTTGTAAAAGGAGTTCAGACTATTGTCTATAATGACCTGCCAGCTGTAGCTTATGGAGAGGCACCTTTTACTCCTGCAGCTTCCTCAGAAACAGGTTTGCTGCCAGCATTCAGTTCAGATAATCTGAACGTGGCCATCATTGAAAATGGAAGAGTAAAAATTATCTCAGCCGGTACTGCCAATATCAGTGCGACTTTTCCGGCGACAAGTGATTTTGTTGCCTTGACAGTGACGAAACCTTTAATTGTCACCAAAAGAACGCTTATCGTCAGGGCAGACAGCAAGTCGAAGACTTATGGTCAGGCTAATCCTGCACTGACTGCCTCATATGAGGGCTTTGTCAACGGCGAAACCGTATCTACAGCGCTTTCTGCTCAGGCAATCCTGACTACTGCCGCGACACCTTTATCACCAGCAGGAACCTACCCGATTACAGGTACTGCAGCTTCTGCACAGAATTATAATCTGGTGTATGAAGCAGGTGTACTGACAGTAAATAAAGCAGCGTTGACTGTTAGTGCAGATAATAAGTCGAGAGCTTTTGGTCTGGAGAACCCTGTTTTTACCTTTAGGTACAGCGGTTTTGTAAATGCAGAAAATGAATCTGTAATTCAGATTGCACCTCTGGCTACTGTTACGGCGGTGACAGATTCTCCGGCGGGTACTTACCCCATTACACTTTCTGGAGGAGCAGATGAGAACTATTCCTTCACCTATGTAAATGGTATCTTAAATATAGTTTCCACAACAAGAACCCTGGTTATGAATGCCTTGCCGGTAAAATCCGTAGGAGACCCTGATTTTGTACCTGTGGTAACATTGAGCAGCGGCGAAACACCTGTCTTTACAAGTTCCGATGCTGCAGTAGCAACAATTGTAGACAATAAAATCCATGTCATTGCTGCAGGTAATGTGACGATTACTGCTACCGCTCCGGATAATATCAGCTATTCAAGTAAACCAACTGCCAGTCAGCTGTTGGTAGTGAATAAAGTAAATCAGACTATCACCTTTGAAAGTATTCCGGCGCTGAAAACAAATGGTACCTATACACTCAAAGCAACAGCAAGTTCAGGATTGCCGGTTACATTTACTGTTTCTGAACCCTCTCGTCTGACATTAACCAATGGAGAGATCAAAGCTCTGCGCATTGGCAGCGTGGAGGTATCTGCAACCCAGGCCGGGAATAACCAGTATGCGGCAGCAAAAATCGTAGTCCGCCAGGTGGTCATTACCGATGCTGATGGGGATGTGTTGAAAGTTAACCCTGCATTATCCCTCAACGGAGATGGACTGAATGATTTCCTCACTATTGACGGTATCAAAGATTATCCCCTGAATAAGGTAACGATTATTAACCGGACTGGTATCAAAGTGTTTGATATCGAGAATTATGATAATGATCAGAACGTGTTTACGGGTAAGTCTAAGTCTGGAACACTGTTGCCTCAGGGTACATATTTCGCATTGGTGGAATATCATGACGACAGCAAGGTGAAACGTAAAACAGGTTATTTTATTCTTAAATACTAATTCAAATGAAACTATTTAAATCGGCTCTGCTTACATGTGTTATGCTCATGATCAATATGGTCGGCCGGGCACAGCAGGCCACTTCATACACACAATATTCAGATAACCAGGTTCCTTTTAACTCCACCTATTCACTATTGGATAAAGCCGGGTCCGTCAACCTGAACAGCAGAAAACAGTGGGCAGGCATCGAGGGGGCGCCATATACTTTTCAGTTGAATGGTAGTTTGCCCATTGAAAGCATCAATGGTGCAGGGGGCCTGTCAGTTACTTATGATAAGTTTAATATTGAAAAACTGACGGAAGTTTCTGCATTTTTTGCAAAGGCAGTACAGCTGTCTGAAAGTAATTTCTTTGCAGCTTCATTTAATGCGGGATTCAGAAATTACAGGGCCACCTACTCTGAAGTCGATGGAAATGACCCAAGTTTCAGGGATGATATCCGGGAAACCGTAGGGACTGTAGGATTGGGATTGATGTTATATAGCCCTGAAAAGTATTATATAGGTGCTTC
>Ga0157373_10003065_pt1 | contig 12616 bp, 11 predicted proteins | sample C65metaG_FD_113460 | JGI IMG/M metagenome (GOLD analysis project Ga0157373, IMG submission 113460) | Corn rhizosphere microbial communities from Kellogg Biological Station, Michigan, USA - C6-5 metaG | ecosystem: Host-associated > Plants > Roots > Rhizosphere > Soil | place: USA: Michigan... | reverse complement strand
GAATGAAGAGGGGTGAATGTGGCGGCGGTTTTCAACCGCCATGCCATTCATTCACCCATACCATTCATTCACCTCAGCTTTGCGTTGGGCATGGCGGTTGAAAACCGCCACCACGTTCACCAAGGAGGGAAGAGGGAAAATCCGCCTGAGGGAGGAAATTGCTTACGCCTGAACCGTGGCCACTACCTGGTGGGGTGCGGCGGCGATGGCTCCAGGATTTGCGGCGACGAGGTGCTGGAGATCATGGTAGCCCCAGGTGACGGCGATGGATTGCATCCCGGCGTGGCGGGCGGTTTCGAGATCGATGGTGGAGTCTCCGATGAAGATGCAGTCTCCCGCAGGGAGGTCCATTTTTTCGCAGATGTGGATGGCTCCGGTGGGATCTGGCTTGTGGGGGATGCCGGATTCCTGCCCCTGGATGTGATGGAAGCGGATGGTGGGAAACAATCGCTCCACGATGGCGACGGTGAAGGGATGGGGCTTGTTGGAAAGAACGGCGAGGAGGTGACCTGCGGATTGAAGGCTTTCCAACATCTCTTGAATGCCTTGGTAGGGGATGGTGCCTTGCAGCCACGTTTGATCGTAATCGGCCTTGAATGCTTGCTCGAGGGTATCGATGAGTGCCGTCTCGATGTGCGGCAGGGCGGCGCGGGTGACGAGATTTCTGGAACCGTTTCCAATGAATCCACGGACTGCGGCTGGGCCATGGGTGGGCAGGTGGTGTGCCTCAAGAGCGCGATTCAATGAGCCGTTAATGCCAGGCAATGAATCTACGAGGGTGCCATCCAGATCGAAAATGAGTCCGCGAATCACGGGCCGTTTTTAGCGGTGGAGGCAGAGTAGGGAAGGCTTATTAAAAGCCGATGAGGGAGACCAACTCGGTATCGCTGAAATCATCCAGATGGTCAGCCGCTACGATGAGAGTCTCGGTTTCTGCCTCATCCTGGAGGGCGGCATAGTTTTCCGCAGACTTCACCTCTGCTGCTGCGGTCTGAAGCGCGGGTGCATGGGGAGAGGGGGATATGGTGAGGACGAATGCGACAACGGCAGTTGCAGCCATGGCCAGGCCACCGATGGAGGCGGGCAGGAACCACTTTTTCCAGAAGGGCTCGTCCTGTTCCATGAAGCGGGCGGACCGCACGGTGTCATTCACAAATCCCCGGGATGGGACTGGTGGAGCGGCCTGATCCAGCAGCTTCCAAATGGCATCGGATTCCCAGGAATCGTCGGAAGGAAGAGGGGGGCGGTTCATGGTTGGGGTGGCGATATGGGAAGAAACCGCAGTTGTCTGCGAAAGTTGCGCTCATCTTCATGAAAAATTCAGGTTCACTAGACACCGCGTTTGTCTCCCCAGATTCGGACGTGGAGGCGGTCGGCGAAGCGGTAGTTGCGATCCCGGCAGAGATCGGCCAGCCAGGGGCTGGTTTTTTCCAGCTCATCGGGAGTTCGGCCTTCTGGCATGAGCAGAATGTGCGATTTTGAAATGCCGTGGGCGCTGGAAAGTTGCTCGATTTCCTGTAAATCCTCCGGCGCGGCGATGACAAACTTGAACCATGCCTTGGGCGTGGCGGCGAAAAACTGCAGCGCTTCCGGGTTGATGCGGATCTTCTCCGGCATGAGGGAGTTGGTGAGCTTTGGCGAGACGTTGAATTGATCCACCGCAGCGGCCAATTCCGGCCCGGGCAGGCGGGTGCCATTCGTCTCCACCTCAAATTGGTGGCTCGGCTTGCGGCTGCGGATGATGCGGATCATTTCCAGAAAATCCGCTTCCTGCAGCAGAGGCTCGCCGCCGGTGATTACGGTGCGGTCGCATGGATAAGCGAGGATGAGGCGGGCTGCCTCCCGGGGGCTCAGTTCCACCGTTACATCCTCCTTGTGGTGCTTTGTGTAGCCGGGCAGTGCGTCCTTTTCATGCGTCCATGGAGTGCCCACGAAGTTCCAGGTGTGATCCGTATCGCACCAATTGCAGTGGAGATTGCAGCGGGTGGCGCGGATGAAAACCGCAGGTGCTCCCACATGGACGCCTTCCCCCTGGATGGTGTGGAAGATTTCCGGGCCGTCACCGAGTTTCGCGAGTTTCATATCCGCCACAGATGAAACATGGGAAGGACGCGGATGGACACCGCTTTTTCCGCAATTTAAGCTGCCCCCATGAGTATCATCACCCGCCGGGGAGATTCCGGAGAGACGGATCTGCTTTTCAACAGGCGCATTGCGAAAACTTCTGCACGGATCGAGGCTGTTGGCTGTGTGGATGAGCTGAATGCCGCATTGGGGCTGGCGCGAGCGGCAGAGGTGAGGCCGGAACTGGTGGCTCTCATCGATGGTATCCAGAGTCGCCTAGTGGGGCTGATGGGAGAGCTGGCCACCCTGCCGGAGGATCTGGGGAAACATGCGGAAAAAGGTTACCCGTCCATCGGTGCGGCCGATGTGGAGTGGGTCTTCCAGATCGCGCGTGGCTATGAGCAGCGCGGGGTGAAATTCACCGGCTGGGCGGTGCCGGGTGCGGAGGGCTCACTGGCAAGGGCGGGGCTGGATTTTGCCCGCACCCTAGCCCGGCGTGCCGAGAGGGCCGTGTGGGCACTGCATGAAACAGGGGAGGAGGTAGGGGAAGAAATCCGCTTGTTTTTCAATCGCTTGTCCGACCTGTTGTGGATTCTGGCGCGGCTGGATGGAGACGGTTTGGAAAAATGACGCCTCTCCGTAAAATTGGGTTGCCAAGGGGTGGTCCTGTTCCTAGCTTCCGGCCCTCCACGAAGGGCAGGTGTCAGAGTGGTCGAATGAGCACGCTTGGAAAGCGTGTGTGCTGGTAACAGTACCGAGGGTTCGAATCCCTCCCTGTCCGCCATTTTTGAAATGGCAAGTGAGTGTGAGAAATAGCCGGGGCAACCCGGCTTTTTTCGTGGGTGGGTGTCATCTCCACCATCCTATTCTGAATGCCTGCATGAGCGTATGGCCGGACGGGTAGGGGTATTTTTCCTATGCCCTAGGGAACCGTTAGTTTTTTCTGTGTGCCTATCAATTTTCATGGACACGGAATGAAGGGAATCTAGCATGGCCGATGCACAGTGAGCTTTTACGCCCATACCCACCCCGCGCATTCTTCCCCCGAAGTCGCACCAAAACACTGGGAACCTCTCTTTACGCCTTTCGGTGAAGGAGCAGATCAGTGCCAGCGCGATTTCTGTGAGAAGTGTAAACACTTGGACCCGCGCCACGGCCATCTGAATAAAGTGGCATGGTGGACCGCCCACTTTGCTTCCAGCATGTTCGCCCCCTGTTCCCCAGCAGCCAAAGCTGCCTGGGAATGGGGGTATCTGGCAGGTCTTTGGCATGACTTGGGGAAGTTTTCTGAAATCTGGCAGACCTACCTGAAATCGAAGGCAGATCCGCACTCAGATGATGTTGCTGGAAAGGTGGATCACTCCACCATGGGTGCCTTGCATGCCGTCCAAAAGCATCCCGTGCTGGGGCATCTGCTGGCCTACCCTATCGCTGGTCATCACTCAGGGCTACTTGATGCGACTTCAGAAATCTCCTCCCAACAAAAGCGGTTGCAAAAAACGACACTACTGGCGGACCTGTGCGCACCTCCAGAATTGGTGAATCAAGAGATACCAAAGTCACTTCCTTTCCTTTTCTCAGACGATTACTCCGCCAGCTTTTTTATCCGGCTGATTTTCTCTTGTCTGGTGGATGCTGACTTTTTGGCGACCGAGGCATTCATGAATCCATCCCAGGCAAGGCTGAGGAATAAGTCCGAGCAAGATGTCATTCAGGAACTATCCCGGTTGGTGGATGCGAAGATCGATGCTTTCGATCCTCCAGCCTCGGAGGATCTGGTGAACCTGCAACGGAAAAAAGTAGTGGAAGACTGTCGGGCAGCGGCAGAGATGGACTCAGGCATCTTTTCTCTCACCGTCCCCACGGGAGGGGGAAAGACGCTTTCATCGCTTAGCTTCGCGCTACGCCACGCTCTTAAACACGGCCACCAGCGAATCATCTATGTGGTGCCATTCACTTCCATTATCGAGCAGAATGCGGATGTCATTCGGGAGATCGTGGAACCCTTGCAGACGGAATCGTTCACTCCGCTGATAGAGCACCATTCCTCACTCGCTCCGGAAAAGGAAACCGCGCAATCCCGCCTCGCTTCGGAAAACTGGGACGCGCCAATCATCATTACCACGGCAGTTCAGTTCTACGAATCCCTCTATGCAGCGAAAACTTCCCGCTGTCGCAAGCTCCACAATATTGCGAATTCCGTGGTGATTCTAGATGAAGCCCAATCACTGCCAGTGGATTTCCTCAAGCCCTGCCTACGGGTTCTGCAGGAATTATCCGATTTTTACGGAACTACCACAGTGCTCTGTACTGCCACCCAGCCAGCCATTCATCACACGGAGGAGTTCCCCATCGGTCTGAAAAACTGCCGGGAAATCATTCAGGACACGCGCGCGCTTTTCTCTGCATTGAAGCGCGTGGAAATGGTACCATTGGGAGATGTGCCGGATGCGGACCTCACTTGCCGTCTGATGGATCACCCACAAGCACTCTGCATCGTCAATCGGCGGAAACACGCCCAGCAGCTTTTCCAAATGCTGCAGGGAGAAGGAAACTATCACCTTTCCGCCCTGATGTGTCCGCAACACAGGAGCGAGATTCTGGCAGAAATCCGGCAGCGACTTAAAGACAAGAAAACGACCCGGGTTATTTCCACCCAGCTCATTGAGGCTGGCGTGGATGTCGATTTTCCAATCGTTTACCGCGCCATGGCTGGACTTGATTCCATCGCCCAAGCGGCAGGACGCTGCAATCGGAATGGCAAGTTGCTGCACTGCGGTAACACTTACATTTTCCGACCGGAAGACCTGAAAGGTGAAATGTATTTCCGAGAGACCGCGCAAGTATCGAATCAAATTATCGACATACATTCCGACATACTCGGTGAAGAGGCCATCCACCACTACTTCGATCTCTATTACTATCAGCAAAGCAAGCGGTGGGATTCCAAAGGTATTATTGATCAGGATACATTTCGATTGGACAGAGGAAGCAAAACATTCCCGTTCTACTTCCAATACAAGACAGCAGCCGATGATTTCCGCCTCATCGAAGATCGTCAGGTGCCCGTGATCATTCCTTACGATGCAAAGGCAAAAAAACTCATTTGCGAACTGGGCAATCCAAGTATTCCACTAAATCGCGAACTCTTACGCGGCCTCCAGCGCTACACCGTGCAGATCCCGAAGAAGGCCAGAGACGAAAACATCCGCTCTCTGGAGATATTACGCGATGGACAGTTCCATGCGCTTGTAGCCATGGATGTGAATTACTCACTCCATTTTGGACTTAGCTTTGAGGACGAAGTTTCTAGTTCAAAAACTCTTTACTGCGGAAACTGAAACGTTAGAAATTATCAATTAGTTTATCATCTTTATATGATCACGCATTTCAACCTTAAATGCCACTTATGAAATACGGAATAGCCCTCCACGTTTCTGGGGATTACGCGCTTTTCTCAAGACCCGAAATGAAGGTCGAGCGCGTGTCCTACGATGTGATGACACCATCTGCAGCCAGAGGATTGCTGGAAGCGATTTACTGGAAGCCTCAGATACGCTGGATAATTGATGAAATCCATGTGCTAAATCCCATTCGTTTCACGAATATCCGGCGCAATGAGATCGCGTCTAAGATTTCCGTGAAGGGTGGCAGCGGAGTGAATGCTGCCATGTTGGATCCGCAGATACGCCCTTCCATGGATGTGGCGGAGAATCGCCAGCAACGCGCCTCCCTGCTTCTGAAGGATGTTTCCTACCTCATCCGCGCACACGTTCATGTATTGGATGCGCGCACGGAGCGTGGTGATACCCCAGCTTCAGAGCAAGAAGCGGTGGGAAAACACCTTGATATGTTTAAACGCCGTGCGCGCAAGGGCCAAGCATTCCAGCAGCCTTACTTCGGCTGTCGGGAATTCCCTGCCCGTTTTGAATTGATCGAGTCAGAGACGGATTTCCCAGCACCTGACGAATCGCTGTTAGGAGAGAAAGATCTGGGTTTCATGCTGCATGACATCGAGTTCGATCAGGACCGCGTCACGAAAAAAGTGAAATCCACCACTCCTCACTTTTTCCGCGCAGCAATGCAGGATGGCGTGATCAAGGTGCCACAACTTCCCTTCCCCATCAGCGTATGATTCTCCAATCCCTTAGCGAACTCTACTCCCGGTTGGCGGAAGATCCCGCCTACGAAATCGCGCCTCCGGGTTTTTCGCCGCAGAAGATCAGCTTCCGCATTGTCATCAAGGAAAGCAACACAGCTGATATTGAGGATGCCCGTATTCCTGATGCGAAGGGAAAGCCGCAAAATATCGTGATGCTGGTGCCAGGCGAGGCAAAGCCGCCGGGTGCCGGAATCAATCCCTGTTTTCTTTGGGACAATCAGACTTACCTGCTAGGTCGCCAACCTGAAGACAAACCAGACGGCTTCGGCCAGAAGCGTTTCGAGGCATTCAGGCAACGGCATCTTGATTTGGAAGACACCATCAACACGCCGGAATTCTCCCGCGTTTGTCGCTTTCTGGAAAAGTGGTCTCCTGAGAAGATTGCAGAGCATCCCCAATTGGATGACTTGGGCACCGGATTCGGAGTCTTCCAGATTCAAGGAGAAAAGAAATTGGTCCATGAATCCCCAGCCGTCAGGAAATGGTGGATTGCCACTCAGAATGCTGCAGAAGCAGGCGATGCGGCGCAATGCCTGCTTACGGGAGAAGTAACAGCGATTGCCCGGCTGCATCCGAAGATCAAAGGTGTGGTGGGAGCGCAGGCTGCAGGAGCCTCTCTTGTTTCCTTTAATGCGAGCGCCTACGAATCGTATGGAAAAACCCAAAGCTACAATGCACCAGTGGGTGAAGATTCCGCCTTCCAATACGGAACTGCGCTGAATTCCCTGCTTACCGGACCACAGTCGAGGAAGCACCGCATCCGCATCGGGGATACCAGCACGGTCTTCTGGACAGAGAAGCCATCACTGGTAGAGAGTTGTCTGGCAGAATATTTTTCCGGTGGCTCTCAAGCAATCGAGGACGTGCAGGATTTGACCAAACGCGACCAGCTCCAGCGTCTGTTGAAAGCTGTGCGCTCTGGTGCTGGTTACGAAGAATTGGGAGAAAACGCCACGGCGTTTTTCATTCTGGGCCTTGCGCCCAATGCAGCTCGTCTCTCTATCCGCTTCTTTCACCGTTCCACCACAGCCGATCTGCTGGCAAAGCTGCACGATCATCATTGCTGCATGGAAATGGTGAGACAGTTCACCCAAGAGACAGGAAGCCGTTTTCCAGATCCGGAGTTTCCAGCCATCTGGCAGATCCTGCGTGAAACAGCGCGGGTGGCGGATGAAATCCCGCCGCTGCTGGGAGGAGCTCTCACACGATCCATCGTGGAAGGAACTCCGTATCCGGAAGGCCTCTTCGCAGCAATCATCCGCCGGATACAGGCGGACCGCACCATCAATTACCTCCGCGCCGCCACATTGAAGGCGGTGCTTGTTCGAAATCACAACCAATCCATTCCAATCATGTTAGACACAGAAACCACAGATCCAGCTTACCTGCTGGGACGGCTCTTCGCCGCCTTGGAAAAAACCCAGGAGGATGCCCTAGGAAACGTAAATGCAGGCATCCGGGATCGCTTCTACGGTTCTGCCTCCGCCACTCCTGTAAGTGTGTTCCCACGACTGCTGCGAACTTATCAGCATCACCTCTCCAAACTTGAAGGAGGAGCCAAGGTAGTGCGCGACAGGCTGGTTCAGGAAATTCTCTCCTCCATTGGCTCCACGGGATTTCCTAATCAATTCCCGCTCAAGAAGCAGGGAATTTTTGCCATCGGCTATTATCATCAGCGCAAGGATTTCTTCACCAAGAAGGAAAAGGAAACCACTCACTCTGAAGCGAGCAAGGCCACTGCCTGATCATCACTTTTTTAAAATAACCAAATCTATATAAAGCCACCTATCATGAACAATCGTTACGACTTTCTTTTCCTTTTTGACGCTCAGGATGCCAATCCGAATGGAGATCCAGACGCAGGCAATCTCCCACGTATCGATGTGGAGTCCGGCCAAGGTCTGGTGACCGATGTGTGCCTTAAGCGCAAGATTCGCAATTTCGTAGCCATGACGGCCAACGGCCAGAGCGGCAAGCGTATCTATTTTACCGAAGGTGCCGTGCACAACAATCAGCACAAGGAGGCCCACAAGGAAGCTGGCATCCCCGCCGCTGAATCCAAGGCACCCAAGGATGGCAAGAAAGAAAAGGCCACCCAATGGATGTGTGAAAACTACTATGATGTCCGTACTTTTGGCGCGGTGATGTCCACAGAAGTCAATTGCGGCCAAGTTCGGGGTCCGGTGCAGATCTCCTTTGCACGATCCATTGATCCAGTGGTTTCCAGCGAGCATGCCATTACCCGCTCTTCCGTAACGAATGAAAAAGATGTGGAGAAGGAACGTACCATGGGTAGGAAGTTCACCATTCCCTATGGCCTCTACAAGGCACAGGGTTTCGTGAATCCATTTCTCGCCCAACAAACAGGATTCAATGGTGAGGATCTGGATCTGCTTTTCACCTCTCTGGAGAACGCCTTTCAGTTCGATCAATCCGCAGCCCGCCCGGCAGGCAGCATGAACCCACGCGCGCTCCTAGTATTCAAACACGATACTGCACTCGGTGCAGCCCCAAGTCACAAGTTGTTCGATCTGGTGAGCATCGCGAAAAAACCGGAAGTGGAAGTGCCACGCGCATTCTCCGACTACGAAATTTCCATTGATGAAGCCGCGCTTCCTCAAGGCGTGACTCTTATCCGGAGAATCTGATAGTTAAAAAAACTGGAATGCTTTTCTGAACCATTCGGTGGAAACTACTAGATCCGCCGGATGGTTTACTTCTCTTGTTTCTAAAAGTCTTATGTCTTCTGTCTTTTCAGACGATCAGCTCCTGCCTTTATCGGCTTTGCAGCACTGGCTGTATTGTCCCCGGCAGTGCGCTTTGATTCATTTGGAGCAGGCTTGGGCGGAGAACAGGTTCACGGCGGAGGGACAGGTGCTGCACAAGAAGGCGCACGAGGGGCCGGATGAGACGCGGGCAGGGGTGCGGATCACGCGGAGCCTGCCGGTGCACTCGTATCAGTTAGGGGTGAGTGGACAGTGCGATATTGTGGAGTATCATGCAGATGGCAGAATTGTGCCGGTGGAATACAAGCGGGGTAAGCCAAAGTCCCATCGCGCGGATGAGGTGCAGCTTTGTGCGCAGGCGATGTGCATTGAGGAGATGCTGGAGGTGGCCATCCCGGGCGGGGAGTTGTTTTACGGAGAAAAGCGCAGGCGCACGGCAGTGGCCTTCGATGCGGAATTGCGCAGACTCGTAGGAGAGACGGCAGCACAACTGCATGCGATGATGGCTGCACGTGTGACACCGCAAGCGGAGTATGCGCCGCGGCGGTGCGATGCGTGTTCATTGATCGGAATTTGTGAACCCCACTCGCTGCGCCATCGCAGGGGGGCGGGGGCGTGGTTTCAGAATCATTTGAAAATATCTCTATCAGACATGTATGCGTAGACACCTCAATACACTCTTCGTCACGCTGGAAGGTGCCTATCTGCGGAAGGATGGGGCTGCGGTGGAGATCCGCCATGAGGGCGAGAGCAAGCTGCGAATCCCTCTGCACAATCTGGAGGGAATCGCGTGCTTTGGCTGGGATATTTGCGCATCCGCCTCTCTGATGGCAGCGTGTGCGGAGGCGGATGTGAGTCTTTCCTTTCACACTCCGCATGGGAAATTCCTGGCAGCAGCGCAGGGATTCACCTCCGGGAATATCCTGCTGAGGCGGCAGCAGTATCGCTGCGCGGATGAGGAGCCGAAGGCGCTCGCCGTGGCGGCAAACATGATCTCTGCCAAGCTGGCGAATGCGCGACATGTATTGATGAGGGCCGCGCGGGATCATGGAGGAAAGTCCATGGAACGGGGCGTGATTTTATCCAATGCTGCGGATTTTCTAGCAGTAAGAATCGGGCTGATCCCACGGGCGGGATCTTTGGACACGTTGCGGGGAATCGAGGGAGATGCGGCAGCAGCTTACTTTTCGGTGTTTCCACAACTTTTGACCAATCATGATCCGAAGGTGATGATGAGTGGGAGATCGCGCAGGCCGCCTCTGGATCCGGTGAATGCTCTGCTATCCTTCCTCTATGTGCTGCTGATGCATGATTGCCGAAGCGCGCTGGAATCCTGCGGGCTGGATGCCCAGTGTGGACTGCTGCACCGGGACAGGCCGGGCCGACCCTCGCTTGCGCTAGATCTGATGGAGGAATTTCGCTGCTATCTGGCAGATCGCGTGGCTCTCTCGCTGTTCAATCGGCAGCAGATCACAACGCGGGATTTTGATTTCAAGGAAAACGGTGCGGTTTTACTGAAGGAGGATTCCCGGAAAAAAGTGCTCACCGCCTGGCAGGAGAAAAAGCAGGACGAGCTGGTGCATCCATTTTTGGACGAGAAAATCACGATTGGACTGCTGCCTTTCATTCAGGCGCGATTGCTGGCCCGCCATTTGCGCGGGGATCTGGATGCATATCCCGCCTTTTTGGCAAAGTAGCCATCATCTTCCCTTTCTATCATGTACGTGCTCATTACCTATGATGTATCCACTACCACGCCTGCTGGGAAAGCACGTCTCAGGAAGGCGGCGAAAACGTGTCTGGACTATGGCCAGCGGGTGCAGAATTCCGTTTTCGAGTGCAAAGTAGATCCCGCACAACTCGTGGCCTTGAAGGCACGGCTGATCGGCCTCATCGACCCGGCAACGGACAGCCTGAGATTCTACTATCTGGGCGCAAATTGGCAGCACAAGGTGGAGCACCATGGAGCCAAGCAGGGCTACGATATCGATGGCACACTTGTCATTTGAACCGCAGACTGCCAAGGTGGGAGACTTTCCAAATGGGAAGATGGTTTTCTCTGCGCGAACCCAAAGCAGTAGGCCTTTTGCCGGGAGGTTCGCGGAAGGTGGAAGTCATTGATGGCTCGCTCTTTGACATTTCAATATGAATTACTTTTCCCAATCGCACCGCGTCCATGCAGAGGGTTCGCGGAATAATCTGTGCTTTCCATACGCACAGAAGGAATTCAGAGTCACGCCCGCACCTTCACGGGTGCGCGGATTGAAACACGGATCTGGTGGCGGCGCTCCGCTCCGATCTCGTCGCACCTTCACGGGTGCGCGGATTGAAACCTATCCCGCCAGGGAGCGCGCCGTTTCCAATTGGGGGGCTTGGAATGCGATGGGGTTTCCAGCCGTTGCCAGGATCGCTTCCAAATGGGGGGTCTCGTTTCCAAAAATGCACCTTAGGGGGGAATGATGGAAACGGGGAGAGGAACCTCCAAGGGAAGAGGATGAGAGGCGACGGCGAAGACCTCCGTAGGCTTTCAGGCTAAGGCGATACGGAGATCAGCTCTCCTTGTTTCCCGCTCCGCTTCTCCCGTAGACGCTGGGTGAGGCGATCGAAGTAGATGTAAACGACGGGGGTGGTGAAGAGGGTGAGGGCCTGGCTGAGGATGAGGCCGCCTACGATGGCGGAGCCGAGGGGCTGGCGGAGTTCCGAGCCATCACCGTGGCCGAGGGCGAGGGGGATGCCGCCGAGCATGGCGGCGATGGTGGTCATGGTGATGGGGCGGAAGCGCTTGATGCAGGCTTCAAAAATGGCTTTTTCCGGTGGGAGGTGGCGCTCGCGCTCTGCCTCGATGGCGAAGTCGATCATCATGATGGCGTTCTTTTTGACGATGCCTATCAGAAGGAGGATGCCGATGATGGCCATGACGCCGATGTCATGCCCGGCGAGCCAGAGGGTGAGGAGTGCGCCGAGGCCTGCGGAGGGCAGTGTTGATAGAATGGTCAAAGGGTGGATGAAGCTCTCATAGAGCATGCCGAGAATGATATAGATGGCGATGATGGCTGCGGCGATGAGGTAGGGCTGAGACTTGAGGGAATCCTGGAAGGCCTGCGCGGTGCCCTGGAAGCTGCCGGTGAGGGTGGGGGGCTTGCCCATTTCCGCCTCCGCCTTTTGAATGACGGCTACGGCATCTCCCAGCGCGATGTCTGGAGCGAGGTTGAAGGAGAGGGTGACGGATGGGTATTGGCCGAGGTGGTTTACCGAGAGCGGCTTGGTGCCGAGGGTGTCGAACTTCAGCAGTGAGGAGAGCGGGATCTGCGCGCCGGTGAGGGGGGATTTGATGAAGATGCGGCTGAAAGAGGAGGTGTCTGCCTGGAGCTGCGGTGGCACCTCGATGATGATCTTGTATTGGCTGACCTGGGTGTAGAACTGGGCCACCTGGCGCTGGCCGTAGGCATTGTAGAGGGCGGCATTGATATCCGCCGTCTGGATGCCGAAGCGGGAGGCTGCCTGACGATCAATGACGATATTGAGGGCGGGGGCTGAGGATTGCTGGTCTGAGTTTACATCGCGGAGTTGGGGCAGCTCCTTGAGTTTATCGAGGATGCGGGGTGCCCATTCGTTGAGCTCATCCGCGTTTGCATCCCGCAGGGTGTATTGGAATTGGGTCTTG
>Ga0157373_10003063_pt1 | contig 12618 bp, 12 predicted proteins | sample C65metaG_FD_113460 | JGI IMG/M metagenome (GOLD analysis project Ga0157373, IMG submission 113460) | Corn rhizosphere microbial communities from Kellogg Biological Station, Michigan, USA - C6-5 metaG | ecosystem: Host-associated > Plants > Roots > Rhizosphere > Soil | place: USA: Michigan... | reverse complement strand
TCGTCCGCACCAGTCTCAAAATCACCGATCCTAAAGCCACACAAGCCGCTTCGCCGAAAACGTCGCCATGACCTAAGATCATGCTTTAACACTGACCTCACAGGAGTTCCTCACATGAATGAAAATCAGATTGCTGCGATGGTTGTCGATGCGTCGCTCTGCGTGCATCGAACGCTTGGACCCGGTCTGTTCGAATCTGTTTACCAGGCTGCGCTCAACTACGAACTGCAAAAACGCGGTTTAGTAGTTTTCCAACAACTTGGCTTTCCGGTTCAATATGAGGGAGTTAAGCTCGACCTGGGTTTTCGAGTCGATCTCCTGGTCGGCAAGAAAGTTGTTATCGAGATCAAGTCGGTTGACGCTCTGGCGCCGGTTCATAGAAAACAAGTTCTGACCTATCTTCGTTTGATGGATTTGCGTCTTGGATTACTCATAAATTTTAACGTTGAGTTAATCAGAGACGGCATACAGAGAGTGGTGAATCGACTTGCTGAGTAGACGGTGAGCTTTTTTTCCCGCAAAGGCGCAAAGAACGCAAAGGAAATCCGATAATCTTCCTTTGCGTTCTTGGCGCCTTTGCGGGAAAAACCTTCTCATTTTACTATGGAGCCGGGTGAAAAAAGATTTTAGCCAGATCAAAACGGTTTTGGGTCGATCGCTGAGACTGCGCTGCCCCGCATGTGGCGAATCGACCATCGTCACGCACCCCTTTCACATCCGGCATCACTGCCCCCACTGCCTGTCGCTTTTCAAGCGTGAAGACGGGTTTTTCGTGGGCGCTATCCTCGCAAACGTCGTCACCACGGAGCTCGTCATTCTCGTCGTTTGCTTCTTTTTCCTGCTGATTGTGGGAACGAGTTACGAAAGCGTCCTGGCTTTGCTTTTTGTCATGGCGCTGGTGTTTCCAGTCGCTTTCTATCATCACAGTTGGAGCCTGTGGCTGGGTTTCGACTTTATCGTGGAGTCGCTGCCGAAACACGACCCCACCAGGCATGGTAAAAATGTCAGTTAGCGAAGCACCTGTGCTTTTTCTGCACTTTGTGGCATACTTCCGTCAGCTCGCCCGCCCAAAAAGTTTAAAGAGCGCACGGGAGCGATAAGTTTAATTCAGGTTTTCAGCCGCCCAGATTCGAACAGGTTCAGAGCACAAGTAACAATTACTCCGCTGCTCCCTGTAGCAGAATCTCGGTCCATAGCGTCTGCGGCTAGTCAGGTTTCGTATTGAAAGAGAAAGATTTCGGTCGGGTTTTACCTCAATCCTGCCCTGACCCAATTCACATCACCAAATTCGTGGCGGCACGTGTATACGTGTCGCTGATTTTTGTGCAGTGCGCACGCCTCGCCCTTGCGGCTAGCAGGCGCCGCTCTGCCCGTCAACTTCTTCCAGAAAAGGTTTGTAATGGCAAAACAATTAATCGTAAGCGTCAACGGACGCGAAAAGAAAATCGCGATCATTGAAGACGACAAGGTCGCTGAGTTCTACATTGAACGTGGAGAACAACACCAGGGAATCGTCGGAAACATTTACAAAGGACGCGTTATGCGGGTCTTGCCCGGCATGCAGTCCGCCTTCGTCGATATCGGACTGGAGCGCGACGCGTTCCTCTACGTTTCCGACTTCTTCGACGAAGAAGAAGAGTTTGAAAGAATCGTAATCGACAAGTCGAAGAAGGGCACTCCGGACGCAGAGCACGCCGCGGCCGAAGAGGTCGCCCTGAATCGCGTCGAACGCGAACAACGGATCGAGGCAACTCAAGAACGAGCTGAGCCGCTGTTACACGAACAGGAAACTGCGGCCGCGGAAGAAGTTTCTGAGTCACCTGAAACCGCACGCCGTCGCGGCCGTCGTGGACGCCGTCGCGGTCGTTGGGAAAAATCCGAAGAAGGCACACCTCAGGCGCACGAACCTGCGCCGCATTTCGAAGTTCCGGACACACCGTTTGTCGCCGGCGATCCTTCAATCGAGCGGATCGTCGACGAAGAAGAGACTGCTGCGAACGGCGAGATGTTCAAAGACGCTCGACTGCAGGAGCGTCTCTTCGACCAGATTCACGCGGTCGAGTTCAACATAGAAGACGACGCCACGACTCCTGAAGTCGGCTCGTTGCTGCCGACCAGGTTCACTGGCGAGTCGTTCCAGCGAATCGACGACGACAGCGACACTGAAGGCGAACCGATACGCGAAGAGCGCCGGCCGCGCGAAGCACATGTTTCGAGCTTCGTCGACGACCTCGCCGGAGACACACTACAACCCGTCAGCTTCCAACGCATCAGCGACGATGAAGAAGAAGCCGCCGGAGCTGAAGGTGTAGAAAAACCTGCGAAGCGCGCGCGCAAGGCTGCAGCGAAAAAGCGTCCGTCGAAAGCACCGGCGAAATCCGGAGCGGCGAAGAAAAAAGCATCGAGCAAGAAGTCTTCCAAAAAGCGCGCGGCAAGTGAACCAGAAGGCGCCGAGTCCGTTCCCGGATACGCCGACGCGGAATCGCGCATGGCTGAAGGTCAATCGCGCGGTGAGTTTGCGACGCGTCGCGGAGGACGCAGGCGCCGTCGTACCGGCAAGAACAGACCTCCGCAGGCAGCGGCAGTCGAAGCTGAGAACGGAGGTCACACTGACGGGCCGGATGACGACGTCGAGCAGGTGCAGTTTTCGGAACCGCAGGAAGAGATCGTAGTTCCTCCACCACCAGCACCGACCGATGCACGTTCACGACGCGATCAGCGTGGCGGACGCGAGCAGCGCAGCCATCGCGGGCAATCGCGACGCGAGCGGCATCAACCTGCGATTACGGATCTGTTGAGTGAAGGTCAGGAGATATTGGTCCAGATTGCGAAAGAGCCGATTGCCAAGAAAGGCGCGCGCATCACTTCGCATATCGCACTGCCCGGACGTTTCCTGGTCTACATGCCGACGGTCGAGCACGTCGGTGTGTCGCGAAAGATTGAGTCAGACAGCGAACGCCACCGCCTGCGCAAGTTGATTCAGACGATCCGTGCTGAAGAAGACGTGCCCTCAGGCGGATTCATCGTGCGTACTGCCGGAGTCGGCATCACTGAGAAGGAGCTTCGCGAAGACGTTCGCTACCTCGTGCGCACGTGGCTCGATATTCGTGGTTCAGCAGAGAAGTCGAAAGCGCCGGCGCTGGTACATCGCGATCTGGATCTGGTCCAACGACTGCTGCGCGATCAGTTGTCCGACGACTTTGAATCGATACGCGTCGATTCCGAGGAGGAGTACCAGGCGATCATCGAGTTTATCAATCGCATTCAGCCGCGTTTGGTGAGGCGCGTAAAGCTCTACACGAAGCAGCAGCCGATCCTGGAAGCGTACGGCGTGCAGGTTGAGATCGATAAAGCGATCAAGCCGCGTGTGTGGCTGAAGTCCGGCGGTTATCTCGTCATCAACCAGACGGAAGCGCTCGTCGCGATCGACGTCAACACAGGTAAGTTTGTCGGGCGCGGCAGCGGCCGTCTGGAAGACACGATCACGCGCACGAACCTCGAGGCAGTTGACGAAATAGTGCGGCAGATTCGGTTGCGCGATCTTGGCGGAATTATCGTGCTCGATCTGATCGACATGGAAGAGCGCCGCAACCGGCAGAGGGTGATGCAGGCACTTCAGGAAGCGCTGCGTAACGACAAGTCGCCGACGAAGGTGCTTTCATTCAACGACTTTGGCCTCGTGATCATGACGCGCAAGCGCGTGAAGCAGTCGCTCGAAAGGACGCTGTGTTCGCCGTGTCAGTATTGTCAGGGTGCAGGCTTGATCAAGTCGCCGCAAACGATCTGTTACGAGTTACTGGAGGAAGCGCGACGGTTAGGGAAGTCACTGAATGGCGACAGCGATAACAAACAGGTCACACTGCGGATCAATCCGGACGTGGCGAAGGCGCTGCGGACGAGTGAAAAGGACGTGATGGTCGAGATCGAAGACTACCTTGGACCAATCGACATCACCAGCGATCCGACGATTCACCAGGAGCAGTTCGATTTCGCGGTAACTTAAGCCACGGATAACACAGATCTTTATACGGATAAAATGAAATCCGCCTTTTCCGTGTTATCTGTGGCCCGGTTTACGTGTTTGTAGAGAATGTCCCGCTGTTGAGGCTTGAACCCCGCCTCACGGATCAGGAACTGCAGCATCTCCTCGTTCGCTCGATTGTGAGCGCCCGCGGCTGACACGACATTCTCCTCGATCATGATCGACCCCATGTCGTTTGCTCCGAACCGCAGCGCGACTTGTCCGAGGCGCAGTCCCTGCGTGAGCCACGACGACTGGAAGTTTTCGATGTTGTCGAGGAACAGCCGCGAGACGGCGAGCATCTTCAAATAATCTACGCCAGTCGGCTCGTCTTTGATCCTGCGCCCCAGCGCCGTGTTCTCGCGTTGAAATGTCCACGGGATGAACGCAGTGAAACCACCGATTTCGTCCTGAAGATCGCGAATGCGCTGCAGGTGCCTTACTCGATGTTCTATCGCGTCGCCAATACCAAACATCATCGTGGCAGTTGAGCGAAGTCCAACGCGATGTACCGCGCGCATCACGTCCAGCCACTCGTCAGTCGTACACTTCGTCGAAACTCGCTTGCGCACTTCATCGTCGAGGATCTCCGCGCCGCCGCCCGGCAGGCTGTAGAGTCCGGCTGCTTTCAGTCGAGCCATGATCGTTTTGTAATCGAGTTTTGAGATCAGGTGGATGTTGTGAATCTCGGGCGGTGAGAAGCAGTGCAACTGAAACCCCGGATACTTTGCGCGCAGGCGTTGCAGCAGATCTTCATACCACTCGATACCGAAGTCGGGATGCAGTCCGCCCTGCATCAGCACGCCCGTGCCGCCGAGCGCGATCGTCTCGTCAATCTTCGTGCAGATCTCTTCGAACGTGCGCACGTAAGTGTCCGGCGCTCCCGGACGGCGATAAAACGCGCAGAAGGTGCAGACGACGTTGCACACGTTTGTGTAGTTAACGTTTCGATCGATGATGTACGTAACGATGTTGTCCGGATGGCGTCGCGCGCGAATCTCATCGGCAGCAGCGCCCATCGGCGCAATGTCGTGTGATTCGAGGAGTGTCGTGCATTCCTCTGCCGTCATCCGCTCACCCGCGAGCACGCGATCCAAAATGGATTGAATGTTCCTGGAAGACATAAGTCTCTATCCGTTTAATCTGTGGCTAAATAAACCGTAATTCCCTAACACTATCTATCAACTTATGCTTAAACGCCAACTCGAAATAGAGCCGTAGCCCCTTCTCCATCGAGTTGTCCACATTGAAAACGATGTTCCCGGTCAAGTAGTTTCGCAGCTCTGAAACCGGCATCGGAATTCTGTCTTCATAACTCGCAACAATCTCTTCCAGGTGCGCCAGACCCTCATCGCGCGCGCCGGAGAAATCGACCATTCGGGCATGGTTAACCGCCGCTTCACGCACCATCCACATCGCAAACACAAATCCCAGTCCGGTGTACTGCCTCCACAAACCGGCCATGTCCCACACATTCAATCCGCGACGACGAAAACCCATCCCGGGATCGCCGATGATCAGCGCCGCATCGTTCTTCTCCAACATTTCTTCGATGTCCGGCGCGCGTGTGGTCCATTGGGGCTCGCGATCCAAAAACTCTCTGAAGATCACCTTCACGAGCGTCGCGGAAGTTCTCGACGATTCGTCGAGGGCAACGCTGTTGATTTGTTCGAGCTGTTTGTCTCTCGAAACAAGCACCACGCTCAGCACTTCTTTCCGCGATCCCACGCAGACATTCGGCACCAGCGAGCCATTCGGAATTCTTTGATACTCAATCACCGGAATGAGCGCGCCTTCGACGGCCGAATCGGCAAGCAGTTGTGCGCAACGCGCGGGCACAGCCTCGACGAAATCCACACTCGCGCGGTGCGATCCATGTAAAAAGCTCCAGATTAACGGCGCAGAATTTAAGTAACTTGAAGCGGCGAGTCGAAACGGACTGTTCATTTAGTTTGACAGTATATACTATTCGCCCATGCCGATTTACGACGTGACTGTTCCGCTGCACAACGGTTTACCAACGTGGCCCGGCGATCCCGGAGTTGAGGTTACTGACTGGAGAAGTTTGGGAAAAGGCGACAGCGCAAATGTTTCGCTCCTGCACTTCGGCGCGCACAGCGGAACTCATGTCGATGCGCCGGCACACTTCATCAAGGACGCTGCGAAGATCGATGCGCTGCCGCTTGATTCGTTGATCGGCGAAGCGGAAGTGGTTGAAGTCCCGAAAGATCGTCTTGTCATCGACGAAGAGTTCGTGGCTGCTGAATGCGCGAGCGGAACTGAGCGATTCCTTTTCAAGACGCGCAATTCAGCGTTCTGGAGCGAACCGAATCCGGCGTTTCACACTGACTTTACTTACCTCGATCTCAAAGCAGCAACGCGACTGGTCCAACAGGGATTGAAACTCGTCGGCATCGACTATCTGTCGATCGAAAAGTTTGGACAAGCAAACCACGAAACACATCTCGCGCTTCTTTCACATGGCGTGGTTATTCTCGAAGGTGTGAATTTAAGCGACGTTCCCGCGGGCAGATATGAAGTGATCTGTCTGCCATTGCGTGTGAAAAGTGATTTAGGCGACGGCGCTCCCGCGCGCGTTGTGTTAAGGACGATTTGAGCCGCAGATTCACGCAGATGAACGCGGATCAATCAATCGGCGTTCATCTGCGTGAATCTGCGGCTAAGAACATGCAAGCCAAACGAGAAAATCCAAAGTACCGCGAGCGCGTTTATTCACTTGTGCGGCGCATCCCGAGCGGTCGAGTCATGACTTACGGCCAAATCGCAGAGCTGCTCGGCGATGGTTACACGCCACGCACTGTCGGTTTCGTCATGCACGGTTCGCCTGACGGCACGCCCTGGCATCGCGTCGTGAATGCGCAAGGCGCTTGTTCCACGGTGCGTCTCGTGCTGCCACACGACAAACAGCAACGACTGCTCGAGCAGGAAGGAGTTGTTTTCGATAAGAACAATCGTTGCGATCTGCAACAGTTTTTATTCATTCCCAAGAGGAGATCTCAGAAACCACAACCAGCGAGTTTGTACAAACGTAAGTCGTCCACCCGAGGAGAGAAACGATGAGTTCAGAACCCATGCAAAGCGTCCCTTACCAGGTCAGCGCGCCACGCTATTCTGTGTCGCATCAAATGGTGACCACCGCCTTCGAGTTGCCGAATTTTCGAATCGTACAGAACCTCGGCGTCGTTCGCGGCATCGTCGTGCGCTCGCGCAATATCTTTGCCACCATCGGTGCGGGGCTGCAAACAATCGTCGGCGGCAACATTACTGTCTGGACCACGCTGTGCGAACAAACGCGCAACGACGCTTTCGACATCATGATTCAACATGCAACGGAAGTCGGCGCGAATGCCGTGATCGGCGCACGCTACGACACGACCGAGTTGTCGCAGGGCGTGACGGAAGTTTTGGCGTACGGCACCGCGGTGATTGTTGAGCCGACGTCGCCCGGAGAGAGTTATCGTTCATGACACTCGATCACGTTCCGTTCGCGAAGTTGCTTGGCATTGAAGTCGACTCAGTCGAAGCCGGACACGCCGTGCTCTCGATGAAGATCCGTGATGACCTGAAGCAGAACCACGGAGTCGCACACGGCGGGTCCGTCGCTGCTCTGATCGACTCTGCCATGGCGATCGCGATCATGCCGATGCTTTCGGAGAACGAACGGACGACGACAGTGGATCTCACGATTCACTACCTGCGACCGCTGACCGAAGGAACGGCGCGCGCGTCCGCTCGAGTCGTGCGCGCCGGAAAACGAGTAATCACAGTCTCCGCCGAATTGTTTAATGAACAGGGAAAACTCGCCGCCACAGCCCTCAGCACCTATCTGCGCTTATCCGGTTAATCCTGAAAATCTTGTTAATCTTGTCTAACATTGGACAGGATTTGCAGGATTGTCAGGATTAACAGGATAGGACATGATAGCTGCGTGGATGACTTAAAGAAGTTTGCGCGTTACTTTCGAAAGTACAAAGCTCAACTCACCCTCGGCATAGCCTGCATCTTAGCCAGCACCGTCGTTGGCCTTTTCATTCCACTATTCGTCGGCCAGGCAATTGACGCGAATTGGAATCAAGTGTCGTGGTCGAAACTGACGGCCGCGGCCGTGAAGGTGCTCGGCGCAAGTGTGATCAGCGGAACTTTCCTCTTCCTGCAACGCCGCATCCTGATCGGCATGTCGCGCAACATCGAGTTTGACATACGACAGGACTTCTACGCGCATCTTGTAAAGCAACCGCTCTCGTTCTATCACGAACATCGCATCGGCGACCTGATGGCGCGCGCCACGAACGATCTCTCCGCAGTTCGACAGCTCGCCGGACCGATGGTCATGTACACGTTGCAGACGGTGTTAGTCGTTGTGCTTGTGCTGCCGCTGATGTTCATGCTGAATTGGTGGTTGACGCTGTTGCTGTTCCTCACGATGCCGCTCGTTTCGTTGACGGTGAAGTTTTTCGGGCAGCAGATTCATACGCGATTCGAAAAAATTCAGGAATTCTTTTCGCAAATCACTGCGCGCGCGCAGGAGAACTTCACCGGAGTGCGCGTGGTGCGCGCGTACGCGCAGGAAGAAGCCGAGATGCGCGCCTTCAACGATCTGAATTGGGAGTACGCGCAGCGCAATCTCGGTCTCGTGCGCATTGAAGCGCTGATGCGTCCGTTGATGACTTTCCTGATCGGGTTTGGTTATGTGTTGATTATCTGGGCAGGCGTCCCACTCGCAGTGCGTGGAGAAATTTCGGTAGGCCAGTTCACGATGTTCAATCTGTACCTGACGCGTTTGATTTGGCCTTTGATCGCGCTCGGGCACGTCGTGAATCTTTATCAGCGCGGAACGGCGAGCTTGAAGCGGCTCAATACGATCTTTCGTATCGAACCTGCGATCGCCGACACACCGAACGTCGTCGCCCAACCACCGATTCGCGGGAAGGTTGAATTTCGAAATCTCACGTTCACGTACAACAAAGCCGAGGAGCCGGTGCTGCGCAACGTGACCCTCACGATTCCTGAGGGACACACGGTCGCGTTCGTCGGTCGCACCGGAAGTGGAAAGTCGACGATAGCCAATCTCATTCCGCGTCTCGTCGACGCGCCTGACAACACGATCTTCATCGACGGCGTTCCGATCAAAAACTATCCGCTGGCGCAACTGCGAGCGAGCATCGGCTACGTGCCGCAGGAGACGTTTCTGTTCAGCGATTCGGTGAAGGGAAACATCGCTTTCGGAGTTGAGAAAGCGGAGCTGGCCGAGGTCGAGTGGGCAGCGGAGATTGCCGGGTTGTCAGAGGATATTTCGGGCTTTCCCGATCGGTTCGACGCGCTTGTGGGCGAGCGCGGCATCACGTTGTCCGGCGGACAAAAACAGCGCACGGCGATCGCGCGTGCAGTGTTACGCGAGCCGAAGATCTTGATACTCGATGATGCGTTGTCGTCAGTCGATACGTATACGGAAGAGAAGATTCTCGGGCAGCTTCGCGGTGTCATGCGCGATCGCACCAGCGTGATCGTGTCGCATCGCATTTCAACCGTTCGGGACGCGGATATGATCTGCGTGCTGGATGACGGGCGGATCGTCGAGCAGGGAACTCACGAAGAGTTGCTGGCGTTGGGTGGTGAGTATGCGGATTTGTACGAACGGCAACTGTTGGAGGAAGAACTGGCAGCAACCTGAATCCTGTAAATCTTGTTAATCCTGAAAATCCTGTCACAGGATTTACATGATTTTTCATGATTGACAGGATTTGAAATCACATGTCGACCGCAGTTAGACAATTTCACGAAGAAGAGGCGATCGGGAAGACGTACGACTTCCAGGTTGCACGCCGTCTGCTTCGCTACCTGAAACCTTACGTGCGCTTGCTCGTTTTCGCGCTCGCGCTGACGCTCGCTCTCAACCTGCTCGGCGCGCTGCAGCCGAAGTTCACGCAGTGGGCCATCGATTGGAACATCCTGCCGCGCCAAACCGACGGCCTGATGCTGCTCGTGGGTTTGTTTTTGCTCACGCAAGTTCTGCAACTGGTCTTCTCGTATTTTCAATCGATTTTCGTTAACAGCGTCGGACAGTACGTGATGTTCGACATCCGCAGAGAGCTGTATAGCAAACTCCAGCATCAGGAGGTCGCGTACTACGATCGCAATCCCGTTGGCCGTGTCATGACGCGTTTGACCGCCGACGTCGACTCGCTCAATCAGTTGTTCACCGAAGGCGTTACCGATCTGCTCGGCGATCTCGTCACGATCTTCGCGATCATTTCGGTGATGTTGTGGATGGACGTGCGACTCACGCTCATGAGTTTGTTGACGGTGCCGCTCCTGTTTGCCGCTACCACATGGTTTCGTCGCGGCGCCCGCAAGGGATACGACCTTGTGCGTACGCGCATCGCGCGCATCAACGCGTTTTTGCAGGAGCACTTTGCCGGAGCGCAGACCGTTCAAATCTTCAACGCCGAAACGAAGTCGCTCACCACGTTCGAACGGATCAACGATCAGTATCGCCGCGCCAACATCGATACGATCTTTTACTACGCAGTTTTCTTTCCCCTCGTCGACTTAATCGGCGCGATCGGTATCGCACTGATTATCTGGTATGGCGGTTATCGCGTCATGCAGAACACGCCGCAACATACTGTGCTGACGCTGGGTGCGTTGGTGGCGTTCATTCAGTATTCGCAAAGGCTGTTTCAACCGATACGAGATATTTCGGACAAGTACAACGTGCTGCAAGCTGCGGTAGTCGCGTCGCATCGTATCTTCAAAACACTTGATGAACCGATCGCGGTGCTCACTCCCGAGAAGGCGCTCAAAGCCGAGCGCGCGCGTGGCCGGATCGAATTTCAGAACGTGTGGTTTGCTTACAAAGGCGAAGATTGGGTGCTGAAAGACGTGTCGTTCACGGTCGAGCCGGGACAGTCGATCGCGCTCGTGGGTCACACCGGTTCCGGTAAGACGACGATCACAAACCTGCTGATGCGCTTTTACGACATTCAGCGTGGGCGGATTCTGCTGGACGGAGTCGATCTGCGCGACTGGGACCTGACTGCGTTGCGCAAGAATTTTGCGGTCGTGCTTCAGGAAGTTTTTCTGTTCAGTGGAACGATTGAAGGCAACATTCGTCTCGGCCGCGACGATATTGCGGAAGAGCGTGTCCGTTGGGCCGCGCAGGAAGTGCACGCCGATAGTTTTATTCGACGGTTGAAAGAGAATTACCAGGCGGAAGTGCGCGAGCGTGGCGCAGGTTTATCGGTAGGTCAGAAACAACTTATTTCATTTGCGCGAGCACTGGCGTTCGATCCGGCGATCCTGATCCTCGACGAAGCCACCAGCTCGATCGACACCGAGACAGAACAACTAATTCAACGCGCCATCGAACGCGTCATGCGCGACCGCACCTCGATCGTCGTCGCACATCGTCTCTCGACGATCCAGAACGCCGACCGCATCATCGTCCTCCATCACGGCGAGATCCGCGAACAGGGCACTCACCAGGAACTGCTCGCGGAGCGCGGCCTCTACTGGAAACTCTACAAACTCCAGTACGCCGACTCGTCACGTGAAGAAGTAACCACAGATGAACACGGAACGATACGGATGATTTAGTGAATCCGTACAAGATCCGCGTTCATCCGTGCTAGGATTTCGTTCGAGGTGATAGGTCGTTGGATGGCCGAAGTGATCGAATTGCCTGGAGTGCTTGCCTATGGCGGCACCGAGAACGAGGCGATTGCGAAGGCTCAAGCCTTGGCATTGCGTGTTTTGGCTGATCGATTGGAGAACGGCGAAGGTAAGCCTGAGTTTGTTAGTATTTCCTTTGCTGCTGCATGAGCCGATGGTCCTCCGCTAAAGCGAAGCGCGTCTTCCCGCGCTCCTTCGCATCGGCTGGAACATCAAGCGTGAATCCGGTTCTCACAAGGTTCTCCCACCACCTGGATGGCCTGACGTTATCTTTGCTTTTCACGACAGAGAAGAGATTGGGCCGAAGATGCTCACGCGTATCGCTAAGTTCACTGGCCTCGAACCGAACGATCTTTAATTCTTACCATTAGGAACGTAGTGTGAACAATCCAAACTTTCCACAATGGCTCCTCTCGACAGCGGAAAAGAAACCAAAATTTGTTGGCGGAGCAACATTCACGGCCGGGATTTTTGCCGTGTATAAATATTTGTGCAGCCGCATGCCTTCGTTCTCTCTTGATGGATTGAGACAGGCTCTTAACAACCCTGATGCTCATGTGTTTTTGGGCATTCTTGCAGCTATACATGCCCTCACATGTGTTCTCTTAGTTTGGGCTACGCCGCGTCCGATGTCAGCAAAGAAGGACACGGCTGAACCCGGCGCACCCATAACCCGTGAAGCTTACTCACGCATACAGAGGATGGTCCTGTATCTATATTCATCCCTGGCCCTGCTCTATACGATCTACGCGTTTTTTCTTTTTAAGAATCTAAAAGTACCAATGCAACACTGGGGTCAAGTGTTCGAAACGTTGACGGCTATCCTGATCTTCTTCTTATATGTTGAATTGTCGCAAGTCACAGTTAACGATAGAGTGCAGCTCGAATCTAAGACAGCCTCAACT
>Ga0157373_10003060_pt1 | contig 12622 bp, 9 predicted proteins | sample C65metaG_FD_113460 | JGI IMG/M metagenome (GOLD analysis project Ga0157373, IMG submission 113460) | Corn rhizosphere microbial communities from Kellogg Biological Station, Michigan, USA - C6-5 metaG | ecosystem: Host-associated > Plants > Roots > Rhizosphere > Soil | place: USA: Michigan... | reverse complement strand
CGTCGACCACCGAGACGATATCCAGATCCTTTTCCTCCCCCTTCAGCTTGGCACAGCCAGGCATGATTGTGCCGCCGTAAACGAAGACGGAAGGGCGGTTCATGCGGGCCATCGCCATCACACAGCCGGGCATGTTTTTATCACAACCGCCGATGGCGACGAAGCCGTCCATGCCTTCGCATCCCACTACGGTCTCGATGGAATCCGCGATCACTTCACGGGAAACGAGCGAGTATTTCATCCCCTCGGTACCCATGGAGATGCCGTCCGAGATGGTGATGGTGTTGAAAATAACACCTTTGCCGCCTGCTGCATCTGCACCCTTGCTGCACTCGATGGCGAGCTTGTCGATGTGCACGTTACATGGCGTGACCTGGCTCCAAGTGGAGGCGATGCCAATGTGCGGTTTTGAGAAATCATCCTTCTTGAAACCGACGGCATACAACATCGCGCGGGATGGGGCGCGGTCTGGGCCATCGAGCATGGGACTGGAATAAGGGCGAAGCGTATCGTTCATCTGGAAAAAAGCATTCCGCCGATGGCGGGGACTCGTCAAGGGGAGAGACGGAGGCAGACCACAGGTGCACTCGGCAGCGCATCCTCCCTTGAAGCTTTGATTCGCAGGAAAATTCTCCAAAACCGGTAGATTCCTGATGATTTCACCCGTTCACCCACATCGATTGTTTTAGGAAACGGCCATATGGGTGGTGTTGCGGGCTCGCGGAATCGTGATTTTTTTCGGGTCCCGGTCAAAAACCGCAAAATTCAACAATTCCATGGCGCCAAAAATTTCACGACCACAGCGATGCAGATATCGATGTTTTCTCCCAACAATGGTTCTTACTTGGACATACAAACCGCCTCTCACAACCGATGATCGACACGGAGCCACGTTCTTCAAGCGCACCTTCATCACCATTTCGCCGCGCCTTCCTTACCTGATCACATGATGCTGCAGCAAAAAATCAGCATCATCGGGAACTTCGATTTTGAGAGATTTTCCCGTCCATGGATGCGCCAGTTCCAGCACCTTCGCCTGCAAGAGCATGCGCGTCCCAGTGCCCAGCAGTTTTCCCCATTCATCGTTCCTTTCAATCTTCCCATACCGATAATCCCCCACAATCGGAAAACCAGCCCCTGCCAGATGACGGCGGATCTGATGAAACCTCCCCGTCGTTGGCAGCGCTTTCACCAGGGAAACGCCATCCTTCGTCCGCAGCAGCTCAAACGCGGTATGCGCAGTAGTTTCCTTTTCTCCTGCTGAATCCTCAATGGGTGCATGGCTTTCCCACTGATCTGGGGGCACACCCTCCACGACCGCCAGATAGGTCTTCTTCACCGCCCGCGTAGTGAATGCCTCATGCAGAATTGCCAGCGTTTCTTCATCCAGCGCAAAGAGCAGCACGCCCGAAGTGGGGCGATCCAGCCGATGCGCCGGATAGACTTTTTTTCCCAACTGATCGCGCAGGCGTTTCATCACCACCCACTCCGCGGAGGAATGCTCCTTCGTGGAATGCACCAGCAGACCTGCAGGTTTGTCGATCGCCACCACCCGTTCATCCTGATAGAGAATCGTGAGCGGGCCAGCGTGCCCCGGCAGCACATCGCGCGGATCATCACTCATGCGCGCACCTCCCCTGCCCGCCCGGCTCCTGTCACGGGAGATTTTTCCGTTCGCCGGATTCGATTGGTTCGCGGTGTGTTCATGTATCCGGCGCTTTTATGGGAAAATGCTCCCAGAAATCCCAGACGAAACCTCCGCACCGGCATTCCCCTCTCTTCTCTTGCATACGGCAGGCGCCCGCCGGATTCTCCCGCAGATGCCCGCCCCGCTCCAGCCCCGCACGGACTTCACCGCCCGCCTCGCCGGACTGTTCTTTTTCCTCATGGGTGCCGGAGCCATCTATTGGCAAGTCTGGCTGCCCATCCAGCATGCACAAGAGGACAGGCCATTGCTGGAGTATTCCCTAAAACTCATCATTCTGGGAGAGTGCTTTCTCATCATGGGCGGCTGGTGGATTTTCGGCGGATTGCGTGCGTATGAATCCGTACGCACCATCAAGGACCATCCCAAGCGGATGAAATGGCTCATGGCCACATCCTTCTGCCTCGCACTGCTCAGTTGGTGGGGATTGGAAAAACTTTTCGGGATGTATGGGTATTTACCGCAGTGACGTTTGTTAGGATTTTGAAATTTCACCTTTGCGCAGCGGTGGGCTTCCCCCAAAAAAAAGCTCAGGCCTTTTTCCCATCCCATTTCTTCCACGGGGGTGGCTTGGGCTTATAGGTGGAGGCGGGCAGTTCATCGTCATACTCGGAACGCTGGGTGCCCTTGAGCAAGGCCGCGATTTCCTTTGCCTCCAGAAGGAGTTCCGTCAGCCGCTCCGGAGTATGGCCAGGGGTTTTTAGCTCCGCCTTCACCGCCGCATCCCGTCGCTGGAGGACAGTGCCGGAGAGTAGGGCCAGTGCCTGCTCCGCCGCCTGCACCCCATCATCGGGCATATCGGTAAGAATGGCGGATTCCGCTGTGAGAGCGAGGCGATCCGCCTCAGGCAGGCTGCCTAGAAAGGCATTCACGGCAGAAGAGGCACCGGGATCTGGTGCGGCACCGAGAATGGTTTCCAACAGCGGGATGCCCTCCCGCCATGGCGCAGCTTCGTGGATGGTCTCGAACTGTTCTCCCAGAAAGTGCTGCGCGGTGGAAGAAGTAAGCGCCAGGTGACAAAGGAAGGAGGCGATGCGGTGCAAGGGCGTGGCCGTGATGGCAGGCGGGGAGTTTTCCTCCGGCACAGCATCCTTCCGCGGCTCCGGTTTTTTCTGGCGGGCGATGCGGGCAATAGCCTCGCGTAGGGAGGTGGCGGATGTCTGCAGGTGATTTGCCACCACATTGATCTGCTGGTCCCGGCCCACATGATCGCTCATCACCGCCAGCAGCCCGGCACAATCATTCGTGAGAGTGGTGCGGTCCGCTGCCGTGACCATCTGGCCATTCACCTTTGCCCGCTCCAGTTTGAAATCAAAAAACTCCTTCGCATCCGCCATCAGCGCCCGGAAGGCCTCCACGCCGAATTCCTTTGTAAACGTATCTGGATCATGCCCCGCAGGCATCTCCACCACGCGCACGTTCAACCCCTCCGCCGCCAGTTCGCGGAAGGCGCGCTCCGAGGCAGCCAGGCCCGCCCGATCCGCATCGTAACTCAGTAAAACATTGCCCGCGTAGCGTTTCAACAACCGTGCGTGCTGGGAGGTGAGCGCCGTGCCGAGTGGCGCGATGGCATTTTCGATCCCCAACTCGTGGCAGGAAATCGCATCGATCTGTCCCTCGCAAATGAGCACGCACTTTTCCTTCAGGATCGGCTTCTTCGCCCTATCCAGCGCAAACATCACATTCGACTTCTTGAAAATCGCCGTCTCAGAGGAATTGATATACTTGCCCGTGTTCGGATCCTCGCGCAACTGACGGCCGCTGAAAGCAATCACATCCCCGATTTCATTTCGGATGGGGAACATCAGCCGGTCCCGGAAACGCACATACAGCCCCCGTGCCGGCTGGTTTTCATCCCGCAGCGAGGCCATGCCGGAGGCCACCAGTTCACGCCCCAGATAGTTCCGGCTCTTTACCCAATCCAGAAACTGCTTCGGCTGCTCAGGCATCCAGCCCACCGTCCAGCGCTCCGCCATCTCCCGGCCAAAGCCGCGCGATTTCAGATAGCTGCGTGCATGCGCCGCCCCCGCATCCTTCATCAACAGCTCATGAAAAAACTCCGCCGCCTCCCGGTGCAGATCCAGCAGCCGCCCGCGGATGTGCCGCGCCTGCTCCGCCTGTGGCGTGAGCACCTCCTCCACCAACAGAATGCCGGAGCGGCCCGCCAGCTTCCGCACCGCCTCCATGAACGGCAGGTTTTCATAATCCCGCACAAACGAGATCGCATCCCCCCCCTTCCCGCAGCCAAAGCAATGGAACGACTGCCGCGCCGGAGTGATGTAGAACGAAGGCGTTTTTTCATGATGAAACGGGCAGTTCGCCTTGAACTGCGAGCCCGCCCGCTTCACCGGAATGTACGAACTGATCAGGTCCACGATGTCTGTCGCTTCCAGGACTTTTTCGATGCTCTCTTTTGAAATCTGTGCCACGGCGGTGAATGCGGGCCCCACTATGACCACCTCTCCCCGCCCAGCAAACCACCAAAAACAAAAAACCATTTCCGATGCCGGAATTGCTTGCCAAGCCCCACTCCGCCAAATAATCCTGCCGCCCCGCCCGCGAGGCAATCCCCCAAAAGGAGACCCGCCGCAGGCCCATCATCAAAAGCGCGCTTAGCTCAGTGGTAGAGCACATCCTTCACACGGATGGGGTCGCAGGTTCGAACCCTGCAGCGCGCACCATTTACAACCGAGCTTCTCAGCTCGGTTTTTTATTATCCTGTAAGGATTTTTTTAGTTATTATTGTTGTTTGAATCGCCCTGGAGGCAGGTTGCCCTGAACCCCGTGAGTTCCTCGGGAATCAGCTTCGTGGGATCGAAGTGTCGAAGTCGAGCGACGCTGCTGTTTTCTCATCAAACACTTGGACGCTGAACTCCCACTCAGGGAAACTTCATCGCATCCTGAATGACATCTTGAATGAAGAAGACGGGATGTTATTCCCCACCAGATCGAAGTTCCCCTCCTCAGTGTAAAACTTCACTGCGAAGCCGCGGACATCGCGTGTCAAATCCACGGACCCGTCTCCACCAGCCAAGGCGGAAGACCTAACAAAAACTTCTGTTTTCTTCCTGGATGCTGGGATCGCTACAAGTCACCTCAGCGTCACTCATCCTTGAAAAGAATCTGAATCATCAGAATGATAGCCCCTGAAGCAGCTATCAGAAAGAAGACCATGGCCAATCCCGGGTAACCGAAAATCCGGAAACTGGTTTCCACCCGGGCGAGCATGGATGAGCCGATAATGAAGGATGCCAAAAGGAGGCCGGTGGTGATCCGGTTTGCGACCTTCTGGAGTCCGACCATGAGTTTGTGCTCATCAATGGAATCGACCTTTACCCGGAACTTATTCGTTGCGACGAGTTCCACGATCTCATTCATGCGCCGTGGAAGGTTGGTGACGAAATCCTTCGTTTCCGCGAGGGCTCCCATGAGCCCGGCCAGAGAAAAGGAGTCTTTGAACCGGGCTTGCGCGATCCCCTCCAAATTCCTTCTAACTGCTTCATTGGGGTCGAAACGAGGCGAAAGCGTTTCTCCCACCAGATCCAGATTCATCAGTGTTTTTCCAAGCAGACTGATTTCTGCAGGAATTCTCACTTCCGAATTTGCGCATACCCGCATCACCTCAAGGATGACTGCACCGATTTTAAGATCCGCCAGATTCGTATTCTTCGCCTCCCCTACGAGATCTTCGATTTTATTCACGAAGGCTGGGCGATCCATATTCGGGTTTTTGATTTCACCCATTCCCAATGCTGCATTTGCCACTTGCACGCCGTCTCCATGGCTGATTCCAGCAATGAGATGAACCAACTGATCACGCGTCCGCTGATTCACTCTGCCGACCATCCCCAGATCGAGTATGGCTAGGTCATGATCGGGCGTTAGAAGAAGATTGCCAGGGTGCGGATCAGCATGGAAGAAGCCGTCTACGAGGATCTGCTTGAGATAAGCCCGAAACAATTCATCCGCAAGGACAGTTCCATCCACTTCCGTAAGGACAGTACCGGATAGGGAAGTTACTTTTTTGCCACTCAGGAAGTCCATGGTGAGGACAAAAGAAGTGGTGTAATCCTCTACGACTTCAGGGATGATAAGACGTGGAAATTCAACGAGATTCCGATGCAGTTCGGATAGATGGTGAGCCTCCTTCAAGTAATCCAGTTCGCGCATCAGACTGACCCGGAACTCACCCAAAACCCTGGCGGTCTCATATTTTTTTCCAAACTCCGTATGTTCGTCAAGGAACTCTGCAATCTGCTGCAGACTATCGAGATCATCCACGATTTCCTGCCTTACTCCTGGCCGTTGAATCTTTACAGCCACCTCCCGGCCATTTCGCAAAGTGGCTCGATGCACCTGCCCGAGCGATGCAGAACCGATAGGAGTTTGATCGAATGTGGCAAATGCTTTGGAAATACGGATCCCCAACTGTTCCTTGAATGCTTTCTCAATTTCTTCGTATGGAATAGGCTTTACGTTGTCTTGCAAACGTCCCAGCGCTTCGAGATACGGAGGTGCAATCAGGTCACTGCGGGTCGAGAGAAGCTGGCCGATCTTCACGAAGGTAGGACCAAGTTTTTCAAGGTCACTCGCCAAATCCGTGGCCTCCTCCAACTCTTCTTTTGAGATCTCCGGACTGGCGATGGAGTCGTCGGCGAAGATGTTTTGTCTGCCATGTTTGAATAACAACATGGCGACATCTTTGTAGCGGCGGAGATGAGTTGGAGCGAGTTTCATGCTGTAGGATTGCAAGTCGTTTTGGCTGATCTTCCGCAATCCTTGCAACAAAAGTGCCAAAATTCCGTGGTGCCATTCCAACGGATTCACAAGGAATTTCAGTCCCTTGTGAGCATGCATTTCATGTGATCTGCACTTCACATTTCATTTTGCATTTTTCTGTATTGTTGGGAATTCCTGTTCTTCATCGATTCAACGCTTCTACTCCGGCATCCATCCGAAATTCCCTCTACACTGTGAATGTGGGAAAGTATGATGTAAGGATAGCCGTTTCCCCGGCCGTTTTCGAGCTCACGAACAAGCGTATTGCTCTTTACCAGCGGATAATTGCACTACGAGGACGTGCGAATTACATCATAAAAAGCATTTCGAGGATGAATAAATAAATCAAAAAACTACTGTTTCTCCCCCAAAAAGAGATGTCGATGTGCCAGTGGACGTTCCATCCGACGAATCCGGCACGGCGTCTGCGATTACCATTGTGTGAAAGATCAAAAGAAAAACTCGCCCAAGGTATTGCTCATCATCTTTGGATTGGTGGGCGCACTTTTGTTAAGTATCATGATCATTGGCTGGATTATGGCGGCTGGCAGAAGTTAACCATCCTCAAATCATCAATACAGAGCCGTGTTGGAGCGAAGTTTCGTGTATAATCGCAGCTCATCCCATCGCTGAAGCAGGTTTGAAAGTCGCATTGGCGGAACAACATCTGTTAGCAGATGGTGACGTGACTCATACGACTGCCCATCTCGCCGACATGACGGATAGATTATTTGGCCGAAAATCATTCTTTCCTGTGGCAGGCGGGAGCCTGAAACAAACTGGAAAGCAGGGCCAGCGGAGACAAATTGAGAAAAGGCATGAAGCATCAGGGAGACATCCGCATTGGAATTTCCGGGTGGCGCTACGTTCCGTGGCGTAAGGATTTCTATCCGGAGAAACTTGCCCAGCGAAGGGAACTGGAATACGCCTCCCGTCAACTGCGCAGCATTGAAATTAATGGAACCTTTTATGCTCTGCAACGTCCAAGTAGTTTTGAGGCATGGCATGATCAGACGCCGGATGATTTCATTTTTTCCGTCAAAGGCCCACGATACATCACCCATATTACCCGGCTCGATCATCCGAAGGAGCCTCTGGCCAATTTTTTCGCATCTGGTATTTTGCGGCTGGGGAAGAAGCTCGGCCCGGTGCTGTGGCAGTTTCCACCCAGCTTTCGATACGATGAAGCGAAAATGGATGACTTTTTCTCACTTCTACCGAGAGACACCGCGCAAGCCTCAAAGCTAGCGCGTTCTCGTGGTGAAAGAATGAAAGGCAGAGCCGCTATTACTTCACCGGAAACGTTGGCATTACGCCATGCAGTTGAAATTCGCCACCTGTCATTTGAGTGTGAGGCATTCATCCAGCAACTCAGAAAACATCAAATCGCCATTGTAGTGGCGGATACCGCAGGGAAATGGCCCGTCATCGAAGATGTGACTTCAGATTTTGTTTATGTCCGACTTCACGGCGACGAGAAACTGTATGTCAGCGGATACACGGATGCGGCCCTTGATAAATGGGAAAAGAAGATTCGCCGATGGAGTTTAGGAGGTTATCCCAGAGATGCGCATCAGCTAACATCCAATCCATCCGTGAGGCCTGATGGCCGTGATGTCTTTGTCTACTTTGACAATGACGTGAAGGTAAAAGCGCCTTTTGATGCAATGAAACTGGCTGATCGTCTCAAGTGATAAAAGAAAGGGATTTTGGTAGAATCATGGAGCAAGACGCTCTGATGTATGGAAGCTACGGTTGAAGGGTTTGACGTAGTAGGTTTTGGACAGGAGCCCACGCGACTTACCCGCAGGGTGACGAAGCTATCAAACCTTTTATACTGATGATCAGTGGGTGGACACGGCTAATGCCATTGTTGGCGCGTACGGTTCACCTGTCACGTCGCTTGGGGATGGCCTTTGCCGGATCATATTCCAAGTTGCGGGAACCCAGCTCCGGATGAGATAAGAAGTAATCGAAAAGAAGTGTTCTCCTCCGACGAGCATTTCAAACTCAATCCGAGCAAAGTGGTTACTGGACAATTTTACGAAGTATTGTCGAGATGCCCTTGATAGCCATTTTCCCGCATTTTTCGGCATTACAATTTCGTCAGCAGGACGGCTGGCTACGCTCCCCCAGATCCTAGATTATACAAATCAGTCCAATTATGCAAACCTCGTTGAGAAAAAGTCAGCAAGGTTTGGCATAAGCAGATGGTTGCTGGATGAAAGTTATGGGCATCATACGATCTCCATCATTTTGACACCACAGGGAGGAATGGAGTTGAGAAGGAGTTCCCCGTCCCAGATGTGGATTTCTTCTTCGGCGAGGTGATCCTTGAAGCGCCAGGGGTGGTCTGGACTGAGGTTGATAAAGCTCCAGGCATGGGGTGGGATTTCCACGCGGATGTGTTTCAGTTCCAAATCCGGATGGAAATTGACGACAATGAGGAAGGATTGGCCGGTTTCCTTATCGTGGCGCATGAAGGAGTAGAGCCAGTGGCCGGACCAGGTTTCCGCGCCGACTCTGCCGTAGAGAGGATTTCCGGCATTGGCGTGATTGAGGCCGTAGAATTCCCCGTGGGTGAACGCGGGCCACGAGGTGATTTCCAGCAGCTTTCCATACCACGCGCGGAGAGCTTTTTGCTCCGGGCTAAGGCGTGCGCCGTCATATTTTCCGGTGTTCACCCACTTGGCAAGTTCCGGCATGCACCAGTAATCGAAGATGGTGGTGCGTGAATTGTCTCCTGCGAAGCCCTCGGATCCGATGGCGGGTTCGCCGACTTCCTGGCCGCTGTAAAGCATCTGCGGGCCACGCCCGATGCCGAATGCGACTGCAGTGGCGGCTTTCCCGGCCTTCATGCCATGCCCGCCCCAGACCTTCGGATTGGAGATGCGGACCTCATCGTGGTTTTCCGTATAGCGGAGGGACTGGTGGAAGTAGCTGCCTTTGAAGAAGAGCTTGTCGATGTCATTGGCCCATTTGCCCTCATCGAAGATGCCTTCCAACAAATCGTAGAGCGGATCGTCATAAACGGCATCAAAGCCAGCGGCGATCAATTCCTCGAAAACATTGGCGTCTGTTAGTTTGGCGGGATCGGTATCATAGGCCTCGGCGCAGAAGAAAACCTCCGGCTGGCGCTGGCGGGCACGCTTCACCGCCCAACGCCAAAATTCCATGGGAACCATGTGCGCCATATCCACGCGAAAGCCATGAACGCCCATGCCCTGCCAGTAGGCGAGGATTTCATCCATGGTGCGCCAGGTCTTCGGGACATTGCCTGGGGAGGCATCCTTGCCAGGGAGGCCGGAGGTATCCCGGCCCTTGGTGAAATCGTGACCGTAGTTGAGTTTTACGGTCTCATACCAATCGTTGATGGAAGGTGCCCAGGTGACGGAATTGTTGCCGGTCACGCGGCCGAAATCCTTTTCCCCGGTATAGTTCCGGGTAGTCGCATGGAGATCTGCGGTAGGCAGTTTGAGGGGTGGGCCACCGCCGGGATGGCCCGGCTGGAGGTAGAAGAAGTGATTGTCCCAGGAGAAGAACGCACTGCGATCGTCATCATTTCCAAAAGAAAGCTCCGGGCGGATGTCCGACTGATAGGAGCGGGCCACATGATTGGGCACAAAATCGATGATGACCTTCAGCCCGTGAACCTTGCAGCGGGCAAGCAGTGCCTTGAATTCATCGATGCGCCGTTCCGGATTCACCGCGTAGTCCGGGCAGACATCGAAATAATCCCGGATGGCGTAGGGGCTGCCGGCCAGGCCCTTGAGGAGGGCGGCATCATCTGCCGGGCGCTTAGGGTAGGAGGTGCCGCTGGCCTGCTCCAGCACTCCAGTGAGCCAGACGTGGGTAAAGCCCATCTTGCGCAGGGATTTCAGCGCGGCCTCGTTGATGTCCACGAATTTTCCGCAGCCATTTTCCTGAATAGTGCCGTGAGGTTTGCGCCTCTCATTGGTATTTCCAAACAGGCGGACCATCAACTGATAGATCACCGGGCGGGTCGGCTTTCCCATAGGCGCTTTCGTTCTCATTTTGAGCATTGCTTCTAGTGTTGCAGAATCCTTGCCAACAAGCTGATTGTGATCCCCTGCCATTGTTTCCTTCTCCTCGCGGACAACTGCCACCATATCGTAGAGGGCGAAGAGAACCACCACGCCTGTGAGAATGGTGCAGCCCAGCCACCAGAAGAGAAAATACCAAGGGGATGTGCCCAGCCAGCCATCGATGACCCACAGGCCCAGAATCATCATGAAGAGGACACCGAAAAGCAGATTTGCAAGGAGCTTCCGCCGCTGCTGACGATCGTGGAGGATCGCACGGGCCAGCAGTTTCGAGTTCCGCGATGAATGAGCAGGTTGTGCCATCGCCTGAAACTTCACCCCAGTAGATGGATTACCAAGGGGAAAAACTCCGTTATCTGCCATCCACCATGATACGGAGTGCCTCCACACTGCACGTGCGTGCCTGGAAGACCGCGCAGGTGGTGCGCACCATGGCATCATTGCTGGCCACCAGCACCTCGTCCTTTTCTCCAAAACGGGCGGCCAGGCGCTCTATCACGGAGTCTGCCGTCTCGCCATTGCGGGAGTAAATGGTGAGCACGCCGTCTGCCTTTCCACCCTCCATTCCCCTCTCCGTCTGCTTGCCATCAAAGACCACCACCGTATTCCAATCAGTGACATCGGCAAAACGCTGCAGCCACTTCACCAGTTCCAGCCGTGCCAGGTAGCGTGTGGCCCCATGGTGCAATTCGCAGAACTGTGGCAGGGCAAAAATTGCGCTATGGCCATCCACCAGGAGGATTTTTTCAGCAGTGGCCATCGTTTCTCAGAACAAGGGGCTGAGCGATTCCACATACCACGCCCACAGCCGCCAGCCGCCGTAGAGCCAGCCGATGGCACCCATGGCCAGAAAGGGGCCGAAAGGCAATTGCCTGCCGAAGCCGATGCGCCCAATGATGGCAGCTACGATGGCCAGCAGCGAGGCAGCGAAGAGTGAGAAAATCACCGCGCTCCAACCAAAAAACGCGCCGATCATTCCCATAAGGTGGGCATCTCCCATGCCCATGGCCTCACGCGGGATGATCACGGAGGTGGCGCTGCCATCCAGGGATTTCATATCCTCCAGGCGGCGCACGGTGCCATCCGGCAGTTCGATTTCCCTTTCACGGATGGTGAGGGAGCCACTGCCTACAGACTGCCCATCCACCCGGATATCCGTGGCCTGGAGGAGCATGCGGTCGGTTTTACGGGAAAAAATATCCCACCACGGGATTTCCTCATCATCGATAATGAACAGCATGGGGTCCACGTCATTGGTGGCTTCCTTCAGATGCCAGGGCTTTGGCTCACTGAATTTCAAGTCCCGCTTGCCAAATGCCATCTTGCCCAGTTGGACCACCAGCCACAGGCCGAAGAAGCCGACGCACCAGCCAAGTGCGCCCTGTTTGAGTCCGGAGAGCCAGTTTCCCGCCTCACCCGCCAGCACCGGCAACTGCGGATAGATGGCACATGCCAGCAGGCCAATGGCAGAGCCTGCCCACGTCATTTTGGTGGGAATGATCAGGTGCTCGGCATCGATGAAAGTAACGGATACGAGGATGGCCATGAGCACCCATAGGAAAATGGCCACCTGGGGGATGGGAAACAGCCTCCATGCTCCGGTGAAAAGCACGGCTGTGAGCAATTCCACGCCAAAGTAGCGGAAGGAAATGGATGCCCTGCACTCGGCGCATTTCCCTCGCAGCCAAAGCCAACTGATGAGTGGCAGATTGAGCCACATTGGGATCGGCTTTTTACAATTCGGGCAAAACGAGCGGCTCGGCTGATTGACGGACATTCCCAGCGGCACTCGGTAGATCACCACATTGAGGAAGGAACCGATGCAGGCACCGATCATAAAAGCGGGAATCAGCCAGATCCAGTGGGAAAAAAGTGGGTACATCAAAGCGTTTTCATTCAAGCGTGGCGGGGCCTCCTGTCAAGGAACGCGGGTGCCCGATTCCCGACGCAGCCCCTTAAACGCACAGCGGGTGCGGACCTGTGAGATCCGCACCCGACGTTGCACATTTTCCCCCCTTATGTTTCAGAGGTGACTTACCGGCACCGATGTGACCTCCCCCCGGATGTCAGATCT
>Ga0157373_10003058_pt1 | contig 12624 bp, 12 predicted proteins | sample C65metaG_FD_113460 | JGI IMG/M metagenome (GOLD analysis project Ga0157373, IMG submission 113460) | Corn rhizosphere microbial communities from Kellogg Biological Station, Michigan, USA - C6-5 metaG | ecosystem: Host-associated > Plants > Roots > Rhizosphere > Soil | place: USA: Michigan... | reverse complement strand
GGCATAACGCTACTATGCCTTAGTCCAATTTTGATACTGGTGTTTTATCCACACTGGATGTTTGGCCAGATGGATGAAATCTGGTTCGTCCGCTCGGGCTTTTTAACCGCCTAGGTTCCCAACACATCCAAATGACTGCTTTTGGCCGATTTCTGCCTGTTCTGAAGGCAGCTTCTGGCCACTTTCTACCACTCGCGAGTGACTACAGCCGGCCAGAAGCCTGGAGTCGCTCCAGCGCTGCTCGACTGAATCTCGGGCCATCTCATCATTCTCAAAAAAACCACAAACAGCTCACAGAATTTTCATCCGCTTTCGCCAACCCTGTAATCGCTGGCGAATGGCCAGCTCTCGAAGGCGTTATGTGATACGCCACCGGAGCCAAACATGAATCTGAGATCGCTCAATATCGCGCGCAGAGCTGCATTCTGCTTTGGTGTCATCACTTTGCTTTTGATCGGGCTGGGAGGCTTCTCCTACGTTCAAATCGGTCACTTGCGCACCGCAGAACAAGACATAGAAGAAAACTCACTGCCTAGCATTCAAGTGGTCGATGACATTCAAATTGCGCTTCTACACGCTCGCCTCGAGAGCATCAGGATGCTGGCCAGCACCGATCCCTCAGTCAAAAGCGCGTCGCAAGCCAAAGTACGACAAGCCATGGAGACCCTACAGTCGCGCAGCGAATACTATCGACAGAATCTGATGACAGGCGATAAGGACCGCGCCCTGTTCGATGACGCCCAAACTGCGATGAACACCTACATCGATGGATTGAAGCAAGTCATTGCATTGGACACTTCCGACCATGACAAGGCCGTTGCCTTTGCCAACTCCGAGCAGGCAAATCGTGCCACTGCTTATCAAGAAAAACTCACGCTCATGCGCGAGCTGAACGCAAAAGAGGCGGAGCAGTCAGGCGCCATTGCGACGGCAGTGTATGACCATAGCGTCAACGTCCTGATGATCGTTGTAGTCGTCGCGCTGATCCTCACGGTCTTCCTCGCTATCGCCTTGACCCGCAGCATTGTCAACCCGATCAACACATCGCTGAAACTGGCTGAAGACATTGCCGAAGGGGATCTGACCCGGCAGTTGGAGGTCACCGGAAAAGATGAAGCATCCCGCTTGATGCAGGCGCTCAACATCATGTCGGAGAAGCTGCGGCGAACCGTTCTGGAGATTTCCGGTGCGTCTACTCAACTGAGCACCGCCGCCGTCGAAATGACGTCCATCACTGAAAGCGCCGACCGGACATTGCAGCAACAAAACAGTGAAATCGAGCAAGCCGCTACTGCAGTCAACGAGATGAGTGCGGCCGTTGAAGAAGTGGCTCGCAATGCTACGTCAACCTCCCAGGCAGCCCAGCAGTCGAGCCTGTCGGCAGACCTGGGCAATGAACGTGTCACTGAAACCCTGGCAGCCATGCGCAACCTGACGAGCCTGGTGGAAGGTTCATCCGCACAGGTTCTGGCGCTGGCCGGCCAAGCCCAGGACAACAGCAAAGTGTTGAGCGTCATCAGGGGCATTGCCGAGCAGACCAATCTGCTGGCATTGAATGCCGCCATCGAAGCGGCTCGGGCAGGCGAGCAAGGTCGAGGCTTTGCAGTGGTTGCCGACGAAGTGCGTGCCTTGGCACACCGTACGCAAACCTCCACCCAGGAAATCGAACAGATGATCGCGGCGATCCAGGCTGGCTCGTCTGCCACGGTGGAGTCGATGCACAAAAGCACCCAGGAGGTGCATAGCACCCGGAAAACAGCCGAAGACGCCGGGCAGTCCTTGCAACAAATCACCCATGCCGTACTGGAGATAAACGAACGCAACCTGCAAATCGCAACGGCGTCCGAGCAACAGGCGCATGTAGCACGTGATGTGGATCGAAGCCTGGTCAGCATTCGCGATCTGGCGGTGCAAAGCAGCGAAGGAACCCGTCAAACCCTCGTTGCCAGTAACGAGCTGTCGCAACTCGCGGTGAACCTGAACAACCTGGTGCTGCGGTTCAAGACGTGACTGCCTCGTTGTCTTCCTGGAAGGTCCGAGCAGGGTCTTCCAGGGAGCGTCAAATCACCGACCTGGTCCCATTTCCAAGCGGGTATGCTCCCTGCCCGTGATGGGGCTACATCAGCAGCCGAAGGTCGAGGGTGCTCAACGTCCACACAGCAATATCGTTCAATACGGCAACCGCACAATCCTGGATTCTGAACCCCCTTCATAATCGATGTGCACTGCTCATGCGCTCCACCCTTTCGCCTTACCAAGCCTTCTGGCAAGGCTCGATGGCTGTGATTCCATTGTCCCTGGCCTGTGCTCCCTGGGGCTTGCTGGTTGGATCATTGGCGATCGATGCCCAGATGACCCCTCTCGAAAGCCAGGGCTTCTCGGCCATCGTTTTTGCCGGTGCCGCTCAAATCGTCGCCATCGGCATGATCAAGACAGGGGCCAGCCTGTCCTCGATCCTTGTGACAACCCTTCTCCTGACGTCCCAGCACCTGCTTTACGGTTTGCACATGCGTGCCACCCTTTCCTCGCTTTCTTCACGATGGAGAATAGGCCTCGGCTTTCTTTTGACCGACGAGTTTTTCGCGCTGAACAGCCAGTACGATCAAAAGACTTTCAGCCGCTGGTTTGCCCTGGGTGTCGGACTCAGCTTTTATCTGGCGTGGAATGTGTTCACCCTGGCAGGGATCCTGTTGGGCAAGAGCATTCCGAACCTTGAATCGCTCGGGTTGGAGTTTTCCATCGCTGCGACCTTCATCGCGTTGGTCACCCCCGTGGTGAAGTCGGTCCCGACGATCGGGTGTGTGTTCGTATCCCTTGCCTGCTCGGTGCTGTTCAGTTATTTGCGTTGGGAGTCTGCGCTGGTGGTGTCGGGGTTGGCTGGCATGACGGCGGGTTTCGTCTGCAAGCGGCTCCTGGAGGGACGCTCATGATCCTCGCCGTTATCGCTGGAATGGGTGCGATTGTCTTCCTGAACCGCTACCTGTTCCTGGAGCCACGCTTACCGTTTAGACTGAGCCAGGGCACCCGGGATTTCCTTTCCTTCGCGGTGCCAGGGATGCTGACGGCGATCTGCGGTCCCATCATTTTCATGCCAGGCCATACGCTGAGCCTGAGCGCTCTGAATCCCTATCTGCTGGGTGGGCTCTGCACCGTGGGTCTCATGCTCTGGACGGGACGGGTGCTGACGAGCGTCCTGGTCAGCATGGGCTGTTTCTACCTGTTCAGGTCGATATTCTGAGGTGAACCGTGGCCAGCAAGATTGAAAACACGCGTTTCTGGCAAGCCTCAAGTCTGGGTGGCGTGGAATTGCTGCGCGCTCAATATTACCAGCAGCGCTTCACCCCTCACGTCCACGACAGTTTCGTCATCTCGGTCATCGAGTCGGGGGCGCAGCGGTTTCGGCATCGAGGCAGTGAACACGTTGCCCCTATCGGTAGCGTGGTGCTGATCAATCCGGATGAGTTGCATACCGGTGCCACCGCCCACCATGAGGGATGGCGCTACCGAGGTTTTTACCCCACGTTGACGCAGCTTGCCGAGGTCCTGGCTGAGCTGGATATACGTTTCAATGGCTCTCCTCGCTTTATCAGCAGCGTATTGACCGATTCAGACGTGGCGCGAGCGTTCAGTAACGTTCATCTGTTTGCAGAACATGAGGCTTCGGAATTGCTGCAGCAAACCGCCTGGAGGGAAGCCACGCTGATGCTCTTCCAGCGGTATGCCGGAATAGGTTCGGTCGCAGCGCCAGGGAATGAGCCTGTAGCGGTGCGCAGAGCCAGGGAAATATTGCTTGAGCGCCTGGCGTTCCCCCCATCCCTCGAGGAGCTTGCCTCCAGCGTCGGTCTCTCGCCCTTTCACTTTGCCCGCGTGTTTCGCAAGGCAACCGGGCTGCCGCCCCATAGCTGGGTCACGCAAAAGCGCCTGGCTTGTGCGCTAGTGTTATTGAAGCCAGGTCTTGCGCCGTCCAGGGTCGCCGCGGAGCTCGGCTTTGCTGATCAGAGCCACCTTACCCGGCAGTTCAAACAGGCTTTTGGCATAGGGCCAGGTGCTTACCGGTCTGCCATGGTGGGTTGAGGCGGGAGGCGGCGCCAGCGCGCGTGATCCCTGTCGGCCTGGGCACCGGGCATTATTTTACCGGTACGCCCGCAACTCACGCCTCCTCACTGTTCAACTGACAAAGTGAACACAAGGACTTTCAATGTCTTTGCAGGAATCGGTCAAAATGACGACCATGCCCTAACCCATTCCGCAACCGATATCAGCCGATTTGGCATTTTCAGCGCGGGTGTCTAGTCTCCCCATAGCGTGCCCATCTTCGGTGAGGAGCATTGATTTGATCTGGAGCGCGTGAGCGGCTTCGATGGCTCTCGCCAGCCAGGAAGTACGGAACTGCTGACTTTGAAGGATCGAGTGGTACCACGACCGTCAAAGCCGCCACAAAGGACCAGGACGGTGCAAACCTACCCATGAAGCCCCTCGAGGAATCCATTGCCCCTGGCGAGGTAGCGGCCACGCAGGCATCCTATCCCACTGCCCGGGAATTCGCGGCGAATCGTTTCGCCTACTTTCTGCTGGTCCTCGCGGTGACGTCGGTACTGGGTTTTGGGCTGATTTACCTGGCCAGCAGCTATCACCAGCAATTCGCCGAAGCCGGCAAGGACAATGCCGACCTCGTCCATGCATTGTCGCAGCAAGCCGAAGACTCCCTGACCCAGATCGAAGTACTGTCCATTGGCATTCTTGAGCGCATCGAGGTCGACGGCGTCGATCAATTCCAGCGCCCGCGCATGAATCGCCTGTTCAAGAGTCAGGTCCTGGCTATGCCGCAGTTGGCGGGTCTGTTTGTCTATGGCCGATCCGGTGAGTGGTTGAGCACCGACAAGGACACGTACCCGCCTTCGGCCAATAACGCCGACCGTGAATACTTCAAATACCACCAGGCTCACCCCGACGACCAGGGGCTGCACTTGGGCCCGGTGATCCGGAGCCGTTCCACCGGCGACCTGGTCATCCCGGTTTCCAGGCGAATCAACGGTCCGGACGGTGCATTCGCCGGCGTATTCCTGGCCACCCTGCGCGTGGATTATTTCATTCGTTTCTACAACGAGTTCCTGTCCAACGGGAACACCGTCGTGGTGCTTGCACTGGCGGATGGCACGGTGCTGACCCGTGCCCCGTTCATGGCATCGGCGGTGGGCCAGAGCTTGGCGTCCGGTGAGATCTTCAGCCGGCACCTGCCCGTGGCAACGTCCGGCACAGTCATGGTGCCGTCGGTGTTGGACAAGGTCGATAAGTTGTTCAGCTATCAACTGAACCCGCGCTATCCATTGTTCATGTCGGTCGGGGTGACCAAGAGCAGCCTGATGCAACCCTGGTACACCGAGGCCGCTATCGCCGTCGCCGTGATCCTGATCCTGCTGCTCTGCCTGGCCTACTGCGGCAAGGCCCTGCTGCGGCAAATCCGGTATGTGATGCAAGCCGAGTCATCACTGCAAGCGGCTCACGTGGCGCTGCAGAAGGTGGCCACCCAGGATGCCCTGACGGGGCTGTTCAACCGCCGCCATCTCGATACCATACTGCCCATCGAGATGAGCCGCAGCCGTCGTAATGGCCGCCCGCTCGGGCTGATCATGATCGACATCGACTATTTCAAGCGCTTCAACGACCTGTACGGCCATGTCGAGGGCGACAGGTGTTTGACAGAAGTCGGCGCTGCGGTGATGAACAGCATGCGTCGCCCGGGTGATATCGCCGTGCGTTATGGCGGTGAGGAACTCCTGGTGCTGCTGCCGGATACAGATCCCGCCGGGACTTACCAGATCGCCACGCGCATCCATCGCGCTATCCACCAGTTGAACATCCACCACGCGGCGAGCCCTTCGCAACGGGTCACGGCCAGTCTCGGCTGGAGCATTCTTGCCCCACAAGACCAGGCCACCACCGACAAGAAATTCGTCATGGCGGCGGATGAAGCGCTGTACCAGGCCAAGGGTGCCGGGCGCGACCGGATCTTTCCGGCGCTGACGGACATGGCCTAGCCGCCCCGGGAAGGCGGACGATATCACGGACCGATGTTCTGCCCTTTATGACTCCAGGGTGTCGCCGGTATAGCTGCAGAGGCCGCTTGTCACCCGAAAAGCCTGGCGATAGGCAGAAGGTGACGTGCCAACGGTGTGCAGGAAATGCTGGCGCAAGGAAACGGACGAACCAAACCCGACCTCCGCGGCGACGCGTTCGATGGGCAAGTCGGTGGTTTCCAGCAGGCACTGGGCACGGTCCACACGGGCCTGGATCATCCATTGCACGGGGCTGATGCCCATCTGCTCGGTGAAACGACGATTGAGCGTCCTGACGCTCACCTTGGCATAGGCGGCCATCTCGGCCACGTCGATGGGCAGGCTCAAGCGTTCGTCGAGCCATTGCAGCAGCAATGCGCGTGCCCTGGGCATGGGCCTCGCGGATCGAGTCGAGCACGGCCGGCGCCACCATGTCCTGAAGGTTGGCCAGCCCCGGCACGACCAGCGTGTCGGCGCCTCGCACCTCGTCGAGCGAATGGCGGACGCGCAGATCGAAAGCCTGGGTCGTGACGCTCGAAGTGGCGGCGCAGACGCGCACCTGATAGGCCGCGGCATGGGCCAATTCCACACGCTCGAAGAGTTCGCAGGGCGATCCTGGGCGCCTGCCTGCCTTTCGGCGGCTTCTTCATGGCCAGGGCAATGTTGCGCGCCGCCACGCTGCATGGACCGGCATGACGCCATGCTTTATCTGACGCTCAAGGCGATGCATATTTTCTTCGTACTGCTCTGGGTATCGGGCATGGTCGTACAAGCCCTCACGTTGGCTGCCGCGCGAAAACTGCCCGGCTCGGCATTACCCCAGGAGATACTGAGGTTGCGCCAGTTGCACAAGTGGGAGCGCAGGCTGACGACGCCGGCCATGGTGCTGGCCATGGGCAGCGGCACCTGGAGGTGGGTCAGGGTGCAACAGCGAGTCGGCACCTCCACCGCGGCCAGGCGCGAGCGGTTGTGGATGACCTTGTAACGGCGCGCGGATCCGGGCGACCGAAGGCGATGCTCCGGGTGTTCAAGGCCGCCAACCCATTTTTTCCAGCGCTTGCAGCAAGCGAGTGCCCTCCAGGGCCGGCACCTCGCGCCCGTCCGCAGCATGCATGGCTCGGCCGGCAAGCAAGGCATTGACGATGGCCTCCTCCACCGCTTCGGCCGCTGCGGCGAACAATGGCGAGATATGGTCGTTGTTGACCATTGCCACCTGAGCCGTCTTCGGCAAGTCCCGCCGGTTGTAATCGGCTGGCGCCAATCCGGTATTTCCCGTCGAGAAAGCCAGGAAGATGTCGCCGCTGGAGTCGTCGGTCCCGCCGCCAGTCCGGGCGACACCCAGCGAAGCCCGCTGTGCCAGGCGCTGGCACTGGTGGGGCAGCAAGGGCGCATCGGTGGCGAGCACGACCACGATGGAGCCCATGCCGGGCGTGTCCTGCTCGGCGTAGGGCGACGGCAGGTCCAGCAGCGCCCGGCCCACCGGGTATCCGTCGACCCTGAGTTCACGGCGTTGCCCATGATTGGCTTGCACGAAGTCCCCCAGTGTCCATCCGCCCTGCTCCGCCGACAGCTTTCGCGAGGCGGTACCGATCCCGCCCTTGAACTCATGGCAAATCATGCCTGTCCCTCCACCGACCGCGCCTTCGGTGACAGGTCCGGTGTCCACGGCGGCCAAGGCTTGCTGTACCAGGTCCGCATTCACGTGCTGGCCCCAGATGTCGTTCAACACGCCGTCGTAGGTTTCCATCACCACAGGCATGCACCAGTAAACGGAGCTATCAGCCAATGTCGCATGCTCATGGGCGATCAGCGCATCGCGCACCACGCCGACACTATGGGTATTGGTGGTTGCGATCGGCGTGGTTAGCAGCCCCGCTTCACGAATCCATTCCAGGCCGGTGGCATCGCCGTTGCCATTGAGTACATGGCAGCCGGCGAAACACGGCTGAAAACGCGCGGCACCGCCGCGTGGCTCGATCACGCTCACACCGGTGCGCACCGGTTTCCCGTCGTAGACCGTATCCAGCGTCCCATGGCCGACCCGGACGCCAGGCACGTCGGTGATAGCGTTGTTCGGGCCGGGTTGGCCCAGGCCCACGGTGATGCCAAAGTCACGTGCTCGCATGTTGTCTCTCGTTCAGAGTTTCTGGAACGCCGGGCTCAGCTTGCCGTACGTTGTGTAAAGCAGCACGGAAGTCACCAGGATTCCCAGCAGGATGAAAATGTCGCGGGACGAAGCGCTGCTCAGCAAGGAGGTCAGCAGGTACCCCGCCCCCACCACGGCCGCCAGCGCTGGAGCAGGCCACAGCGGCATCCGGTACGGGTGCTCGCGGTCACGGCGCAGCACACGGCTGAACAATGCGCATAGGCCGACGATCAGGTATACGCACAGGATCAGCAGGACGGTGAAGGAAGTCAGTTCCGCCAGGTTCGAACTGAAGGTCAATGCGGCGGAAGGCACGGCCAGGAACAGCGTCGCCAGCCAGGGCGAGTCCCATCGAGGGTGAATGCGGGTGAAGGCGCGGTTCAGGGTCGGCATCCACAGCTCATCGCGACCACTGCTGTAGATCACCCGGCCGATCTGGATCACCAAGGCAACGATGGCGTTGAACACGGAGAGGAAGATGCCGGCACTCACCAGCCGTGACAGCGTCTCGTTGCCATGGACCGTCAGCAGATAGCCGATCGGATCAGGGCTGGCCAACATCTGTTCGAGGGATGGCGCGCCCACCAGGAGTGCGACCAGCGGGATCAGTTCGATGCTGACCACCAGTACCAGCGACCACAACACCGCCCTGGGGATACCGCGGCCGCCGCACTTCATGTCCTCTGCGAGCAGCACGGCGCCGCCGTAGCCGTTGAAAGAGAACAATGCGGTGCCGACCGCACCGATGACCAGTGCCCAGGGTGCTGCGTGCAGGAGCCCATTGTCGAGCGCAACGGGGCTGAACAGGCTGCCGATGGGTTGCTGCGCATGGCCGAAGCCCAGCACCACGATCACCATCAAGGCCGCCACCTCGAGAAACAGACAGGCACCCGTGACCCAGGCATTGAGCTTGATATTCAGGATGCCGAGCAGGTAACTCAGCGCGACGATGACCAGGGCGACCGTCTGCCCATCGCACTGGGTGCCCAGAGCCGCATTGAGGTAGGTGGCCGCCCCCGTTGCCAGGACGGGTGGAATGAACAGCAGCATTGCGAGCACGGTCAGGAACGTGGCATAGCCGGCCATGCCACCGAACACTCGCTTGGCGAACACGTACTCCCCACCCGCGGCGCTGTGGGCTCGACCCAGTTCCGCGTAGCACAGCGCAAACATCAGCGCCAACACCCCGCCGAGCACGAATGCCCAGATGACCCCGGTACCGGCCGGGGCGATGGCAAAGGGCGCGATGACAAACACGGAGCTGGCGGGTGTCACAGAGGAGACGGTGATCGCAACGACATCAGGGACGCTCAGGGTGGGTTTGAGCTCGGAGGGTGGCGCACTGTGGGACGTCATATGTTCATTCCTCTCGTTTGTTATATGAGTTAGGAGGCAGAACGAAAATGCGATGCGTGACGGGCTCGCCGGCCCGCTTGGTAGGGATGGACTGTAGGCAGCTGTCCTCTACCGGACAATTCCCCCTAAGGGGTACCCCCGTTGACAGCTTCATGGAATCGAGCACCAATGCCCTCCTCGCGCCAAGGAAACCGCCGTGGACATTCTCTTTCATGAAGTTGCCAGTCATACCGCTCTGGCTCGGGCAATCGAGCAGATCGGCAGTCCCAGGTTCTGGCGTCAGATCATCCTGGTGCTACGCCAATGGGTGCCGTTCGACAACGCCCTGGCGATCCACTTTCCTGCCCAGGCCGCGCCCCATGTGCTTGCCGAGTACGACGCGGCACCGGCACCGGCGGCGAGTGAACTGTACCTGGATGGCCTGTACCTGCTCGACCCTTTCTACCAGGCCGCTCGCGAAGGGCTGGTCAGCGGTTTTTATCACCTGGAAGAAGTCGCTCCGGATCACTTCCGGCAAACGGATTACTACCTCAATTACTTCAAGGAACATGTGCTGGAAGATGCGGTGCAATACTTATTGCAGTTGCCGGACGGCGTGCTGTCATTGTCCTTGGGCATGCGCCGCGCCTTTGACCCGGACGAGTTGGGCAAACTGACGCTGGTCAGCTCATGGGTGTCGGCCTTGCTCAAGCTCAACTGGACCCGCAGCGGGATCTCGGTGCCGCTGCTGCCCCCGGTCGGCGATGCACTGGCGAAATTTGGCAAAGGTGTGCTTTCGGAACGGGAGCTTGAAATCGCTCGCCTGATTCTTCGCGGCTATTCGTCGAAGGCGATGGCGCAGCGGCTCGGGATCTCCCCTGAAACTATCAAGGCACACCGGCGGCATCTCTACGCAAAGCTGGACATTTCCTCTCACCCGGAACTGTGCTCGATGTTTATCCGCGAGCTGGGCTACTCCGAAGAACCAGGTACCTGAGCATGCATGCCATGGACAGCATCATGACTTCGCGATGCCCATCCAGACCATTCAGACCCTGTCCACCTCATCCGAGCGCAACGTCAGCACCGATACCCCCGAAGACGTCACCGCAACGGTGTGCTCGAATTGCGCGGAAAGCGCCCCGTCCCGGGTCACCACCGTCCAGCCATCAGCCTGGGTCCTGACGTGGCTGGTGCCTTGGTTGAGCATGGGCTCGATGGTGAACACCATCCCCTCGCGCAGCACCAGGCCGGTGCCGGGCTTGCCGAAATGCAGCACCTGGGGTTCTTCGTGCATTTGCTGGCCGATGCCATGGCCACAGTATTCACGCACCACTGAGTAACCGTTGCGCTTGGCGTGATGTTCGATGGCTGCGCCAATGTCACCCAGCCGCCCGCCTGGGCGTACCGCGCGGATGCCTCGCCACATCGCATCGTATGTGACCTGGACCAGGTGCCGGGCAGCGGCGCTGACGTTACCGATAAGGTAAGTCTTGCTGGAGTCGGCGATATAGCCATTCTTTTCCAGGGTGATGTCGAAATTGACGATATCGCCATCGCGCAGAATCCTGGAGGACGATGGCACGCCGTGGCAAACCTCCTCGTTTACCGAGCAGTTGAGCACGAATGCAAAGCCATACTGCCCCTTGCTCGCCGGTCGGGCCTTGAGCTCGTCGACGATGAACCGCTCCACCATGGCATCGACCTGGAGGGTCGACATCCCCGCGAGCGCGGTTTGATCCAGCAGCTCGAACACAGACGCCCGGAGTCGGCCGGATTCCGCCAACAGCGCCACCTGTTCCGGACTCTTGACCATGCTCAACTCATCACCAGTGGCTGGGCGCGCACGCCCGCGCTGTCGAGCTCACGGCGGATGACTTCGTTGAAGGTCAGCTCCGGGTTCATCTCGCACAACATGCCGACCTTGATCCAGAAAGCCGCCTGCGCGTTGATGGAGCGACAAGACACCTTGGTGGCCCGGCGCAGTTGATCATGCAGTTCGTCGTCGATGTTCACGATGCCCATTGGGGTCGCCCTCTATACGTTTCATATATTGTAAGCATATGCTTCGTATCAGCGAAAACCAAGATTAATCATTGAACGTTTGTGTTGGCAGCCCTGACGATCAGTGCTGCCGGCGGTGATCAGCTTGCCGAAGAAGTTTTTCCTTTCCCGGCCGTAGGTGCCCTGGACCCTGAGTCATGCCCACCCGCAGGGCGTGTCTGCTCCTGTTTGAAGGACTGCTGCCGGCGCTCCAGCGCATCAGCGCCGTCCGAGGCCTGTGCGACCCACGGAACAGACATGATCAAGCCGAACAGTATCCGAATAAAAAGTGGCTCCATTTCATTTCACCTTGGTTGTGTTAACGAAAGCTTTTGCGGATATCCGCACTTGCAACGCTTGCATAGGTTTCGAGCAGCCTCGCCAACTCCAGATAGCCAGCCGCCAGGTCATGGGCGCCGAGGCGGGTCAGTGATCTTGACGTTCGACGGGCCTGGGCCGCGCCGATCACTGGTTGGGAAGCGTGCTTCGAAATCCGTCGGTCGCCCCTTCGCGCGCACTTGCCGAGCGACGATTCAGGCTCCAGATCGCGGGTTTTGTGTTGCAGTCGCAACAACTGTCTGCTCAATTGCAGGGCCGTCACGCCGGCCCGCGCAGCCTGCTGGTCATCTGCCCCCGACAGCGCCTGCAAGGTCACCCATCGGTGCTGCTGTCTTGCCTGCCACTTGAGCAGGTCCATCCGGTGTCCATGACGAAGCAGTCGCCGGGTGTCCTTGTGCATCGCCCTCGCCAGGACTTGCGGGTGGCTGTGGGGTTTTCCCGGCAGCAGCTGGAAGGCCAACAGACATATGCCAAGCGCCACGATCCAGGCGAGAGCCTGGTTGGCAAAGTCGGCGAAGTCGTACCGGGCGGCCAGGCCTGTGCTGACGAGCGTGTTGAAGCCGATCAGATAAGCGATGCCTTGCAGGGCATGACGCGGACGGGTCGTGGCCTGAATCCCCACGGCCCAGAACGCAATCATCACGACTGTGAGCAATGCGAGCCCGCTGATGTGCGGCAACACCAGGAACTTGCACGCCGCTGCCG
>Ga0157373_10003057_pt1 | contig 12628 bp, 12 predicted proteins | sample C65metaG_FD_113460 | JGI IMG/M metagenome (GOLD analysis project Ga0157373, IMG submission 113460) | Corn rhizosphere microbial communities from Kellogg Biological Station, Michigan, USA - C6-5 metaG | ecosystem: Host-associated > Plants > Roots > Rhizosphere > Soil | place: USA: Michigan... | reverse complement strand
TACTGCATGGTGGTGCCGCCAAAGCTAGAGTCGTCCGCCACGCCTGGAACCGATCGATACGCACGCTCCACCACCCAGTCTTCAATGGTGTGCAATTCCTGGGGACTGCGGTCGGGGCTTTCCAGCACATAGCGGTAAACCAGTCCGCTGGGGCTGAACAGAGGCGCCATAGAAGGCGTGACACCGGTTGGCAGCTCAGCGTCCGCCAAGCGCTCGAATACGACCTGCCGCGCAAAATAGTCGTCGGTGTTTTCTTCAAATGTCAGTCGAAGGTCGGAGAGTCCATAGAGCGAGATGGAACGCATTACCACCATGTGTGGAACGCCGTTCATTTCGACTTCGAGGGGAAGGGTTACCAGGCGCTCGACTTCTTCGGCCGCGTGGTCGGGCCACTGCGTGATGATCTCGACCTGCGGAGGAGACAGATCCGGGTACGCGTCCACCGGCATTCGCTGAAACGAGATGACTCCGCCTACCGTGATGAAGACGGTCAACATCAATACCAGAAAGCGTTGACCCAGCGCGGCGCGGACGATTTTGTGAATCATTCAGTTTGTTGGACTAGCCTGATATCTCAGAGCGTCTGACCCAATCAGCGTTGTAGCGAATTCGCGAACTGCAGGAACAAACTGCCATTGCCAATCACGTGATCTCCAGGCTTCAACCCGCTGGTGATCTCGGTTTGACCATTTACGCTTTCTCCCACCGTCACCGCGCGCCGGCCGAATTGGTTCTGTGAACTTTCGGCATATACGAACGGCTGGTTCTCGGCGTCCCGAAGCAGCGCCGCATCAGGCAGCGCGATGGCTTTCGAAATCTTCCCGGCATTCACGGTTGTGGTCACGTACATGTCCTTCTTTAACTTTTCTCCCGGATTCGCAGTTTCGATTCTCGCTTGCAGTGTCCGCGTACTCGGATCGAGCGAAGCCGCAACATACGAGATTCGCCCGTGAAATACCTGCGGATATGCATCTGTCTGAATGTTCACGGTGTCACCGACACGCACATAGGGCAAATCGTTCTGATACACATTCACCAGCACCCAGACGTTGCTGGTATCTGAAATCATGAAGCACTGGGTTGATCCGGGCTGAATCAGTTGCCCGGCGGAAACGTCTTGCTCGACCACCTCCCCGCTGATGGGCGCCTTTACCGGGACTTCAAACGTCGGCGGTGCCTGTACCAGAGCGTCGGGGTCGGTGATGCCCAGGACCTTTAAGGCTGCCTGCGCCGAAGCCAGGTCTCCCCCGGCCTGCACTTCCGCCGATTCAGCCTGCTCCAACGCCTGCTCGGCAATCGCATGATGCTGATACAAGTCCTGCGCGCGCGTGTAAGCCTTCTGCGCCAGCGCGTATGCGTCTCTCGCCTTCAGGTAATTGGAGCGGAGTTGTGAATAATCGGGGCTTGCCACATACAGCATGGCTTCGCCCTGTTTCACCCGCTGTCCCGGGACTACGACCACACGGCTGACCGGGCCGCTCACCTGGGTGATCACCGGAGTGGTCTTGAACGCGTTATATGCAACTGTCCCCGTCAGCCGAAGTGTTCTGGTCAACGTCGTCGGTTCTACGTCCAGCACCTGGACATGCGACATCTGTTCTTGCGGAATGGTGAACAGCTCGGGATCGTTAGGGTTCTTCGCATATGTGACAGAATTCGAGCTGGGTCCTTCGCATCCGAACAAAGCCAGCAGGGTCAGTGCCACGGCGAAGCACAGCATGTTTTTGATCATGGCAGGTTCCTCGCTCCCACCGCTGCTTTCAACTGTTCCAAGGCCGTCATATACGAAGCGAGCGCCTGGCGATAGCCCATTTGCGTCGCGCGATAACTGCGCTCGGCATCAAGAAAATCCAGGAGGCTGGCGGCTCCGCGCTTGTAGGCATACTCGCTGATGTCGCGCGAATCCTGCGCTTGCTTGAGGTATCCTGAAGTGTAGAGCTGCACCACTTCATCGTTGCTCTTGACCATCTCATACGCATTCGATACATCCGAAAGCACAGCATCACTTGCGGATTGCTGCTGCTCCTGCGATTGCGTGAGCGCATATTTTGTGCGTGCAATCTCGCCCTGATTGCGATCGAAGATTGCCAGAGGGAAACTGGCAAATATGGACGCTGTGGTTTCCCCGGCTACGTGGTCCACATTGTACGTACCGGTGACATCAACTTTGGAGTTGGCTTTAGCCAACCGGATCTGGCTCTCCGCCGCGGTCACCCCTAATTCCGCAGCCTTGTAATCGGGCCGTTCACGCAGTGCCTGGAGCTTCAAATCGTCCAGCCCGCTTTTAAGCGGCTTGTATGCCAGATCGCCCGCGACTTCGAAGTTTTCCGGCACGGCGTCGTAGCCCAGCAACTGGCGCAACCCTACCAGCGCTTGTACCTTCGCCAGCTTCGCTGACGAAACATCGGTTTGGAATTGCAACAGTTGTAGCTTGATTTTCAGATAGTCGCCTTCTCCGATGTAGCCGGCCTTGAACTGTTCTTCGCTGATGTCAACCGTTTGCTGAAAGGCTTTCAGGTCTTCCAGCGCAAGCTGCAGCGTCGACTCTGCCAGCAGCACGCTGATGAACTGCTGACTGACGTTGAATGTTAATGTCCGTTCGGCGTCCGCGATCTGGGCGCGAGTGACGGCGGTTGCATCCTGTGCCGCCTTCAGCCTCCGCTGACGCTTGTGCCCGCGTTCGAATAAGTAGCTCAATCCAACGTCAAACTGTTGAACTTGATCAACGTTCGTGCCGGAAAAATTCTGTGGGCTGAAAAATGGGACGAACTGGCTGTCTGCCGCAAACGTCGGGTTGGGCCTGAGATTTGCCGTGATTTCCTGTGCTTCGTTCTGCTGCACCTGTGTCCGGGTAGCTTTAAGTGAATGGTTATGAGTAAGAGCCAATTGGATAGCCGTATCCAAATCGATCGAGGTCGGCCCATTTTGCCCATATCCAGGCTTCGACAAAAGAAGGCAAATCGCGCCAGTCAAAGCCCAGGCCGGAGCGCGTTTCCGACCCAGCAAACCTGGGCCCGTGAATACCAGCGGAAGCCCTTCAGCGCGCGGTATTCTCCTTTTTTTCAGGTATTTGCCCAGTCCCAAAATCTGCACGCTCCTGCTGCTGCTCAGATTCCTGCGCTCTCGAACGCTTATTGTAAGTCGGCTGCGCTCCGTGAAAGGCTGCTTAGTTGGATGCAACTTCTTGCCGGTTTTGCGCCTTGATCAGATTTTGAACTGGAGCCATGGGCGCTGGAGGGTAGCCTGAATTCCCTTCGCGCTTGGTTTGGCGTGGGGCGGGAGGAGCGGGCGCCCTCGTTGGTGGGCCCGCCTGGATTCGAACCAGGAACCAACAGATTATGAGTCTGCTGCTCTAACCGTTGAGCTACGGGCCCGTCCCCGAAAACCAGTGCTTATCATATAAGACGTGCTGAGCATTAACGAAACCGCGTCAGGCGTCACCCTCACCATCAAGGTCCAGCCACGCGCCCGCAAAAATGCACTGCTGGGCGAGTTAGGCGGCGTATTGAAGATCGCCGTGACAGCGCCCCCGGTTGACGGCCGCGCGAACGACGCCTGCATCACTTTGCTGGCGGCAGCATTGAAGGTACCGCGCTCCGCCATCACGATCACCTCAGGCCAGAGTGGACGGCTGAAAGTAGTTCATGCGCGAGGAATCTCGGTCGAGGAATTCCGCAAGCGCTTAGGGGCCTGAAACAAGCCGGACAAGCGGGTACAATGATGCCTTCATGGACCTCGCCGCCATTCAGTCTGCTCTGCGCGATCGCAATATTGACGCTTGGCTTTTCTACGATCACCACCACCGCGATCCCATTGCCTACCGCGTTCTCGGCTTGCCCGAAAAGTTGATGGCGACCCGCCGGTGGTTTTACTTGATTCCGGCGGAGGGCGCACCGCAAAAGCTGGTCCACAAGATTGAAGCCGGGCATCTGGATTCGCTTCCCGGAAGCAAAGCGACGTATTCGGCATGGCAGGAGCTGTTCGAGTCCCTCAAGGATTTGTTACGCCCTTACCGCGACGTCGCCATGCAGTACTGGCCGAATAACGGCGTGTTCACAATTTCCCTGGTGGATGCGGGAACTGTCGAACTGCTTCGCGGGCTGGGCAAGAACATCGTCAGCTCCGGCGACCTGGTCGCACAGTTCGAAGCGACCTGGACGGACGAGCAGATCAAAACACATTTTTCTGCCCGCGATTCGATTGACGCCATTACAGCGGAAGCATTCAGAGAGATTGGCCGCCGGGTACGCAATGGAGGAACCGACGAGTTCGCCATCCAGCAATGGATCGTTGAAGCGTTCCGCCGCGAGAACCTGGTCACCAGCGATCCACCCGTGGTGGCGGTCAACGCCAATAGCGGAAACCCGCATTATGGCCCCGAGGCTGCAACATCAAAGCCAATTCAGGACGGAGACTTCGTTCTTCTCGACATCTGGGGAAAGAAGGACATTCCGAACGCCGTGTATTACGACATCACTTGGGTCGGTTATGTCGGAAAAACTCCGCCTGATCAAATTCAAAAGGTTTTCGGAATCGTTCGCGATGCGCGCAATGCCGGCGCTAAATTCGTGCAAGACTCCATCGCTGCCGGAAAACAGATTTCCGGATGGCAGGTGGATGATCCGGTACGCGAAAGCATCACCAAAGCAGGGTTCGGAGAAAAATTTGTTCATCGAACGGGACACTCGATCGGAACCGAAGTTCACGCGAATGGCGCCAACATGGACAATCTCGAAGTACACGATGAGCGCCGGATCTTACCGAACAGCTGCTTTTCCATTGAGCCCGGGATTTATCTGCCGGAATTTGGGGTCCGCAGCGAAGTGAACATGCTGGTGCGCAGCGGCCACGCCGAAGTAACTGGTAGAATGCAAAATGAAATCGTAATCATCTAGGCTGTGTGGGGCGACGCCCCGCCTCGATTCTCCCAAATGGCAGATACAACTGTACGAAAAGAAGCGGTGATTAAACCTGCAGTTCAGAACTCCACTATGTCGGTGCTTGCGCCCGCCGTCGGCTGGCTAATACCGGGCGCCGGGCATCTGATTCAAAAGCGCTGGATCCGCGGGCTTTTGCTGATGAGTTCCGTCGTAATCATGTTTGTGCTCGGCCTGCTTATGCAGGGGCGGATCTACAAACCGAACGGCGGAGACATACTGGATATTCTGGGATTCATCGGCGACATTGGCGCGGGCGGCCTCTATATCGTGACCCGAGCCCTTGATGCGGGGCACGGCATCATCGCCCATGCAACCGCAGACTATGGCACTAAGTTCATAATTGTGGCCGGACTGCTGAATCTGATCAGCGTGGCTGATGCCTATCACATTGCGATCGGAAAGAAATCGTGATTCTGACACTCTCCCACTTCAATGCTGCGTTGTTGTTCTCGATCTTTGCTTCCACTGTCTTCGGTATTACTCAGCGCGACACTCCACGAGCGCAGTTCAACTACGGCCTCTACTGCTTCGCCTTGTTCATGGGCGGGTTGATTTTGGCTGGCTGGGTAATGTGGGCGCTGCGGCACTGAGAAGTTTTCGCTCCTACCCCTCCCACACAAATGCATCGAAAACGCGCTTCTTTTCAAAGCCCAGGCGGGCATATAAATCCACGGCCGGAGAATTCGCTTCCGTAACCGTGAGCGATAGCGCTGAGAATTTTCGTTGCGTCAGATTACGCACCGTCGCCGCAAGCAGAGCTTTGCCCAGTCCCAGCCCGCGGTGCTCGGGCAACACACAAATCTGCGTCACATGCCCGGTGTCATAGCGGACGCGCGAACACAGGATCACTCCGACTAGCGAAAGGTTGCGCTTATTTACCGCCACGAACGATGACTCCGCGTCGAAGGTGCCGCAACCTGGGAAACGAATGATGTTGTTCAGGAAGCGCAGCGAGCCGCTCAAGGTGCGGTATTGGTCGTTGATCTCCGAATCCACATGATTTCTGTACGCTGAAGTGATCACCGCGGCCGAAGGCTGATAATCCTGCTCAGTCCAGCGCCGCAGCTCAATGTCTGCGGCAATAACTTTCGCATCCATTTTCGCAGCCAAAGGCAGCGCCATGAACAGGCGGGCATGGCGGCTGAAACCTTGCGACAAAAACGGCTGCGACGCCGCTCCGGCTTCATGCGCAAGCAGTTGCGCTTCAATGCGGTGAATGCCCGGCGACTGTTGCAAGGTCTCGATCACATGGGTCAGCAGGCGGCGTTCGACTTCTTCGCGGTTGCTGCCATTGTCACCGGAACGGACGAACAGATCTCCGATTACTCCCTTGCTGCTCTCATAAACAAAGAACGAATACCCGAAGACTTTACCGCGCGACACTGCGGCGTAGCCCGGTAAAAATTTGGCGTCCATGTAGCGGAGAATCATTTCCGCCGAACCGCTGTAATCCCAGCACAGCAGCTCCGCCCACACCCGAATTTCGTCCTCCAGCAATGGACGCAGGTCGGCGGACGTAAAGTGCCTGAGATCGAGTATTTCCACCACAGCTCCAGAAAAAACGCGCGTGCCGTGCCCTTCAGCGTGACGGCAACCACTGAGTGTAGTGGCTGTGAACTGCGGCAATCAAACGCGGGGAACACGCTAAGCCAACTTCACACTTCATTCGGATTTCATTCGTGTTCCTTGCTGCCCGTAGTGCTTAAAGCGATCGGGCGGCCAGGGAGAACACGCTTGCGGGCAGGCGATGAGCCTAGCGCGCCGATACATAAAAGAATTCAACCTTCTGCTCGGGAAATCCTCCCAGTTGCATGATTTTTCGCCCGGGCACATCACGAGCGAAGGCCTTTTGGAAGCCGGCACGTGCGACAACCAAGTGTTCGCCAACCGGCGCCTGACCAAGTTCAAAACGCGGAATCGGCTGATCGCGATAGAACTGCAATCCGAATTCAAGTTCACGGGAGACCAGCACCACGGCAACTGGCAAATTGCGAGGTGAAACCTGCGCCAGGGCGTCTGACACCGCACGCGCCGAAAGTTGGTCGTTCAGAGGCTGTGCGCCAAAGCGAAGCGCAACTGTGAGCGCAACCACGGCCGGCACTAAAGTTGCCATCCGCAATCCCGCGAAGCCCGTCTTGAACAGGAAGACGACAATCACAGCAGCTACAACAATGGCCGCGACTAAAGGAGCCGTAACCGCAGCACTCCAGATGAACCGGTGTTGCAGGAGCGTGTATCGCAAAACCAGAGCCGCAAAAACGATCAAGGCAGAGGAACCCGCATGGAGAACCACGAGAACGGGATGCGGTCTGCCAAGAACCTTCTCGCGCAAGTAGTTCGCCAGCAGCAGAATACCAGGAGGGATCGCCGGCAAAATATACCCCGGCAGCTTCGATTGTGAAATGGAAAAGAAGGCAACAACAACTACCATCCAGATCAGCAGAAAGATGTTCAGAACGTCAGCGTCTTGCCGGCGCAACTTTCGGGCCGCCCAAACCAGGCTGGCAACCACGAACGCCACCCACGGCAGCCAGCCGAGCAACGTGACCGGAACGTAATACCAGAAGGGCTCCGGGTGATGAAAGATATTGGTCCCGAAGCGGGCGAGGTTGTGCTCCAGAATAAAAACGCGAAAGAACTGCGGATTCCTGATCTGCACCAGCACATACCACGGCAGCGCGACGAGGCAGGCGAGAAGAATCCCCGGAACCCATAAACTGTTCCATATGATTTTCCAGCCTAGTTGCGTGACCGCAAAAATTCCCACAATCGCGAGCGCAAGAAATGGCGCGACCGGACCCTTCGCCAACATCGCAAGTCCAAGGAAGACATAAGAGCCGGCAAGGAAGGCGCGACTGCCGCTCTCAAACCATGCGAACCAGAACATCATGGCGATCGTGAACGTTGCCGCAAGAGGCATGTCGGTCGAGGCTGCACGCGCGAAACCGACGATAGCAGCCGAACACGTCACGGCGAGCGCACCGTCCAGCGCGAAGCCCGGCCGGAAACGTCTTAGAAACCAGTAAACCGCAAATGCCATCGCAGTCGCATCGATGGCCGATGGAAGACGCGCTGCCCAGTCACTCACACCAAAAATCTTGTAAGCGGCCATGGCTTGCCAGTAGTAAAGCGGTGGCTTTTCCAACCACGGCCCTCCGCCGAGAGTGGGCGTGATCCAGTCCCCACGCTCCAGCATTTCGCGAGCGACCTGAGCGTAGCGCGGCTCGTCCGCGCCGAGGAGCCCAAATGCGGACAGCTGCCAGAAAAAGAAGAACGCACAGCAGGCGAGAAGAAGAATCCAGTCCGGGATGCGGAGACGGTAGTTCAAGTGTTAGTGGTCAGTAATGAGTGGCTAGTTGCAAGGTAATGCCGCTCGGAATGAGTACAGCTTCATCGCGTTTGTTTCCGCACTTAAAGCTAGGTCACCAGGCTAAGGCATGATACTTGTTTGAGGAGCGGCTAACCACTAGCAACTGGTTTTCATCTGCAACCTGATTTCACCGAGCACGCTTTCAACTGCCGCGTGCAGCGGCCCGTCCACCGAGCATCCGCTGGCGCAGGTGTGACCCCCGCCGCCACATTGCTCGGCAATTTGCGCAACATCCAGCTTCCCTTTGCTGCGCAAACTTATGCGGAAGCGGCCATCCGGCAATTCACGAAAAAAAACCGCAACTTCGACTTCGCCGATTGAAAGCGCATAATTGACCAATCCTTCGCAGTCTTCTTCTTTTGCGCCGGCCCGCTCCATCTGCTCCTGCGTGACCCAGATCCATGCCAGTGGCCCTTCGCGCTGCAAGGCAGAAAGCGCTGCTCCCAGCAGCCGCATCTTGGCGGTCGAGTGTCCGAAATAAATATGCTGCGCGCACCGCACCGGATCGGCCCCGGCCAGCACCAGCTCGCGCGCCAACTCAAACGTATGCTCGCTGGTCCCGTCAAACATGAACGCGCCAGTATCCGTCAGTACAGCGGTGTAAAGACACGTCGCAATCTCCGGCGTAATTTTCACGCCCGCGGCTTTTGCCAGTTTGTACACAAGTTCAGCGGTGGCCACCGCTTTCGGATCAATCCAGTTCACGTGACCGAAATTGCGTCCGCTGCGGTGATGGTCGATATTGATAAGGAACTTTCCCTCGAGTCCCTGAAGCCGAGTCCGCTGAATGTTGTCGCATTCCAGCAGAATGGCGGCATCGTAGTCGCCTTCCACGACGTCCGCATGGGTGACGCGCTCAGTGAATGGCAATTGCAGGTACACGCGTGGAACACCATCGCGCAAAACAATGTCGGCGTGTTTGCCCATCTGGCGCAGAATCTCGCAGCCGGCAAGCGCCGAGCCCACCGCGTCACCATCTGGACGCGCGTGCGAAGTCACCACGAACCGCTCGCGGCGATCGATCTCGGTTAAAACCTGGTTCAACATTGTGTCACTTCTTTTTTTTTGTGCGCTTCAGCAATTCGTCAACCCGGGCTTTGTAGTCCTCCGAACGGTCCAACAAAAACACCAACTCAGGAGCTCGCCGCAGGTGCAGCCGGTCGGCGACTTCATGGCGGATGTATCCCGATGCCGCACTCAGCCCTTCCAGGCTGCTCTGCCATTCTTCTTCACCACCTTGCACCACCACGAGTATTCGCGCCGAGCGCGAGTCCTCTGCCAACTCAACCGCGGTTACGCTAACCAGCCCGATGCGTGGATCTCGGAGCTCGCCCTCCACCAGTGTTTCGATTTCTTCCCGTAGGGCCTCGCCCAGGCGCTCACGATGATATTTAGCGCCGCGCTTCTCCACAGTCCACCTCGGAATAAAACGGATGAGAATATCAGAAATTGCAGTTGCCGGATTGTCAAAGGAATGATGCGAGGCATCAGGTTCTTAGTTGGCCAGTTCGGGATGTGGTCGTTCGGATTTTTGGGTGGCAGCTACAATGTATCCCTTATGAGCCGAGCTGACGGAGAAACCGCCGGTTACTCGGGCACACCGTTGCCAAAAAAGCTCGGCATCCGCGAGGAATATTCAGTCCTGCTGCGGAATGCGCCCGCGCGCTTTGAAAGGAAACTGGAACCACTGCCGGAGGGCGCGGAAATTGTTGATGATCCGTCGGCGGCGCGCATAGCTGTATTGTTCGCTGGCTCACAAGCAGAACTCGCACACGACTTCCGCCCGCTCGCAAAATCCCTACCCAAACAATGCGCGGTTTGGATTGCCTGGCCGAAGAAGGCGTCTGGCGTCAAAAGTGATTTAAACGAGAACGTGGTCCGCGAATTCGGCCTCAGCGCTGGCTGGGTGGACTACAAGGTGTGCGCAATTGATGAAACATGGTCGGGGCTCTGCTTCGCAAGGAGGAAGGCCTGAGTACCAGAGGGATCTTTCGGTGATCTCGTTATTCAAACCCATTCTCATTCCGGGCAAATCCGGATGAGTCGCAAGAGCCATCCGCCGCGCCAAGGGAAATGCAGTTCGTATTTATCTCCCCAGCGTTCGGCTTGATCTTACCAGGTTGGCTTTTTCGTCCCGAACAGAGCTAACCGTTTTGCACGCGTCCATACCCGACTTTTCCACGAGGAACGCGCTGCGGCAGCCTACTCAATCTGCACTAATTCACTCGACCGCGACTGTGTAGAATCGCCAGCTGGTGCGGGCCTTTGGGGTGCGCGCCAGGCGTCGAAGATAGAAACCTGATGGACGCACGAAACCGTGCAGTGCGGCGCGCAGGATTTTTCCGTCAGATATTCACGGCGGATGTCGTCAATGGTGTACTTCTCCAGCGGGATCCCCGGGTAGCCGCGCTGTTGCGAGCAATAATGCACGAGCCCGTCTTCACAGATGTACAAATAGCGCGCGCCGGCGCGGCAACGCCACTGGTTCGGCTTGCCCAGAGCAATGTTGTCCTGGAATGAATTGATGCGGCTGAAGCTGCGCCTTTCAAGATTCTTCATCTCGTGATAAACGCGGCGCTCTTCGTCCCCCAGCGGCTGCAATTGGCCGTCACCGTCATGGATGATTCCAATCGTCGAACTGAATCCCAGTTCGAGCGCCCGCCGGCCGATGGTCAATGCGTCCTGCGGATTGTGCACGCCACCGCCGACCACCGAATTTATGTTCACGTGGAAGTCGGCGTACTCGGCCAGCATCTGGAGCTTCTTGTCGAGGACTTTCAGGCTCTTTTTGGAGACGTCGTCCGGATTCACGTTATCGATCGAAATCTGCAGCCACTCGAGGCCCGCTTGGTTCAACCGCTCGATGCGGTCCGGCATCAGCAGGTATCCGTTTGTGATCATCCCGGCGACAATGCCGTTCTTCCGAATGCGTCCGATGATCTGATCGAGTTCCGGGTGCAGCAGCGGTTCGCCGCCGCTGATCGTCACCACCGACGTCCCCAAGTCGCCCAGTTTGTCCACCCGCTTGAACATCAACTCGAGCGGCACCGGCTTCGAGAAGTCGTCGTACTCATTGCAATACTTGCAGGCAAGATTGCAGCGGCGCATCGGGATCAGGTGGGCGAGCAGCGGATGGTCGGTCGCGAGGAACCCCCACGCGATTTTGCTCCATCCGTGAATGCCGCGCGAAAGCGCAACCTTGGCTCGGCGGAGTTTGGCTCGGGAAGACGGCATTCTGGCTTCTAACTATTAAACCACAAGAAAGCCTAAGTCCGTCATTCTGAACAGTGTACGGGGAAAATGCGCGTGCGAACGGCGACCCGACTGCATCTTCCTCGTATCCACGCAGATAAACACCGATCGAAATCTCTGAATGCGATCAACATGCCTTCCGACAAGAAAGCAGGCCTCCGTTCGACAATCCGTGTTGCTCCGCGTGAATCCGAGGAGGAGAAGTTATCGGGTCGGCACTGAATCCAACAAATTCAGAAATTCCACTTTCTTCTCCGCCGGCAGAAATGAGGCCTCAAACGAGTTTCGCGCGATTTCGCGTAGGTGTTCGTCGGTGAAGCCGAATTCCGACTGCGCCAATTCGTACTCGTGATTAAGAGAGGTCCCGAACATCGCCGGGTCGTCGGAGTTGAGCGTGATCATCAGTCCATGGTCGAAATAACTACGGACGGGATGATCTCGTATTTGAAGACAGCAGCGAGTCTTGATGTTGCTGGTCAGGCAGATTTCGATGGGAACCTGCCGCTGTGCCAGTTCTTCGATCAGTTCCGGATCCTGAGCGCCGGTAAGCCCATGGCCGATTCTCTCCGCGCCAAGGTTCAGCGCTCCCCAGATTGATTCCGGCCCGGCGTTCTCGCCCGCGTGGCAAGTCAATCGCAGACCCTGAGCAGCGGCATAGGCGTACTGTTCGCGAAACAATTCCGCCGGCGCCTTAATCTCGTCACCTCCGATGCCGGCCCCAACGACGTTGCGATCGCGATGCTTGGCGGCGAGTTCGAAAACGGTCTGCGCCGCTTCCGCTCCGAACTGGCGGACGGCGTCAAAGATCCAGAATAATGAGACGCCAAAATCTTTGTGGCCGCGGTCACGCCCGCGCTCAAGACCCTCGAAAATGGCATTGAAATCCTGCTTGTGCCACAGGCAGACGCCTACAGAAACGTAGACTTCCGAGTGCAGCACGTTCTGCGCTCTGAGCTGCTCCATCAGGCGATACGTAATCAGTTCGTAGTCATCCGCTGTTTGCAAGTCTTCAGTCAACGTCTTGAAAGCCATCAGAAATCCGGTGAAGTCTTCATACTGATAAATC
>Ga0157373_10003055_pt1 | contig 12634 bp, 13 predicted proteins | sample C65metaG_FD_113460 | JGI IMG/M metagenome (GOLD analysis project Ga0157373, IMG submission 113460) | Corn rhizosphere microbial communities from Kellogg Biological Station, Michigan, USA - C6-5 metaG | ecosystem: Host-associated > Plants > Roots > Rhizosphere > Soil | place: USA: Michigan... | reverse complement strand
GCCATTGCCTGCTGTAACATCCATCCTCTCCCGGACTCGTCTGAAAGTTGGGAACAGGATGAACCTTTTGCGGAAAGGGACAATTAGACCTTGGGTCGGGACTGGTGAATTTAACAAGAATTGGCGGTCCTTGGCATATTCTGGACAAGGAGTCCGCCCATGGCCACCATGAACATTTCCCTTCCCGATCCGATGAAGCAATGGGTCGAGGCGCAGGCCGAAACCGGCCGCTACAGCAATGCGAGCGATTATGTGCGCGACCTGATCCGCCGCGACCAGGTACGCAAGGACAAGATCGCCCGGATGCAGAGCCTCGTGGACGAAGCCCGGTCGTACAAGCCGGCCGGTCGGTTATCCCCGTGACATTTCCATGCGACGCCATATTTCGGCTGTTGCGAAGCTCTCTCAGAGTGAGGCATCACGTTAATTGCCCTACTGCTTGCAGAACCGCAGTGGCCCCGCAAGAATGGGAGTGAGATCCGGCAATTCTGACCTTCAAGGCGGCGGCCCTCAGGGTTCACATTGAACAGAAGGCCGGATGGAAGAACGGGAAGCATCACGACGAGTGGATCCCAGCACAACATCGCTCTGAACCTGCGCGGTGAACTCGGCGGTGCCTTCCTTGCCAGCAACTCGCCGATCTCACTGGCAACAGGTATCGAATATCGCAGCGACAAGGCCAACCAGACATCGGATGCCCTGTCGCAGACGGTCAACAGCTTCACCGGCATCCTTGGCGCGCCATCGGCCCAGAACGGCGCCAAGGCGCATTCCGCTTCTTCAATCCGCAGCCGTTCAGCGGCGCGATCAAGGTGGTTGAGGGCTATCTGGAGGTGGGGGTTCCGCTGGTCGAAGGCAAGCCGTTCTTCCATCAGCTCGATCTCAACGGAGCCGTCCGCCGCGCGAGGTACAGCGCAGATGGCCGGGTCTACACCTTCGCCAGAGGTGTCTCCACGTCGGCGCCTTCGTCCAGCTCATTCGATGCGACGACCTGGAAGCTTGGCGCCAACTGGGCGCCGGTCGACGACATCCGTTTCCGCCTGACCCGCTCGCGCGACATTCGGGCGCCTTCGATGATCGACCTCTATAACGGCAGCCAGTTCTCGAGTGCCACCATCACCTTCGGCGGAAACACGATTCCACTGTTCCAGCTGACCCGCGGCAACCCGAACCTGACTCCCGAAAAGGCGGACTCTTACTGCCGGGGTGGTACTGAAGCCCGGCTTCCTTCCCGGCTTCCAGGCATCGATCGACTACTACAAGATCGACGTGAACAACGCGATTGCCGGGTTGCTGGCCCAGCAGCAGGTCAATCTCTGCGCGGCCGGTGATCAGACCTTCTGCGCCTTGCAGAGCCTGTCAAACGGTGCGCTCACGGTCATCACGCCGCCGTTCAACCTCAATCCGCAGCGGGTCAAAGGCTGGGACATCGAAGCGCAATATCGCACAAATCTGGGATCGGGCCAGTTAGCCCTGCGCGGCTTTGTCAACATCAACAGCGCCGATTACATCCGTCCCGCCGTGGGGTCCGTGATCAACCAGCGCGGCGCTGCGACCAATCCGCGCTGGCGCGGGATCTTCCAGATCAACTACAATTCGGACAGCTTCGGCGTGTTCCTGCAGGAACGGATCATCGGCAAATCGCTGATCGATGCCAACCTGGTCGAAGGGATCGGCATTCCCGAGAACGATATCCCGGCTGTGGCCTATACCGACGTGACCCTCACGGCGAAGGTCATGGAGCGCTTCGAGGCCTTCCTCACCATCAGTAACCTGTTCGACAAGGATCCGCCGCCCTCGCCGAAGCCAACGACGACCTTCTCAATCCCCTATTCGGGCGCCTATGACACGATTGGCCAGGCGTTCACGTCGGGGTTCGCGTCAAGATGTAGAAACCCTGCCGGGGAGCACCTATGCCCGCAGTCGGGGAACTTCCCTGGCTGCGGGTTTCTTATTCCGGGGATCGAGTGCCGATCATATTGTGGGAGGGCGTGCTTGTGGTTCATCCAGTCGTGAGGGTCGCTCTGGTGGGCTATGGCTATGCCGGCAGGACGTTTCACGCGCCCTTGATTGCGGCCACGCCGGGGATCGAACTCGCCGCGGTGGTCTCCACAAGCCCCGCCAAGGTCCACACGGATCTTCCCGCGGCAAGAGTGTTCGAGGGGCTTGATCAAGCTCTGGCCGATCCTGACATCGATCTGGTCGTGATCGCCACTCCCGACCCGCTCCACGTGCCGCAAGCCCATGCCGCTCTCGATGCCAACAAACATGTCGTGATCGACAAACCTTTTGCTCTCACACTCGAAGACGCGCGGAGCGTTGCCGAACATTCACGGCAGGCCAATCGGCTCCTGTCGGTGTTCCACAATCGTCGCTGGGACAGCGATTTTCTCACTCTGAGATCGCTGATTGCGTCAGGCAGGCTGGGTGAAATCATGCAGTTCGAAAGCCATTTCGACCGTTTTCGTCCCGAACTCCGCGACCGGTGGCGCGAACGACCCGGCGCAGGCATCTTCAACGATCTTGGCCCACATCTGATCGATCAGGCCTTGTTACTATTTGGTATGCCAGCAGCAGTCTACGCCGATCTGGGGATCCAGAAATACGGAGGTCTGGCCGATGACTATTTCCACATCCTGCTGCGTTATCCGCGCCTTCGTGTTGTCTTGCATGCCAGCCAGCTGACACTCGACAACAGCTTGCGCATGGCCGTCCATGGCACATCGGGAAGTTTCATCAAGCGCGGCATGGATCCCCAAGAGCAGCAATTAAAGGCAGGGGGCAACCCATCATACCCCGAATTTGGCGTGGACCGGGAACCAGGCACGCTTTTTGAAGTGGCGGAATGTGAACAGGGCGGGATGCCCGTCGCATCAATTCCGGGAGACTATCGACAGTTCTATGCAGCAATCAGAGACGCAATCGCGATGGGAGGACCTGGTCCTGTCCCAGTTGAGGAGGCCCTCAATGTCATGCAGGTCATGGCGGCGGCGAAGCAGAGCCATCGTGGCAGACACGAAGTTTCTATCTGAGCAAGATGATGAAGGTGCCAGCGATTGACCGAAAGCTTAGGCTCGTTATCCAAACTCAAGTGGTATCGTGAATTATGAGGCAGGTTGGGGCATGCTGGCCCGCAACGCAAGAAGATGTCTGAAGTCATGTAATTTCAGAAAATGGTTTGCGCCTTCCCGTTCCTCAAACGACACCGATGTGGCCAAACGGTAGATGTCGGCTCTCGGTACAACGCGACGCTTAGCGACGTGGGCGGGAACGAGGGCTTTGTTCCAAAGCAAACCGGTAGGGCGCTCGGCGCGGACGCGGACCCAACATGCGCCGTTCCGGTCCGGGTGCGAATATGTCAGTTCACAGCAATCGTGCCGCTCCGGCTGGTGCAAGACCGCCCGGCCTAATCGCTGCGCCGATGATCGGCACGATATACGCCGTATCCCTCTGAAGCCTGACGGTGTGTCCGTTTCGATAATCCCTGGCTCCTGCACCGACTGCCGATGTGATTTTTGCGGAGTCAGCAGAGTCAAGAGTCAGGCGCCTGGGCGCTAGAGCGGGTTTCGATCTGATTGAATCGGATCGCCGCCCTGGATTCCTTGTTTTCCGCGATTTCTTAACCAGCAATCGGTTCCGATCGCTTGGAAATCGTTCTAGCGACAGAAAGTTTTCAATCCAAAATTTGAGCGAAACCAGCGACACCGCCCGACAGCGGCTGGCCGCGGGCCGGCTTCGCAGCGCCGCGAACATCGTCTATTTTGCCTATGCCTCCGAAAATCGCTTCCATTGTGCGGACACATAGGGCGACATCCTCGTCAGCAAGCGCATACCACACCAATTTAGCTTCCTTGCGCGTTTGAACGAGGTTGGCGCGGCGCAACTCGCCCAGCTGCTGGCTGAGCGCGGGTTGCGCGATGTCGGTCGCTTCGCCAATCTCCGAGACGTTGCGTTCCCCGCGCAACAGGCACGACAGAATCATAAGGCGCTGCGGTTGAGCAAAGACCTTCAGCTTTTCAGCAGCGATGGTCGCAGTGTCGCGGTCTTCGTAAAATGCCGCTTTCATGGCGCGTCCACAAAACGGCAAAACCAATCCTGACGATCTCCGGAGACGTCGGAGGGTGCTGAGAGCAGCGGCTGTCCATCCCGCCATCCTTCAGGCGCCAGCGTGTCGGCTCCTTCCACCGCCTTCAATGCCTTGAGCAGCCGCAGCATCTCGTCCACCGAACGCCCCACATTGTGGGGATAGCAAGTGATCGCTCTAATGACTCCTTCCGGGTCGATGAAGAATGTCGATCGCATCGCCATGCTGTCGGCCGATTGTTCATCGATCATGCCATAGGCACGCCCGATCGCCATGCTCGGATCCTCTATGATGGGAAATCGGACATCGGCTCCCAGCGTCTCGCGGATCGCCCTGACCCACGCCATGTGCGCGTAAAGGCTGTCGACAGACAGCCCCAATAGCGAGGTTTCGAGCGCATCGAACTCCAACTGGCGCCGGGCGAGCTCGGCAAATTCCGTGCTGCAGACAGGCGTGAAATCCGCGGGATGAGAGAAGAAGATCACCCATCGTCCGCGCAGCTTGGAGAGCTGGATTTCGCCGGTTGTCGAGCGCGCGCGGAAATCGGGCGCGGGTTCTCCGATACGCGGGGGCCTGCCCTCGATCCTTTGACTGGTTTCCATAATGCTTCCTTCGACACTCTAGTTTCTTGACGCAATAGAATTATTCGATTACACAATATATGTAAATGTGAATTTATGAGGTTTTCCGTGATCGACTCCTCACTTGAAGCTGCATCGTTGCAAATCTCGGCCGCGCAGACTGGCGTCCCGCAGATCAAGGCATTCTTCGACGAACCGACGTTCACGGTGACTTACGTCGTTCACGATGCCGAAAGCCGACGCGCCGCGATCATCGACAGCGTGCTGGACTATGATCCGGCTTCGGGTCGGACATCCTTCTGCGCGGCAGACGCAGTTCTCGATTATGTTGGGGAGAAGGGACTGCTGGTCGACTGGCACCTGGAGACCCACGCCCATGCCGATCACTTGTCGGCAGCGCCCTATCTGCAGGAGAAGCTGGGCGGGAAGATCGCCATCGGCGAGCATATCGTCACCGTGCAGGAAGCCTTTGGCAAGCTGTTCAATGCCGGCACGGACTTCGAGCGCGACGGCTCCGATTTCGATCATCTGTGGAAGGATGGCGACCACTTCCGCATTGGCAATCTCGACGTCACCGTGCTCCATGTGCCGGGCCACACGCCGGCTTGCATTGCCTATGTGATCGGTGACGCCGTCTTTGTCGGCGATACCATGTTCATGCCGGACTATGGCACGGCCCGCGCCGATTTTCCCGGCGGGGATGCCCGTACCCTTTACCAGTCCGCCAAACGGCTCCTGTCGTTGCCACCGGAAACCCGGCTGTTCATGTGCCACGACTATCTGCCCGAAGGGCGCACGGACTATGTGTGGGAAACCACGGTCGAGGCGGAGCGCAGTTCCAACGTCCATATTCACGACGGCGTGAGCGAAGACGAATTCGTCGCGATGCGCGAGGCCCGCGACAAGACGCTCGCGATGCCGCGCCTGATCCTGCCCTCGGTCCAGGTCAACATGCGCGCCGGGCACCTGCCGCCGCCTGAGGACAACGGCATCACCTACCTCAAGATCCCGGTCAACGCGCTATGACCTTGCCCGGCTTTCCCGATGCAATGCCCGTTGCCGGATTTCTGGGCGGCCTGATGATCGGCCTTGCCGCCGCCATCATGTTGCTGGGCTTTGGCCGGATCGCGGGGGTCAGCGGCATGCTGGCCCGCGCGACCGCCATCGCCACCGCTGGGGCGCCGCGTGCGCTTGCCATCGCCTTCGTGGTCGGACTGCCACTGGGCGCGATGCTGGTAACACTGGTTTACGGTGGTGTTGAAACCCGCTTCGGCGCGGGCATCCTGCAACTCATCGGGGCGGGGTTGCTTGTCGGCCTGGGCACCCGGCTCGGGTCGGGCTGCACCAGCGGCCACGGGGTATGCGGCCTTTCGCGGCTGTCGCCGCGGTCGATAGTGGCAACCTTCACTTTCATGGCCAGCGGCTTTGCAACGGTTGGCGTGATGCGCCTGGGAGGCTGGCTATGAGGCAGGTTGCGCTCGCGCTCGCGTCTGGCCTGCTGTTCGGCGCTGGACTTGCCGTTTCCGGCATGGCCGACCCTGCACGTGTGCGTGCCTTTCTTGACCTCTTCGGCGCATGGGATCCCACGCTCGCTTTTGTGATGGCGGGGGCGATGGTTCCGATGGCGATAGCCTGGCTGATCCAGCAACGCATGACGAAGCCCGTCGCGTGCAACGCCTTTGACCTGCCCGGCACCCGCCTGATCGACGGGAAGCTGCTGGCGGGCGCAGCTCTGTTCGGCATCGGCTGGGGCATCGGGGGCCTGTGCCCCGGACCGGCGCTGGCTGACTTGCTGATCGCCCCGTTCGAGGCCGGGATATTCGTGGTCGCCATGCTGGCCGGCATGACCATCCACCGCATCACCACATAATGAGATAACAGCCCCGCGCGGCAGCGGGTGGAGGAGCAATCATGGACATCAAACCGCTGAACACAGACTTCGCCGTATCGCCCCAGCTTACGATCGCCGATATCCCCTCGATTGCAGCCCAGGGGTTCAAGGCCATCATCTGCAACCGGCCCGACGGCGAGGAACCGGGGCAAATTACGGCAGACCAGATCCGCGAGGCTGCCCAGCAAGCGGGCCTGCGCTTCGCCCATGTGCCCGCAGCTTCAGGCGCGATCGCCAACGCCAATGTCGACGCCATGGCGGAGGCGATTGCGGTCCTTCCCAAGCCGATCCTGGCTTTCTGTCGCTCCGGCGCTCGATCGACGAAGCTCTACGAGCTTGCCCAATCGCAGGAGAACTCGGCTTCCTCTCCCAGGATTCACGATGTCGTGATCGTCGGTGGCGGTGCTGCCGGAATTGCAACGGCGTCCAGCCTCCTGAAGCGCAATCCCAAACTTGATATCGCCGTCATCGAGCCGTCGGAGGTGCATTATTACCAGCCGGGCTGGACGATGGTGGGCGCAGGGGTGTTCGACAAGGAATTCACGCGCCGCGCCGAAGCGCGGGTCATGCCCAGGCAGGTCACCTGGATCCGCACCGCCGCCTCCGGCTTCGTCCCCGACGAGAACAAGGTGATCCTCTGTGACGGTCGCGACGTCGGCTATCGGGTCCTGGTCGCCTGTCCCGGCATCACGCTCGACTGGAATGCCATACCAGGTCTGGCCGAAACGATCGGGAAGAACGGCGTCACCTCCAATTACGGCTACGATCTCGCGCCCTATACCAACCGGCTTGTCAAGGAATTCAAGGGCGGGCGGGCGCTGTTCACCCAGCCTGCGATGCCGATCAAATGTGCCGGCGCGCCGCAAAAGGCCATGTATCTCTCCTGTCATCGCTGGGAAAAGGCCGGGGTCCTGAAGGACATCGACGTGCAGTTCCACACTGCCGGTGCGGTGTTGTTCGGCGTCGCAGCCTATGTCCCTGCGCTCATGGAATATGTCGAGCGTTATGGCGCGCACCTGAATTTCGAATCGAAGCTGGTTGCCATCGATGGCGCGGCGAAGGTCGCCACCTTCGAGCGCAAGGATGGCGATGGCACGCGACGGGTCGATGAACGCTTCGACATGATCCATGTCGTACCGCCCCAGGTCGCTCCGGATTTTGTCCGGTCGAGTCCGCTCGCGGCCGCGTCCGGCTTCATCGAGGTTGACGAGGCGACGCTTCAGCACCTGCGCTATCCCAACGTGTTCGCACTGGGCGACGCCTGCTCCGCCTCCAACGCCAAGACCGCAGCCGCCGCACGCAAGCAGGCACCGGTCGTCGCGGTAAACGTTCTCGCTGCTCTTGAAGGCAAGGAACCGGTCGCGGACTATGACGGCTATGGTTCCTGCCCGCTGACGGTCGAGGCAGGCAAGATCGTCCTCGCCGAATTCGGCTATGGCGGCAAACTCTTACCCAGCTTCCCCAACTGGCTGATCGACGGGACGCGTCCCTCCCGCCTGTCGTGGTTGCTGAAAGACACGATCCTTCCGCCGGTCTACTGGCACGGCATGCTCAAGGGGCGCGAATGGATGGTCGCGCCGCATGCAATCGGGGCGGCGCACTGAGCCATGCTGGAGCCGATGCAATATGCCCTTGGCGGTCTCTCGGGCGCGCTCGTCGGGTTCGTGCTCGGGCTCGTCGGCGGCGGCGGATCGATCCTCGCCGTGCCCTTGCTGCTCTATCTCGTGGGGATCCGCAATCCGCACGAGGCTATCGGCACCAGCGCTCTGGCGGTCGCGGTCAACGCGCTCGCCGGTCTCTGGAACCATGCCCATGCCCGGACGGTGAACTGGCGGTGCGGCGGGATCTATGCGGCGGCAGGCGTCATCGGCGCGCTCGGCGGCTCGACCCTCGGCAAGAGCATCGACGGACACAGGCTGCTCTTTCTATTCGCTATCCTGATGGTCGTGGTGGCGTTCCTGATGTTCCGCGGACGCGGCGATCAGGGCATAGAAGGCGCGCAATGTAACCGGGAGAACGTTGGCAAGGTGGTTGGCTATGGTCTCGGCACCGGGGCATTTTCCGGCTTTTTCGGAATTGGCGGGGGTTTCCTCATCGTACCGGGCCTGATTGCGTCGACACATATGCCGATCCTGCGCGCTATCGGCACTTCGCTGGTGGCGGTCGCCGCCTTCGGCCTGACCACCGCGCTCAACTATGCTGTTTCTGGCTATGTCCTGTGGGGCCTCGCCAGCGTTTTCATCGCGGGCGGCATCGTCGGAAGCATCATCGGCACACGCACATCCCAGGTGATGGCTGCCGAAAAGGGCCGATTGAACAGCCTGTTCGCGATCTTCGTGCTCATTGTCGCCATCTACATGCTATTCAAGAGCTGGTCCGCACTCGCCAGCTGAACGGGGACATCCATGGACGCCATCATTCTTGCGCGGGCGCAATTCGCCTTTACGGTCAGCTTCCACTTCTTGTTCCCCGCCTTTTCCATCGGGCTGGCAAGCTATCTGGCGGTACTGGAAGCCCTGTGGCTGAAGACCGGCAAGGGCGTTTATGCCAATCTGTTCCGCTATTGGCTCAAGATTTTCGCTGTCGTGTTCGGGATGGGCGTCGTCTCGGGTATCGTCATGTCTTACCAGTTCGGTACGAACTGGTCGGTGTTTTCCGATAAGGCAGGTCCAGTTATCGGGCCGCTGATGGCCTATGAAGTCCTGACCGCTTTCTTCCTGGAGGCCGGCTTCCTCGGCGTCATGCTGTTCGGAATCAACAAGGTCGGGCGCAAGCTGCACTTTGTCGCTACGCTAGCCGTGGCGCTGGGGACCTTTATTTCCGCCTTCTGGATCCTGGCGGTCAACAGCTGGATGCAAACGCCGACTGGCTATGAGATCGGCGCCAACGGTCAGTTCCTGCCCGGGACAAGCTGGCTTGCGATCATCTTCAATCCCAGCTTCCCCTATCGCCTGTTCCACACGGTCCTCGCGGCCTATCTGACGACCGCCTTCATCGTCGGCGCGGTGGGTGCCTGGCATCTTCTCAAGGACCGCGCCAATCCGGGCGCGCGCAAGATGTTCTCGATGGCGATGTGGATGGCAGCGATCGTTGCGCCGATCCAGATCTTCGCCGGCGACATGCACGGACTGAATACGCTCGAGCATCAGCCGGTGAAGGTCATGGCAATGGAGGGCCATTACCAGAGTCACCCGCACGGCGCTCCGCTGATCCTGTTCGGCATCCCGAACAGCAAGGAACAGCGGGTCGACTACGCCATCGAGATACCAAAGGCCTCGTCGCTGATCCTCAGGCACGAACTCGACGCGCCCCTGAAGGGTCTCGACACTGTACCGAAAGCCGACCAACCGCCCGCCGGCATCGTCTTCTGGGCCTTTCGCGTCATGGTCGGCATTGGGTTTGCCATGCTCGCAATCGGGCTGTGGAGCCTCATCGCGCGCTGGCGCAAGGCGCTTTACGACTGGCCGATGCTGCATCGGTTCGCGGTCCTGATGGGACCGTCCGGACTTGTCGCCGTGCTGGCCGGCTGGGTGGTAACCGAAGTCGGGCGCCAGCCGTTCACGATCTACGGCTTGCTAAGGACGACACAGAGCGCTTCGCCTCTGGATGCTCCCGCCGTCGCCTCGTCGCTGCTCGCATTTGCGATCGTCTATTTCACCGTCTTCGGCATGGGCATCTGGTATCTCCTGCATCTGATGAAGAAGCCGCCCCAAGCGCATGAAACCCCGCCCGATGACGCACCGATCCGCAGCGCAGGCATCACCCCCGCCCCAGCTATCATCGAGGGAGCTTCGGCATGATCGATCTCACTGTCATCTGGGCTTGCATCATCGGCTTTGCGATCATTGCCTATGTCGTGATGGATGGCTTCGATCTCGGCATTGGCATCCTCTTTCCTCTCTTCAAGGTCGGCCAGGACCGTGACACCGCGATGAATAGCATCGCGCCGGTGTGGGACGGAAACGAGACCTGGCTGGTGATGGGCGTTGGCGGTCTGCTCGCTGCATTCCCGCTAGCCTATGCGATCATCCTGCCAGCGCTTTACGCGCCAATGATCGCGATGCTGCTGGGACTCGTCTTTCGAGGTGTCGCCTTCGAGTTTCGATGGCGCGATCCGGCGCACCGCGCCTTCTGGGACAAGGCGTTCACCACCGGCTCGGTCATTACCACCTTCGCGCAAGGAATTGCGCTTGGCGCGCTTCTTCAGGGTATCACGGTCAAGGGTCGCAGCTATGCCGGCGGCTGGTGGGAATGGTTGTCACCGTTCAGCCTGCTGACCGGCATTAGTCTGCTGGTGGGCTATGCCCTGCTCGGTGCCTGCTGGCTAAATTGGAAAACCGAGGGCGGATTGCAACGGCAGGCGGTGACCTATGCCGGTCGACTGGGCATCGGCCTTCTGATCATGATCGGCGCAATCAGTCTCGCGACCTTGGGGCTGGAGACAAAATATTATCAGCGTTGGCTGAGCTTCCCCGGCATAGTGGCGACGGCGCAGGTGCCGCTTGCCACAGTGATCATGACATTGCTCTTCTATCGCAGCCTGCGTCGGAAGCGTGATGCGCAGCCATTCTTTTGGGCGCTTGCCTTGTTCGGACTTTGCCTCGTCGGCCTTGGCATTTCGATCTGGCCCGACGTAATTCCAGCGCGGGTGACGATCTGGGAAGCGGCCGCGCCTCACCGCAGCCAGATGTTCATGCTGGTGGGGGCCTCGATCATGGTGCCCGTCATCCTGGCCTATACTGCGTGGTCCTATTGGGTGTTTCGCGGCAAGGTAGGGACGGAGGGCTATCATTGATGCCGCTTTGGCTGTGCCGGCTTGGATGGTTCGTCGGAATTTGGGCGACGAGCGTTCTTGCGTTGGCGCTGGTCGGAGGAGTGCTCCGCTTGTGGTTACGCTGAATGGCCCCTCGCCAAGAAGCCGAGATAGCGAACCATGTTCTCGATCTTGCTATGACCGAGAGGGATCTGGACGGCACGAAGGTTCCCGGTCGCCCTATAGATGATCGACGCCTTCGTCCGGCGAAGTGAATGGCGTCCGGCGAAGTGAATGGGCGCCATACTCACTTCGCAGCTTGCCGATGTAAGACGGAGGAGTTTCCTTGAAGCCTGTGCCGACCAGAGCCGGGCGTTCCGGGATAGATGTCCGAATGCCTGCTCCTGACAGACGCCCCCGTTCCCTCATCGTGAATTAGGCGATCGACCAAGCATTCCGAAAGCTGAGGCGGCGATCACGGCTCTCATGCGCCATCCTTCTCGCTGCGTGGCAGTTTGATCATTGTCTGCTGCGCCATCGTGCCATTGGCTATGATGATCTCGCGGCCATCATCCGTGCGCAGGATGGTGAAACCCAGCGTGATATCCTCGACAACACCGACGTCGAATTGATCCTTATTGGGCGCGACGACCTGCAATCGGTCCCCACGGCGGAATGGCTTGTACAATACAAGGCTAACGCCAGAGACCAGATTGCCCAGCGTCGTCTGGGCGGCGAAGCCGACGATCACCGACATCAGCCCGACCCCGGCGAGCAAGGCGGTGCTGAGACGGTTAAGCGCCGGAACAAGATGGGCGTACAGCGCGCCGATCAGCAGCCATATGATCAGGATTGCCAGGTGGCTGAGAAACGAGATCGTGATCTGGTCGATGCGTTCGGACCGGTCATGTGCGATGAGCGTCGTGAAGGCGCGTCGCACCAGCCAGGAAATGAGGATCGCGGCTCCGATCAGCAGCGCCGCAAGAATCACCGCGCCAAGCCAGGTCCTGGTGTCGAAATAGTGAAACGTCGTCGCGGCTCCCCCCATCAGCCCGGCCCGCCGGCCTTGGCACGAACGATCCTGAGCCAGGGATTGAGATCGGCATCGCCCACCTTCTTAAGGCTGCCCGTGTCGCGGTGGGTGAACGGCTCGTTGCGGCCTTTGACCATCAGCATGGTCTCGCTCGTATATGTCCAGGAGCCATCTGCGGCAAAATCGATTTCGAGCATGTAGCTGTCGGTCCGGAACGCCTGCTCCAGAAAGTCCGTGGAGCAGATGCCATAATCGGTCTGGCCGCGAACGGCTTTCACTTTCAGCGTCATGT
>Ga0157373_10003054_pt1 | contig 12634 bp, 11 predicted proteins | sample C65metaG_FD_113460 | JGI IMG/M metagenome (GOLD analysis project Ga0157373, IMG submission 113460) | Corn rhizosphere microbial communities from Kellogg Biological Station, Michigan, USA - C6-5 metaG | ecosystem: Host-associated > Plants > Roots > Rhizosphere > Soil | place: USA: Michigan... | reverse complement strand
TTCGGGATGAGCAGTCATGCTGGCGCCACCGGTGCGGTGGCATGGCACATCGGAGGCATTGCCCTGCATGGGATGTGTTACACGCTGTATTTCATCACTGCGCAGATCTTTCTGGACAGGCGCGTGGAGCCGGGGGCCAGGGGGCAGGCTCAGGGCCTGTTGAGCATGGTTTCAAGCGGGCTGGGCCCCTTGATGGGGGCGATGTTCTGCGGATGGCTGCGCCACCGGGTGGTGGATGAAAACGGGCATGGCTGGGATGTCTTCTGGGGAGTGCTGGCAGGCATCATCGCGCTGTGCTTCCTGCTGTTCTGCGTATTTTACCGCACGGATGAAGCGCGTGAAAAGGCTTAGCTGTGGTCACTGCCGGTGAGCTCACATGCCAGGCGGATGGCACGGAACATGGAGGATGGGTTGGCGATTCCCTTGCCCGCTATCGAGTAAGCGGTGCCATGATCCGGGCTGGTACGAGGCTTGGGCAGACCCAACGTGACGTTTACAGCGGTATCGAAATCCAGCAGTTTCAGCGGAATGAGGCCTTGGTCGTGATACATCGCGACAATGGCATGATAGTCACCCCGCGCGACATCCCGGAAGATGGCATCCGGCACCCCTGGTCCGGAAAACTTTGCGGTTCCCGTGGCATTGAGGGCATGGATGGCAGGGAGGATGATGCGCTGCTCCTCATCTCCAAATGCACCGTTTTCTCCTGAATGCGGATTCAGTCCTGCAACCGCGATGCGCGGCTCTAGGATGCCGCGGCGTTTGAGAAAATCTGCTGTTAGGAGGCCGATGCGGATGATCCTTTCCTCTGTGAGGAGATGGGGCACATCGGCCAGGGCTTCATGAATGGTGGCCAGCCCCACACTCAGCGTATCCCCCGTGAGCATCATGCCGTAATCCTCCACGCCGAAGGCGCTGGCAAAGTATTCCGTCTGTCCTGGGTAAGGAAACCCCAGCGCCTGGAGCCCTTCTTTGGAAACGGGGCCGGTGACTACTGCATCCGCTGTTCCGGCTTTCAATCGGGCTACGGCTGTATTCAGAGCAGCCAGTGCGGCGGAGGCGGAGCGTTCGTCCGGCTTTCCAGGAATCCCTGCACTCCTGTCTCCTAGAATTTCGAATTCACAATCGGCGGGGTAATTTCCAGCGGCCAGTGCGGCATCTATAACTTCCGGGCCGACACCGGCCGGGTCTCCAAGGGTGATCAGGATGCGGGGCATGGCTGCATTCTTGGCTGGGGGAGCGCTCATGCCAAGGGGGGAAATAGCTGCCAGCCGTTCAATTCTATGCGCTTGCGGTGGCGAGAGGGATGCTCTTAGTCTTCCAGCCATGCTGAAACTCGGTGCGAAACTTGTGGCTGTGCTGGCAGGATGTTTGTTCCTTACCCATTGCGGAACGGCCTCCATGCGCTCTGGAAACATGGGAGGCCCCACCGTGGAGGCCCGCTCGGCCCAAATTGCTTCCGAGCCGACTGGAAGCTTTTTCTATGGCCGCCGCTATCATGTGGAGAAGACCCGCTTCTGGGGCTATCTCCGCCAGCCACGCCAGCCATGGAGCCGTGGCAAGCTGGTGGTGATGCGTGAAGACAAAAAACACGTGCCGGATCGCCTGCCTGAAAATGGGCCTGCCGGAGCCCGCTTCAGCTACGATAACAATTACGAGTATCGCATTCAGGGTTACTACACGGGCCAGCAGGTGTATGATCCCAACAGCAACCAATTTCTGCCTGAGTTCATGCTGACCGGCTATCAGGTACTGGATCGCCAGCCCGGCTGGTTGTTCCGCCCGGAGGATCGTTACGACAAGTATCGCATCACCCTTACTCCCCGGTGAAAGACCGCTCCATCCATCGGGACGTGCTGCCCAAGACAAAACGCAGATCAGGGGATCTCGATCTTGCGCGCCTCCCGAAGATGTCCCACGCACGCAGCCGGGTATGGGAAAAACGGCAGGTGGGCGCTCATCCTGCCACAGCAGAGGATCTTTCCCACCCTCATTCGTTCAAGCGGTTACCTTTGGTCACGCTGCTTTTTCTGGCGATCCTGCTGGTTTTAGGGGTGGGAGGGGGAGTTTTTTTACAGACGAAGACCCGCCTTTATACGCCACAGCCGGTGGAATCCGCCCTGTTCCCGGCCAAGGAGCCAAATCACCTGCCGGTCCATGAAACAGCGGAGGAATTGGTGGAAAAGGCTCTGGCTGTGCGTGATCCCTCGGTGATGGGGGATTTTTTCAGACTGGGGCAGGTTTCTCCGCAGAGTGCCCTCGATTTTCTGATGGCCATGGAAAGGGAGGCTGGGCCGGTGATTTCCTGTCGGTGGATGGGCAGCGATCAGGAAGGAAAATCCATCGTTAATCTGCAGGTGGACTATGAGAAAGATGAACCCAGATACAAACGGTTGGCCTTTCTGGTGCAGGATGCAGGGGATGGAAGATGGAAGGTCGATTTTGAATCATTCGCCCGCACCGTGGATGCGAGTTGGGATGAGTTTCTGGCGGGGGATGTGGAGGTTTTGAAGACTCGGGTGCTGGTGGGGAAATACGCTTATTTCAGTGGTGCCTTTTCCGATGAAAAGGAATGGGAGTGTTATTCGATCGAAACCCGCGATGTGGATGCAGTGATGATAGGTTATTGCCGCACAGGCTCGCCGCAGGCTCAGGCATTGCAGGAGCTTTGTTCTTCGGATCAGACTGTCCGACGCGTTTATCTGGAATTGGCGAAGGTGCCGGGTGCCGAGAAACGGCAGTTCCGGATTACCCGGGTTTTGGCGAGTGATTGGCTGATGGGAGATGAGCCGTTCGATGTGAGGTTTCGTTAGGTCCTGGGAATGGTTACCCGGAACGTGGAGCCTTCCCCAGGGATGCTTTCCACCTCGATGGTGCCGCCGTGGTTGGTGACAATTGCCTTTGCGATGGCAAGGCCCAGGCCGTGGCCGCCGTTTGCCTGGCGGGAAGGATCGACTCGATAGAATCTATCAAAAATATGTGGTAGGTGATCAGCAGCGATGCCCGGGCCTGTATCCATCACCTCCAGAATGGCATTTCCAAAGGAGGTCCGCAGATGGACGGTCACCGATCCTTGGTGGGGCTGATGGTGGATCGCATTGGAAATCAGATTCACGGCCACCATGGAAAGTGCCCTCGCATCCCCGGCACAGGCGGTATCCTCCAAGCGGGAGGCGAGCTGAATGCCGCGTTCATTTGCCAGTGGCTGGAGGAGACGGATGGCTTCCGAGAGGATCTGGTTCAGATCGCAAGGGCCCGGATCGGGCATGGGGTGGTCGTTTCCATCCTGCCGTGCAAGGATGAGGAGGGATTCCACCAATGAGCGCATACGGGTGCCAGCCAGGGAGCAGGTGGTGAGAATGTCCTGGTATTCTTCGGCAGTTCGCTCGCGTTTCAGTCCACGGCTGGTTTCTGATAGAATAACGGTGAGCGGTGTGCGCAGCTCATGTGAGGCATCTGCTGTGAACTGACGCTGGCGCTCGATGGCTCCCTCCAGGCGGTCGAAGGTGTCATTCAGCACATGGCTCAGGCGGCCCAGTTCGTCATCCGCCGTGGTCACGTCGATCCTCTCCGAGACATTTCCTCCGGCAATGCGGGTGGCCGTCTGGCTGATGACATTGATGGGATGGATCACACGGCCGGCCAGCCACCATCCGCCAACGAGGCCCAGCAGCCAGAGGAGCGCACCAGCCAGGGAGATCTGCCATGCCAACTTGTGAAGCTCCGCCATATCAGCGGAAATATCCCGTCCCACCACACCCCGTAGGCCCCGGGGGCCATTTCGGATCAATTCCCGGCGTGAATCCTGAAGCCGGGTGCTGTATTCCTGATCCTGTGGGGGAGCGGGCGGAAACGTGAGATTCCGAGGAGCATTCGCGGATTGAAACAGGATATTGCCGGAGCCATCCCAGAAGGCCAGATAGGTGCTGTCCACAGCGGTGGGATCAAAAAGATCGCGCATTTCCAAAGGGAAATCCGCCGCCGCATCCATGTCCTGCATGAGTTGGCGCAATCGATTGGAGGACGGTGGTTTTTCCCCGGGGCTGCCCCGGTTGGAACGCTCGAAAATCTGACGTATGAACGCGCGCTCAAAGCTGGTGAGTTCCCGATCGATGCGCTCCCTTTTATCATCCGCAGCCAGCCGGTAGGCGAGAATGCAGAGGACGGTGATCACGCCCATGAGAATGAGCGCGTGCCAGAGCTGGAGCCGCCATCGGACGGAATGGAGAAGATTCTGCACAGGAGGCATCAGTTAGGAGGATCGATGGCATAGCCATGGCCGCGGCGGGTGGAAATGAAATCCGCGCCCAGTTTTTTCCGGACGTTGGAGACATGGACGTCCAGCAGATTGGAAAGCGTGTCATCGTCTTCATCGAAGAGATGTTCGTAGAGTTCACTGCGGCTCACCACGCTGCCCAGATGTCTGGTCAAGTATTCCACCAGTGCATATTCACGCGGAGTGAGAGGAATGGTCTCTCCCCGCAGGCTCACGGAGCGGGCTGCGGTATCGATCAGTGCCTGGCCGATGTGGATGAGATTGGTGGCCTGTCCGGAACTGCGTCGGATGAGGGCGCGGATGCGGGCCAGCAGTTCCTCTCCATCGAAAGGTTTTGTAAGGTAGTCATCCGCGCCATTGTCCAGGCCGCATACGCGATCCGGCACCGCATCCCGCGCTGTAAGCATCAGGACGGGGGTGGACTTCGTTTTCCGGAGGCGGCTGAGGAGTTCCCAGCCATCCAGTACGGGCAGCATGCCATCCAGAATGATGCAGTCGTAATCTATGGATGTTGCTTTGAAGAGGCCATCCTCCCCATTCACCGCAGTGTCCACCGCATAGTTTTCCTCGCGCAGATTGGCAGCCAGACTGCGGAGCAACAGGGGATCGTCTTCGATGACAAGCAGGCGCATGGGAATCGATTTTATTCGTGACGCAGGGCATCGATGGGATCGAGCTTGGCAGCGCGGCGAGCTGGCATGAAGCCAAAGAGAATGCCGATGGCGGCGGAGAAGATAACAGCTATCAGATTGATCTTGGGGTCAAACAGGAAGGGCGCGCCCACCACCTTGGCCAAGTTTACGCACAGGACGTAGGCTAGGCCAATGCCGACCAGCCCACCCACACAGGAGAGGGTGACGGCCTCAATGAGGAACTGGAGAAGTACCTCATATGCTCGCGCGCCGATGGCCAGGCGGATGCCGATTTCCCGCGTCCGTTCCGTGACGGAAACGAGCATGATGTTCATGATGCCGATGCCGCCTACGAGCAGACTGACGCCTGCGACCGCACCCAGTAGAGAGGTCATCACCTTGGTGCTGGAACTCACGGCATCCGCGATCTGGCGGGTATCGATGATGTTGAAATTATCCTGCTCGGTTCCGCGAATGCCCCGGCGCTCCCGCATCAACAGCGCCACATCATCCACGATGCGGGTGGAGGGATAGCCGTCCTCGCCGGAGATCATGATCTGGCTGATGCTCTGCTTGGAGTTTTTCCCGGTCATGCGCCGCTGGAGGGTGGTGATGGGGACGATGATGTTGTCATCCTGGTCCTGGCCAAAGCCGGTCTGGCCCTTGCCTTTCAACAGCCCGATAATGAGCATGGAAGTATTCTGGATGCGGATTTTTTCCCCGATGGGATTTTTCCCCCGGAACAATTCCTTTTTCACCGTCTGGCCGATGAGGCAGACAGCGCTTCCTTCGACCTGTTCCTTGTCCTCGAAGAATCTTCCGCTATCGAGCTGCCAGTTGCCGATGGTGAAGTAATCGGGCGTGGAACCGGTGACCTTGGTGTTCCGGGATTGCTCAAGGTAGGAGGTTGGTAGATTGGTTTCCGTGACCGGGGCGACCGCGCGGATGCCGGGAACCTGCTCAATGATGAGCCGCGCATCCAGCATACTGAATTGCGGAGTGCCTGCTGCTGCGCGCCAGCCCTGGCCGGGACGGAGAACGAGAAGATTGCTGCCCAGGCCAGAGATTTGGGACTTCACGGTTTCCGTGGCACCCCGGCCAAGGGTGACCATGGTAATGACGGCGGCCACTCCGATGACGATGCCGATGACAGTGAGAAACGCGCGCGTGAGATTCCGGCGGATTTCCCGCAAGGCGATGATGAAAGCATTCCAATACATGGGGATCAGTGGGAACTGGGCTGGCTGGTATGCAGCCTGCGGTTTGGATTCTTGATATCGGATTCGATCAACCCATCCTTCACGCGCACGATGCGGCCCGCATAGCTGGCCACCTCATCCTCGTGAGTGACCATGATCACGGTGATGCCCCGTTCCGCATTGAGGCGGCAGAGGAGTTCCATGATTTCCACAGTGGTCTTGGAGTCCAGATTGCCGGTTGGTTCGTCCGCAAAGAGGGTGTCCGGCTGGGTCACGATGGCGCGGGCGATTGCGACGCGTTGTTGCTGGCCGCCGGAGAGTTCTGCCGGAGTATTGCGCTCCTTGTTATCCAGCCCCACCTGGGCCAGGGCACCCCGGGCCATTTCATGCCGGGCGGTGCGGGAGAAGCCGCGATAGAGCAGGGGCAGCTCCACGTTTTCCAAGGCAGAGGTGCGGGCGAGGAGATTGAATCCCTGGAAAATAAATCCAAGGGCGTGGCGGCGGAGCAGGGAACGCTGATCCTTCCCCAGATCATGCACCGGGATTCCTTCGAAGAAGTAATCGCCGGATGATGGGGTGTCCAGGCAGCCGAGGAGATTCATGAGTGTGGACTTGCCGGAACCGCTGGGGCCCATGACGGCCACGAATTCACCCTTGTGGATTTCCAAATCCACTCCGCGCAAGGCGTGGAAGGTGGCATCCCCGCTGCCGTAGGTTTTCTTGAGGCCTTTCAGCCTGATGAGGGGATCTTCACTCATTGACCTTGGGCTGGATGGTGGTGAGGATAATCGGTGCGCCTTCTTTCAGTTCATCGGAGGACACTTCAGTATTGCGGCCATCCGTGAGGCCGGTCCTGACCTTGATTGGCTCCGGCTTGCCATTGTGCAGCACGTAAAGGGTGCCGCGATCCTGTGCCTTGTCCCCGTCACCCTTGTCGGAGCGGCGGAGGGTGGACGGCTGTCTCATGCGCTTCGGCGGTCCGAGGGATTCGACGAGGGTTTTCTTTTCTTCCTTGGAGTTCGTATCGGCCTGCAGGGAAGCGGGGTCAAAACGAAGCGCCACATTGGGAACGAGAAAAACATTCTCCTGCCTGGCCACGGAGATATCGGAGGTGGCTGTCATGCCGGGGCGCAGGCTCAGGTCATCATTGGTGACTTCCAGCTCCACATCGTAGGTGACGACGTTGTTGGTCGTCTTGGAACCGAAGGCCACTTTCTTAACGGTGGCACGGAATGTTCTGCTAGGCCATGCGTCCACGGTAAAGGATGCGTGCTGGCCTTTCTCCACGCGGCCGATGTCCGCCTCCGCCACGGTGACGACGAGATCCATTTTCCGCAGGTCTTCCGCAATGACGAAAAGCTCCGGCGCGGAGAAGGAGGCGGCCACGGTCTGTCCCACCTCCAGGCTGCGGGTGAGGACCACGCCATCCACAGGGGAGCGGATGATGGTTTTCGATAGATCCCGCTGATTGTTCCTGAGGTTGGCCTCTGCCACGGATACGGCGGCCCGGGCGCTTTCCAGGTCTGCCTTGGCGCGGTTGATGGTGGCCAGGGAAGTATCCATCTCCGCTTGGGAGGGAGTTTTTCCGCCACTGATCTCATGGAGTTTCTGGAAGCGTTTGTAGGAGGCTTCCGCCTCTACCACGGTGGCTTCGGACTGAGTGACGGAGGCTTGGGCAGCGAGGAGGTTTGCCTGGCTGGCATTGGTCTGTTGGGTCAGCTTGGAGGTATCCAGTTTTGCCAGTTCCTGGCCTTTGGTCACTTTGTCATTGGTATCCACGTAGACTTCTGCGGCGGTGCCGGAAAGCTCACTGCCGATGGTCACTTGATTGGTGGGTGCGAGATTCCCGGTGGCGGTGATCTGGACGGAAATGTCTCCGCGCTCCAGTGCCTTGGTCTCGAACTTTGGCGCGCCCGTTTCCGCAGGATTCTTAAGCTTGTAGAGGTAGTATCCGCCGCCTGCCAGAAGCAGAATCGCGAGGATGGTGAGCCATTTGCGAAGAGGTTTCTCGGCACCTTTGGCAACAATGGTGGAAAGATCGGTGGAAGGTTTCATGTGACGGAGAAAATATTCAGGAATGGGAACTCCAGCCGCCGCCGAGGGCTTTGTAGAGCTGGATGTAGGAGATGGTGCGGTCGGCATGGGCGCTGACGAGGCTTTCCTCCAAGCCCAGCAGGGTGCGCTGGGATTCGAGAATGGTGCTCAGGTCGGTCACTCCGGCTTCGTATTTCTGGCGGGCGAGGGTGTCTGCCTCACGGGCGGCGATGGTGGCACGCTCCAGGATGACGATGCGCTCTGCAGTGCGCTTGCAGGCGGTGAGGGAATCTTCCACTTCTGAAAGCGCTGTGAGCACGATGGAACGGTAGTTCAACAACGCCTGCTTTTCGGTTTCCGTCTGTGCGGCAATGTTTGCCTGGATGCGCCCGGCATCGAAGATGGGACTGGTGATACTGCCTCCCAAGCCGGAGCTTTTGCTTTCCGGATTGAAAATCTTGGAGCCGCTGAGAGTGCTTAGCCCCAAGGAGCCGGAGATGGAAAAGGAGGGAAAGCGCTCCGCTTTTGCCGCCTTGGTGGTGGATACCTGGGCCAGCCATTGATAGGCGGCCAGTCTCAGATCCGGGCGCTGGCGGATGGTGTCTGCCGGGATGCCCACGGCCAGGCTGCTGGAGGGATTCGGTACGCTTCTTTTGCCGGAGTTGAGCCTGCCATCAAGAGTGCCGGGGTTTTGTCCGGTGAGGACGGCCAGCAGGTTGCGGGCTTCCGAGGCGGATTGCTCAAGGGCGGGGATGGAGGCGCGGGCCTGCTCCAGACTGCTGAGTGCCTGGCTGGCTTCCAGATTGTCGATCTGCCCGGCATCGAGACGCCATTTGGAAATCTGGTAGGTGCCTTCCCGGCTGCTCAGGGTGCGGCGGGTGACGGCCAGGCGGGATTCGATGGAACGCAGGTTCGTGTAGGCGATGGCGATTTCCGAGGCGAGCGAGGCTTCGACAGAGTGTTTGTTTTCCTCGGATGCTCCTACTTGGGCGGATGCTGCCTCCACGCTGGCGCGGCGTTTTCCGAAAAAATCCAGCTCCCATGCGGCATCGAGGCCGAGGCTGAAGGAATTGGTGTTTGTGCGCAGGCCGGAACGCTCGGTGCTGCCATAGTTGGTGCCTGCGGAGCCATCCACGGATGGGAAGAGGCTGGCGGCGGTGGCGGCACGATTGGCACGGGATTCCCGCACGCGGGATGCTGCGGCCTCCACATCCGGGTTTTGCGCGAGAGCGGAGGTGATGAGGGAGTTGAGAGTGGGATCATCGAAACGCTTCCACCAGCGGGAGATATCCTGATGGGGAGCGGCCACGGGGAAGCCTGCTGCGTTTTTCCAATCCTGGGGAATATTGGCGTCCGGTCCCTTGGTGGGGTTCACCGTGCAGGCTCCCACGAGCAGCAGGGAGCAGGCGGTGAGTAGATGAAGGCGGGATGGTGACATGGTAAAATCGTTCGCCCACCATACGCATGAAATCCGTGGATTCTTACCGGCCATTAGGACCGTCCGTGGCGAGCTTGTGGCATGACCCTAGCGGAAGGAACCTTTAGAGATTATGAAGGGAGGAAATTCTCCGGGAAAAAATTGAGAAAACTTTAAGGCACCGCGAATCAAGCGAATCGGGCGAATGAGAGATGAGCAAGGGCCACGGATTTACTGATTTTTTTAAGATTCTTGATGCGAGATTCGCCCGATTCGCGGCATCTTCGTCACTTCACAGCGCCCCGAAACGCCGATGCCTGCGCTGGTATTCGGTGACGGCTTCCTTGAGATCCTCGCGGCCAAACTCGGGCCAGAATTTTTTTACAATGACCATTTCCGCGTAGCTGATCTGCCAGAGCAGGAAATTGGAAACACGCATCTCGCCGGAGGTGCGGATGAGCAGATCCGGATCTGGCAGGTCTGCCGTTTGCAGGCGGGAGGAAAACAGGGCGGCATCAATGTCTCCGGCGTCGATCAGCCCGGCGGCGGCGTCGGCTGCCAGGGAGCGTGTGGCTTCCACGATTTCCTCACGGGCACCGTAGGAGAGTGCCAGCACGAGGGTGAGCGAGGTGTTTCCGGCCGTTTCGGCAATGATTTTTTCCAGCAGTGAGCGGGTTTTTTCCGGCAGGCGATGGAGCTGGCCGATGGCCTGGAGGCGGACGTTCTGCTTTTTGAGATCCTTTGCCTTTTCCTTGAGAAACTGCTCCAGCAGAGACATGAGGGCGCTCACCTCTGCCTCCGGGCGGCTCCAGTTTTCTGATGAGAATGCGTAGAGCGTGAGGAATTCCACGCCCAGGTCCTTGCAGCCTTCCATCACTTCCCGCACGGATTCCGCTCCGGCACGGTGGCCATCGCGGCGGGGTTTTCCCCGTTCCTTGGCCCAGCGCCCATTGCCATCCATGATGACGGCCACGTGGCGTGGAATATCTGCTCCGTTCTCCACAGCAGGCGGCTGCGGAGTGGGAGCGGATTTCCTTAGGCTGGGAAATTTCACAGCGGCAGAAGGTGTGGGTGGTGGGCTTTACGCATCAGACGACGAGCGTCTGAGCACGATCCGGGCCGACGCCAACGAATGCGATGGGGGCACCGCAAAGTTCCGCCAGGCGGTTCAGGTAGGCCTTGGCCTGCGCTGGAAGTTGCTCGTAGCTGGTGCAGCCGGTGGTATCCGATTTCCAGCCGGGGAGGGTTTCGTAAACCGGCACGGCGCGATCCCATGCGGAGCGGTCCGCAGGCGGGAGATCGTGGATGGTGCCATCGATGTCGTAGCTGGTGCAGATTTGCAGGGTTTCGTAGGCATCAAGACCATCGACGTTGGTTACTGCCAGTCCGGTGACGCCGTTCACCATGCAGGCGAAGCGGAGAAGCACAGTATCCAGCCAGCCGCAGCCGCGCGGGCGGCCGGTGGTGGCACCGAATTCACGACCGAGGCCGTGGAGATATTCGGAAAGGCCTTCATCGCCTGTTGGGAATGGACCCGAGCCGACGCGGGTGGTGTAGGCTTTGCAGACACCCACCACCCCATCGATGGCTGTGGGAGGCAGGCCGGAGCCGGTGCAGGAACCGCCAGCGGTGGTATTGGAGGAGGTGACGAATGGGAAGGTGCCGAAATCGACGTCCAGCAGGGTGCCCTGTGCGCCTTCAAAGAGGAGGGTTTTGCCATCCTTCCACGATTTGTGCAGCGTGGCGATGGTATTGGAAATGTGCGGGCGCAGACGCTCGAAGGCGGAGTAAACTTCTGCGATCACATCCTCTGCCTTGAAGATTTTGAGGTTGAACTTGGCGCAGATCTCATTGGCTTCCTCCACCCGGCGGGTGATGCGGGCCTCGGAAAATTCACGGTCGAGCAGGTCTGCCATGCGCAGGCCGCAGCGGTTGATCTTGTCCGCATAGGCCGGGCCGATGCCGCGCTTGGTGGTGCCGATCTTTTGGTCACCGAGTGCTGCCTCACGGGCGGCATCCAGTTCCTTGTGAATGGGGAGGACGATGTGGGCGCGGTCGGAAATGAGGAGCTTTTCCGGGCTGATGGAGATGCCTTGACCTTCCACTCGCTCGATTTCCTCCACGAGGCCTACGGGATCGACCACCACTCCATTACCGATGACGTTGATCTTGTTGTCCCAAAGAATACCGGAAGGAAGAAGGTGGAGGACATACTTTGTGCCATTGGCGATGACCGTGTGCCCGGCATTGTTCCCGCCTTGGCCACGGATCACCACGTCTGCGGTTTCCGTGAGATAGTCCACGACTTTTCCTTTTCCTTCGTCTCCCCACTGGAGACCGACAATGATGGTATTCATTTTTGAAATATTAAATCTTAAGCATGAAATTCTAAACGGTAGGAAAGGATCACCTTTCCATAAGTGTTGGAATTCAGTGCTTTTGGGCTTTTGTTTCGTCGATCAGGGCGGCGAATTCCTCGAAGAAGTAGGAGGCGTCGTTCGGGCCGGGGGCGGCTTCCGGGTGGTACTGGACGCTGAAGACGGGGTGCTCCTTATGGCGCATGCCTTCCACGGTGCCATCGTTCAGGTTCACGTGGGTGACTTCCACACTGTCCGGCAGGGATGCAGGATCGACGGAGAAGCCGTGATTCTGCGAGGTGATGGAGATTTTCCCAGAGCGGAGATCCTTCACCGGCTGATTGCCGCCACGGTGTCCGAATTTCAGCTTGAAGGTGGTGCCGCCGAAGGCGTGGGCAAGGAGCTGATTGCCCAGGCAGATGCCGAAGATGGGCTTCCTGCCGATGAGCTGGCGGATTTCGTCATGGATGTAGCCGAGTGCGGCTGGATCTCCAGGGCCATTGGAGAGGAAAACACCGTCCGGATTCATGGCGAGGACTTCCTCGGCAGTGGTGGTGGCGGTGACGACATCCACCTCGAAGCCTGCCTGGCGGAGGCGGCGGAGGATGTTGAACTTGATGCCGAAATCGTAGGCGACGATGCGGTGGCGGACGGGCGGCAGTTCATGGAAGCCGCTGGTGTTTTCCGCAGAGGCATTCGGCAGTTTCCATTCGCGGGAT
>Ga0157373_10003052_pt1 | contig 12635 bp, 8 predicted proteins | sample C65metaG_FD_113460 | JGI IMG/M metagenome (GOLD analysis project Ga0157373, IMG submission 113460) | Corn rhizosphere microbial communities from Kellogg Biological Station, Michigan, USA - C6-5 metaG | ecosystem: Host-associated > Plants > Roots > Rhizosphere > Soil | place: USA: Michigan... | reverse complement strand
GTTGGTGCTGTGGCTGAGCGCTACGCTGGTGAAATCGGGCGTCCGGTCGAGGTATTCACCGCGTCCGGTCCGGGCGCCGAGGAAGCGGGGGTGCTCACCCTTTACCCGCGCGAGCTCGATCGGCCATCACCATCGCCTGGCGGATGACCGCGGCCATCTCGTCGCGATGCTTGTCGAACGTGTCATCCACCACGGAGAGCGTCGGGATCTGACCGTCGCGCAGCGAGAGCGTTTTCGGATCCCAGTCGCCGAATCCTGATTCGTGCACGCCGCTGCTGCCCCGGCCGGGCGCCGGGTGGCTCAGATGCTGGAAGGACCGCACGAGCTGTTGCATCTCCGCGCCCACACCCCACTGCGCCTGGACCTGAAAGAGCGGGATGAACTCCAGCAGGGCGTCGTAGCACATCTCGCCGCAGGCGAGCACGTGCGGGTGCGCGGCGCGCAGGTCGCTCACCAACTGGCGCATCCCCGCGTGCATGTCCGCGCGGTTGTTGTTCACCCAGCCGCCCGCGATGTCCAGGAAGTAGGCGTCCACGTCGTAACGCGAAATCGTGTCTGAAATGCGGTCGCGCAGCCAGTTGCGCCACGAGTCCACGCCCAGGTTCATGTACGAGAGCCAGCCTTCCTGATGACGGTCGTTGTCCCAGTCCACCCAGGTGATGTCGAACCGATCGCCATCGATCTTGCTGGTGGCGGCGTCCGCCACTTTCGCGAATGACGGTTGCCGGCGATTGGCGGCATTGCAGCCGAACATTGGCATGACGCGCACACCAAGTCGCTTGGCGTCCCGCACCAGCGCGCGAAAACCGGCATCGCCGCCCAGCCGCGGGTCTGCACGATAGGCGGGATAGTTCCAGTAGTATCGCCCATCCCACGCCGAAATGAATGCGAGAACCCGTTCACCGGGCATCTGACCTGCCACCCAGCGGAGGATCTCGCTCATGCGCGCGTAATCGTTGAAGATGTAGCCCGTGTAGTGCATGCCGTGAAGCGTCACCACGAGGGCGACATCACGCATCCACGCGGGTACATCGGGGCGTGTGTTCCAGTCGGGAATGTTGTACGTGCGACGAACGTGATCGACGTGAGGCATCGCGGCCGCTTCGAGATTCGCGGCTGGTCCCACCCGCCAGGTCGGGACAACGAGATGCTGCTGTGCCAGCCACCCTTCACACTCGAAGGCAGCTTCCACGCGATAGGCCCGCTCACCGGGCTGGAAGTAGAGCCGCTTCGTGCGCACACGATCATCGCGCGACGACAGACAGAAGCAGCTCTGGTCGTCGCGCTGGATGACCGCGAACGGCGTGGACATGCTGCCCGATTCACCCGGCCCGAAGAGATCACCGCCACTGAACGGGTAGCCCAGCAGCACCTCGTCGTCGTGATGGTCCACGAAGCCACCGCCCGCGCTGGAGATCCTGCCGCGCGGCACACCGCGAATCACCGCCGTCACCGCCTTCACCGGCTGCGACATCTCCACCGTCGTGTCCCATTCGATGCTCTCGCCGTCGCGGCGAAAGCGCGCGGTGAGCGTGCCGTCAGCGCGTTCCTGGCCGCCCGCCCAGGTGAAGCCGTGACAGGTGACCGTGACGCCGTCCGCGCTCTCCACGGCATTCATGCCGCGCGGGTCCATGGCGTAGGCGTTCTCGTACGTGAAGACGAGAAAGGCGAAGCGCAGCGCGCCAACCGCCACGGATGGCTCGGGAAAGTCGAAGCTGAACTTGTCGTAGGCGCGCCCGCGCGGTGGAACGAAGACGTCACTGGTGGACGTGAGCGGGAGAATGGGGAGCGCGCGTGCCGCGCCACCCGGCGCGGTGGCCCTGTCGGCGTGCTGTGCGGCCGCATCGCGCGACAGCATGGCGCCGGCGCCCGCCGCGCCGAGCACCTTCAGCAGATCACGGCGAGTTAGAGGGTCAGACCCCATTTATCCCAAGGGTCAGACCCCATTTATCCATTCGACGCTGGAGCCTCTGACCCCATTTTCCAGTACGTCGCATAGCGTTCGTCAATGAGCGTGTAGAACGGCACGAGCGTCACGTCGCGCGTCTGACCCACGGTACGAAACTCGAGCGATCTGCCGGGAACGGGCTCGATCCAGTCGCCGGGACCGTTGCCGCGCGCGACGAATGAAGGCGCGCTCACGGGGTCGCCCTTGTACTCAGGCACCGTGCGCGGCTTCGTGGGCTCGGCGCGCAGAATGTCGGGCGTGAGTCCCTCCGTGCCCAGGCGACCGACCAGCACCAGCGGCCCATACATCACCGCCTGCACGGTGGGATCATCGGGCATGGGCTGGACGTGCAACTGCATGGGGAGCGTCAGCTCCACCCGGTCGCCATCGCGCCAGGTGCGATCGAGCACAACGTAGCTGCCGGGCGCGGCGAAGACGTCATCCGTGCGACCATTCACCGCAACCGAGCCGCCGGGCGCCGTCCAGTACGGTACGCGCAGCCGGAGCACCATGCGCACGGGGCGCGCGCAGTGCAGCGTGAAGCGCGTGCGCTCCTCCTCGGGGAATCGCGTGTCCTGCACGACCCGAATGCCACGCTCCCGCCAATCCAGCTCCGAGGGAATGAACAGGTTCACGTACAGCCCGCGCTCATCCTGGAAATAGATGCTGTCGCCCAGCTTGGAATGCGACTCGAGTCCGGTCCCGTTGCAGCACCAGAACGAGTGCAACGGCTGGCCGAACAGCTTCCAGTATCCCGACGCCAGCGGCACGTAGTAGAGCGTCATGCCATCGGCCGGATGCTGCGTGCCGAGGATGCCGTTGAAGAGCGCCCGCTCGTAGAAATCCGCCAGACGCGGATCGGCCGTCCACGTGAAGAGGTGGCGCGTGAGCTTGAGCATGTTGTACGTCGTGCAGCATTCCTGCGTGTAACCGCTCAACTGGGTAGAGAGCACCCCGGGGTCCGACTGCCAACTCTCGCCGTTGCTGGTGCCGCCGGTGCAGTAGGCGCGCCGCCCGGTCACCTCGTGCCAGAAGTAGGACGCGACGTCGTGATAGCGCGCGTCGCCGGTGAGCTCGTAGCGCCGCGCTGCGCCAATGATCTTGGGAATCGTCGTGTTGACGTGCAGCCCCTTGAGCTCGTCGCGTCCTTCGGCCAGCGGCGTGAAGATGCGCTCGTGGTCGAAGCGGTGGGCGAGCTCGGCATCCGCGCGCGAGTTCGTGACCGCCGACAGGTTGTAGAGCACTTCGTTCATGCCGCCGTATTCGCGTTCGAGCACGCGCGCCATGGCCTCGTCGCCCAGCGGCTGCGTCCAGCCCCCCGTCCACCGCACCATCCCCTTCAGCACCTCGAGCGCGGGGGCATACCCGCTCAGCGTGTACGTGTCGAGCAGCCCCGCCATGATCTTGTGCACGGTGTAGAACGGCGCCCATACCCGCCTGCCCGCGCGCAGCCGGTCGAACAGCTCTTCGGGAAACGCGCTCAGATATCCCGTGCCGATGGCGCGCTGACACTGGGCGAGCGCATCCACCATGCGAAGCCCGCGCGTGCGCAGCGTGGCGTTGTCCTGGCTGGCGCCCATGAGCGCGCACGCCGAGAGATAATGCCCCGTGTAGTGCCCGCGCAGCTCGTTGTCCGGCGCCTCCCACCCGCCCAGCGGTTCCGCATTGGAAGACAGTCCCGCCGTGATCCGGAACATGTGCAACAGCCGGTCCGGATCGAGGTTCTCCATATGCCGCCGCGCGACCTGCGTGTCGTCCAGGAACAGACCTGGGCGCAGCCGCACGCGACTCACGTCGAAGGGGCGCACCAGTGGGCGTGGCGCATCGACGGCACCGGGCGCAGCGCCGCCGAGTCGCGGCAACAGGGGCACCGCGGCGATGCTGGCGGCGGCGGACGTGATGAAATCCCGGCGCGAGATTCCGAACATGAGAGAGACAATGGCACATCCGGTGGCGAAATGCGAGGGTCTCCGCGGCGGCCTCTTGTCCCCATCGGTACCGCGCCACAAGTTGCAGGAGGACACCCCATGGAGGGATGTTCCCTCTCGCGTCTGCCATGCGGGGGACACCATGCAGATCATCACGGTCAACAGCTCCGGCACCGTGATGCGGCGCTGGAACATGAGGGCACGCGCCGCCACGCCGATCGCGGCCGTCGCGCTGCTCGCCGCCATGTGCTTCCCTGCTCCGCTCGCCGCCCAGGCAAGCACATCGACTGGGGCGATTGTCGCAACCATTCGCGATACGTCGCGCGCCGCAATCGCCGGCGCCGAGCTCCTGCTCGCCGGCAGTACCGTGCACGGCTTCACGGATGACGCTGGCACGGCGCGCCTTGCGCCGGTCGAAGCCGGACTAGTTCGCCTGACCGTGCGCCGTCTGGGATTCCGTCCAGCGACAGTGGACGTGACCGTCTCCGCCGGCCCACCCACCAGTGCCACCGTGCAGCTCGTCCAGGTCGCGCAGCAACTGCAACCGGTGGTCGTGCGCGGAACGGCAAGGGCCTACGGCGATCAGATGGAAGGCTTCTACGATCGCCGCAGTCATCGCCCGGGCCACTTCATCACCCGCAGCGACATTGAGCAGGCGCATCCCTCCCGGCTCACGGACATGTTTCGCCGCATCCCGGGAATCCGCCTCGGCTCGACAGGCCTGATCCAGGATGCGGTGCGCATGCGCGGCGAAACGAGCTGCGCGCCGCTCGTGTGGATTGACGGAGCGCCTGCCGCCGCGGCGGAATTCGACATCGACGCGATCGTCCCCGAGTCCGTCGAGGCGATCGAGGTCTACAACGGACTGGCCGAGGCGCCCGTGCAATTCATGCCGCCGATGGACGTGAAGGCATGCGGTATCATCGTGATCTGGTCGCGGCGCGGCGAGCCGCGCGAGAAGAAGCCGCGAGACAGGGTGACGCCGGCGCAACTGGCCGAGATGGTGGCGTCCGCCAGGATCTACACCGCGGATGAGGTGGACATCCCCGCGCACCGGGATACGAGCGCGCGCGTCACGCCAGTGTACCCCGAACCTCTCTTCCTTGCGGGAACGGGCGGCAGCGTTCGCGCGGAATTCGTGGTGGACACCACCGGTGACGTCGCCATGGATACCTTCAGCGCGATCTCGTCCACGAATCCGTTGTTCACCGCCTCCGTTCGGCGCGCCGTCGCCGGCACGCAGTACGTTCCCGCCATGCTCGCCGGCCACCGGGTACGTCAGGTCGTGCATCAGCCCTTCACCTTCGTCGTCGAAGAGGGGAAGCCCGGCGCGACGTCGCCACAAGTTCACTGAGGAACGGCTCAGCGCACTTCGCGCCAGTGGTCGCCGCTCCAGCGCCATCGTTCGTCCGCGGGCGCGAACACGGGATTGATCCGCGGAGCATCACCGAGCGTGAACGTCCGCCGCCGCACGGTGACATCGCCATCACCCTGAACGTCCACGATCGCGCAGTCGAATGGCGCTTCGATCAGTGCGCCAACCGTGAGCTGCAGCAGGGGGCCGGCCGCACTGGCACAACGCGCATGCACGTGGCCGCTCACCGCCACCGCCGGCAGACCCTGTTGGCAGACGAGCGATTCGATCGCGGCGCGATTCGCGAGATCGCCGGAGTACGGGAGGCCGGCCGCCGTGAGCTGCGCTGCGTACGAACACAGCGGGAAGTGTGACGCCACGATCGTCACGGCGCCCTGTCCCGTCAGCTCCGGCACCTCGGCGCTGAAGGCGGAGCCGCCGGACGCAACGGGCGCGATGCCGAGTCCAACGAGCGACGCGCCGCGGATGCCAACCGCCTCGCCCCGCAGCAAGCGAATACCATGCGCCGCGGCACTGGCCTCAAGCGCCTTCGTGTCCGCGCCGCCGTCATGGTTTCCTGCGACCGCGGCGATCAGCGGGCTCCGCAGCTCATGTATCCGTGCGAAGACGAAATCGAACGCTGGGCGGTCGGCAAGCTCGGCGATATCGCCCAACAGCAGCACGATGTCGGGCTGCTCGGCGTCGAAAATCCCGGCCGCGCGCTCGAGGCGCTGGCCCAGCCGATGCGGCTCGTAGACATTGATCCAGCTCCGCTGGCGCGGCGGAGCCAGCTCGCAGTGCAGGTCGCTCAGCAGGCCAAGGCGCATGGTCGCGAGCGGAACGTCACGAGAGTATGATGCACACCATGAACGAAAAAGTAGTTGTCATCACCGGCGCCAGCTCGGGCATTGGCGCGGCCGCAGCCGAGCGACTCGCGCGGCAGCAGATGTCCGTCGTGCTCGTGGCGCGGCGACGAGCGGCGCTGGACGAAGTGGCGGCGAGGTGCGACAGACGCGCGCACGTGGTCGTCGCGGACGTCACCCACCGCGACCAGGTGCGGCGCGCCGTTGAGGAGGCGCTGGCGAAGTGTGGTCGCATTGACGTGTGGATCAACAATGCCGGCCAGGGCATCTCGCGCAATCCCTCCGAGCTCACCGACGAGGATCTCGAGGCCGTGATGCGCGCGAACGTCCATTCGGCGCTCTACGGAATGCAGGAGGTACTGCCGCACTTCAAGGCGCGTGGCGACGGTCACGTCATCAACGTGTCTTCGATGCTGGGGCGGCTTCCACTCGCGGTGATTCGCTCCGCATACTGTGGCGCGAAGCACTTTCTGAACGCGCTGACCGCGCTCATGCGGGCCGAAGTGCAGGCCACGCATCCGGGCATTCAGTTCTCGCTCGTGTCGCCCGGAGTCGTGCGTACGGAGTTCGGGTTGAACGCCATTCACGGCGGGAAGGATTCCCGCGGCGTTCCCGGCTCGCAGAGTGCGGCCGAGGTGGCGGAGGTCATCGCGAGCGTCATCGAGTCGAGACTTCCCGACGTCTACACGCGACCGGGCGCGCACGAGCGTGTGGCGCAGTACTACGCATCGGTCGGCGCAGATCCGGTGTAAGCGCGCCGGCGGCGCCCCGGAAGCAGACGAAGGATATGCGTACGGCGCGGCGTGACATCGCGCGGTCATTCCGCGCGGATGGCGATGGTCGGATCGGTGCGCGCCGCGCGGCGTGCGGGCGCCTGGATCGCCGCAATGGCCACGATGATGAGGAGCAGCGTCACCATCGCGAACGTCCCAGGATCTGTCGGGGACGTATCGAACAACATGGCGCGGATGAGTCGCGTACTCACGACTGCCCCCACCAGTCCGCCCACGGCACCGATCAGGACGAACGTCGCGCCATCCCGCAGCACCAGCGCCATCACGCGCCCTTCCGACGCGCCAAGGGCAATGCGGACGCCGATCTCCCTGGTGCGCTGCGTGACGCCATACGCGACCATCCCGTACAGCCCGACCGCGGCGATGAGGAGCGCGCCGGCCGCGAACCCGCTGAGGACGAGAGTGATGAACCGTCGCTGACCATCGATCCCCGCAGCGCCGCCGCGCATCACGGCGGGCTCGTCGCGAAACCGGATTGCCGGATCGGTGTTCCGCACCGCAGTCTTCACCGCCTTCAGCATCCGCTCCGCGTCAGGCGCCCGGGCCACGAAGTTCATCCACGGCCACACTTCCAGCGTGTAGGGGAGGAAGACCTCGGGATCGGGCGGCTGATCGGCGCCGAACTCATGGACGTCGGCCGTGACGCCGATCACGGGCAAGGTGATGGGCTGGCCCATGTCCGAGCGCGCCTGTGACTGCCGGCGAATGGTGATGCGCTGGTCGATCGCGCGCGCGCCGGGCCAGAGCTTGCGCGCCAGACTCTCGTTGATCACCAGACCGCCCGCCATGGGCGTGCGCATGTCCTCGTTCGTGAACCACCGCCCTGCAACCATCGGGATGCGCAAGGTCCGCAGATAGTCGGTCGACACCGGGTGATACACTGCCTGCAGCAGCGACTGTCCGCTGACCGGCGCTCCGGCTTTCTCCACGGTCGTGGAGAGGAGAGCACCGCCCGCGGCGGCGGCGTACCGCACCGTGGGAACCGCGCGCACGGCGTCGAGGATGCGCGCGTACAGCTCGGCGGCGGCGGCCGGCGCATCGTACCGGTGCGAGGTGGGACTGATGGCGAAGGTGATGACGTTCGTGGGGTCGTAGCCCAGCGGCACCGCGGCCAGACGCCGGAAGCTCTGAACCAGCAGCCCGGCCCCAATGAGCAGCGTGAGCGCCAGCGCGAACTGCACGGAGACGAGGAGATTACGGAGGCGTCGCTCGTGCATTCCGCCAACGGCGGACGTCATGCCACCTCGAATGCGCTGCATCGCGCGTGCGCCGGTCGCGTGCCAGGCGGGCGCCACTCCCACGAGCACCGCTGTGAGCAGTGATGCGCCAACCGCGAACAGGATGGCGCGGGCGTCCACGGCGAAGTGCGCCGAGAGGGGAAGCATCGCACCCATGGAATGCCGGATGAATCCCACGAGCGCGGACGCGATCAGCGCGCCGAGCACGCCAGCCACCGCCGCCACGACGATCGCCTCCGCGAGCAGTTGGCGCGCGAGGCGCCAGCGTCCGGCACCGAGGGCGGCGCGCACGGCCAGCTCACCACCGCGCACGCTCCCGCGCACGAGAAAGAGATTCGCGACGTTGACGCACGCGAGCAGGAGCACCAGCGTGATCGCACTGGACACGAGCAGCAGCGAGGATCGCAAGCGGCCGAAGAGCTCCGCGCTCAGCGACTGCAACGCGACGGACGTCCAGTGCGCCTGGTCCACCGGGTACTCGTCAGCGAGCCGCCGCTCGATCGTGCGCATGACCGCGGCCGCATGTGAGGAATCGCTGCCAGTCCTGATACGCATCACGGTTCGACTGTCCACGTGCAGTCCCCGCCGCGCAAGCACCCCCGGGTGCGTCGCGTCGAACGTCGCCATGGGCTGCCAGATGCGGGCGGGAAGCCAGACGTCCCCACCAAAATTCGGATAGGCGAATGCGGGCGGCATGACGCCTACGATGGTGGTCGGCACGCTGTCCATGTCCACCACTTTGCCGAGCGTGGCCGGATCGGCGCCGAACCGTTCCACGAAGAGGTCGTACGAGATCACCGCGACGTGCGGGCCGCCGGTTCTTTCCTCGTCTGGCAGAAAGGTCCGGCCCAGCAGTGGCCGCGTGCCCAGGAGCCAAAAGAAGCCGGGCGAAACGAAGGCGCCAACCTGGCGGTCCGCTTCGTCCCCGCCGGCCAGCGACACCTGATCCCCGCGCACGAACGCAACACCCTCGATGGCGCTCGACGCCGCGACACCCTGCGTCTGCCAGTCGCCGAACGTGGGGTATGACGGCGTGCGCAGCGTGCCCTCGTCGCTGCGCTCGTACACTGTGAGCAGGTGATTCGCGGCGGGGTACGGGAGTCCCCGCAGGACGATGGCATCCACGATGCTGAACGCCGCGGTCGTGCTCGCGATGCCGAGCGCGAGCGTGATGACAGCGACAACGGAGAATGCCGGCGAACGGCGCAGCATGCGCAACGCGTGTCGAATGTCGCGAGCTGCACCGTTCATCATGGCATTCCGGCGGGAGTGGCAGGAGCGATCACGCTCGCTCCCCTGTTCAGGTCGATCTCTTGCTGCCCCCGACAAGGAGTCCGATCCCGGCCAGCAGCGCGATCACACCGGCAACGGGTGGAATGGGGACCTTCTCCTTCTGCTTCACCGTCGCGCTGATCGGACCGACGCTTACCGTGTCCTGGTGGCGCGTATACGTGATGCCGCCGTACGCCAGCCCGATGACGCCGAGGACGATCAGGATGATTCCGATGATGCGCATGGCATTCTCCGGCAAAGGTGCAGTGCGCTGGTGACTGGCACCAGAGCCAGATTCATGCCAGAGTCCGTTTCGCGCAACGCCGCGCCCCTCAGTTCCCGAGCACCAGCAGCGTGAACGTGCCGGGTATCATCGGCGGCCGCTGCCGGCGCGCTCCGGGTGCCGCCGCGGGTGCGGGGCCGAACTTCGCGCCCACGGTGAAGAGCTGGTGCGTTGCCGGATCGATCTCCATGGTGCGCGCGCTGGTCATCGTGGCCACGGTTTGCTGCACCGAAAAGTGATCGGGACTGTCCTCATGCACCACGCTGATCGTGCCCGCGCCGCCATTGGAACTGTAGGCATTCCCGGTAGCGGCGTCGAAGCGGCACGCGTCCACTCCGGCGCCGATGGGCACCGTGGTGAGCAGCTTGCCCGTGGCCGCATCGGAGATCGCCATGACGCTGTTCCGGCAGCCGCTGAACAGTCGCTGGTGCGCAACATCAATGGCCAGCCCTGTGGGCGACTGGCACGGCGCGATGGACCACTTGCGCATGACCTTCATGGCGGCGGCATCGATCTCGGCCACCTCGGCGGTGCTCTCGAGATTCACGTACAGCCTGCCCTGCCCATCGCTGACGCCGAATTCCGGCTTGGCGCCGAGGTCGATCGTGCCGATGTTCTTCCCGCTCGCCGCATCGATGACGCTGGCGGACTGCGCGTCGCCGTTGAACGTGAAGACGTGCTTCGTCGCCGGATCGTAGAGTATCGCGTCATCATCGTCCGCGGCGTGCGTGCGACCCAGGACCTTGAGGGTCCTGAGGTCGAACATCACGACCGTACTGTCGCGTCCCGACGTCGCGAAGCCGTGGCCCGCGCCCTGGGCGAAGGCGATGCCATGCGCGCCGTTCAGTCCCGGGATCTCCTGCAGCACCTTGCCGGTAGCAGGGTCCACCACCATCACGCGGTTCTGCCGTGCAATGAACAACCGGTGACCGGCAGTGTCGAGCGCCAGATAGTCCCAGCCGCCATCACCGCCGAGTGTGAAGGTGTTCTCGACATGGTAGCTCGCGCCGGCGTGTGGAGCCTGCTGTGCCTGCATCAGGGAGGCGCCCGCGAGTGCAAGTACTACTCCGGCAACGTGCACGAACAACGACGAGACGCGTCTGGCAGTGGACATGTGCTCTCCGGTGGAGGGTGGCCTGGCAGGCATCGTGGCGCTGCCTGTCCTGGCAGCTGCAACTTCCAACGTACGCCACATACCTTACGTGTCCATTACAGCAGTGGCTGAGGCGGGGCTGCGCAAGGCACCTGGCGTGCTGGACCTCCGCGCGACTCGTCACCATTCCCGAGGACTCACCATGAAACCCGCCTGGATCGCGCTCATGCTCGGAGTCACGCTCGCCGGTACCGGTCACGCGCAGGCCGCGGCCGCGCCTGAGGCCGCGGCCACCACCGATCCGTATCTCTGGCTGGAGGATGTCCACGCCGAGCGTCCCATGGAATGGGTGAAGCAGCAGAACGCGATCACCGCACAGCGCTTCGTGGACACGCCGACGTTCGGTCCCATGCGCGACCGGATTCTCGAAGTGCTCGACTCCGATGCACGCATTCCGTACGTGAATCGGATGGGCGGCTATCTGTACAATTTCTGGCGCGACCAGCAGCATCCGCGCGGCCTCTGGCGGCGCACGACGCTCGACGAGTACCGGAAGGCGGAGCCGCAGTGGGACGTGGTGCTCGACGTGGACTCGCTGGACAAGGCGGAGGGGAAGCGCTGGGTGTTCACGGGCGCGCAATGCCTGCAGCCCCGGTATACGCGCTGTCTGATCTCGCTCTCACCAGAGGGCGGCGACGCCGTGGCGGTGCGGGAGTTCGACATTCCGGGGAAAACATTCGTGAAGGACGGCTTCGAGCTTCCCGTGGCCAAGAGCAACGTCGGCTGGATCGACGAGAACACATTGTACGTGGGGACGGATTTCGGTCCCGGCTCCATGACCACGTCGAGCTATCCGCGCATCGCGAAGGAGTGGAAGCGTGGAACGCCACTCGATGCGGCGACCACGATCTACGAGGGCACGCCAACCGACATGACCGTGGCCGCGTATCACACGCACGAGCCCGGGTTCGAGCGCGACTTCGTCTCGGTGGTGAAGGACTTCTACCATTCCGAGGTTTATCTGCGCGAGGCGGGTCAGTTGAAGCGCATCGACATTCCGCTCGACGCCAACGCCGATGTGCACCGCGAATGGCTGATGGTCCTGACCCGGTCGCCATGGACCGTGGGCGGCCATGTGTATCCGGCAGGCGTGCTTCTGGCCACGAAGTTCGCCGACTTCATGGGCGGTGCGCGCGACTTCGCCGTGCTCTTTCAGCCTGACGCCCATCGCTCGCTCGCGTCGTACAGTTGGACGCGCCACCACGTGATCCTCGACATTCTGGATGACGTGAAGAGCACGCTGGAAGTGCTGACGCCGGCGGCGGGCGACTGGAAACGCGAGCCGATGGCCGGCGCGCCCGCATCGAGCTCCATCGGCGTCGTGGATACCTATCCCGACTCCACGGACGAGTACTGGCTCAACATCAGCGGCTTCCTCACCCCGGCCACGCTCCAGCGCGGCGTGCTCGGCACGGTGAGTGCCACAACCGTCAAGCAGGCTCCCGCATTCTTCGATGCGTCACGCTTCGAGGTGAGCCAGCATTTCGCCACGTCGAAGGATGGCACGCGCGTGCCGTACTTCCAGATCAGCCCGAAGGGGATGCCGCTCGACGGTAACAATCCCACGCTGCTCTACGGGTACGGCGGGTTCGAGATCTCGCTGGAGCCGTCGTACAGCGGCAGCGTTGGCCGTGCCTGGCTCGCGCGCGGCGGCGTGTACGTCGTTGCCAACATTCGTGGCGGCGGCGAGTACGGGCCACGCTGGCACAACGCCGCGCTCAAGGCCAACCGCCCGCGCGCGTACGAGGATTTTGCCGCCGTGGCGGAGGACCTGGTGAAGCGGCGCGTGACGTCGCCCGCGC
>Ga0157373_10003051_pt1 | contig 12637 bp, 6 predicted proteins | sample C65metaG_FD_113460 | JGI IMG/M metagenome (GOLD analysis project Ga0157373, IMG submission 113460) | Corn rhizosphere microbial communities from Kellogg Biological Station, Michigan, USA - C6-5 metaG | ecosystem: Host-associated > Plants > Roots > Rhizosphere > Soil | place: USA: Michigan... | reverse complement strand
CGATGATATTCCGGACACCTACCGCCAGCTCGGGCCACTGGATTCCCGGCGACGCAAACTGGCGATCCTGCGGGGCAAGGCCATCGAACACCTGACCAACGCCGCCGCCCGGGCGTTCGTCGAGCAACAGGAAGCGTTACTGGCCGGCACGTTGTCCGGAGATCTGGTAGAGCATATGCATGGCCCGGCCAAGCGTTGCGTGTTGAATGCCAAGGACATGGCGCGCAAGAAAATATTCCAGGACAAGCGCAAGACCCTGAATGAAATCGGTGCATATACCACACTCGAAATCCTGCTCAACGGCTTCTGCGGTGCAGCTCTGGAACAGCATGGAGGCCGCTTACCCTCATTCAAGAATCGCCGTATTCTCGACCTGCTGGGCAACAATGCACCCGACCCCAATGGTCCGTTGCATACTGCGTTCCTGAGGATGATCGATTTCATCGCCGGGATGACCGACAGCTACGCCAGCGAAATGGCGCAGGAGATGACGGGCCGTACCCGCCAGTGACATTCCCCCGTGGGAACGAGCCTGCTCCAGGCGGCGATCCGACGATAGCGGCAGATCAGTTTGTCTTCATGGCGACTGACACGCCGCTTTCGCGGGCAGGCTCATGACCACTAAGGGTTTGAGCGTAAGTTACACAGTATTGACAATATACTTTCGACCTACTTGTAAAAACCGACGCTTTAAAACCTCTCCCGACCTGGAGTCCGTTAATAAAAAGCGCGCCTATCTCATGCCAATACCTGGTAAAAACCCAATTACCTCGTAGTACCCTGCTTCTTTTTTTGTAGGAAACTTCTGAAATTGAATATGTACACCCGTCTACTCGTACGACCACGGCTGTAACTGGGCTAAGGTGCGCGCTTTATTAAGCTCGCAAGGGACTTTATTCATGAACTCCGTTTTCATTGTCGACGATCATCCGGTCATTCGCCTCGCCGTTCGCATGCTTCTGGAGCACGAAGGTTATAAAGTCGTAGGAGAAACCGACAATGGCGTCGATGCGATGCAAATGGTGCGCGAATGCATGCCGGATCTGGTTATCCTGGACATCAGCATTCCCAAGCTGGACGGGCTGGAAATCCTTTCACGCTTCAACGCCATGACTACTCCGCTCAAAACGCTGGTGCTCACGGCACAGTCACCGACGCTGTTCGGCATCCGGTGCATGCAATCCGGCGCCTCCGGTTACGTTTGTAAACAGGAAGACCTCAGCGAACTTGTCAGCGCAATCAAAGCCGTATTATCCGGCTACAACTATTTTCCCAGTCAGGCACTGAATCCGATGCGCCCTGATGATCCGCGCAGCATAGAGTTGGATCTGTTCAAGAACGTCAATGACCGGGAATTGATGGTGCTGCAACTTTTTGCCCAGGGTCGCACTAACAAGGAAATAGCCAAGGGGATGTTTCTAAGCAATAAAACCGTTAGCACCTATAAGAAACGGTTGATGCAGAAACTCAAGGTCAAGTCCCTGGTAGAACTGATTGAAATGGCAAAACGAAACGCATTGGTGTGAGAATAAACAGGATGTTCAGATGCATGAAAGGATGCCTCCTGCTATTGATGGCAGGGTTATATGCAGGATTTCTCGCCGCGGCGCCGGGTGCGCCCGAGCATTACACGCTTCTGGGTCGCTCGACTGCGGCTCATCCCGAGGTCAGCCTGGATGAGGCCCAGCGTGCCTGGCTGCTGGAGCGAACGGAGCTGGTCCTGGGAACCTCCGCCCCGGATTACCCACCCTTCGACCTCTCTACCAGCGGACGCGACTATGAAGGCATGACCGCCGACTACGCCGGGCTCATCGCCGAGGCAACCGGCCTGCCGATGAAAGTCCTGCGATTCGGCTCCCGTGAGGCAGCCATTGCGGCACTCAAGCGTGGACAAATCGACCTGCTGGGTAGCGCCAACGGCTTCGAAGCCCGCGACCCCGACCTTGTCCTGTCGGCCCCTTACGCCGTGGACCAGCCCGTTCTCGTCACCCGAACCAATGAAACCCGCTCCCTGAACGAGGATCTCGAGGGATTGCGGCTAAGCATGGTCTATCACTACCTGCCCTTGCAGGACATCGAAAAACTCTACCCGAAGGCACGCATCACTACCTACCCGTCCTATCAGAACGCCATAAACGCCGTTGCCTTCGGCCAGGCCGATGTATTTCTCGGCGATACCATTGCCACTCATTACATGATCAGCAAGGGTTACCTGAGCAACATCCGCATGGCCAGCTTCGGCAAACATGAGTCCTACGGGTTCGGTTTTGCGCTGCGACGTCACGACACCCGACTGCTGGAGATCATCAACGCGACGCTGAACCAGATCCCGATCGCCGAGCAAGCCGCGATCTCCAAACGCTGGAGTGCAGGTGCCGACCTTTATCTCACGGAGCACAGGATACAACTGACCGATCGCGAGCAACGCTGGCTGACCGGGCATCCGGTGGTTCGGGTAGCCGTGAACGAAACGTTCGCCCCGTTCACTTTTTTTGATTCGGACGGCGATTTCCGTGGGCTCAGTGCCGATCTGCTGGAGCTGATCCGGCTGAGGACAGGCCTGCGCCTGGAAATCCAGCACAAGCGTAACGACAGCGAGGCGATTACCGCGCTCCTGAACGGCCAGGCCGACCTTATTGCAGCACTGGTACCCAGCAGCGAACGGCAGCAACAGGTGAAATTCAGCCGCCCCTACGTCGACAGCTCGTTCGTCCTGCTGACTCGAAAGCAGTCCGACACGCATGCCACACTTGATCAGTTCGGGACCAGGACCCTGGCGATCGCCAAGGACAACCCGGTCATCGAGTGGTTGCACAAGCAGTATCCGGACATCAGGATCATCGAAACCAACGACCCCTCGCACGCCATTGAACTGCTCGCCCAAGGCCAGGCCGACGGCAGCGTGAATGCCCTGGTCATGGCCAATTATTTTCTCTCGTCGCACGCATTCCGGGACACGCTGCAAATCAGCAGCACCGTCGGCACCCAACAGGCCCTGTTTTCCCTGGCTACAGCCAAGGGTGCCAGAGAGTTGAACACCATTCTCGACAAAGCCTTGACCAGCATCGACCCCGAGGAACTGGGCGTGATCAACAATCGCTGGCGAGGCTACGTCTCGGCATCGGAGCACACCTGGCGCACCTATAACCGCCTGTTCTTCCAGGTCGTTGCCGGCGTCGGCCTGCTATTGCTGATCTCATTGGCCTGGAACGCCTACATGCAGAGACAAATCCGCCAACGGCAAAGGGCCGAGCTGGCGTTGAACGACCAGCTCGAATTCATGCGCTCACTGGTCAACGGCACCCCTCACCCCATCTACGTAAGGGATCGCAACGGCGTCCTGCAAAGCTGCAACGACAGCTACCTGGAAGTGTTCGATGTAAAACGCGAAGACGTCATCGGCAAGGACTTGATGTCCAGATCGATGAGCAACGCCTTCGAAGCGCAGGAATACCAGGCGGACTATCAACGCGTCATGGCCGAAGGCACTGCACTGATCGTGGACCGGCCGCTGCACATCGGGGACAGGAAGCTGACGATCTATCACTGGATCCTCCCCTATCGAAACTCCGCTGCACAGGTACAGGGCATCATCGGTGGCTGGATCGATATCAGTGACCGACGACAGCTCTTCGATGAGCTGCGCGCCGCCAAGGAGCGCGCCGATGACGCGAACCGGGCCAAGAGCACCTTCCTGGCAACCATGAGCCATGAGATCCGCACCCCCATGAACGCGGTGATCGGTATGCTTGAACTGGCGTTGATGCACGCCGACAAGGGCCATGTGGATCGCTCGACAATCGCAGTGGCCTACGAATCGGCCTCCGGCATGCTGGAGTTGATAGGCGACATCCTGGACATCGCACGCATCGAGTCGGGTCACCTGAGCCTGGCACCCGAACGGGTCAATCTCAGGGCGATGCTGCAATCGGTTACGCGCGTGTTCGAAGGCGTGGCGCGACAGAAAAATCTCGCGCTGTCATTGCAGTTCGAACCGGCGGACGACAATCCGGATGTGCTGGTCGATCCCCTGCGGTTCAAGCAGGTGCTGTCGAACCTGATCAGCAATGCGCTCAAATTCACCGAACAGGGCTGGGTAAAGGTCGAGGTCAGACTGACTCGATCCGCCCAGGACGACACCCTGCAACTGCAACTGGAGATCAGCGACAGCGGCATCGGCATCAGCCCCGCCGACCTGCAACGTCTGTTCGAACCCTTTGCCCAGGCCGACAACGCCGGCCGGATGGCCCGAAAGGGTGCCGGGCTGGGGCTGGTGATCAGTCGCAACCTGTGCCGGATGATGGGCGGTAGCCTGCACTTGAACAGCCAGCCGGGCATCGGCACCCAGGTCCGGGTCTGCCTGAAGCTGACCGTCCTGCCCCCGATGACGGCTGGCACAACGCCTGAGCCAGTGATAGAAACCGCTACGGCGGCCCTGAACGTTCTGGTGGTGGATGACCATTCGGCCAATCGCTTGTTGATGTCGCAACAACTGGAATATCTCGGCCATCACTACCATGTCGCCCATGAGGGTGCCGAGGGGCTCAAGACCTGGCTTGAAGGGGACTTCGATCTGGTCATTGCCGATTGCAACATGCCCGTCATGAGCGGTTACGAACTGGCCGGGGCGATTCGCAAACACGAATCCGAACAACGATTGCCACCCTGCACCATTCTCGGGTTTACCGCCAATGCACAACCTGAGGAAAAACAGCGCTGCCAAGCCGCGGGCATGGACGACTGCCTGTTCAAACCGATCAGCCTGAGCGCCCTCAGCCAATGGATAAAGACCATCAAACCCATCAGTCGCTCAAACGTTTTCAACGTACAGAACCTCCACGCCCTGACCGGCGGCAATCCTCTGTACACCCAGCGCCTGTTGGAAGAGTTGCTCAGCAGCAACAGATCGGATCGCCAGGAACTGCTTGATATCGCCCGTGGCGGGAACCGGCAGGCACTCACCGAAGCGGCGCACAAGATAAAAGGCGCTGCCCGAATCGCGCAGTCGCCCTTGCTGATCCAGCGATGCGAGGCGCTGGAGCAGGCCTGTCATGAAGCGCAGGCTCGCTTGCGGATTGAGGAATGCACCACGGCCCTCGAACACGCCATGACCGAGTTGGAGCGGGTCCTGGAAACAGAGATCGCCAAGGCAAAATAACCGGGGTTTACTATGCTGTTCGCTCAGCAGCGCGCACCAGGGGCGTTCTCAATGGTGTTCCCCTCCACGCCTTGCCTGGGCCCGCTGCAATGCACGACGCGGTGCAAAACCATTGAGAACGCCTGACTCCTGGAGTGACTGCAATGCCCAGCACACCGCGTCCGGAACAACGCCGGTTCCCCCTGCACGTCCACATCAGCGCGATGTTTACATTGCTTCTGCTGCTGACCGGTGTGGTGCTGGGGGTCTTCAACTACCGGCAGACGACGCAGATCATCCTGTCCAGCAGTGAAAAGCTGTTCAACCGGATTGAACAGGACGTGCGCCTGGACTTGTACGACACCTACGAACCCATCCGCCACGCGTTGAGCCTGCTGGCCGACCATCCGGCGACACAGGCAGCCAATCCGGACCAGCGCCTGGCCCTGCGCGGGCCCTTCAGCCAGGCGCTGCGGGACAACCCGAACCTGGCATCGTTGTACCTGGGCGATAGCACGGGCGATTTCCTGATGGTCCGGCCGCTGCGCACCGACGCACTGAAGACCGCCTTGAAAGCCCCCGCCAACGCGTTTTATCAGGTTTGGACCGTGGAACGCGCAAGCCCTGAAGGCCCGATCCGCTCCCAGTCACTGTTCTACGACCAGGCGCTGGTGCTCATCAGCCGCCAGGACAACCCCGACGACACCTTCGATCCGCGCCGCCGAAGCTGGTTTCGCAGTGCACTGGAGACTGCCGGCCAGATCACCACCGAACCCTACGTGTTCTTCTCCACCCACGACATCGGCACCACCCTCGCCCGGCGTAGCGGCGACCACGCGGTCATCGGTGCCGACCTGACCCTGGCGGCCCTTTCCCAGACCCTTGCCAAGCACAAGGTCACCCCCGGCACCGAGATCGTGCTGCTCGATCCACTTGGCAACGCAGTGGGCTACCCCGACAGCAATCGGCTGCTCACCGACACCCGCTCGGCACGCCTGATCAAGGCCCGCGACCTCAATCCGGCCATCGCCGCCGCGCTGGCCGCACGCAGTGATACCTCCCGCCTGGAGGCGGCTGGACGTCGGTGGATCGTTTCCCGCAACCATATGCAGGAAGGCGGTCCCCAGGGCCTGGAACTGGCGTTACTGGTCCCGGAAGACGAACTGCTGGTCGACGCCTATCGCATGCGCTGGCAAGGCGCGCTGATTACCCTCGCCACCCTGCTGCTGTGCCTGCCCCTGGGCTGGCTGACCTCCAGGATTCTGGTCAAGCCTCTGGACGCTCTGGTGCAAGAGGCCGATGCCATACGCAGCTTCGACTTCCATTACCCGATGTCCCGTCGTTCCCTGGTGCTGGAGGTCGATCAGCTCAGCCTCTCGATGGCCAGGATGAAAGAGACCCTGGCAAGCTTCTTCGAAATCACCGCCAGCCTGCGCGCCGAAACCCGCTTCGCCCCGCTGCTGGAGCGGGTGCTGTTCGAGACCGCGAACATCGGTCAGGCCCAGGCCGGCCTGATCTACCTGCGCGAGAACGACAGCGATCAGGTGAAACCCTATGGGTTGGTGATCGAGCAGACTCCGCAGGACCTGGGCGCTTTCAAATTGCAGGGCCATGCGCTGAGCGGCAACGACAGCCCACCCTGGCTCCAGCAACTGGCAGCCTCGGATAACCTGGTCACCTCCCTGGGTTTCGAGCAGGCGGGTGACCTGCAAGGCGTCCTGCGGGCATTGGACTCTCCTCGGGTCCATCTGATCGGCATCCACCTGCGCAACCGCCACCAGGAAACCGTGGGCATCCTGGTGCTGCTGATCACCGACAGCGGCACCGAGGCCGACCTGGAGAAACGGCAACCGGACCGCATCGCGTTCCTGCAGGCCGTGTCCGGTGCCGCCACCGTGAGCATCGAAAGCCAGCGCTTGCAGGCCAGGCAAAAACAATTGCTGGATTCGTTCATTCAACTGCTGGCCGGTGCCATCGATGCCAAGAGCCCTTACACCGGCGGCCATTGCCAGCGGGTGCCGGCCCTGACGCTGATGCTCGCCCAGGCCGCCGCCAACAGCCAGGCGCCGGCGTTCGAGGCCTACCGACCGACGGAAGATGAGTGGGAAGCCTTGCACATCGCCGCCTGGCTGCATGATTGCGGAAAAGTCACCACTCCCGAGTACGTGGTAGACAAAGCCACCAAACTGGAAACCCTGAACGACCGTATCCACGAAATCCGTACCCGCTTCGAAGTGCTGAAACGCGACGCCTGGATCGACTACTGGCAGGCCCTGGCGATGGGGGGGGAGCCGTCTTCCCTGGCGCAGTCACGGGATGCAACACTGGCCGACCTCGACGATGACTTTGCCTTTGTCGCCCGCTGCAACCTGGGCTCCGAAGCCATCGCCGACGCCGATCTGCAACGCTTGCACTGCATTGCCCAACGTCCGTGGACCCGGACCCTCGATGATCGCCTGGGGGTTTCCTGGGAGGAGAACCGGCGCCAGGCGCGCACGCCCAAGCCAACGCTTCCGGTCACGGAACCATTGCTGGCCGACAAGCCCGAGCATCTGTTCGAACGCCACGATGCCGAACTGATCCCGCCGGACAACCCATGGGGCTTCCAACTGGACGTCCCGCAATGGAAATACAACCGCGGCGAACTCTACAACCTCAGCATCAGGCGGGGCACGCTGACCCGTGAAGAGCGTTACGTCATCAATCACCACATGGTGCAGACGATCCTGATGCTCAGCCAGTTGCCCTTCCCAAGCCATCTGGACAACGTGGCGGAAATCGCCGGGGGTCACCATGAGAAAATGGACGGTACCGGTTATCCCAAGCGGCTCAAGCGCGAGCAGATGAGCCTGCCGGCACGCATGATGGCGATTGCGGACATTTTCGAAGCACTGACAGCGGCCGACCGCCCTTACAAGAAAGCCAAGAAACTGAGCGAAGCCCTGGGCATCATGGCCACCATGTGCCGTGAGGCCCACATCGATCCCGAGCTGTTCGGGCTGTTCATCGATGAACAGATCTACCTGAGCTACGCCAACCAGTTTCTCGATCCGCACCAGATCGATGATGTCGACACGGACAGCCTGTTGGCCCAGGCGGGACTGCGATCATGCTGATCACAGCAACCGCAGCACCTGTGGGAGCGAGCCTGCTCGCGAATCGGTGGCTCGGTTGAAGGCAATGCCGACCATGCCGCCGCCATCGCGGGCAAGCCTTGCTCCCGCCGAAGTTCCTGCCCATTCAGCAATCGGTCAAACGCAGGAAAATCTCCGCCAATTGCTCGATGCCGGCCTGGTCGTGTTCGCTGAAGCGCGCCAGTTTCGGACTGTCCAGGTCAAGTACGCCAATCAGGCGCCCGTCCTTGATCAGCGGTACCACCAACTCGCTGTTCGACGCGCTGTCGCAGGCAATGTGTCCGGGAAAGGCATGGACATCCTCGACACGCTGGGTCTGGCCGGTCGCCGCTGCTGCGCCGCAGACACCCCGCCCGAAAGGAATCCGCACACAGGCGATCTGGCCCTGGAACGGGCCCAGCACCAGTTCCTCGTTGCGATTGAGATAAAAACCGGCCCAGTTCAAGTCGTCCAGCTGACTGAACAGGAAGGCCGAAAACTGCGCAGCGTTGGCAATGAAATCGCGCTCGTCCGCCAACAGGGACTCCAGCTGTGCCGATAACAAGCCGTAGCCGTCGAGGCCTATGCCCGTACTCTTCAGATCGATCATGCCTTGTGCTCCAGGAGTTTCAGGCCCACCCAATAACGGGCAAACTGATAGGCGCAACGGCCGTTGCGGTTGCCGCGCCCGGTGGCCCAGCGGACCGCCAGCACGTCCAGCGCTTCGTCACGCTGCCAGGCCAGCCCGGCCTTCGCCGCCAGCTCGCCGATCCAGTGTTCCACCACGTCGAGGAAATGCTCCTGGGTAAACGGATAGAACGACAGCCACAACCCGAAACGGTCGGACAACGCGATCTTGTCCTCCACGGCTTCGCTAGGGTGAAGCTCGCCATCGACCCTTTTCCAGTTCTCGTTGTCGCTTTCCTTCTCCGGCACCAGGTGACGGCGGTTCGACGTGGCGTACAACAATACGTTGTCCGGCGCCTGTTCAAGGGAACCGTCCAACACACTTTTAAGCACGCGGTAATCGCCCTCACCGGATTCGAACGACAGGTCATCGCAGAACAACACGAAGCGTTGGGGCAACCTGGCGATCTGCTCGACCACTCGTGGCAGGTCGGCCAGGTGATCGCGCTCGATTTCGATCAACCGCAGGCCATTTCCGGCGTGCTCGGCCAGCAAGGCACGCACCAGGGACGATTTGCCAGTCCCCCGCGAGCCCCAGAGCAAGGCATGGTTGGCCGGCATGCCATCGAGGAACTGCCGGGTGTTGCGGCCCAGTTGCTCGACCTGGCGATCGACCCCGATCAGGTCCGACAGGCGCATATCAAGGCTGACCTGCAGCGGCAGCAGATAGCCGCTGCGTCCGTCGCGCTGCCAGCGGGCAGCCAGGGTCACGGTCCAGTCGATGGCGGGCCGGGGAGCGGGCAACAAGGGTTCGATGCGGGCCAGCACGGCATCGGCGCGCTCAAGAAAAGCATTCAATCGGGCGTCCACGTCTTCTCCTCGGACAAATTCACAGTAATGATGGCGCTGGCGCGCCGAAACGCCGTTTTCAAGGACCGTTTCATCCCATCCAGCACACACCGGCCGCGCCGGTATCCAGAGATGATCAGCTATGCTTGACCGGCGAAGGGACACGTAAGTGGTTCACCATTCCATGGACATCAGATTCACCCAACGGCTGTCATACAAGCAGGCCCGACTGACCGTCCTGGTGGGCTTCGTGTTGGGTACGTTGCTCAGCCTGCTACAGATAGGCATCGATTATGCCAGCGAAGACGCGTCGATCAACCGCGAGATCCTGTCGTTGCTGGAAATCAGCCACAACCCGGCCTCGCGCATCGCCTACAACATCGACGCCGAACTGGCCCAGGAACTGGCCCTGGGCTTGTTGCGTTCGCCAGCCATCATCGGCGCCAAGCTGGTCGACAACAACAATACCGTGCTGGCCGACGTCAAACGGCCCGAGTTGCAGAACAGTTACCGTTTCATCAGCGATTTTCTGTTTGGTGCCCAGCGCCAATTCGAAGACCGGCTCTACCTGGACCATCTGCCCAGCGAATCCCTGGGCGTACTGCGACTGGACGTCGACACTTATGCGTTCGGCAGTCGCTTCTTGCGTCGGGCCGAGATCACGCTGCTCAACGGGTTCGCCCTCAGCCTGATCCTGACCGGCCTGCTACTGGCCCTGTTCTATGTGATGCTGACCAAGCCCCTGGTACGGGTCATCCGCGAGCTGAGCAGCCGCGACCCGGGCAGTAATGAACAAAGCAACCTGGAATGCCCTTCCGGCCACCAATACGACGAAATCGGCGTACTGGTGTCGGTCGCCAACCAGCAGTTCGAAAATATCTCCACCGAAATCCAGCAGCGGCGCATGGCCGAAAACCGCCTGACCGAATACCTGGCGCAGTTGGAAAACATCGTCTCGGCTCGGACCGCCGAACTCAAGGCCATCAACGCCCGCCTCAGCCAGTCCAACGAAGAACTGGAAGTGGCCAGGCGTACCGCCCTGGACATGGCCGAAGCACGCTCCGCGTTCCTGGCCAGCATGAGCCACGAGATCCGCACGCCACTGAATGGCTTGCTGGGCATGATCGCCCTGTCCCTGGACGGTCCCCTGACCGCCGAACAACAGCAACAGCTATCGATCGCCCATGACTCCGGCAAGGTCTTGGTCGAGCTGCTCAACGACATTCTCGACCTGTCGAAATTCGACGCCGGCCAATTGGAACTCGAACGCATCCCGTTCGACCTCGGCTCCCTGATCGAAGACACGGCCAACCTGCTTTCGCAGAATGCCGCCCCCAGCGTCGAGCTGGCCTGCCTGATTCAGCCGCAATTCCCGGCGCAAGTGCTCGGCGACCCGACCCGTGTGCGCCAGATCGTCAGCAACCTGTTGTCCAATGCCCTCAAATTCACCCGCTTCGGCCGGGTCGATGTGCGATTGAGCGCTTATGAAGGCGGAGTGCGGATCGAGGTCTGCGATACAGGCATCGGCATTCCCCAGGATGCCCAGGCGAGAATCTTCCAGCCATTTACCCAGGCCGGTGCCGGCATTACCCGCCAGTTCGGTGGCACCGGGCTGGGCCTGGCGCTGACTAACAACCTCTGCGAAGCCATGCAGGGCCGCTTGACGATCAGCTCCGAAGCCGGCTTCGGCAGCCAGTTCTGCGCTGACCTGCCCCTGCCCTGTCATACACCGGCGGCGCCGGTCGAACCCTTGCGCGGCAATATCGTCGCCATTACCGCCAACAGCAGCGGACTGGCCGAATTGTTGGAGATGCTGTTGCCGGGCTGGGGGTTGGAGTATTTGAGACGCTCGGTGGATGACAGCTTGCTGGGCCTCAAGCCTGATGTCCTGATCACCGACTGCCCTGAGTGCCTGTTCAACTTGCGGCCAACCTTCAACGCACCGATCCTGCTCGTCACCGCCTACGGCAGCTTCATGCCCAGCGAACAGGCCGCCGCCCTGGCCCCGCTGCTTCAACAGGCCCGACCATTGGCGCGTCATGCGCTGTATCAGATCCTGCGTCGTGCCCTGCAAAGCGAGACGACCACCATCAATGACACGCAGATCGAAGCCCTGCCACCATCCAAGCGTGCACGGGTGCTGCTGGTGGAGGACAATCCGGTCAACCAATTGGTCGCCAAGGGCATGCTGGTCAAGCTCGGCTGCGAAGTGCTTGTCGCCGCCCATGGCGCCGAGGCCCTGGATCAACTCGAACGGAGCACTTTCGACCTGGTGCTGATGGACTGCAACATGCCGGTGATGGACGGCTACGAAGCCAGTCGGCAGATTCGCCGCAGCGGTCGCTGGCCGGACCTGCCTATTGTCGCGCTGACGGCCAACGCCATGCCCGAGGAACGGGAACGCTGCCGGGGTGCTGGCATGACTGATTACCTGTCCAAGCCATTCCGCCGCGAAGAACTGGCGGCGATGCTGGATCAATGGGTGCCGACTACGTCAGCGCTTTGATCTGTCCCAGCAGATGATCGAGAGCGTTACGCAATTCCCCCAGGCGGTCGAGATCAATCCCGCTGTCGCACAGCAGACGGGCCTTGAGGGGACCGACCTGCTCGCGCAACGCCCGCCCCGTCGGGGACAGGCTCAGGTGCACCTCCCGCTCGTCCCGGGCCGAACGCTGGCGCTGGACCAGGTCCAGTTGCTCCAGGCGCTTGAGCAGCGGCGTCAACGTGCCGGAATCCAGCAGCAGCCGTTCGCCCAGGGCTTTGACCGTGGGTTGTTCCGGCGCAGTGTCCTGCCACTCCCACAACACCAGCATCGCCAGGTATTGCGGGTAGGTCAGGCCGAGCTGGTCGAGCATCGGCTTGTAGCCCCGGATCACAGCCCGCGAAGCGGCGTACAGCTTGAAGCACAACT
>Ga0157373_10003048_pt1 | contig 12642 bp, 12 predicted proteins | sample C65metaG_FD_113460 | JGI IMG/M metagenome (GOLD analysis project Ga0157373, IMG submission 113460) | Corn rhizosphere microbial communities from Kellogg Biological Station, Michigan, USA - C6-5 metaG | ecosystem: Host-associated > Plants > Roots > Rhizosphere > Soil | place: USA: Michigan... | reverse complement strand
TGCCGGAAATGAAAATGGCCCAAACCCGCCTGCGCCGCGTGGTGAATCAACTTGTGGAATCCGCACGCGTGGAATCCGGCGCCATCCATGCCCACCCGGAATGGTGTGATCTGCTGGATCTGCTGGAAACGGCACGCGAGCGGGTGGCGGATTCGCTTGAAGGACATCCATTTGAAATAACGATCCCCTCCGGCACACCGGAGCTGGTTTTCATCGATGGCGAGCTTCTTCTCGCAGCACTCGGCAATCTCCTGACCAATGCCGGACACCACACACCTGCCGGAGCCTCCATCCATCTGCTGGCGGGCATTTCGGAAAATCAAGAACTGGAAATCCACGTCAGGGACTTCGGCCCCGGCCTTGAAAATCCGGCGCGTGTTTTTGACCGCTTTCATCGTGGAAAAGACAGCAGGCCCGGCGGATTGGGGCTGGGCCTTTCAATCGTAAGGGGCCTGGCACGAGGGCTTGGTGGCAGGGCGGAAGCCTGTAATGCTGAAGGTGGCGGTGCGGAATTCATCCTCCATCTGCCGGTTCAAACCGCCGAGACCCTACCCGCCAACATCGGAGCACCACCATGAGCCGTATCCTCGTCATCGATGATGAACTATCCATTCGGCGCCTTCTTCAGATTCTGCTGGAAGGTGCCGGACACGAAATTTCGTCATGCGAGGACGCCTCTCACGGGCTGCACGAACTGGCCCTATCAAAACCGGATCTACTGATCCTCGATCTAGGCCTGCCGGATATGGATGGCTTGGAGGTGCTGCGCCGATTGCGGGAATGGACCCAGCTTCCCGTGCTGGTCCTTTCCGCCCGCCCCGACCCCGGTGATAAAGTAAATGCGCTGGATCTGGGAGCGGATGACTACCTTACCAAGCCCTTCGATGCCGCAGAGTTGCTGGCCCGCATGCGTGCCCTACTGCGCCGGGTAACACCGCCGGAGGAAAACGCCGTCATTTCCCATGGCTCACTCACCATCGACCTGGCCAACCACGAAGCACAGGTGGACGGAGCTCCGGTAGCACTAACGCCCATCGAATTTTCCCTTCTCGCACAACTTGTCCGCCATCACGGAAGGGTGCTTACTCACGCACATTTACTGAATGCCGTGTGGGGGCCGAAGGCATTCGATCAAGCTCATTACCTGCGTGTCCACTTCGCTCACTTACGGAGAAAATTGAAGGCAGCGGGCATATCCCATGAAATCATCCGCAATGAGCCCAGCATCGGCTATCGGTTGATTAGCGGGGGCTTATAGTGGAGCGAGTGGCCGTTCCACAGATTATCCACATTGTTCGTCACGGAAATCATGACGGAGGCGGTAATAAGCACCCAGCAGAGGGTGATCATGCCGATCTGGAAGCAGACGGAGCTGAGAGGCATGCGGATCTTTGCACACAGCGCCGTCGTTAGCCCGAGGGTACCCAGCAGGCAGAACGCCAGCAGCGGGTAGTAGAAGACTCTCACGATATCCCGCAGCAGGATGGGATAGCCGCCGCTGTTGAACCAGAACTCCCGCGTCTCCCGCAGACAGGAGAACCACACCAGCACGCAGCCGAAGATGAGAAAGAACAGGCTGAATCCGAAAAAACCGGCGGCAGCCAGCAAGCCTTCAGGACTGTCAGAGGAAGTGGCTTTCATTACAGACGGGAATGGATGGGAAGAGAGCAGGCTGCGCACCGACTCTCAAGGCGATAGTAAAATACCAGCTTTTCCAGATATTCCACTTCTTCGTCATTCATGGGATGAATCCCGCCTTGCCGCCTGAGGCAGCCCCTGCTTGCATCCTCGCCCCAACCTGCATTCCCCATGGCCAATAAAGACGTAACCGATCCCGCCCGAATGGAAAAAATCGTGTCGCTGTGCAAACGCCGCGGCTTCATTTTCCAAGCCGGGGAAATTTATGGCGGACTCAATGGTGTCTGGGATTACGGTCCGCTGGGTGTTGAACTGAAACGCAACCTCAAGGACTTCTGGTGGCGCAAGACCGTGCAGGAGCGCGATGACGTGCTGGGTATGGACGGTTCCATCCTCACCATGGAACAAGTGCTCGTCTCCTCCGGCCACGTCGGCGGCTTCAGTGATCCGATGTGTGACTGCCCTCTTACAAAACAACGCTTTAGAGCAGATCAAATCGAACCATTTCCTCCAGGCGTAGAATATACATTTAAAGGAGCAATTAACAAAATAACGAACAGGCAAACAGGCCTTGGCTTCACCGTTTTAATTCCAAATGCTCACCCTAATAAGTTTGAAGCAGCCTGTAATTTTGCACGCAAATTCTATCAAGGCGTATTCGGCCCAAACTCAGAGCCACATCTACTCGAAGATGATGGTTTTGAATGTACATCAGGTCCGCAAGAAGGATCATTTTATAACCCTGAAAATGGAGTTAAGTTGTCAGAGCCGCGCCAGTTCAACTTGATGCTGCAGACCAACTTCGGTGCCACCGGGGATCAGATCGCCTACCTACGTCCGGAGACGGCTCAATCGATTTTCGTTCAATACAAGAACGTGCTGGATTCCAGCCGCGTGAAGCTGCCATTCGGCATCGCCCAAGTCGGCAAGTCCTTCCGCAACGAGATCAACCCGCGTAATTTCACCTTCCGCTCCCGTGAGTTCGAGCAAATGGAGATCGAGTATTTCTGCCACCCGGATGACGGCATGCGCCTGACGGATGAGTGGCTGAAGACCCGCCTGAAATTCTATGAAGAAATCGGCATCCCGCGCGATACGCTCCACATTTTGGACGTGCCCGATGGCGAGCGTGCCTTCTATTCCAAGAAAACCTACGACATCGAATACGCATTTCCATTCGGCGTTCAGGAGCTGGAAGGCGTGGCCTACCGCACGGATTACGATCTGGGCGTGCACGAAAAGGGCGCAGGCAAGTCCCTCGTTTACTTTGATGAGGAGACGAAGGAAAAATTCCTCCCGCACGTGGTGGAGCCATCCGCCGGCTGCGACCGCACCGTGCTGGCCCTCATCTGCCAAGCCTTCGATGAAGAAACCCTCACCGATGACAAGGGCAAGGAAGACGTCCGCACCGTGCTGCGCTTCAAGCCCTCCATGGCCCCGATCAAGCTGGGCATTTTCCCGCTTCTCAAGAAGAACGAGGAGCAGGTGCGCATCTCCAAGGAGATCCAGAAGAAGCTGCAACCTTGGATGAATGTCTTCTACGACGATGCAGGTGCCGTAGGCCGCCGCTACCGCCGCCAGGACGAAGTGGGCACTCCATTCTGCGTAACTGTGGACTTCGATACCCTGGGCGAAAGTGGAGACGAGTTGAAAAACACCGTCACCATCCGCCACCGGGACTCCATGGAACAGGAACGCATCGCAATCGATGCCCTGCTGCCATGGCTGCTGGAGCGCGTGCGGGGCTAGGGTGGTGGCACAGACATTCTTGTCTGTGATCTTACGATTCCAAAAAAAGCGGACTCCTCACCGGGTCCGCTTTTTTCCATTCAGACAAACCATTCGGCAGGCGGAGCGATCACTTGCAAGCCATCGACCATGGAAAAATGCACGTCCGAGGTCATGATGGCGGCACCAACCTTCAAGGCACTGGCAGCTATCAGTGCATCCGGTCCGGGAATCATCAATCCTTTACGATCCAGTTCCCAGGCAAGATGGGTGGCAGCACTCCACAGTTTACCATCACTTGGAACATTGATCATTACATCCATCAGCGAGGAAATGGCTTGGAGCGCCTTGAGCGATTTGACTCCACGTAAAACTTCAAGCCTCACCACCCCACAAATCACCAAGTGACGGCCTTCTTTTTCCGACCAACCGTAAAGAGTTTCCACCACATCCTTTCCTCTCCGCAGCAAGTCGATGTAAACATTGCTGTCTACGAATACGTCATTTGCCATATTTCATAGGAGTTTCAGCCACAAGTGAGATATTGACATCATACGCTGGATCAACGGATTCAGCCAATTCCTGCGGAGTCATTCCCATGCCACGCTTGCCCACAATCTGAAACTGGGTTCTACGATCCAATTCCCTCAGAGCCATTTCAACAGTCTCGGTTTTACTGGCGTAGCCGTACGTTTCCATCACTCGCTTCAGCAAATCCTCATCGATGTGCATTGTCATCTTCATGCCATACACGATATGGCATGACACTTTTCCCGTCAATCTACATTCAAGTCGGGTGGATTCTTGATTCTTCCCCGGCAGCTTCTAGGCTCTCGCCATGTCCGCCACCGCAACCACTCCGATGATGGCCCAATACCTCGCCATGCGGAAATCCCTGCCTGCGGACGTAATCCTCATGTATCGCCTGGGGGATTTTTATGAGATGTTCTTCGAGGACGCAAAGGCTGCCGCACCCATTCTGAATGTGGCACTTACGAAACGTGGGGGCACACCCATGTGCGGCGTCCCTTATCACGCGGCGCAAGGTTATCTGGCACGATTGCTGAAAGCAGGGAAACGCGTAGCCATTGCGGAACAAACCTCCGAACCGAAACCGGGGAAACTTGTGGAGCGTGAAATCGCCCGCATTCTTTCCCCCGGCTCCATCGATGATCTCACGCTGTTGGACGATCAGCGGCCGAACTATCTGGCCGCCGTTTTCCGCCATGGAAAGACTGCGGGCCTCGCCTGTGTGGATCACACCACGGGAGAATTCACCATCGGGGAATTTGCGGAGGTGGGTCATCTGCATGACGAGCTTTCCCGGTTATCCCCATCGGAGTTGCTCATCCCGGACCATCAGACGGCAGAGTTCGGCGCACTGGTGAATTGTCTCATCTATGATGGCTACGCCTTCCTGCCGGAGCATGCCACGCAGTTGATCAAGGATCACTTTTCCGTCCACTCGCTGGATGGGTTTGGCTGTGCCCACCTGCACTCCGCCAGTGGGGCGGCAGGGGCGGTGCTTCATTATCTCATCCACCAATTGCGGCGGCCATGCGGGCACCTGCGCACCCCACGGGTGAGGGAAAGCGCGGATCATGTGCTCATCGATGCCGCCTCCCAGCGGAATCTGGATCTGGTGGACTCCCGCACCGGCAAGCAGCATACGCTGCTGGGCGTGCTGGATCGCACGGCCACGCCCATGGGTGCGCGGCTGCTGCGTGACTGGATACTCCACCCGTTGCGGGATCTGGAGGCACTCACCGCCCGGCAGGACACCATCGCCGCCTTTCTGGCGGAGCCGTTTCTTCTATCAAAATGCCGTGAGTCCCTGAAGGGCATCCGCGATGTGGAGCGCACGACTTCCCGGCTATCTCAGGGCACGGGAAATGCCCGCGATCTCCTGTCCCTGGCCACCTCACTGGCGCATGTGCCTGCGTTGAAGGAAGATCTTTCCTCTTTGGCGCTGGACCACGCCTCACTGACGGGCGCGCTGCATGATTTCAGCGATCTAACGAATATGCTCGCTTCCGCGCTGGCGGATGAACCTCCCGCCCACCTGCGTGATGGCGGCGTGATCCGGGATGGCTGGTCCGCAGAGCTGGATGAGCTGCGGAATGCCTCGCGCGGCGGAAAGGAATGGATCGCCCGCATGCAGGAGGCGGAGCGGAAGCGCACGGGTATCGATTCACTCAAGATCAAGTTCAACAACGTCTTCGGCTACTTCATCGAGATCACCACCACCCATCTGGCCAAGGTGCCGGATGATTATCTGCGGAAACAAACGATGTCCAATGCGGAGCGCTACATCACACCCGCACTGAAGGAAATGGAAAACAAGGTGCTGGGGGCGGAGGAACGTTCCAAGCAACTGGAGGCGGAGCTTTTCCTCCAACTCCGCACCCAGGTGGTGACGCACCTGCCCCGGCTGCAGGAAACGGCGGCAGCGATTGCGCGCATCGATGTGCTGTGTTCCCTGGCGGAAGTGGCCCAGCTCCACCGCCACTGCCGCCCGGTGCTGGATGATTCCCGCCTGTTGTTTATCCGTAATGGCAGGCATCCCGTGCTGGAACAGACGCTCACGGACACAAAATTCGTCCCCAACGATACGGAACTGGAGCCGGAGCAATCCCTCCTTCAGATACTCACGGGGCCGAACATGGCAGGAAAATCCACCTATATCCGCCAGATCGCCCTCATCACCGTGATGGCACAGATCGGTGCCTACGTACCTGCCGACTCTGCTACGATAGGTCTCGTAGATCGGATTTTCTGCCGGGTGGGCGCCAGCGATGATCTATCACGTGGCCAATCCACCTTCATGGTGGAAATGAGCGAGACGGCCCTCATTTTAAACCACGCCACCGACCGCTCCTTGGTCATTCTGGATGAAATCGGGCGCGGCACGGCCACCTTCGATGGTCTCTCCATCGCATGGGCCGTGGCCGAGCACCTGCACGATGTCATCTGCTGCCGCACGCTTTTCGCCACGCACTATCATGAGCTGACGGATCTGGCGAATACGAAGCAGGCAGTTACCAACTACAATGTAGCCGTGCGCGAGTGGAACGAAGAGATCATCTTCCTCCACAAAATCCTCCCCGGTGCCGCAGACAAATCTTACGGCATCCAGGTAGCCCGCCTCGCCGGACTTCCAAAGCCCGTCGTCGAACGAGCGAAGTCCATCCTCTCTCATTTGGAACTCCACTCCCTGAAACCAGAGGCAAAAAAACAAGGCCCCAAAGCCAAGAACACCGTGCAAGATCAAAACCTGCCCCGGCCTACCGCCCCGCAGATGGATCTGTTCGGGGAGTTTTGAAGGCATTGCCGGGTATTGAGAACTGGCTGAGTAAGTTTTTGAAAACCACCTTTGTCGCTTTCCAGAAATGAAACGCTTTTTCAAGATCTCCCTTTTCCTCTCCGGTTGGGCGGTGGCAGGGTGGCTGGCTTGGAAGGCGGCCACGCCGCAGCATTCCGGCCCGGTGGTGCATGCACGGAATCAGGAAAGGCCTGCGGTGGCGCCCAAGAAGCTGGAGGAAGCCTATCAGAAGTGGTTGGACCGCCCTGAGTTTAAGGCTGCACTGGTGGGCTTCGTCCTGCTGGATGAGAAAAACGAGGTGATTTTTTCCTCGGATCTGGGGGAGACGGCGTTATGCCCGGCATCCTCTCTCAAGACGCTGACGACCGGTGCGGCACTCGGCATTCTGGGGCCGGAGTTCTGGTTTGAGACAAAGCTGGTGGCACAAGCGGATGGCAGTGTGACGCTGGTGGGCGGCGGCGACCCTACCTTGACGCTGAATGACATTGCCAAGCTGGCTGATGATGCGGTGGCGGGTGGGTTGAAGGAAATTTCAGGAAATCTGCGAGTCGATCCCTCAATTTTTCAAGCACCTCCGGTGAGCGATCACTGGAACTGGGGAGACATCGGGAATGCTTACGGGGCTGGTGCGTATGGGCTGAATGTGGAGCATAACCGGATGGCGGTGAGCTTCCAGCCGGGAGCAAACACAGGAGACGCGGCCAAGCTGCTGGACGCTCCTCCCAGCGGAGATCAGTGGGTGAATGAAGTAACCACCGGGGAGGCGGGCAGTGGCGATGGGGTGATGATTTACTCCCAACCTTTTGGACGCACGGTTTTATTCTCCGGCACGGTCCCACTTGGAGCGCCCTTCACGGTGACGGGAGCGCTGCCAGATCCACCGGCAGCGGCACTCCTGGCGCTGCGCAGCCGCTTCCAGCAGGCAGGTGTGGAGATCAGGGAGAAACCGGTGGCACGCAAGGGGGAGGCGGCGGTGCTGGCCACCCACCGTTCTGCGGCACTTCCGGAGATCATCGATCATCTTCACAAGGTGAGTGACAATCTGGAGGCGCAGTGCCTTTTTCTAACGATAGGCAATCACCAGCAGGCAGAGCCGTCCACAGCGGTGCGGGAATATTGGGAAAAGGCGGGGGTATCCTTCCAGGGCTTGCGGCTGATTGATGGCAGCGGGCTGGCGCGGGCAAACATGATCCGTCCACTGGATCTGGCGCGGGTGAATTATGTGGCGCGGCACTCCGCCCATGGCAGACGCTTTTATGAAAGCCTGACGGCGACGAATGGCGGAGAGGTGCGCTCGAAGATCGGCGGAATGTCCGGCGTGAAGACGGAGGTGGGCTTTCTACGGCTGAAGAGCGGAAGGGAACTGACCTTTGCCATCATGGCCAATGGCCTGGCGCTGGATGTGAACTTCTGGCAACTGCGCGGGGAACTGCTGGAGGAAGTGAAGCGCACGGTTTATTGATAAGCCTCACGCCTTCTGCCACCGCTCGATGGCCAGGCGGATGCCTGCGGCCTTGTGCAGCGTCTCCTCGTATTCCTTTTCCGGGTCCGAGTCTGCGACGATGCCTGCCCCGGTCTGATAGATGAGTTCATCTTCCTGGCGGACGAGTGTGCGGATGGCGATATTGAGCGAGCTTTCTCCATTGTAGCCCAACCAGCCGATGGCTCCGCAGTAGAGGCCGCGCGGGGATTTTTCCAACATGGAGATGATTTCCATGGCTCGCTTCTTGGGCGCACCGGTGATGCTGCCCCCGGGGAAGCAGGCTCCAAGGGCAGTGACGACATCGATCTCTGGACGGAGGGTGCCGGTGACGGTGGATACCAGATGATGAACTTGGGCGAGCGTCTCCAATTGGAGCATTTCTGCGACTTCCACGCTGCCGTATTCACAGACTTGGCCGAGGTCGTTGCGAAGGAGATCGGTGATCATGACGAGCTCTGCGATTTCCTTTTGGGAAGTCTGGAGCTCATAGGCGGAACGACGATCCTCATGGGGATCTGCAAAGCGCGGGCGAGTCCCCTTGATGGGGCGGGTCTCGATGCCACGCCCGGAGATCTTGAGAAATGTCTCCGGGGATGAACTGAGAATTTCCCGGCCATCCAGCGAAAGGTAGGCGGCCATGGGTGCGGGCGAGGCCTCGCGGAGTGTCTCGTAAAGGGAAAAAAGCGAACCTCCCTGAACCTTCGCCTGGAATGCCTGAGTGAGATTCACCTGATAAATATCCCCTGCCGCGATCCACTCCTTGATACGCTCCACACCGGAAATGAATTCCTCCCTGGTGGTGCGGGACTGGAATTCTCCGATAACAGCATGCTCAGGAGTGGCGTCACGGAGGTTGTGGGAAAGCGTGCCGCTCTCCCACCAAGTTCGCTCATCATGGCAATAGATGAGCATTTCCGGATAATCTCCGAAAACGAAGGCTCCCTCATAATCAACCCAGCCACAAAGCCCGCCGAGCGGAAAGCCGTGGTCCCGGGAGATCTGTGGATGCGCGGCAAGGGCGGCAGTGAGCCGTGCGCGATCCCTTTCTAAAAAGAGGCTGCCTTTATATATATGTGTGGGCCGCGCAACGATGACGGAGGTGGCACGTTGGCCGCTGGCGGGAAGATTCCCGGATGAATCGAAAAAAGCGAACCCCGGGAGATGACGCAGGGCATGCGCCACCTCAATGGGGTCCATCCCATCAAGCCTGGTCGAAGGTTTTCGAAGTAGGGGCTTGGATTCTGCCATGACGTGGAGAAGTCATGGCGTGAAATGGCGTCACTCGCCAGTCTTGATTGCGAGTCCCGCCTGGAAGGCGGAGACGACATATTCGTTTTTGGAAAATTCAAGGCGCAAATCCCCCTTCCATCAACAATCTGCGACTCTAGGGTTGCCAAAATCCGATGCTCGTCTAAGCAATGCGCCCCGCGTGCGTACCCGCGCCCGCCAATCAAGAAGCCACAACTCGCAATGAAGGACCTTTCCAAATACCGTAACATCGGCATTTTCGCCCACGTGGATGCGGGCAAAACGACCACTACCGAACGTATTCTCAAGCTCACCGGCAAGATTCACAAAATCGGCGAAGTGCACGACGGCGCATCCACCATGGACTTCATGGAACAGGAAGCTGAGCGCGGGATCACCATTCAATCCGCTGCTACCACCTGCTTCTGGAAAGATCATCAATTCAACGTCATCGACACCCCGGGTCACGTAGACTTCACCATCGAAGTTTACCGTTCCCTCAAGGTTCTGGACGGCGGCGTGGGCGTATTCTGCGGTTCCGGCGGCGTTGAGCCACAATCCGAGACCAACTGGCGCTACGCAAACGACTCCGGCGTATCCCGCGTGATCTACGTGAACAAGCTGGACCGTATCGGTGCAGACTTCTACCGCGTGGTCGCCCAGGTGAAGAAGATCCTCGGTGCTACTCCTCTCGTCATGGTGCTGCCTATCGGCACCGAGTCCGACTTCGTAGGTGTGGTGGACCTTCTCTCCATGAAGGCCCACATCTGGGACGAGTCCGGCCAACCGGAAAACTTCAAGATCGAGGAAATCCCTGCCGATCTCGTGGAGAAGGCAAAGGAATACCGTGCCCAACTGATCGAAACCGCCGTCGAACAAGACGACGCGATCATGGAAGCCTACCTCGAAGGCACCGAGCCGACTCTTGAGCAAATCAAGAAGTGTATCCGCAAGGGCACGATCGACCTCGCATTCTTCCCTACCTATTGCGGTTCCTCCTTCAAGAACAAGGGCCTCCAACTCGTGCTCGACGCCGTGGTGGACTACCTCCCTGCTCCTACCGACGTGAAGCCACTTCCAGAAGTGGACGAAGAAGGCAACGAAACCGGCAAGTTCGCCATCATCGACCCGACCGCTCCTTTCCGTGGCCTGGCATTCAAGATCATGGATGACAAGTTCGGCGCGCTGACCTTCACCCGTATCTATTCCGGCACGATCAAGAAGGGCGACACCGTTCTCAACTCCTTCACCGGCAAGACTGAGCGCATCAGCCGCATGGTGGAAATGCACGCCGATGACCGCAAGGAAATCGACTCCGCACAAGCGGGTGACATCGTGGCCATCGTGGGTCTCAAAAACGTGCAAACGGGTCACACCCTTTGCGACGAGAAGAACCCAGCGACTCTGGAGCCAATGGTGTTCCCAGATCCGGTTATTTCCATCGCCGTTGCTCCGAAGGACAAGGCCAACGCTGAAAAGCTGGCCAACGCCATCGGCAAAATGATCCAGGAAGATCCATCCTTCCGCGTTGAAACCGACGAGGAAACCAATGAGATGATTCTCAAAGGCATGGGCGAGCTTCACCTGGACATCAAGATCGACATCCTCAAGCGCACCCACAAGGTGGAAGTGACCGTAGGCGCTCCACAGGTGGCTTACCGTGAAACGATCACCAAGCCGGTCAACGACAGCTACACGCACAAGAAGCAGTCCGGTGGTTCCGGTCAGTATGCGAAGATCGACTACACCATCGAACCAGGCGAGCAAGGCTCCGGCTTCATCTTCGAATCGAAGGTCGTCGGCGGCAGCATCCCGAAAGAGTTCATCCCGGCTGTCGAAAAAGGCTTCAAAACCTCCGTCGATAAAGGACCTCTTGCAGGTTACCCTTGCTTGGACTTCAAGGTCACGCTTAACGAAGGTGGCTTCCACGCAGTGGACTCCAGCAACATCGCGTTCGAAATTGCGGCCAAGGCGGCCTATCGTCAGACGATGCCAAAGGCAGGCCCACAAATCCTTGAGCCAATGATGAAGCTGGACGTCTTCGCTCCAGAAGAAAAAGTGGGCGACGTGATCGGCGACCTCAACCGCCGCCGGGGCATGATCCAAGGCCAGGAGCCAACTCCAGGTGGTGTGCGCGTGAAGGCAGAAGCTCCGCTTTCCGCCATGTTCGGCTACATCGGTGACCTGCGCACCATGACCTCCGGTCGTGGCCAGTTCTCCATGGAGTTCAGCCACTACGCACCGTGCCCGAAGAACGTCTCCGACGACGTGATCGCCAAGGCAAAGGCCCGCGAAGAAGCACTTCGCAAGTAAGACTGATGGCGGCTTAGCCGCCTGATGCACTGCTTTCTCAAGACCCCGTTACCTTCAGAGGTGGCGGGGTCTTTTGGTTTCAGGGAAGCCTCTCACGAAGCTGAAAAAAGACCGCTTGCAAGCCTATCGGACTAAGCTTAGTCTAGTTTTATGAATATTCATGAAGCCAAGACCCATTTATCGCGGCTAGTGGAACGTGCTGCGGCTGGTGAGGAGATCATTATCGCCAAAGCAGGGAAGCCAATGGCGAGGCTGGTTGCCTATCAGCCACCGATCAAGCCACGAGCCGGCGGCTTTCTAGCAGGACAGATCTTGGAAACGGAGGAATGCTGGAAAGCGGAGACAGAATTGATTGATTTGATGACGACGTCTCCTCTGTTTCCAGAAAGCCATCAGCCCGCCCGCGTGGCGGAATCCCCTTCTTCCTACAAGCCCAGCAAGTGAGAATTCTTCTCGATTCCCATACCCTTATCTGGTGGATGGATGATCCATCCCGGCTTTCCGCTTCTTCGGTAGGTGCTATTTCCAGTCCAGGCAATGCAGTGTTTGCAAGCGCCGTTTCGATCTGGGAAATCGGACTTAAAATGAGCAAGGGAAAACTCCGCATTCCTGAGAATTTTCCCACCCTTCTTGAACAGAATGGCATCGAGCTTCTTTCCTTTACGGCAATTCATGCCATGGCCTCGACCCTGCTTCCCTCCATTCATGGAGACCCGTTCGACCGTGCGCTGATCGCCCAGTGCAGGCTGGAGAGCATGACTCTAGCCACCCGTGATGGAGGCATGGATCAGTACGGGATTGCTATCCTAAAGGTCTGAGAAGACGAAACGGCGGAAGTGCCTTAGAGCAATTTTGCGCGGAGGAGTTCCGTAACTTGCTTTGGATTTGGCTTGGTGGTGGCGAGTTTCAT
>Ga0157373_10003046_pt1 | contig 12644 bp, 4 predicted proteins | sample C65metaG_FD_113460 | JGI IMG/M metagenome (GOLD analysis project Ga0157373, IMG submission 113460) | Corn rhizosphere microbial communities from Kellogg Biological Station, Michigan, USA - C6-5 metaG | ecosystem: Host-associated > Plants > Roots > Rhizosphere > Soil | place: USA: Michigan... | reverse complement strand
TTTGCCGTGCAGAAGTGCGGTGAAATCGCCGTGCTGCGCGATGCCCTGAACGACCCGCAATCACCCAAGGTGCAAGCCGCCCTCGCCGAAAGCCGTGCGATTCAGGTCAGTCGCGCCGAGTCGCCGCGTATCCACAAAACCGAGGTGCAGGCACGGATAAACGCCATCAGTGACAAGGACAGCCAACGCCACTCGCCGTTCGCCAAACGCATCGAGCAACAACGTGCGCGGTTGAAACTGCCGGCCTTCCCGACCACCACCATCGGCTCATTCCCGCAGACCGGTTCGATTCGTCTGGCACGCCAGGCGTTCAAGCAAGGCAAGCTGTCGGCCAACGATTACACCGACGCCATGCACAGCGAAATCCGCCATGCCGTGCAAGTTCAGGAACGCCTGGGCCTGGACGTGCTGGTGCACGGTGAAGCCGAACGCAACGACATGGTCGAGTACTTCGCCGAGCAACTGGACGGCTACCTGTTCACCCGTTTTGGCTGGGTGCAAAGCTACGGTTCGCGTTGCGTGAAACCGGCGATTATCTACGGTGACCTGAGCCGTCCGAACGCCATGACGGTCGACTGGATCACCTATGCGCAAAGCCTGACCGACAAGGTCATGAAGGGCATGCTCACCGGCCCCGTGACCATGCTGATGTGGTCGTTCCCGCGTGAAGACGTCTCGCGCAAAATCCAGGCGCAGCAACTGGCGCTGGCTTTGCGTGACGAAGTGGTGGACCTGGAAAGCGCCGGCATCAAGATCGTGCAGATCGACGAAGCCGCCTTCCGTGAAGGCTTGCCGCTGCGTCGGGCGCAATGGCAGGAATACCTCGACTGGGCGGTGGAAGCCTTCCGCTTGAGCGCCTCCGGTGTACGTGACGAAACCCAGATCCACACGCATATGTGCTACAGCGAATTCAACGACGTGATCGAGTCCATTGCGGCGATGGATGCCGACGTGATCACCATCGAAACCTCGCGCTCGGACATGGAATTGCTGGAGGCTTTCGAAGCGTTCGACTACCCGAATGACATCGGTCCGGGCGTGTATGACATCCACTCGCCACGGGTGCCGGACACGGCCGAGATGGTGAAATTGATGAGCAAAGCTGTGAAGCGCATTCCGGCCGAGCGGTTGTGGGTGAATCCGGATTGCGGGTTGAAGACCCGGGCGTGGCCGGAGACGGAAGCGGCATTGGTGAACATGGTCGCGGCGGCGCGGCAGTTGAGGATTCAGCTGGCTTAAGGCAGGCAAAACTGAGGAAACGGCAGTTCCGTAAAGGCTACGCGCGCGAGCCGTTCATCACTGCAATCGATAGACCCGCCGACTGCAAGGTCGGCGGGTTTTTACGTTTAAGCTTTAGCCACCTGAATCCACGCCATGTCCCAATCGTTACCACTACCACTGGCCTCAAGGCTTTCGATGTACAGCGTCAACTGTGGAGTGGTTGGTTTGAAAGTGATCGTAAGGTTGCTCATGGCTGCTGTTCCAATGCTCCAGGCCTGACCCGCTGACTGGTCGGTGCGTAGCTTGATGAGTGGTGCCACGAATTGAGGATAGAAACGTGCTATCCGAATAGTGAAGGTGTAGTTCACATTGGGTTGCAGGTTGTAGAACGTCTTGTATAGCAAGACTCCGCTGGACCAGTTGGTATAGGTGTAGTTGTTGAGTACGTATTGCCCATGATTGAAATGAAAGGTCAGGTCCCGGGGCTGAATGGCAGAGCCCTTTGCCCAGCCGTTGTAGTATTGATAGTTGAAATTGGTGATTTCGTACGATAGCCCCTGTTGCACCGTGAAGGTGTAGGCAAGCGAGGTTTTATTACTGCCGTCGGTGGTCCGTGCAGTAATGGAATGACCGCCGAACGAGAAGTTGCGCGCCGGCAGGGTCCAGTCTCCGGTATCGATGGCCGTGACCGATCCCAGCAGGGTGCCGCCATCGTAGATATCGATCCGATGTCCTGGTGAGGCCGAGCCGTGGATGCTGATATTGCTCTGGTAGTAAGTGGCACCGTTGTTCGGGATCGTCGAGCTGCCAGCCTTCACCGAGTCGATGATAGGCGTCTGCGATTCCTGCACAGTGAAGGCCCAGATGGCAGAGGGCCGGTTGGTGCCGGGATTCTGCACGGTGAAACTGTACGAGCCCGGCGCCAGGGTGGTGAGGGTGTGTGACCAGGTTTTCCCGGCGGTGGAGGTCAGTGTGGTGACAATCACACCGTGGTTGCGCAGTTCTACGGGGACACTCACCCCGGCAGTGCCGGTCAGCGTTGCACGGGTGGCAAACGTCTGGCTGTTGCGTGGGATGTCGCTGCCATTGCCGTCTTTGACGGTCGTGATGTCCGGGTTCGGAATCGGCGAGCCGATGTTCAATCGCAGGCGTTCCGAGACCCGTTGGGTTTTGGTGAAGGGGTTGGTGACGGTATAGACCAGCTCGACGGTGTTGTTCCGATTGGCCAGCAGTTTCTCGAAGGGCACGGTTTGCGTAATGTCTCCCTCCACCATTTCAGGCTCCACCTCTAGGGTCGGTGACTTCCAGGAGTCCTGCTGGTTGGCCCCGATGAAGTCGAGCCTGATGGTGTGCAGGGCGCGCTTGCCGGGATAGGGTTTGATGGTGACCACGGCACCGTTGGGTACATTTTCCGGGATCAACACACCTTCTTTCGCATCGATGACTTCCGGTGGCGGTAATTCAGCCGTGATGTCGCCGATTTGCAGCACCAGGGTTTCGGAACCCACGTCTTCAGTGTCTTTGCGGCGGACGGTGTATTCGACGTGTACCTTGGCTCCTTCCCATTCTTCAATATGGGCTTTGGGTACGGTGAACTCGATGTCCTTGTCCACCATGTCCGCGCTGACGGGGCTGGACGCCGCGTAGAAATCCTCTATACCCACCACCGTTATGACGTACCAGTAAATGTAAATGACATCATGGAGAATGATGGCGCCTGGCTGGCTTTTCACGATCACGTGGGCCGGGTCGGTGTCTACCGCGACAGACCCTCCTTTGGCTTCAGGCACCACCGGTGGATCCAGCTTCACGGGCATGCCGATCATCTTGGCGTAGGTCGTGCGTGAATAGCGCGGGGTGGCGGGTGTGGCGGCTTGGGTCAGTTGGTAGTCGACTTTGACGAAACCCCGAGCAATCAGGTGGACCCGGTCATAGGGAATCATGAACGTGTGAGAACGGCCCGGCTCTTGGGGTTCCCACGGTATATCCACGGGGACTTGGCGGCCATCAGCTCTGACTCCCCGCCACTTCAGGAGCACCTTGTCTCCTGACACAAAACGGACCGACGAAGTTATGCTCGTTTCGACGTCCTCACCCTTCAGTGCATCAACGTCGAGCTGGTCATCGTCATCCGCCTTCTCGATAACCGGGGCGTCGAGCAGCACCAGAGTAGGGTCGAACCGGAAGAAGATCGGAGGCGCAAGGGCGGCACTATGATTCTCCACCACATCCTGAAGGCGATAAGTGAGCAGCAAAGGATTTACGGGGGGCAGGTCTTTCAGGTCGTCTTTATGGAGGGTGAACGTCACGGGCTTGCCAACCTGGTCGGCGGTGATCAGGGGCAGCCTGAACTCAATATCGCCCCACAAGACGAAAATGGTGGAGTTCTTGCGCATGTTCACGTAGGGCGCGATGGTGATGGGCAACCCGTCGTTTTTATCCAGATAATCCTTGGTGACGCCGTCCCTCAGGACTGTCGGATCTACCTTGATAGGTGCCAGTCCTTGATGGTAAGGCTCATTCTTGTCCGGGTCCGGTCCGCCGGGCAGGCTGGTTTTGATCAGTACCGTCAAGGGCGGTGAGCGTTCGTAGTCACCCCCGGGATTGCTGACTCGGCGTACGCCGACAACCAGATCGCACACGCCGTCGCGCAAACTAGTCTGTGGGATGACCGGGTGCAACCGTGCATCCTCCGGTGTGCCTTCACTGAAAGTGCCATTCGCAATCGTGATCCGATTCCCTGGCGAGTAGCTCGCTTCAACTATCCAGTTATCGCCTGGCGCCCTGCTGGGCCACGGGTCGATCGTCGTGTGCAGCCCATTCGGCTGGTTTGGTTTGTTCACGAACGCGATTTGATTGATACCACCATGGACGCCCTCATCCGCTGGCAGCTCGGGGACAAACCCGGATATCAAGAGCGGATCAATTCTATTGACTCTGATATCACCGGGTTTTGGCAGAGGCGGAAGCAGGTCGATTTGCCGTGCTTTGACAGGGGGCTCGGGTGTGTTGAAAACGCTCATGGCGTATTACCTCTCAAAAAGTGGGTAATGGGAGTCAATCGATTCTGCGGGTGTTGCCGACAATGAAGACCTGGACGTACTTCGAGAGTCGGCGTTCGCCGCTGGCGGTGACTTGCGTATACGCCACGTTGGCAAAGCCACCGGCCAGGCGCTGGACCACGGCGTTAGGTACTTCGAAGATCAGTTCTGTCTGGTGGGCGCCTGTCGCAGAGGTGACTGTCTGAGAGCTGGTGAACGGCTGGGGCAGGCCTGTGAGGGGTTCACCTCGCCAGTCGAGTTCCACCACATCCGCCGGGGCAAATACCGAGGCTGGGGTTGAAACCGTCACTTTGACGGACTTGGCCCCTAGTGCAGTCATGTAGATGGCGTTGTCCTGATCGGTTTCGGACACCTTCGGGGCGGGCAGGCGTTGTGCGTGGTTGGCGTCCTGGATGTCGACCATCAACCCGATGGAGTGGTCAGAGGCCTTGTTGTCCACCTCGTCTGTTACCCAGTACTGAAGCAAGGCCTGGCCACTGCCGTCGGCCGCGATCATTTCCTTGGAAATCGTGAGCTCCACCGATTGACCGATCTCGGACTTCAGAACCTTGTGTGCGATGCGCCAGCCGACATACTGAAACGCCACGGTGTCGTTGTGTCGCATGCCTTGCCAGGGCTGCACGGTGACAATGACGTCCTGTGTGCCGTCGATGACCGACGGAGTAATGACGGGGGCCCGCAATAACCTGTGGCCCGGATATTCCGTTTGTGGGTCGATTCCGCCGGGCAGTTCGGTTTTGACGAACACCTTCAGAGGCCTCGACTCCACGCCATTGACTCGGTAGAACCAGGTACTGAACCCCTCGGGAATGTCATTGACCTGGATTCTTTTCGAGAGCGCATCGCCGTTATAGCCACTTGGCACGTCGAACCAGATGATCGGCAGGACGGGCGAGGTCGGGTGGCGAATGAACACTTCCACCCGGTCACCGACGAAGATTTGTGTGGGGGGAATAAAGAACTCCATACCGTTGATGTTGCCTCGGGCCAACGCTCGGTTGATGCCGACATCCGCGCCTTCGATCCCCTTGAGGGCGCCGGGTATATCAATCCAGCTTTCGCTCACGGTCGAACTGGCAAAGCGGGCCGGGCTGTTTTCCACCAGTAATTCGTCAGTACTCATGATGTGTACTCAAGTCAGAACAGACTGAAGCCGCCAGATCACAGCGGATGGGCTTTTATTTAAGGTTCTGGCGTTGAAAGCGGCTACTGTCAAATGTGACAGGTCAATGCACTTTTCGGACGAGTGGCAAGCTTCGGCCGTCCGCCGCAGGGGCATTACCGCCCCCGGGCGCCGGTGGTGTCAGAGGTTCTCGAAGTGCAGCGAGGCTAACGGCCTGCCGATGTCGCCACGCCAGATTGGGTCGACCGGCGCACCGGTTTGCGCCTGCGTTTGTTGCCATTGCAGGCCGAGATGGCGTTGCTGCGCGGTTTTGAGGTGAGCCTTGACGAACTCGTCGAAGCGCGGTTCGGGCTTGTTGTAGTGAAAATGGGCATACCACCGGGGCTGTGCCGGAGTTTGCATCAGGTCGAGTACTTCATATTCCTGCAGGAAGTCCCTGCGGCCGCCCGCCAGGCGCGCGAGCTCGGTCAGTTCACAGTTCTTGCGAATCTGCACCGCACCCTGTTCGAGTAGATAGTCCAGATATCCTTCTGTTGGCGTCGGGCTGATGAGGGAGTGCTGGATGCGCAAGTCTCGTCCTTTGCGCGTCAGTTCGGCAGCCTTGTCGCGCAGTTGCCCGATGAGAGGGGCCTGGGGGTCGAGGCGTTCGATCTGGCTGGCGCGCAGGCGAAGCTCGGCGGCCTCAGCGAGCATCATGTGCTCAAGGCCGACGGGCATCATTTTTTGCCTGGCGTAGGCTTCGACCTTGTTCTGGTACGCCGCCTGGGCGTTCAGTCGTTTCCTTGCCTCCGTCAACAAAGGCCTGACATCCGTGTGGGAGTGCTGTTGGCTGACCCGCAGGGGATTGTTCTGCAGACGGTATTTGCCGTGTGACCCTGGCAACCAGTTTTCGGTATAGCCATCGATGCCCTTGAGCGTGAATCGATCCTGGCCGCTGATCACGTCACCGATCAACAATTGACCTTGCTCTGTTTCAAAGATCTTCTTCACGACAGGCCCGGCCGGTCGTGGCACAGATGTTTTTTGCCTGATGGCCTGGCGAGCGCGTTCGGCGGTTTTTTCAATGCCGTCCAGCAGCAGCGGGACATAGGTGAGATCGAAATGTTGGGGGTAGCTGGCCGTCCATGCGGTCAGTTCCTTGCGAAATTGATCGTAGGCCGCGAGACAGTCTTCCAGAAGCCTGTTGCGTTCGGCGTGGCGGGCGTTGACTTGGGGAAGACTTTGCTGGGTAGCCAGGACCCGGTCGATCCTGACCCGTGCTTCAGCCATCTGGGGTTGCAGATAAAACCAGGAGACATCATCAATCGCATCAAACCGACTGACGACTTGCAAGTATTGGCCTGTTTTCAAGTACTGCCGGTTCTCCGGCAGCAATGTCTTTACCAGGCTGTTTTTTTCTACCATTACGGTTTTTCGTTGAGTTTCATTGGTGATGCGTCTGCTCCATTCATCAATCTGTGCGCTGGCCGCGTCGATTGATTCCAACTCCTCGATTACCCCCAGCCGCACATTTTTGCGCTGTTGCAGCAGGCTCAATATGGGTTTGAAGTCTGCATTGGGCAGCGTATCCGCCTGGTTCGCAATATCTTCAAGTTCGTCCAGGTGCTGAACGATGCGCTTGGCGCCAAACCTTACCCGGTGCAGTGAGCGGTCCACTATCATCCAGGCCGCTCGACTTTTTTCTTTATTGATTTCTGCCCGCTTGTTGCCATGGCTCAGCGGCAACAGTTCTTCGAGTTCCAGATAACTGGTTTTGGCCTGTTCTATTTCTTGCAAGCAAGCAGCGTCCAGACGCTTGGTTTGTGCCGTGCGGGTCTCAGGGGGGCTGCTGTAGTAGCGCTTCAGCGCCTCATTTGTGTGTTTGGTCTGGGTGCTGAGTTGCTCGATCCTGGCATCGATGCTGGTTGCCAGTGCTTGTTGGCGCCGAAAAGCCCGATCGACCCACCAACGCGGCAGTCGCTCGCGGATGGCCGTCGGCCAGATCGGATCAAGCCTGTTGGCCAGGTAACTTTGTACCCCGCCCCCTCCCGCCAAACCGCCATTCAAGGCTGTCCCGTAAACAGCGAAGTGAGTGTTCCATTGCCCACTGGCATCAAGGGCTACCGGTTGTTTATAGCTTTTGATCCGAGTCCCGCTCAGCCGCCAGGCCCCGTCATGCAATTCCACCTTGTAGATGATTCCGTACCTGACAATGAAGTCACCTTCGGCGTGACGATAGACGTTGCGATAGACGCCGTGCGTATCGGGTTGAAGGCCCGCCAGGGAAATGTGTTTTTCGTAGTGGTAGCCCGCGAATCGGGCCGCGATATGCCGGGCCTCTCGTGCCGATATTAGAGGTGTGGACGAGGCGGCAATGCCTCTGGATATTCTGCTCCACTGGCGATGAAGCGTTCGTGTGCGGGTCGCGCCGAGCCGAAAATTGAAACCCGAAAGAAGGTCCATGCCTGCATCGATCAATGCCTGCAAAACCATGGTTATTTCAGCCATGCCACGCACGTGACCACCTGTGCGAAAGGCCGCGACGGCTTGATTGGCGCTGTTCCAGGCGTCATAGAGGCCGACGCCGGTACCGATGATGGGCAAGACGCCAATGGCCATTTTCAGATAGGTGAACACTTTCTCGCCGTTGACCGCGTATTGCTCCAGAAACAGTTCGCTGTTGGAGCGCGAGGTGTTGCGGTGAGCCTGGATCAGGCGGCCCATCTCGGCATGCAATAGATGGGCTGGCAATGAAGTGCTTTTGGGCCACGGGCGCCCGACACCGATGATCCCATCGAAATTTTTCAGCAAGGCCTGCGTGATGCGGCTCAGGTGATTCGCCTTTAGGCCTTCAAGGGCGCGCTCTGCCAGATAGTTGGCCATTTCACTGCGAAGGCACAGATCGAACAACGCCTTACGGGCTTGCTCCAGACTGTTGTATCGGCGCAGGAACACGCCGTCCGGGGTGTCGGGCATGTACAGCAGCGTAAGACCGCTGATTTGCTCCTCGATGAAGGTAATGCCCGACAGGGTGGTTGGCTTGTAGTCCGTATCTTTGCCACCTGCGCTCAAGCACGCGGGCAGCAGTACGATCTGCTGGCCGTTGGCGGACCAGGCCTGCGGCGTCGCAGCCTCAATGACGACGCTCAGGATTTGCCACTCGGTGGCGTTGATTGCACCTCGCAGGAGGGCAAAGCGTCCCTGAATGGCGAGTTGCAAGCGGTAGGGTTCGAGCAGGCATTCATGGTGGTATTCACGTTCGAAGGTCGATGCTGTCGCCGGTCCGCTGTAGGTGCTGCGTATCAGCTCTTCGTAGTGCTGCGCCAGATCGAGTTCCGGCACGAGGGCGTACAGGTACGACTGCGTGATGCCTTTGACCAGCGCATCGCGCTCGACATCGGAGCTGGCGGTGACTTCGACACGCATGAAGCTCAAGCGCTGCTTGATACTGTCGTCGATGTTCAGCAGCGCCAGTTCATGGATCGACAGTTTGCTGCGGCTTTGGCTGGCGACCCACACGGTTTTGGTCGGTGTTCCCGGTGCGCCTGGGGCCTCTGTGAAGTGTTGTTCGGATGTCACCGCATCCGGCAGGTCCAATTGCACGGCGAAGCTGTGCTGGAGTGAGAAATCCTTGCGCAGTCGGGCATCGATGCGTTTGGCGGCGAAGTCACTGACCAGCGGCAAAGTGAGCTCGTGTAATGCGTGGGCGCGTTGCAAGGCCGGTACATAGCGTTCAATCAATGCATTGAGCTGCAAGCGTTCACCCTGCGACGCCTGGGTGAGCCATTGGGGGAACTGACGGCTCAATCGTGCGATCAGGTTTTGCTCGACGAGTTGTGCGTAAGCAAGGTCCCGGTTCGGGTGGCTGGGCACCAGCAGGGCGGTAAGCGTCTGCTCGCGTAACTGTCCCAGTGCGTTCGCTTGTTGTGCGAGGTGTGAACTGATGGGGAATTGCAGGCGGATCTCGGCTGCGCGGCGTTCGAAGGTCGAGACTTGTCGACGCAAGCTGTACTCGAAAGGGTCGGTGGCGATCGGCGTCAGTTGCAACGCCGCGTGCCCGCCAGCGGCGTGCAGTTTAAACAGGGCACTCTCCATTTCCCGGCGATTGGCGAACTGTTGCAAGCCTCCGCCAGCACCGGTGCAGTAAAGCAACAGGCTTTGCGTTGAGGACGGGTCTTGCAGCGTCGCGGTGTCGGCGAAAATCAGCAGTCCCTCCAGCTCCTGGCGCTGGGAAACGGTTTCAATGTCGCGGGTTTCGCTGACCGATAATGTGACGAAGGCAGCGGCGCTGTGATCAGAACGATCGGCGCTGGCAGGCGTTTTCAACACCGCTTCAAGCAGGCTGTGTTCGGCGGTATCGATCTGCTCCAGTTTGAGTTGAATGTCGGCCTCGGTTTGCAGGGCCTTGAGTCTCGCCCGGTAGAGTGCGGTGTATTGGGTGTTGATTGTCGAGGTATCGAAAACGCGCTCGCGCTCCAGCAGCGCGGATGCCGCTGTCATGGCGGCTTGCTCGGCCTCGTCCAGGGATGCGAACAGGGTCTTGAGCTCTGTCACCAGTGGATCGTCAAACGTCTCCTGATCGTTGTTTTTCAACAGGTTTTCGATGGCGCTGTATTGCTGTTCGAGGGCGGCCTTGCGCACGAACAAAGAGAATTCGTGCCCCGGATTGCCGAACGGGAAGGGCGGAGCGAGCGCCTGATCATCCTGCTCGTGTACCGGTGCGGGGAGGTCTGGCGCTTGGGCAAAGCCCCCCGTTGCGCGGCGTTGCGCGTCGACTTGATCGACAGCGAGCAGTGCGTAGGCCGCCTGTTCGGCCATGTCATCGCCAAGGCCGGTGCTTGCGCTTTCCAGTTGAATGGCGTGTAGACGGTCCAGTAACTGGGCCGCTCCTGCCTCCAGCGGGGCGCTCGGGTTGTTGTAGTCGACGACGCTGTGACCGTCAGTCGTGACACTCCAGGGGACTTCGTGTTGATGCCTGATCAGCCAGCTGTCCAGTTCGCTGCGCTGACTGAAGTGCAACAGTGCAGGCCGGTGGGTGGGCAGATACAGCAACTGCTCGGTGGATTGTCCCCCGTGGAGACTGATGCCCAGCACACCGGGAAGTTTGGCGAAACGATTGTCACGGCGCTGCAGGGCCAACTGTTCGGCGATGACCCGCTGGCCTGCCACTTCGGATTTTCCATCGACGGGATCGAGGATCGCCAGCAGCGGCTTTAACTGCTCGGCACTTAATGCACCCTCGGCGAGGGCCAACTGGCCTGCGGCGTCAACGTGTGTGCGGTACAACCGGGCGGCCAGGTGCCGTCTTGATAATGGCGAGCCATTTGCCCGGCCGTTCCAGTACGTGTTCCAGCCGTCCGTCAGGCACTGCTTCAGCCCCAGGGCCTTGAGTCGTTTGAGCAGTTCGCCGGCAGAGGTGGCGGCGTGTCGATGGGTGCGATCGATCCCCGTCACCTGACAGGGCGGGATACGCAGCAGGTCCAGTTTCGGTTGTTGCAGCAGGAAGGCGCAGGCTTGCGTCAGGCTGCAACGGCGCGAAGAGCGCTCGGCGGTGGCCGGAAAAAACAGGCCGACCCTCTCGCCATCCAGATCCAGTTGCTGCTTGAGCGTTTGCGTCAACAGGCTATGAACGCTGGGGGAAGTCTCCATGAGCTTGAGCATTTGCTGCTGGCTGTCTTGCCAGCGCTGCGAGGCCTGGAGGAACAAATGTTCATTCCGGATCGCCGGGACGGTGGCGGGTGCGAGGCCAAAGTCGCTGAGGGTGATACGGTCGGGGTTGTGAGGTTGTTCGAGCATGGTTGCCTGGCTTCAAAGTGGACGATTGGCAGGCATTGAATGCGATGGGGATCGGGAGGTGGTGGTACATAGTTATCGCATTGACCGTTCAGCGAACTTCATCAAACTGTCACGTAACTGTGGCAGCGCGCTTGAACAAACTTCATCAGACTCGCGCTCTACTGGAGTTCTGCGTTTCGGTGTTTTTCATGCGTGCACGATTTTTTTCCACAGCGGTTTTCCTGGCCGCGCTGTTGTTCGGCCTGCCGTCCTTGGCGGCGTCTCGTTGCGATATCAATGTTCCGACCGAACGGGTCGATCTGGCACAGGTGAGCCTGGCGTACCAGAGCATCGGCCGTGCCTCGGACCCTGCGTTGTTGCTGGTGATGGGCCTGGGCGGGCAGTTGATTCACTGGCCGGACGAGGTGGTGGTCGCGCTGTGTCAGCAGGGTTTTCGGGTCATTCGTTATGACAATCGCGATGTCGGGCTCTCGACCTGGCGGCAAGCACCTGTCGACGCCAACCTGACCTTTGAAGTGCTGCGCTACAAACTCGGTTTGCCGGTGTCGGCGCCGTACACCCTGACCGATATGGCTGACGATGCTTTCGGCTTGATGGATGCGTTGCACGTCGAGCAATTCCACGTGCTGGGCGCGAGCATGGGCGGGATGATCGCCCAGCACATGGCGGCGATGGCGCCGCAACGGGTCGAGAGCCTGACCCTGATCATGACCAGTTCCGGGGCCGAAGGCTTGCCGGCGCCGAGTGCGGCGTTGGTGCAACTGTTGTCGCGTCGTGGGGCGCCCAATCGCGAAGTGGCGCTGGAGCAGCAAGCCGATTTGCTGGCGGCGCTTGGCAGTCCGACGGTCAGCGATGATCGGCAGGCATTGCTGCATCAGGCGGCGCAGTCCTATGACCGGGCGTTCAACCCTGAGGGTGTGAAGCGCCAGATCATGGCGATCCTCGCCGAACGCAGTCGTGTGGCGCTGCTCAATCAACTGCGCGTACCGACGCTGGTGGTTCACGGCACTGCGGATCCGCTGTTGCCGGTGATGCACGGTGTGCACCTGGCGGCGCATATCCGTGGCAGTCAGCTGAAACTGATTCCGGGGTTGGCGCATCGATTCCAAGAGGCGTTCAAGGCGCCGTTGCTGGCGGCGGTGTTGCCGTATTTGCAGGCCCACCGCGAAGACTCCTCGCATTGGGCGCAGATTGATCCGGTGGCTGAACACAACCTCCTGTAATCCCCAAATCCAACTGTGGGAGCGGGCTTGCTCGCGAAGGCGGTGTATCAGTCAAGCAGATGGTGATTGACACGACGCCTTCGCGAGCAAGCCCGCTCCCACAGGGATCAATGGAACGGCTGCCACCTCGGTCTCGTCGGGTGTATCGTTCGAACTTTCCGGCGCGTTCCAGTCTGCGAGGTGTGTGATGAGTCCCCCCCTGAAAATCGATTTCGTCAGCGACGTGTCCTGCCCCTGGTG